>Ga0163199_1000562_pt1 | contig 23499 bp, 24 predicted proteins | sample PL_2010_150m_FD_113537 | JGI IMG/M metagenome (GOLD analysis project Ga0163199, IMG submission 113537) | Freshwater microbial communities from Powell Lake, British Columbia, Canada to study Microbial Dark Matter (Phase II) - PL_2010_150m | ecosystem: Environmental > Aquatic > Freshwater > Lake ...
CAAACTCAGGGTCCAGTGGCCATGTCATGCCAACCTTGGCGATGCGGATGCCCATCTCATCGAGTCGCTCTGCCGACCAGCCCAGTTCCACCACGGCCTGGCGCACGTCCTGGTAGGCCTTGCCGGCCGACACAATGGCCAGCCGCGGCCTTGCCGTCTCGCTGCTGATGAGGTTCAAGCGATTGGCGCGGGCATAGGCCACTGCCGCGTAGAGCTTGTGGTTGTAAAGCCGCTCTTCGGCCATCAAGGCAGTATCGAAGGGGCGGATGGAGAGGCTGGGTGCGCCCATGGGTGTGCCCACCGGCAAGGAGGGCACTTCGGGCAGCACAATCTTCGGTGAATCCGGCCCAACGTAAATCGTGCCGCCGCCTTCGACCACGTCGGTCACCACCTTCATGCCGACCCAGCATCCGGAAAAACGTGACATGGCGATGCCGTGCAGACCGAAGTCCAGCAGTTCCTGGGTGTTGGACGGGTAGAGCACCGGCAGCCCGGCGGCGATGAAGATCTGGTCAGAGAAATTGGTGATGGTGGAAGACTTGGCGCCGTGGTCGTCACCCGCCAGCGCCAGCACACCACCCAGCGCGCTGGTACCTGCGCTGTTGGCATGACGCAGCACGTCGCCGCTGCGGTCGACGCCCGGACCCTTGCCGTACCAGATGCCAAAAACGCCGTCGACCCGGGCGCCCGGAAAACTGCCTACGTGCTGCGAGCCCCAGATCGCGGTGGCTGCCAGGTCTTCGTTGACGGCCGCTCGAAAGACGATGTTGTTCTGTTTCAGAACCGCTTCGGCCTGCCACAGGTCCATGTCGTAGCGACCCAGCGGCGAGCCACGGTAGCCCGAGACATAGCCGCCGGTCTTCTTGCCCTCGGCCTCGTCCCGCAAACGCTGCTGGATCGGCAGACGCACCAGCGCCTGCGTGCCGGCCAGAAAGACCCAGCCCTCCTTGACCTGGTATTTATCGGCGAGGGTGATGTCGGGCTGAGCCAACTTGTCAGGCGCATTCATAGGCTACTCTCGTTACTGCACAAGAGGGGCATTATCAGACAGCTGCCTCTTGCTGTCCCACAGCGTCAACTGACGATAATCAGGCAGTTCCCCGATTTGTCGTAGTACATTCCACCCTGTGGCCGCCGTCGATCTCTCTCTTTCCATAACTTCCAGCACCGTCCTGCCGGGGCTGGGCCGCGCGCTGGTACTGGCCGGCAAGATTGGGCAGCAGAAGGCTGAGGGCATCTACCGCAAGGCACAAGGCGCGCGAACCAGTTTCATCGCGGAGCTCACCGGCTCTGGCGTGGTGTCTGCGGTTGATCTGGCGCACACCCTGTCGGCCGCCTTCTCGACACCCCTGGTTGATTTGAGCGAGATTGACGCTCAGCGTCTGCCCAAGGGACTGCTGGACCCCAGGATTTGCCTCGATTACCGGGTCCTGGTTCTGGGTAAACGCCACAACCGGCTGATCGTCGCCACCGCAGATCCTTCGGACAGCGAGGCGATCGAAAAGATCAAGTTTGCCACCCAGTTGCGCGTTGACTGGGTGCTGGCCGAATACGACAAGCTGCTGGCTCTGGTATCGAGCAGCGCCGCCTCTGCGGCGGAAACGATGGAGAGCATCATCGGTGACGAGTTTGAGTTTGATGAATCAGGCTCGGCCGAGTTGACCGACATTGACGACAACTCTGCTGCTGAAATCGAAGACGCCCCGGTCGTCAGGTTCCTGCAAAAGATGCTGCTCGATGCCTACAACCTGCACGCATCCGATTTGCATTTCGAACCCTATGAGCACCATTACCGGGTGCGCTTTCGCATTGACGGGGAACTGCACGAAATCGCTGCACCGCCGGTCGTCATCAAGGACAAACTGGCATCGCGCATCAAGGTCATCTCGCGCATGGATATCTCGGAAAAGCGGATACCGCAGGATGGCAAGATGAAGCTCAAGGTCGGTCCCGACCGCATCATCGACTTTCGGGTCAGCACCCTGCCAACCATGTTTGGCGAAAAAATCGTGATCCGCATTCTTGACCCCAGCATCGCCAAGATGGGCATCGACGCCCTGGGTTACGAGCCAGAGGAAAAGGAAAGACTGCTGCGCGCCATCGAACGGCCCTACGGCATGATCCTGGTGACCGGCCCAACCGGTTCGGGCAAGACGGTTTCGCTGTATACCTGTCTGAACCTGCTGAACAAACCGGGCCTGAACATCGCAACCGCTGAAGACCCGTGCGAAATCAACCTGCCCGGCATCAATCAGGTCAATATCAATGACAAGGCTGGTTTGACCTTTTCAGTTGCGCTGAAATCATTTCTGCGACAGGATCCGGACATCATCATGGTTGGTGAAATTCGCGATCTGGAAACCGCCGATATTTCGATCAAGGCGGCGCAGACCGGGCACCTTCTGCTGTCCACGCTGCATACCAATGACGCGCCGGCGACACTGGCACGCCTGCGCAACATGGGCATTGCCCCCTTCAACATTGCCTCCAGCGTGATTCTGATCACCGCACAACGTCTGGCGCGACGCCTGTGCCCGAAGTGCAAGACGCGCATCGATATTCCGCGCAAGACCCTGCTCGATGCCGGCTACCAGGACAACGAGCTCAACGATCCCTGGGTGTCCTACCGGCCGGTCGGCTGCGAGCATTGCACCAAAGGCTACAAAGGGCGTGTCGGCATCTACCAGGTGATGCCGATCAGCGAGGCAATGCAGCGCATCATCCTGCGTGACGGCAATGCGCTGGAGATCGGTCAACAGGCAGCCACCGAAGGTGTGCGCACACTGCGGCAAGCCGGTTTGCACAAAGTTAAACTGGGTCTGACTTCGCTGGAAGAAGTGCTCGCTGTGACGAACGAATAAACCAGCAATCCAGAGGACGCGATGGTAACTTCAAGGATCAAGGGCATCAAGGACTACGTCTTTGAATGGGAAGGCCGGGACCGCAACGGCAAGTCGGTGCATGGCGAAACGCGGGCTGGTGGCGTGCACCAGGTGCAGGCTGCGCTGCGCCGCCAGGGCGTGACACCAACCAAGATCAAGAAGCGCAAGATGCGCTCCGGCAAGGCCATCAAACCGAAAGATCTGGCCATCTTCACGCGCCAGCTCGCGACCATGATGAAAGCCGGCGTACCACTGTTGCAGGCCTTTGACATCGTTGGCCGTGGCAACCCGAACGCGAGTGTCACCAAGCTGCTCAACGACATCCGCACCGACGTCGAAACCGGCACCTCACTGAGCACGGCCTTTCGCAAGTATCCCCTGTACTTTGACAATCTCTACTGCAACCTGATCGAGGCTGGCGAGACCGCGGGTATCCTGGATCAGTTGCTCGAACGCCTGGCGGTCTACATGGAAAAGACCGAGGCCATGAAATCCAAGATCAAGTCGGCCCTGATGTACCCGATTTCGGTCTTGATCGTCGCTTTTGTGGTGACCGCTGTCATCATGATTTTTGTGGTGCCGGCGTTCAAGGAAGTGTTCGCCAATTTCGGTGCCGACCTGCCAACACCGACGCTGGTGGTGATCGCCATCAGTGAAATATTCGTCAAGTACTGGTATCTGATTTTTGGCTCGATTGGCGGTGGTTTCTATTTTTTCATGCAAGCCTGGCGACGCAACGAACAAATGCAGAACGTGATGGACCGCATCATGCTCAAGATGCCGATCTTCGGTGTGCTGGTGGACAAGTCCTGTGTGGCGCGCTGGACACGCACGCTGTCCACCATGTTCGCGGCCGGCGTGCCGCTGGTGGAGGCACTGGACTCTGTTGGTGGTGCGGCCGGCAATTCGGTCTATCTGAACGCTACCAAGAAAATCCAGCAGGAGGTTTCCACCGGCACCGCCCTGACCGTCGCCATGGGCAATGCGGGCCTGTTTCCCTCCATGGTGCTGCAGATGTGCGCGATTGGAGAAGAGTCCGGCTCGATCGATCACATGCTGGGCAAGGCAGCTGATTTTTATGAGGCCGAAGTCGACGACATGGTGGCCGGCATTTCGAGCTTGATGGAGCCCATCATCATTGTCATTCTGGGTACCCTGATTGGCGGCATTGTGGTCGCCATGTACCTGCCCATTTTCAAACTGGGTCAGGTGGTCTGATGCTGATCTCAAGCGGGATGGACGCCGCCCTGTTTGGCGTCCTGGGACTGCTGATTGGCAGTTTTCTCAATGTCGTGATCCACCGCCTGCCGATCATGCTGGAGGCGCAGTGGAAGGCGGAGTGCGCCGAACAGAATGGCTTGCCGCTGCCAGCACCAGCGCGTTTGAACCTGATGCAACCCGGCTCTCGCTGTCCCCATTGCGGCCACGCCATAAGCTGGCATGAGAATATTCCCGTCCTGAGTTATCTCCGCCTGGGCGGCAAATGTTCAGCCTGCAAGGCCGCCATCAGCCTGCGCTATCCGCTGGTGGAACTGAGCAGCGCCGTCCTGTTTTCCTGTTGTGCCTGGAAATGGGGCGCCAGCCCGACGGCACTGCTCTGGAGTGCTTTTTCCGCGACCCTGCTGGCACTGGCCTTGATCGACTGGGATACCACGCTGCTGCCCGATGCCATGACGCTGCCGCTGCTCTGGGCCGGGCTGATCGCCGCAGCACTGCAGTGGACCAGCGTCCCGCTGGCGGCTGCTTTCTGGGGCGCCGTTGTCGGCTATCTTTCCTTGTGGCTGATCTATTGGGTCTTCAAGCTGATCACCGGCAAGGAGGGCATGGGTTTTGGTGATTTCAAGCTCTATGCCGCGCTCGGAGCCTGGTTTGGCTGGCAGGCGCTGGTACCCATCATCCTGATGTCCTCGGTCATCGGTGCTGTCATCGGCATTGCGATGAAATTTTCCAGCGGTCTGCGCGAGGGTGGCTACCTGCCCTTTGGTCCCTTTCTGGCTGGCGCCGGTCTGGCGGTCATGGTTTTCGGACCGGCCACACTGCTGCGTTGGATCGGACTCTGAATCGTGCCAGCTCCTGTGCGGCTCGGACTGACCGGCGGCATTGGCAGCGGCAAAAGCACGGTTGCCGGTTTGCTGGTCGGGCTCGGTGCGGGCCTGGTCGACGCAGATGCCATCTCGCGCCAGCTGACCATTGCGGGGGGCCTGGCGATGTCAGCCATTGCTGCCACATTTGGTTCGGACTTTGTTGACGCCAGCGGAGCGCTGGCGCGCGACCGCATGCGCCAGCTGGTGCACACGGACGCCAGCGCACGGATCAGACTGGAGGCCATCATCCATCCGCTGGTGGGGCAGGAAAGCCGGCGCCAGGCGGCGCTTCTTGCCGAACAGGCCTACCCCTGCATCGTCTTCGACGTCCCGCTGCTGGTCGAATCGGCCCACTGGCGAGGCGATCTCGATCATGTGCTGGTAGTCGATTGCACGACCGAAAAACAGATCGACCGGGTCATGGCGCGCAACCAGCTGTCGCGAGCAGAAGTTGAAAAAATCATTGCCTCCCAGGCCAGCCGCAGACTGCGCCTGGAGGCAGCAGACAGCGTCATCTTCAACGTCGGTCTGTCGCTTGATGAGCTGGCGGTCGAGTTGCAGCAAATTTCGGCCCGCTTCGGGCTATCATCCGGGTAACAGCGAAGCCTGACCAGCATAGAAATCAGCGTGATCCTTTACGAATACCCCTTTAACGAGCGCATCCGCACCTACTTGCGACTGGAACAGCTCTTTCTTCGCTTGAGCGAATTTGTCGTGCGCGAATCTGCGCTGGACCACCACTTTGCGCTGGCCACGATCTTCGAAGTGATGGATGTGGGGGCGCGTGCCGACCTCAAGTCCGACGTACTCAAGGACCTGGACAAGCAAAGGCACGTGCTCGATGGTTACAGGGACAATCCGGCGATTGCACCAGATGTTCTGGACAAGGTGTTCAATCAGGTGGATCGCTGTTTTGCAGCCCTGACCAGTGTGCCGGGAAAAGCCGGGCAGTCACTGACAGAAAACGACTGGCTGATGAGCATCCGCAGTCGGGTTGGCATTCCGGGGGGCACCTGCGCCTTCGACCTGCCGGCCTACTACGCCTGGCAGCAGCACGACGCCGCCCGGCGCAGAGCCGATCTGGAACGCTGGGCCGGCACACTGACGCCGCTGGCCGAAGCGATTTATCTTCTGCTCAAGGTGCTGCGTGGCTCCAGCACGGCGCAAAAAGTGATGGCGACCGGTGGTCAGTTCCAGCAGAACCTGCCGCAGGGCAAGACCTTTCAGCTCTTGCGCATGACGCTGGATCCGGCGCTGGAATTGATCCCGGAGATCAGTGGCAATCGCCTGATGGTGTCGATTCGCCTGATGCGCCACGGTGATGATGACAAACTGCACGCCAGCCAGGAAGACACCGCCTTTGAACTGACCTTGTGCGCATGACCTCGGCCCCAAAAACAGTCTCTTGCCCGAGTTGCGGCGGCGACAGTGTTTACGCAATTTCCAACCCGTTTCGACCTTTTTGCAGCGCGCGCTGCAAGAACGTCGATCTGGGCGCCTGGGCCAGTGAGAGTTTTCGTATGCCGATCAGCAGCAACGCTGAAGATCAGCCACTTGAGGACGCGCCGCCCTCGTCCGCCAGCCACTGAAGTACCGGCAGCGTCCCCGGCAACACGGGAGTCAGTTGTACCGGTAGCTGCTGCCAGGAACAGGACTGCCCCTCACGCATCTGCAGTTCTCCGCTCCATTGGTAGACCTTGAGAAAGTTCAGACGCACCAGCGCATGGGGATAGTCCACCGTCGCGCAGTGCCAGGGCAGAGCCTCGCCGATCAGGATACCGAGTTCCTCCTGCAACTCACGCCGCAGGGCCTGCTCCACGGTCTCCCCGGGTTCGCACTTGCCACCAGGAAACTCCCAGTAGTCCTGGTAGACCTTGCCTGGCGGGCGACTGGTCAACAGAAAGGCACCGTCCGCCCGGAACAGCACACCGACCGCGACCTCGATCGCTGCCCGATCGGCGCCACCGCTGCGCGGCAATTCGGCGTTTGCCACCAGAACCGTCGCGGTCATGGGGTTTGCGAATGCCCGCCAGCGTAGTCGCGCGCAAACTGGTAGGCGACACGCCCACTGCGCGAACCCCGCTCCAGCGCCCAGATCAGCGCGTCCGCTCGCGCTGCTTCAATCGCCGGCGCCAGCACGCCAAAGGACGAAAGCCACTGGGCCACGATCGTCAGGTATTCATCCTGCGTGAAGGGGTAAAAGCTGACCCACAGACCAAAACGCTCGGACAGGGAGATTTTTTCTTCCACCACTTCGCCTGGATGAACTTCACCATCGGCCGTGTGCGTATAGCTGAGGTTCTCCTGCATGTACTCGGGCAGCAGATGGCGCCGGTTGCTGGTGGCGTAGATCAGCACGTTGGCCGTGGTTGCCGCCACCGAGCCGTCAAGGATCGACTTGAGCGCCTTGTAACCCGGCTCACCATCCTCAAAGCTCAGGTCATCGCAATAGACGATGAATTTCTCGCTGCGCTCTGAGACCACATCCACAATATCGGGCAAGTCGGTCAGATCGGCCTTGTCGACCTCGATCAGGCGCAAACCACGCGCTGCGTATTCATTCAGACAGGCTTTGATCAGGGAGGACTTGCCGGTACCCCGGGCCCCGGTCAAAAGCACGTTGTTGGCCGGTTGACCGCCGACAAAATGCGCTGTGTTGCGGCGGATCTTTTCCTTTTGCGGCTCGATTTCTTTCAGATCCGACAAGCGCATGGCAGCAACGTGGCGCACCGGCTCGAGCACGCCATGGCCCGAGCTGCGCTTGCGATAGCGATAAGCCACGGAGGCGTTCCAGTCCGGTGCCGTCAAGGCCTGCGGCAAGACCGCCTCAATGCGGTCAATCAGGTGCTCGGCGCGCGCCAGCAAGTGCTCGAACTGGGTGTTCATGAGCGGTAATCGGCGTTGATGCTGACGTAGTCATGGCTGAGGTCGCAGGTCCAGACCGTCTGCATCGCAGCACCCCGTCCCAGCAGCACGCGCACCGTGATCTCGCTCTGACGCATGACGCGCTGGCCGTCTTCTTCAAGATAGCTCGGATGCCGACCACCGCAGGAGGCGACCTGCACATCGTCGAGATACAGGTCGATGCAGCGTTGGTCCAGGTCTTCAATGCCGGCGTACCCCACCGCCGCCAGGATACGGCCCAGGTTCGGGTCACTGGCGAAAAAGGCTGTCTTGACCAGGGGCGAGTGGGCGATCGCGTAAGCGACCTGGCGGCACTCCGCTTCCGTCTTTCCGCCCTCGACCTCGATCCGGATGAACTTGGTGGCGCCCTCGCCATCGCGCACGATGGCCTGTGCCAGTTGCTGTGCGACTTCCAGCAAGCCTGCCTTGAGCGCCTGGCCATTCGCACTGTCCAGAGTCTCAATCAGCGCGTGGCGCGCCTTGTTGCTGGCGATCAGCATGAAGGAATCGTTGGTGGAGGTGTCGCCATCGACCGTAACGCGGTTGAAGGAAGCTTCGGCCAGTTCCCTGGCCAGTTGTTGCAGCAAAGCCGGGCTGATGCAGGCGTCGGTGGCCAGAAAGCCCAGCATGGTCGCCATATTGGGCCGTATCATGCCGGCGCCCTTGCTGATACCGGTGATGCTCACCAGCGTGCCATCAAGCAGCAACTGTTTGCCAAAGGCCTTGGCCACCGTGTCGGTGGTCATGATCGCCTCGGCAGCACGCAGCCAGTTGTCTTCCCTCGCATCGGCCAGCGCCGCATCCAGCCCGGCTTCGATGCGATCGAGCGGCAGCGGCTCCATGATGACCCCGGTCGAGAATGGCAGGATTTCCTGCGCTGAAAGCTTCAACTTTTCGGCCAGCGCGATGCAGCTGCGAAGCGCTCTACGGCGGCCGTCCTCGCCGGTGCCGGCATTGGCATTGCCGGTATTGATCAGCATGGCACGTACCGCCGCCCCTTGGGCGAGGTGCTCCCGGCAGAGCTGCACCGGCGCGGCGCAAAACCGGTTTTGCGTGAAGACCCCGGCCACCGACGCGCCGGGCTCTATCAGCAGCACGGTCAGGTCTTTGCGACCCGCCTTGCGCACACCGGCTTCGGTGACCCCCAGACGCACGCCGGCAATCGGATAGAGCTGGGACGGTTTGGGGGCGGATAAATTGACAGCCATGGCTCAGTCCCGATCTGTCACGCCAATTTTCCGTGACACTGCTTGTATTTCTTGCCGCTGCCGCAAGGACAGGGCTCGTTGCGCCCGACACGTGGCACCTCGGCCCTGACAGTCTGTTGATCGACCACGGTTTCAACTTCACCGGTCTCGGTCGGCGCGCTGTAGGTCACGTTGGCGATGCTTTCGCCGCGCGTTTCCATGTCGACGGCGGCCTGCTCCAACTGCTCGCCGGATTGAATCTGCACCGTCATCAGCACTTTGGTGACGTCGTTCTTGACCGCGTCGAGCAGTTGCCCGAAGAGTTCAAAGGCTTCACGCTTGTATTCCTGCTTGGGCTGCTTCTGGGCGTAGCCGCGCAGATGGATGCCCTGGCGCAGGTAGTCGAGCGAACTCAGGTGCTCGCGCCAATGGGTGTCTATGCTTTGCAGCAGCACCATGCGCTCAAACTGGGTAAAGTTTTCGCCACCCACCAGTTCCACTTTTTCGTCAAACACCTTGCCAGCTTCAGCGCGCACGCGCTCCAGCAGGTTTTCGTCGATGATGGCGCTGGCGTCGTTGACCATGCTTTGCAACTGCACCGTCAGTTTCCACTCGTCGAGCAAGATTTTTTCGAGCGCTGCCAGGTCCCACTGCTCTTCGACCGACTCGACTGGCACGTATTGCCGCACCAGGTCGTTAAAGCAGCCTTCACGCAGTGAACCGATCTGCGCCGACAGATCCTTGGCATCCAGAATCTCGTTGCGTTGCTGGTAAATCACCTTGCGCTGGTCGTTCGAGACGTCGTCGTATTCCAGCAACTGCTTGCGCATGTCAAAGTTGCGCGCTTCCACCTTGCGCTGGGCGCTCTCGATGGAGCGGGTCACGATGCCCGCTTCAATCGCTTCTCCATCGGGCATTTTCAGGCGGTCCATGATGGCCTTGACGCGGTCGCCAGCAAAAATGCGCATCAGGGAGTCATCCAGACTCAGATAAAAGCGCGACGAACCGGGGTCCCCTTGCCGCCCTGAGCGTCCACGCAACTGGTTGTCAATCCGTCGTGACTCGTGGCGCTCGGTGGCAATGATGCGCAAGCCGCCCAAGGCCTTGACCTGCTCGTGGTCCTCGGCCCACTGCGCACGGATGGCGTCGGTCTGCCGCTGCTTCTGCTCGGCACTGAGCGACTCGTCCGCTTCGATCGCGTCAATCGCCGGGTTGATATTGCCGCCGAGCACGATGTCGGTACCACGACCGGCCATGTTGGTGGCAATCGTGATCATCTTGGCGCGCCCAGCCTGCGCCACAATCTCGGCCTCGCGTGCGTGCTGCTTGGCGTTGAGCACCTGATGCGGCAGCTTTTCTTTTTCCAGCAACTCCGCCAGAACCTCCGAGTTTTCAATCGAGGTGGTACCCACCAGAACCGGCTGCCCGCGCTCATGGCACTCGCGAATGTCCTTGATGGCGGCTTCGTATTTTTCACGCGTGGTCTTGTAAACGCGATCCAGCTGGTCTTCACGCCGGCTCGGTCGGTTGTAGGGCATCACCACCGTCTCCAGGCCATAGATTTCCTGGAACTCATAGGCTTCGGTGTCGGCCGTGCCAGTCATGCCGGCCAGCTTGCCGTAAAGGCGGAAATAATTCTGGAAGGTGATCGAGGCCATGGTCTGGTTTTCGGCCTGAATGGCGACACCTTCCTTGGCTTCAACCGCCTGATGCAGGCCATCGCTCCAGCGCCGGCCCGACATCAAGCGGCCAGTGAACTCGTCAACAATCACGATCTCGCCGTTCTGCACCACGTAGTGCTGATCGCGATGGTAGAGGTGGTTGGCACGCAGCGCCGCGTACAGGTGATGCATCAGCGTGATGTTGGCCGGGTCGTACAGGGTGGCTCCCTGCGGAATCAGCCCCAGGCCTGACAGAATGCGTTCCGCGCTCTCGTGGCCCTGCTCGGTCAGGAAAACCTGATGGCTCTTTTCGTCCAGCGTGAAGTCACCCGGCTTGGTGATGCCCTCGCCAGTGCGCGGATCTTCCTCGCCTTCCTGCTTGGTAAGCGAGGGCACCACCTTGTTCATGGCGATGTAGAGTTCGGTGTGGTCTTCGGCCTGGCCGCTGATGATCAAGGGCGTGCGTGCCTCGTCGATCAGGATCGAATCCACCTCGTCGACGATCGCATAGTTCAAGCCACGCTGAACCCGGTCCGCCGACTCGTAGACCATGTTGTCGCGCAGGTAGTCAAAGCCGTACTCGTTGTTGGTACCGTAGGTGATGTCGGAACGGTAAGCGGCCTGCTTTTCCTCGCGTGCCATGTTCGGCAGATTGATGCCGACGCTCAGGCCCAGAAAGTTGTAGAGCTTGCCCATCCACTGGGCGTCGCGATTGGCCAGATAGTCATTGACGGTGACGACGTGAACGCCTTTGCCGGTCAGGGCGTTGAGGTAGACCGGCATGGTGGCGGTCAGGGTCTTGCCTTCGCCGGTTCCCATTTCAGAAATTTTGCCGTGGTGCAGCGACATGCCGCCGAGCAACTGGACGTCAAAATGGCGCATCTTCATGACCCGCTTGGAGCCCTCACGCACCACCGCAAAGGCCTCTGGCAGCAAGGCGTCGAGTGTCTCGCCCTTGACCAGACGATCCTTGAACTCCTGCGTCTTGCCGCGCAGGGCTTCGTCAGACAACTGCTCCAGAGCAGTTTCCATCGCGTTGATGCGAACCACGCTGGTGCGGTACTGTTTGAGCAGACGGTCGTTGCGGCTGCCGAAAATTTTGGTAAGGATGTTTGTGGCCATGAATGCAGAACCGACCGGTCAGCCCACCTGGGCCATCCGAGCAGCGCAATCCTTTTTCTAATCTGTGTGAAATGGGGGCACTGTCACGAAACGCAAGCGTGCTGCTGCAGGACGCTTCGCTGAGAAACCCAAAGCCTCGATTTTACCTGTGCCGCAGGACCGGGCCACCAGCCAGGGTCATGGATGCCGGATCAGGTCCGGCATGACGACGTGCGGCTATCGAGGGCCGGGTTGGTAGCGGCCCCGCCAAGGCGTTGCCACCTGAGCCATGCTTTGCGGCTTGAGCTTGGCACCAGCGGCCAGAAATTTCTGTGGATCCTGGAAAACGCCCTGGATCAGCACCTCGAAATGCAAGTGCGTTCCGGTCGAGCGACCGGTGCTTCCCACTTCGGCGATCTTCTGCCCCTGCCTGATCAGGTCGCCCTTCTTGACCATCGTTCTGGAGGCGTGGGCATAGCGCGTGATCAGGTCATTGCCGTGATCCACTTCGACCATATTGCCGTACTCCGGATGGTATTCCTGAGTCACCACCACGCCCCCCGCTGCCGCCAGGATCGGCGTGCCGCGGTCGGCCTGAAAATCAATCCCCGTATGCTGTGCGGAGCGGCCCGTGATCGGGTCAATGCGCCAGCCAAACATGGAACCATAGTTGGCCTGCGCAACCGGCGACTGGGTCGGCACCATCATGTTGCGAATCTTTTGATCAAACAGGCGGGACTCCAGCATCGTCATCCAGTCAGTGCGCTGCTCGCTCAGGCGCTCCAGGTCCTCCAGAGTGGCTTTGAGTTGTTCGACCGACAGCGGCCGTCCGGTCACCAGCGCACCACCCAGACCGGGCTTGACCTTGATTTCATTCGGATTGACACCAGCCAGCCCCGAGACCCGCTCGCCGAGCGACTCGAGCTGCGTCATCTTGGCCTGCATTTCACCGAGCTTGCGTGCCAGCAGATCCAGGTTCTCGCGCATGAAACGATCACGCTGCTCAAACTCATCCTTGACGACCATCCTGACCAGCGTACCGATCACTGGCCAGCCCTCCCTGGCCCCTTTCAGGAAGACCCAGTGGTACAGGCCGGCAGCCAGCAGCGTCATCACGACTGACGCCAGCAGTGCGGCCAGCACCAGTTTGGTTCCGGTGAGATGAATGGCACGGCTTCTGGCAAGCCAAGCATCCGTGATAATCAATTGCATTCGGTAACCCTCCAACACCTCACCCATGAACCGCCGCCATCAAGCCTTCACGCTGCTGCAGGCAACGCAGGATTCGCCCAGCCTGGCACGTTTGACTGCGCTGAGCGACGAATCGGTAGCGCGCCTCAAGTCCATTGCGCCCCTCATTCCTGCGACGCTCAGAGCCGCTGTCAAAGCGGGTCCCATCGAGGGTCCGGTCTGGTGCCTGATTTTGGACACCAACGCGGCGGCAGCCAAAATACGCCAGCTGCTACCGTCCTTCGAATCTCATTTGCGCAGCAAGGGGTGGGAGGTTAACTCAATTCGGCTGAAGGTCCAAATTTCGCGTCAGAGCTGACGCGCTTGCACAGGCCAGTCATGCAGGGCAAAAAACGTTCTGTCTTCATTTTGGCGATTCTGGTCGCCGGCTTAGCCAATGCTCAAGCCACGGACCCGAAGCTGATTGAGAGTGTGCGCGAACTGGCGGCCTCCAGAGTCAAGCTCAACCTGTGCCTGGCCAGTCCCGACTTCAGAAAGCTCGCCGATAGCAGCCAACGTCAGATCATTGCGATCAGCAACAGGCTTGATCGCCTGAGCAATGACCTGCATGAAGCGCCCAAAGGCAGGTTGCTGTTCGTTTCCTACGGCATGGAGGTCAGGCGACTGGGCAGTTCAGCTGACTTTCGACGTCAGTTGCTTGAACGCCGCGGTGGCGTCTGCGATTTCGGCCTGGTTGCCGATCTCGACTCAAAATTGAAAATTGCCAGGCGCTCTATTCCCCCGCCCTGAGTGCGCACCAGCGTCGAACTGTTGCTGGTGAGAACCGTCACAGGCCGGCTCAATTCACCGCTTGCATGACCTGACTGAGTACCTTGACACCGATGCCGAATCGCCTGTCAACCCGTTCAACGCGAACCACTTCGCCTTCGCAGGACAATTTCAGTTTGACATGTCGCGTGACAAGATCAACGCAGAAGTCAATGCGCGAACCAACTTCGCACTCTTGGTCCTGCAAAATGTAGAAACCGGTGGCACTGATGTTGTCTGTAACCCCAGTCACACCCTGGACCATGGTGGACAATTCCGTGCGGTAGCGCTCGCTGCGCTGCTCTTTGACGACGGCTGCATTTGTAGACATCTTGATGTTCCTTTTTTGGGTCGAGCGATGGCGTGTACTTCAGAAAGTCGCTACGCCAGCGCGGCGTCTGCGTAGGGTGTAGGCCATCAAGCCCAACCCCGCCAGCAGCATGGCGTAGGTTTGAGGCTCTGGCACGGCTGCGACAAAGGGGTTGCTGTTGACCTGACCCATGCCGGACCAGCTGTCTACAACCACCTGACCACCGATAAAGGCGCCTGCCGCTGTGCTAAACAGCGCCAGGGGGGCAAGAAAAGAGGCGTAAACACCACTCGTGAACGAAACTTGCGTTGCCTCGGGCAGGTTGAAGAGAACATGACCGACCGCAAGGTCAGATGCAGCACCGAAGTTTTGGTAGCCACCCGCCGTGAAGTTGACGTTCTGACCGAGCACGTTCAGGATTACCGTCGTGTCTGGACCGAAATTGTCCAGGCGCATGCTGTGGGTGACATCGGCAGCCGTCAAGTCAAATACAGCAAGGCTGGCATGATTGGCATTCAAGACCAGCGTGCTGTCTTGCATCGTAATGGTGCCACTGTTGCTCAGCGTGTTAAAGCTTTGGGACAGGCTGGTCAGTCTTTGCTTTTCAGCTGCAAAGTTGATGCCGGTCTGAATGCTGGAGGGATCGACTTGAACGGCCACGGGACTGTGCCAGGGCGCCAGATTCGATGCGCCACCGTAGCTGATGCTGGTCGCTGACAGCCAGGTGCTTGCGGTTGACAGGTTGCCTGCGACTTGAACACTGCCATTAAAGCTGGTGCCGTTGGTAACGGCAAGACTTCCGCCGACCACGGTGTTGCCAAAGACAGCGCCGCCGGAGATGTCGAGATTGCCACCGACCGTCAGACCCGTCCCGCCATACTGGGCTTGCGTGTAAGGCCATTTGCTGTTGATGGTATAGCCTGCAATACTGGCATTGCCACCGACCGCCACCCGACCTTCGACATCAGCACTCGGTGCAGAGAAGTTGCCAAACGATAGCAAAGTAAGACTGGACGACAGCCCCAATGGGTTGGTTTGTGCCAACGCCACTGGGGCCGTCACCAGGGCCACGCAGACCCAGGAGGCCACGGCCAGACAGTGATGCAAAGATCGCTTCATATGGACTCTCCTGTACCGAATACTCGGTTCTTGGTTCTCACGTGACCTCCCCCTTCTATTTGCCTTGTCACGGGTCCATGTTCGCGCGTTTGCCCACGCATTGCCATAGCAGATGGCTACCCTTTTGACTGGTAGTTTTAGCCTGGAATTTCTCTATTGAAAACGATTCGTGAGTACCAGTTGAACTAGTAGCTTTCGCTGGCGATCAGATAGTCGAATCCACACAGCTGGCCTGGCATGTGACACCCGCTCCGATCCGCCAAGACCTCGAAGTCCTCAACCGGCACCCTCGCGTCTCAAGGACGATTTGGAGTCGATTGCAAAATTCCAGCAGAGATTATCCAGATGGAACTGGACTGGCTTACCTGTGTCGGGTTCGCCGGCCCTAAAACCGATAGGCCGCTTACGGGAAAAGTCTTGTAGAGACTCTGTCTTGATGATTCATTGCGCTATTCCAGCATCGCCGCCACTCTCGCCCGGACTTCTTCACTCAGTTCATCCGGCGCTCGCTCAATCAGCGTCAGTCTGCGCTGAGTCGGGTCGATCATTCTGAATTGATGCACCAGCACAATGCCTGCCGTTTGCAGGCCCATGCCTGTCAGCGATACCGCCATGCCGGTGTGTCGCGCTGCCATGCCGCCTTGCGTAATGGGGCATACACCGATCATGCCCAGTTTGTTGAGTGCCGCTTGCGTGACCACAATCGCAGGTCTGCGCCCCTGTTGCTCATGGCCCAGCGTGGGATCAAAGTCGGCCACCACGATGTCGCCGCGTTGCCAGGTGGTCTGCCGCATCACAGTGCCACTTCTTGCCCGGATGCTGGCATGGTGTCCCAGCCCTTGTCGATCTCCAATGGAGCGCGGCCCTGCATTGCCAGCAGGTCGTCAAGGCTGTACTTGCGCCGATTAACGGGTGACAAAATTAGCCTCCCAGCGTCAACTGCAAAACTGACTTTATCGCCAGGATGCAGCCCCGAGCTCCTGGCCAGCGCTTGCGGTATGGTGACTGCGATAGAGCCGCCAGCGGCCCGGAGTGTTGAGGTGTGCATGGTGGCGCCTTGAATTTGTAGCACTTAGTTTAACTTGTTGCCACCTTGAACGGAATCACGTCTGCGCCTTTGACCAGTTTGTCCAGATAGTCAGCCCAAACTTGCAGCTCTGCCCGAACGATTGGCCCGCCGGACTAATTTCCAGATAAAGACCTGCCGGATCTGTGAATCGTGCGCGGGTTTTGTCTGGATTTCAATCTACCGCAGTGCACGGTGTTGCACCTTGGCTATGTGATTTACCAATGAAAAAGGCCTCCGGGTGTCACTACCTGGAGGCCTTTGTACTATCAAATGGTGCCGATTAACGGATTCGAACTGTTGACCTACCGCTTACAAGGCGGTTGCTCTACCAACTGAGCTAAATCGGCATAGGGGTATTTTACGGGACTATTTGACGCGCTTGAGCGTCGGACGCGTCCCGGTGGTCGCTGGCCTCGGCGGTTCGGGTTCATCGCCCGAAGCTTGCGACTCCACGCGCGTCAACTGCACTGGTTTGATCTCCGCCCCGACTGCTTGCATTCCATGTTTCGGGCTGTCCGTTTCTGCAGTCTCGGCTATGACCATCGGGAAGGCCATGCCCTGTCCGTTTTCACGTGCATAAATCGCCACGACCTGAGCCACGGGAACGCAAATGTCACGGGCTGTCCCGGCAAAGCGCGCCTTGAATTCAATGAATTCATTGCCCAACTGAAGTCCGGTGGTGGCGTCAAAGCTGATGTTCAGAACAATCTCGCCGTCTTTCACGTACTCGCGCGGCACCTGCACGCGCTCGTTCACCAGCACAGCAACATAAGGCGTGAAGCCGTTATCGGTGCACCACTCATAGAGCGCACGAATCAGATAGGGACGGGTCGAGGTTGCTTGCGCGGAGTCCATCATCAGCTCAGGCTCAGCGCTTACTTGCGCATTACTTTTTCGGAAGGCGTCAACGCCTCAATGTAAGCCGGACGCGAAAAAATCCGCTCAGCGTACTTGAGCAGCGGTGCTGCGTTCTTGCTCAGATCGATGCCGTAGTAATCAAGTCGCCACAGCAGGGGCGCGATCGCGACATCGAGCATCGAGAAACCGTCGCCCAGCATGTACTTGTTTTTCAGGAACACCGGGGCGAGCTGCGTCAGGCGATCCCGCACGTGGGCGCGCGCCTTGTCGAGCACTTTCTCGTTGGCTTTGGCGGCGCGCGACTCCAGGGTCGAGACGTGGACAAACAGTTCTTTCTCGAAATTGAGCAGGAACAGGCGCACGCGAGCCCGGTCCACCGGGTCGCCAGGCATCAGCTGCGGATGCGGAAAACGCTCATCGATGTACTCATTGATGATGTTGGACTCGTACAGGATCAGGTCGCGCTCGACCAGGATGGGGACCTGGCCGTAAGGGTTCATGACACTGATGTCTTCGGGCTTGTTGTACAAATCAACGTCGCGAATCTCGAAGTCCATGCCTTTTTCAAACAGGACGAAACGGCAACGGTGGGAAAATGGGCAGGTAGTACCTGAATACAACACCATCATGGTGGGACTCCTAAAAAAACCAAAGAGTGGGATGCTTCTCGCATGCCCACTCCACAAACCTCAGATTGCGCCCTTTCGAGCCCAACTTGAGCCGCTTATCTGTGCTACTTGACCTCTTTCCAGTAGACCGCGTTGAGTCGCCAGGCGCAGAAAGTAAAAACCGCGAGGAACAGCAAGACCCAAACACCGACACGAACGCGGGTATTTTGAACCGGTTCACCCATCCATTGCAAATAAGCCACCAGATCACCAACGGCCTGATCGTATTGCGGACCTGTCATGGTACCGGGCTTCAATTGCTCCCAGCCCTTGAAAACGCTGGTGGCAGCACCGTGCACCTTGACCTCTTCAAAGACGGCCCGGCGTTCGCCCTGCAGTTCCCACAGCACATGCGGCATCGCCACATTGGGAAACAGCAGATTATTCCAGCCGGTCGGCTTGGTGTCGTCCTTGTAGAAGGAACGCATGTAGGTGTACAGGTAATCGGCGCCGGTTCCGCCCGCGCCGGCACGCGAACGTGCAATCACCGTCAGATCAGGCGGGTTCACGCCAAACCAGGCTTTAGCCTGCTGCGGGTCGATCGCAGCTTTCATGGTGTCACCAATCTTGCTGTTGGTCACCAGCAGGTTGGACCTGATCTGCTCCGCTGTCAGGCCGATGTCACCCAGGCGGTTGTAGCGCATGAACGCAGCCGAGTGGCAATTGAGGCAGTAGTTGACAAACAGCTTGGCGCCATTTTGCAAGGCGGCCATGTCGCTGGTCTTGGCCGGTGCCTTGTCCCACGCGGCTCCGCCCACATTGGCCTGGGCACCCAGCGTGCAACCGAGCGCCAGTAGCCAGCCGAGAATGATTTTTTGAGTGAAAGTCATGGTTTTCATGATGTTGTCTTTCCTTCAATGCGCCGTGTAATTGACACGATCGGGCACCGGCTTGGTCTTGCCAAGCTGGCTCCACCAGGGCATCAGAATGAAGAAGGCAAAGTAGAACAAAGTGCCCACTTGTGCCACCCGGCTGTAAATGGGCGAGACCGGTTGCGTGCCCAGGTAGCCGAGCACCAGAAAGTCAACAACAAAAACCGCGTACAGGTACTTGTGCCAGTCGGGCCGGTAGCGAATCGACTTGACTGCGCAGTTGTCCAGCCAGGGCAGGAAGAACAAAACGATCACGCCGCCGCCCATCGCGACCACGCCCCAGAATTTGGCATCGATGGCCATCATCATCGCCACCACCGCCACAGCGCCAAGCGCGATGGCGCCCTTGAACAGGGCCGGCATTTTGATCTTGAACACGGCCAGACCGGCACCCAGCACGGTACAGGCGATCAGTGCGTACATCATTTCTGTGGTCACAGCGCGCAGCAAGGAGTAGAAGGGCGTGAAATACCAGACCGGCGCAATGTGCAAGGGCGTCTGGAACGGATCGGCCGGAATGAAGTTGTTGTATTCCAGGAAGTAGCCGCCCATCTCGGGTGCAAAGAAGACAATGGCCGAGAACACCATCAGGAACACGCCCACGGCAAAGATGTCATGCACCGAGTAGTAGGGATGGAAAGGAATGCCGTCCAGCGGGATGCCCTTGGCGTCCTTCTTTTCCTTGATTTCGATGCCGTCCGGGTTGTTGGAGCCGACTTCATGCAGGGCAATGATGTGGGCCACGACCAGGCCCAGGATCACCAGCGGCACGGCAATGACGTGGAAGCTGAAGAAGCGGTTCAGGGTGGCATCTCCCACCACGTAGTCACCGCGAATCCAGAGTGACAGGTCAGGTCCGATGAACGGGATGGCCGAGAACAGGTTGACGATCACCTGGGCGCCCCAGTAGCTCATCTGGCCCCAGGGCAGCAGGTAGCCCATGAAGGCCTCTGCCATCAGCGCCAGAAAAATGCCGCAACCAAACAGCCAGGTCAGTTCGCGCGGCTTGCGGTAACTGCCGTAAAGCAGGCCACGGTACATGTGCAGGTACACCACCGCGAAGAAAGCCGAGGCGCCGGTAGAGTGCATGTAGCGGATCAGCCAGCCCCAGGGCACATCACGCATGATGTACTCGACCGAACCGAAGGCCAGCGCCGCATCCGGCTTGTAATGCATGACCAGAAAAATGCCCGTGACCAGCTGAATCACCAGTACCAGCAGGGAGAGCACGCCGAACACATACCAGATGTTGAAGTTCTTGGGCGCGTAGTACTCGCTCATGTGCTCCTTGAAGAGCTTGGACAGCGGAAACCGGTTGTCAATCCAGTTCAGCAGTTTTTCACCTGCTGCAGCATTCGGGGAGATTTCGTGAAATTCAGCCATGATGTGCTTCCTTAGGCTTTGCGGTCTTCACCGATGAGCAACTTGGTCTCGGAGAGATACATGTGGGCCGGCACTTCCAGATTGTCCGGCGCCGGTTTGTTCTTGAAGACCCGACCCGCCAGGTCGAAGGTCGAACCGTGGCAAGGACAAAAGAAGCCGCCCTGCCAGTCGTCCGGCAAGGATGGCTGGGCACCGGTCTGGAACTTGTCGGACGGTGAGCAGCCCAGGTGGGTGCAAATGCCAACCGCAATGAAATACTCGGGCTTGATGGAGCGATGCGCGTTGCGCGCGTAGTCCGGCGCCTGCTCCGTGGGCTTGCGCTCGGATTTGGGATCGGCCAGCTGGGCGTCGATTTTGGGCAAGGCAGCCAGTTGTTCCGGCGTGCGACGCACGATCCAGACCGGCTTGCCGCGCCATTCAACGGTCATCTTTTCGCCCGGTTTGAGGGCCGAGATGTCGGCCTCGACCGCGGCACCCGCGGCCAGCGCCTTTTCGGAGGGCTGCATGCTGGTAACAAATGGAACGGCGGCGGCAATACCGCCAACGGCTCCAACACAGCTGGTGGCAATCAACCAGGTCCGCTTGCTGGCGTCATGGCCGCTATCGGCAAGGCTTTCACTCATGGGAATCCTCAATGAAAAATCGCTGTCGGGGTAAACCGTCCATTGTAGCTGAGCGCCCCCGCCCGGCATCAGGTTCATTGCTACACCGGTCGCGCCAGCAGACCACGCGCTTTTGCCCGATACTGCGCCCTTGCAACTGAAAAACGGAGATGGTTGAAATGGGAATGATGCAGGAATTCAAGGAATTTGCCGTCAAGGGCAATGTCATGGATCTGGCGGTGGGCGTGATCATAGGCGGTGCCTTCGGCAAGATCGTCGACTCGGTGGTGGCTGACCTGGTGATGCCGCTGGTGGGGGCCTTGATCGGCAAACTTGATTTTTCCAACCTTTTTGTCGTCCTGGGCACGGTGCCGAGCGGCAGCGCCATGACCATCGACGCCCTGAAAAAGGCCGGTGTTCCGGTATTCGCCTACGGCAGCTTCATCACGGTTGCGGTCAATTTCGCGATTCTGGCCTTCATCATCTTCATGATGGTCAAGCAGATCAACCGCCTGAAAAAAGCCGCACCCGCAGCGCCTGCAGCGGCCCCGGTGACACCCGAAGACGTGCTCTTGCTGCGCGAAATTCGCGACAACCTGAAAAAGTAGCGGCTTAGCAGCAGCACTGTTCGCTCGATGTCATTGCGTCCCCGGATCGGGTCCGGGGTTTCAGCACCCGCAATCCACTGCATGCTTACGACTGGATCCCGGATCAAGTCCGGGATGACAAATGGCTAGTCCGGGATGACAAATGGCTAGTCCGGGATGACAAATGGCTAGTCCGGGATGACAAAGTGAACCGTATTGACCCTAGCAGCGTGACAGCTGGCGTGCCATGCGAATGGCCGCCAGCAGGCTGGACGCATCGGCCAGGCCGGTGCCGGCAATATCGAAAGCGGTACCGTGATCCGGGCTGGTGCGCACCAGAGGCAGGCCCAAGGTCACGTTGACGCCCTGCTCCAGACCCAGATACTTCACCGGAATCAGCCCCTGGTCGTGGTACATGGCGACCACCACGTCGAACTCGCTCGACTGACCGGGCCGGGACCTGGCGCTCATGAACACCGTGTCCGGAGCGTAAGGGCCGCTGACCTGCAAGCCCTGCTCACGCGCCTGGCTGATGGCCGGAGCAATGATCTCAAGTTCTTCGCGCCCGAACAGGCCGCCCTCGCCCGCGTGCGGATTAAGGCCTGCCACCGCCATGCGCGGCGGACGCCCCAAAATGGCACTGAGCGACTGGTGCGCGATCAGCAGCGTCTGCAACACATTGGCCGTGGTCACCGCATCCAGCGCGTCCCGTAGCGACACGTGAATGCTGACCAGCACCACCCGCAATTCGTCATTAGCCAGCATCATGCGCACCGGCATCTGCGCCAGCGTCTTGCCCACGTGAGCGGCGGCTTGCGCCTGCAGCAGCTCGGTATGCCCGGGAAAGCCTGAGTAGGGCGCGCCAGCCAGCGCCAGCGCCTCCTTGTTCAGCGGTGCCGTCACCAGCGCGGCAATGTCGCCGCGCAAGGCGGCTTGTGCGGCCCACACCACACACTGGGCCGCCAGCAAGCCCGCCGCCGCATCCAGCCGACCGAACGCCGGCGGCGCTGGCAAAGCACCGACCTGCAACAGCGGCAGACAGCCTGGCGGCAGGTCGAACACCTCCGATGCAGTTTCAAGCACTGCCAGTGGCATCTGAATGGAGCCGGCGCTGACCAGTTGGGTGGCCCGACGCAGGGTAGCCGCGTCGCCCACCACAAAGCAGCCTTGCAGCAGTTCTGGTTCTTTCCGGTAAGCCTTGGCAATGATTTCCGGCCCGATGCCGGCGGCGTCCCCCAGGGTGATGGCGATAGGCTTGTTCATGCTCAGGCCGGGTTGTCGATGTCAATAAACTGATGCTCCAGGCCCAGCTGCGTCGCCACATGGGCCGCCACGGCGGGCGCACCAAAGCGCTCGCTGGCGTGGTGGCCGCAGGCCAGGTAGGCGACACCCATCTCGCGCGCATAGTGCGCCTGCGGCTCCGAAATTTCACCGGTGATGAAAGCCTGGGCGCCCGCCGCGATGGCGGCCTCAAAATAGCCCTGCGCGCCACCGCTGCACCAGGCGACTTTGTGAATCGCCCGCGCAGCGCCGTTGACCAGAGCCACGGGTCGGTGCAACTGCAGTTCGACGTGCTGCGCCAGCGCATCGGCCGACTCGAAACCGCCGGCTTGCTGGCGTTCGCCCAGAAAACCCAGGTCCTGCTCGCCAAAGCGCGCGCTGGCTTTTAAGCCGAGCTTCAGGCCGAGCTGCGCGTTGTTACCCAGTTCCGGATGGGCGTCCAGCGGCAGGTGGTAGGCAAACAGATTGATGTCATGCGCCAGCAGCAGGGCCAGGCGTTGTTTCATCCAGCCCGTGACACGCCCGTCCTGTGAGCGCCAGAACAAGCCGTGGTGCACAAAGATCGCATCCGCCTGTGCCGCAATGGCTGCCTCGATCAGCGCGCGGCTGGCGCTGACCCCTGAAACAATTTTGCGCACCTGCGCGCAGCCTTCGACCTGCAAGCCATTGGGGCCATAGTCGCGAAAGCGCTCTGGCTGCAGCAACGCATCGAAGGTCTGTAAGAGCTGGGTTCGATCAATCATGTCGGCAACGCAAAGGGGGCGGTGCCGCATTGTCGGGCAATTCCCCGCTCTGGCGTGCAGAGCGTGGGCACGACGCCTACAATTTGCGCCCATGAAGCGTCTCTGGTTACTTTTTTCTCAAACCGCCACCGTATTGCTGGCGCTGTATTTTGTTGTTGCCACCCTCAAACCGGATTGGCTGGGTAAGGGA
>Ga0163199_1000563_pt1 | contig 23454 bp, 23 predicted proteins | sample PL_2010_150m_FD_113537 | JGI IMG/M metagenome (GOLD analysis project Ga0163199, IMG submission 113537) | Freshwater microbial communities from Powell Lake, British Columbia, Canada to study Microbial Dark Matter (Phase II) - PL_2010_150m | ecosystem: Environmental > Aquatic > Freshwater > Lake ...
GTTGGAATCGTCCGGACGCGGTTTCAGTTTTAAAAAAGACGAACCACTACTGATGACATACGACCCATCGGCGACTCCGGTGAAAGATATTCTCAGGGAATTAGACGAGAACACGCTGGCAGACATAATTTTTGAATTTAGCGGAGAACGCTTTTCGAGAAAAATCGCCGCCGCCATAAAAATGCGCGGCAGGAAAAAGAAAATAGAAACTTCCGGCGAATTGAACGAAATCATAAAAGCCGTTCTGCCGAAGAGTTACGAAAGGGGACGCATAGAGCCGGCGACGAGAACTTTCCAGGCATTGAGAATTTACGCGAACCACGAGCTTGAAAATATCGAGAAAGTTATAAAGAAGTTGCCTGAGATTCTTAAGCCGGAAGGACGAATTGTTTTCATCAGCTTTCATTCGCTTGAAGACAGGATGGTAAAAAAATCATTCAAGCGCATGGCAAAGCAAGGCGAGCTCGAAATTATGACGCCGAAGCCGATAAGGCCGACCCGGGAAGAAGCCAGAGAAAATCCGCGAAGCCGTTCGGCAATGCTCCGTGCAGCCAAATTAGCCAATAGCCAATAGGGTATAGCGTATAGAGCATAAAGCATTAACACTTTTTAAAAATAATCCTAAACCCTAAACGCTAAACCCTATACCCTAAAATCAAAAATGACCTTTTTTCAACCCGAACAAAAAAGTTTTCTCAATTACGCCATTATGGCATTGATAGCGATATGTTTAATCGCCTCGCTTTGGATTGTTTTGTCATATAACAAATCCGTTAATCTTGAGCACGAGATTTCGGCGGCCGGAATTAATATAAGAGAATTGCAGACAAGCAAAGCCCAGCTGCAGGACAAGATGTTCGCGCTTTTGAGCGACGTAAATCTCAAAGAATTTTCCCAAAATAGAAATTTGGTGGAAGAGAAGAATCCGCAGTATATGAAAACATCCGCCCGGAACGGCGCCGAGCTGGCCGTTTCGCAGCCAAGGTAGAAATTTTCCACAAAATTTATTTTTATAATTGCCTGAATTGATTTAAACTAGACGGTAACTAAGCAGCAAAATGAACAAAAGATTTTTATTTTTAGTAATCGTCATCGCCGGCGGTTATTCTTTTTTATTTTTTAGGCTTTATCATATTCAGCTTTCCAAGGGAGCTTATTACCTGGCAAGAGCTCAGTCGCAGTATATGGCTTCCGGGCTGATAGCCGCGAAAAGAGGGACTATTTATTTTCCGGACAAAAACGGCAATAAGCTTGCCGTGGCGATAGAGAAGGATTTCCCCATGATTTATGCGGTGCCTAAAGCCATAGACGACGCCAAGGAAACCTATAACAGGCTTCTTCAGATTCTTCCGGACATATCGCCAAGTTTTGAAAATAAATTTGCCGCCAAGTCCAACAGTTATGTTCTTTTAAAAAGAAAAGCCGACCAGTCCGTTGTGGATAAAATAAATCAGGAGAATATAAAAGGCATCATCAGTGATTCTGAGCCGGGAAGATTTTATCCGTTCGGTTCGTTGGCGTCGCACGTTCTCGGTTTTGTCGGGCCCAACAGCAGCGATAACGGCGAAAGCGGGAAATACGGCCTGGAAAAGTTTTATGAAGATACGCTCGATGGTATTCCCGGGAAAACCGAGAGCGGGAAACTGACTCAGCCGCAGAACGGAGGAGATCTGACGCTTACGATAGACCCAAATATACAAAAGCAATCCGAAACGCTTTTGAGCGGCCTGGTAAAAAACTATAAGGCGAAATCAGGAGCATTTATCGTAGAGGAGCCGTCAACGGGAAAAATTCTGGCTATGGGCGGCGAGCCGAATTTCGACCCGAACAATTATTCCGGAGCCGATGTGGGTGATTTTCTGAATCCGGCGGTGCAAAAAATATACGAGCCGGGCTCGGTTATAAAAATAATGACGATGGCTGCCGGGATAGATTTGGGAAAGATAACTCCGGATACCACCTACATTGATAAGGGAACAGTCACTATTAATGGAATGAGAATTGAAAATCACGACTTCAAAACTCACGGTCCGTACGGCAAGATTACGATGACAAATGTTGTAGAAAATTCTTTGAATTTAGGCGCCATTTTTGTCGAAAGTAAAATTGGAAACGAGGCTTTCAGGAACTATCTGGTAAAATTCGGTTTTCAGAATAAAACAGGCATAGATTTGCCGGGCGAAGTGAGCGGCAGCCTTAAGCCGCTTTTCACGAGCTATTTGTCACAGGTAAATTTCGCGACGGCTTCTTTCGGGCAGGGAATCGCCATGACCCCACTCGAGCTAATTAACGCGTTTGCTTCAATCGCCAACGGCGGGCAAATGATGCGTCCCTACGTTAACGATGCTCTCGGTCCTAAGCCGCTGGGCGTTATCATAAGTTCTTCAACGGCAAAACTTGTCACTCAAATGATGATTTCGGCCGTAGACAAAGCCCAGGTGGCAAAAATTTCCGGCTATTCGATAGCCGGCAAGACCGGTACGGCATATGTCCCGGACCCTAAAAAGAAGAATTACGACACCAGCAAAGTAATAAATACTTATGTGGGTTTCGGGCCGACGAGTAATCCGCGTTTCGTAATATTAATCAAACTTGACGAGCCGGAAGGCGCCCCGGTGGCGGCGCTTACCGTAGTTTCGGCTTTTCACGACTTGGCGCAATTCATTTTGAATTATTACAACGTGACGCCGGACAGACTTTAACTAAGTAGAAAGGAGAAAGTTAAAAGGACAAAGAAACACCATCATGAAAAATATTTTAATCTCAATTTTCCGCTGGAAGTTAAAAAAATTAGCTCAGCTTATGATACTTCGCTACCGGCCCGGGATAATCGGTGTTACAGGAAGCGTGGGCAAAACTTCGACCAAGCTTGCCATTGCCGCCGTTCTCGGACCGAGCCGCCGGACCAGATTTTCAAGAGGCAATCTCAACAGCAAACTGGGCTTGCCCATAGCCATCATCGGCGATTTCCCGGAAGAAGAACTGAAGCTTATCAGCCGCGATACGCAGGCAGGAGAAAAGAAGGTAGCGAAAACATTTTTTTGGCTCAAAGTGATTTCCGTCGGGCTGTTGAATTTAATCAGAAAGAAACGTGATTACCCGGAGATTCTGGTTTTGGAATTCGGCGCGGACAAGCCCGGCGACCTGAAAGAACTTCTTGAAATAGCACGGCCGAATATCAGCGTTATCACGGCCGTTGGCGACGTGCCTGCGCACGTGGAATTTTTCGCCGGGCCCAAGGAAGTGGCGCGCGAAAAATCAAGATTGATAGAACAGCTTCCGTCAGCCGGCTTCGCCATTCTGAATTGCGACGACGATACAGTTATGGGCCTCAAAGACAGAACGCGCGCGCATGTCGTCACGTTCGGTTTTCAAAAAGGCGCAGAAATGCGGATTATGAATTTCGTAAATGTCATTGAAAACGGAAAACCGGCCGGCGTTTCGTTCAAAATGGAATACGGCGGCAGTTCGGTGCCGGTTAAAATACACGGAGCTTTTGGCAGGGTGCAGGCCTACGCTTCGGCTGCGGCGGCGACTGTCGGTTTAATTTTCGGCATCAACCTGATTAAAATTTCCGAGGCGTTGAAATCATACAAGCCGGCTCCGGGCAGAATGGAACTTCTTGCGGGAACGAAGGGGACAACAATTATAGACAGTTCCTATAACGCCAGTCCGCTTTCGATGCACGTTGCTTTGGATACGCTCCGCGATTTGCCGGGCAAAAGAAAGATTGCCGTGTTCGGCGATATGCTTGAGCTCGGAGAATATTCCATAGAGGCGCACGAGCGTGTCGGGAAAATGGCCGCGCAAGTTGCGGATGTTCTTGTTACTGTCGGCATTGAGGCCAAATTGATTGCCGAAACAGCCAGAAAAAACGGATTGTCGAAGAAAAATATAAAAAGTTTCGATAGCGCGGACGAAGCGCTCGATGCCGTCCAAAATCTTATAAAAAAGGGGGATTTGATTCTGGTAAAGGGCTCGCATGATATGGAACTCGGAAAAATAGTGGAAGCGATTAGGGAGGTGTAATTTACAATTTTCAAGTATCAATTTACAATGAATTTCCAATGATTCAATTTTTAAAACGGTTGTAAATTGTAAATTAGAAATTGAAAATTGCCGGATGGCGCTTTCGTCTAGTGGTTAGGACATGACGTTCTCAACGTCAGAACACGGGTTCGATTCCCGTAAGCGCTACTGATTAGAAAAGCTTTACCACCGTTTAGGTGGTATTAGCTTTTCAAGCATCCCGAGCGAGGTCGTTATGACCGACGAGGGAATACATTATGTGTAATTTAGAAATTTTTTGCCAGCTAAGCTTTTAAAATTATCCACAGCCGCCTTTTTTGAAAATATACCTTTTATTGCCTTTTTCGCTCGGATTTAGGATACTTGTAAGCGTACGTATAAGGCATAAACAAACATGAAACACGTGGTTGTAATAGGGGGCGGGACGGGGACTTTTACCGTTCTTAGCGCCCTTAAAAAATATCCGCTTCACTTGAGCGCCGTGGTCAGTATGGCCGACGACGGGGGTTCAAGCGGCATGCTTCGCGACCAGTACGGTGTTCTTCCGCCCGGCGACGTTCGGCGCGCTTTGGTTGCGCTGTCCGATTCCGAAAGCATTCTCCGCGAACTTTTCAGTTATCGCTTTAAGGAAGGGGGATTGCATGACCATAATTTCGGCAATCTTTTTTTGGCGGCGCTTGAAAAAATTACCGGCGATTTCACGCTGGCGCTCCGCGAGGCATCCATTATTCTAAACGTCAACGGCGAGGTTGTTCCGGTAACGCTGGATGATGTCCGGCTTTACGCCGAACTGGAAGACGGTAAAATGCTCCGTGGCGAATCGCAGATAGATATTCCCAAAAGTTCCACGAGAATGCCCATCAAGAAAATCTGGCTGCAGCCGGAAGCCAAAATGAACCCGAGCGTCAGAAGAGTACTTCATCACGCCGATTTGATAATTATCGGGCCGGGCGACCTTTACACGAGCGTCATTCCTAATCTTCTCGTCAAAGGAGTTCCCGAAGCCATAAAAGCTTCAAAAGCGAAAAAAGTTTATATTGCCAGCATGATGACCAAGTTCGGCGAGACTCACGGTTTTTCCGGCAAAGACTTCGTTGAAAAAATAGAGGAGCATCTCGGTAAGAAAGTTTTGGATTACGTTATTTTCAACAACAAGAAGCCAACCAGTTCAGTTCTCAAAAAGTATAAAAAAGCGCAGGCGGAATTGGTGAATATTGAAGGGCTCAATCTGAAAAACAAAAATCCAAAGTATATTTTTGCCGATTTGCTTGATTCCGGCGGGCTTATAAGGCACAGCCAGAAAAAGTTGGCCAAAGTAATTCTTTCGCTATTATAAACTTCCTTTTAACTCTATAACTTTAAACTTTTAACTAATTTTCATGTGCGGCATTGTCGGATACATAGGAAAAGAAGAGGCTCTTCCCGTTTTGATGGAAGGTATAAAGAACCTAGAATACAGGGGATATGATTCTGCCGGTTTTGCCATTGTCGGCGACGATAAGAAAATACACAGCGAAAAAGCCGTAGGGAAAGTTTCTGTGCTGGCCGAAAAAATAGACGGCAAGAAGTTTCCGGGGAAGCTCGGAATAATCCATTCGCGCTGGGCGACTCACGGTGGCGTGACTGAGGCAAACGCTCATCCTCACTCCGATTGTGCGGGGAAAATTTGGGTGGCGCACAACGGCATTATCGAGAATTACAAAGAGCTCAAAAAAGAACTTTCTGAAAAAGGGCACAAGTTCAAATCGGAAACGGATACCGAGACAATCGCGCATTTGATAGGGGAAGAAGTCAAAACACTTTCTTTCCAGGAGGCCGTGCGTTCCGCGCTTAAAAAAATCCAGGGTACATACGGACTTGTTATCATAAATTCCGACGAGCCGCAGACATTGATTGCCGCACGCAACTTCAGTCCGCTTCTTATCGGACTAGGCGACGGCGAATACATAGTTGCTTCCGACGCGGCGGCAGTTTTGAAATACACCAAGAACGTAGTTTATCTGGACGACGGCGAAATGGCAGTTATGACCCCATCAAGCCACAAAGTTTTCGACCTTGATATGAATCCGCGTGAAAAAGAATCTCATGTTATAGACTGGTCGCCTGAACTGGCGAAGAAGGACGGTTATCCGCATTTTATGCTGAAAGAAATTTTTGAAGGGCCGGAAGCTATCAGGAACTCAATTCGTGGACGGCTAATTCCGGAAGAGGGAATGGTTAAACTCGGCGGTTTGGAAAGTGTGGAAAAGGAATTGCGCGGCATGGAGCGATTGATCATTTCCGCCTGTGGTACAGCACGATACGCCGGTATGTGCGGAGAATATATGATTGAAGAATATGCCGGCCTGCCGGTTGAAGTGGAATATGGTTCGGAGTTGCGATATCGGAAGGCCGCTTTCAATCCGAAGACCGCCTTATTGGTAATAAGTCAATCCGGCGAAACTGCCGATACCTTGGCAGCGGTTCGCGAGGCAAAGCACCACGGGTTGCTTACCTTGGGAATTGTAAACGTTGTTGGTTCCAGCATCGCGCGCGAAACTGATGCCGGAATTTATACTCACGCCGGCCCGGAAATCGCCGTTGCTTCAACAAAAGCCTTTATGTCCCAATTGGCAACAATGGTTCTTTTTACGTTGTTCTTGGGAAGGCAGCGGAATATGTCATTAGTAACGGGCAAGCGCATCGTTGATGAATTAATCCGCATACCTGATCTAATGGATAAGGCACTTGAATCTAACGAACAAGTCAGAGATTTAGCCGGGAAATACGGCAAATATGAAAACTTCTTGTATCTTGGAAGAAAATACAATTATCCAATCGCTCTTGAGGGAGATATCAAGCTTAAGGAAATTTCATACGTTCACTCGGAGGGTTATCCGGCCGGGGAGATGAAGCACGGACCAATTGCCTTGATTGATAAAAATTTCCCCTGCATTTTCATAGCGCCGCAAGATTCTGTTTATGAGAAAACGCTTTCAAATATGGAGGAAGTCAAAGCGCGCGGGGGGCCTATTCTCGCAATCGCAACCGAAGGCGATAAAAGAATCGGCGAAATTGCCGACGATGTTATTTTCATTCCGAAAACGCTAGAGATGCTTACCCCTATTCTGTCGGTCATCCCGCTTCAGCTTTTCGCCTACCATTTTGGAGTTATGAAAGGACTCGACGTTGACCGCCCGAGGAATCTGGCGAAGTCGGTGACGGTGGAGTAAGTTTTTCTCCAGCGGTTTGTGGTAAAATTAAGGCGATGAAAAAATTGATAATTGCAAATTGGAAGGAGAATCCCAACTCGATAACCGAAGCCGTTTCTTTGGCACAGCAAATAGATAAGGGAATTGGCAAGGCGAATAAAGCTGAAGTTGTTATTGCTCCGCCGTTTCCTTTTTTGTCCGCGGTAGGAAAAGTTCTGAAGCGCGCCAAACTCGGAGCCCAAAATGTTTTTTGGGAAGACAAAGCAGCCCATACCGGAGAAATTTCCCCTAGAATGCTCAAAAGTTCCGGCGTGAAGTACGCGATTATCGGGCACTCGGAGCGCCGCAGGCTCGGCGAAACAGACGAGATGATAAACAAAAAAATTTCTGCGTCGCTCAAAGCCGAACTGAAGGTAATTCTTTGCGTCGGGGAATCGCTCAATGTGAGAAGAAGAGGACTATCTGCTTCAAAAAATTTCGTGAAAGGCCAGCTAAAAAAAGATTTGAAGGGTCTACATTCTACATTCTACATTCTACATTCTCGCATTATTGTCGCCTACGAGCCGATTTGGGCAATAAGCACGAATAAAAACGCCCGACCGGACAAACCCGAAGACGCGCTTGAGATGATTAAATTAATCAAGCAATTTTGCCATTCGCATTTTGCCATTCGCAATTTGCCGGTGCTGTACGGCGGGTCTGTGAATTCCAAAAACGCTAAAAATTTTTTACAATATAAGGAAATAGACGGCGCGCTTGTCGGGGGCGCTAGTCTTAAGCCAGATGAATTCGGCAAGATAGTAAATTTCTAACTTTAATAAAATGACAAAAAAAGATTTTTGGCTGTCGTTAATTATCGGCGGTGCGGTAGGGCTTTTGTTCCAACCGATAATTTCAAATTTTTCCTCTGACATAGGGAAATTGGCGGCCATTCCGTTGACGGAGCTTCGCGTAATAGCATTTTTTGTTTTTCTATTCGGCGCGCCCTTGGCACTATTCATTTTCTCAATATTGAGCCGTTTCGTTCCCGTTCTTTACCAGTTCGCAAAGTTTGCTTCCGTTGGCATTTTGAACACAACTATTGATTTAGGCGTACTTAATCTAGAAACCGCGCAGTATCTTATTTTTTATGGGATTCTGCCGACGGGATACATATATGCGTTTCTGAAGGGTGTTTCTTTCCTGATTTCCACAACGAATAGTTTTATTTGGAACAAATATTGGACGTTCAACGCCAATTCCAAGCCTCAAGTTGGTGAAACAATCAAATTCTATAGTATCGCAACAGTAGGATTCTTTTTGAATGTCGGCGTGGCAACCGCCGTGCGTACGGCCAATCCGAGTTTCATTTCGGCCAATACACTTGTTAATTTTGTGGCCCCAATTTGCGGAATTCTCGCGGTATTTTTGTGGAATTTCATAGGGTACAAGTATGTAGTGTTCAAGAAGTACGACCCTTAACACGTTAAAGCATTGACTTTTCTGTTGTAACTCTGATATAATCTTTCGGAATGAGTGTAAGTATACCTCAGCGACGATATCGATTGAGGCATGCCCTTCAGTTCTGTTTAGCAAATCCTCCGCCTTTGGCGGAGGATTTGTTTTGAAGTTTGCGCTTCAATGATTTAATATACTCTTGAGCGGCCGAGCGCACTCATTTAAATAAACAGAACATTAAAGGAGGTCACCTCGGTCGCTCACTGTAATTATCCATTAGCTATTAGCCACCAGCCATTAGCTGTTAAATCTATGTTTCAAGAAAATTTTCCCATTCATACGCTGACAAGTTATAAGATAGGAGGACCGGCTCGTTACTTTTTTGAAGCCAAAAATCCGGACGAACTGAAACTTGCCATAAAAGAAGCCAAAAAGAGAAATTTGGAATTTTTTGTGCTCGGCGGCGGTACAAACATTTTAATAAGCGACGAAGGATTTCCCGGACTCATTTTGAAGCCATCCATCAATTTTATAGAATCTTCGGGAGAAGAAGTGTCGGTTGGCGCAGGCATTTCGATGACCGACCTTATTAATTTTTCAATTGAGCGCGGCTTGAGCGGACTCGAGTGGGCAGGAGGTTTGCCGGGAACTGTTGGCGGAGCGGTACGCGGCAATGCCGGCGCGTTCGGAGGAGAAATTAAAGATGTAATAAAAAGCGTCAAGAGCCTGGACGTGGAAACTTTGCGCGAGATAGAAAGAGAATTTCCAGACTGCGGCTTCGGTTATCGCTCCAGTGTTTTCAAAAATTCGCCCAACAAAGAAATAATACTATCCGCAGTTTTTAATTTGAAGAAAGACGATGCAAAAAAAATAGAAAAAAGCGTCAACGAAAAAATTTCCTACCGGCGCTTGCGCCATCCGCTTGAATATCCGAACGCAGGAAGCATTTTTAAGAACGTGGATGCGGAAAAAATTTCCAAAGAACACATCACGCAGTTTTCGCGCGTTATAAAAACAGATCCGTTTCCGGTTGTGCCCGCTGCTTACATAATTTCTGAGGCGGGATTGAAGGGGGTCAGCCTTGGGGGCGCGATGATTTCTCCGAAGCATCCGAATTTCATTGTAAATGTTCTTGAAGCAAAGTCCTCAGACGTGAAATACCTGATTAATCTCGTAAAAAACGAAATAAAAAATAAATTCGACATAGAATTGGAAGAAGAAATCATTGCGGCATAAAAAAATTTAACGCTCCGCATATCTCATTTTCCCGCGAAATTAAGTTATCCACAGTTTTTTTCAAATTCAGCAAATCCATTTTGCTATAATCAATAGTAAGGAGTGAGATAAAAATTAATAAATTTTTATCTCAGCCGAACGCCCTGATTAATGAAGCGCAGCTTCATATAATTTATGCGGAAGCGAGAGAAAGAGTTTTTAAAGTAATCGATTTGGGGATAAGCTCGTCGGTAAAAAAAATTCGGCGAGCAAAGGTCGAGAGGCCCGATTAAAATTCGTTTTTTATAAAATGGCAAAGAAAAAAGCTGCTAAAAGAAAGACTGCAAAAAAGAAGACTGCAAAAAGGAGAGTCTAAACTCCAGGTCTTTTCCAGATATTTCTGGAAACTCCCGTCTAATTTTCCGCTTCCGGCTGAATCATGTTCAGTTGGCATACGGAAAGTCAGGCGGGAGTTTTTGTTTGTCAGCAAGCTTTTCGGGTGTTAGAATTAACCTATGAAAATAACAATTGAGGCTGCGGGAACCGAGCTTACGCCGGCCCTTAAAACCTTCATAGAAAGCAAGCTTAAAACGTTAGTCAAGCTGGTTGAGAAATTGGAAAGGAAAGGCGAGACGGAGATTGTTCTTGAGGTCTCCAGAACGACAAAGCATCATTACAAAGGTTTGGTGTTCCGTGCCAAAGGGAACTTGAAATTCGGGAAAACTCTTCTTCGCGCCGAAGCCAATGGAGAAAGCATCCGCGCAGCGGTTGATGTTTTAAAAGATGAACTCAAAAGGGAAATCGTTGGTTTCAAAGAAAGGTTCAATGTTTTGGCAAAACGCGGCGCACGCTCCGCTAAAAAAGATATCAGGCTTTCGAAGGACGCGCGTTTTTAAAAACGCGCATCGGAAAAGAAAATAACCGATTCACTAATTCTGCTTTCCGGAATAATATTTTCCGGTTTATGAAGGCAGTAAATAAAAAATGTCATTTTTAGGAAAAATTTTCGGCGATTCCAACGAACGCTATATAAAATCTCTTGAACCAATTGTCGAGCGTATTAACGCTCTCGAAAAAGATTTCAAGAATCTTTCTATTGAGGAACTGAAATCGTCCAGCGCTAAACTTAAGGAGCGTCTTAAAAACGGCGAAACGCTTGACGACATCTTGCCGGAAGCTTTCGCGGCGGTACGAGAAGCCGCTTCGCGAACTCTTGGCCAACGCCCGTTTGATTCTCAATTGATGGGCGGGATTGTAATACATCGCGGCGCCGTAGCCGAGATGATGACTGGGGAAGGAAAAACTTTGGCAGCCGTTGCTCCGGCTTATTTGAACGCTTTGGCCGGCGGAGGCGTTCACGTGGTAACAGTCAACGAATATCTGGCTCGGCGCGACGCCGTTTGGATGGGGAAAATTTACCGCACTCTCGGTTTCGAAGTGGCTTGTTTGGTGCCCAACTCAGCTTTTATCTACGATCCCGAATGGAAAGTGGCCGAGGACGCAAGAGAACTTATAGAAAAAGAAACAGATATCACGGGTGCCTTTTTGGTCCAGCAGGAGTTCTTGAAGCCGGCCTCAAGGCGGGAAGCATACGCCGCGGACATAGTTTATGGCACCAATCACGAGTTTGGTTTCGATTATCTCCGCGATAATCTCGCTTATAGTTTTGAAGATCAGGTTCAGAAGGGGCGCAGCTTCGCGATCATAGACGAAGTCGACAGTATTTTGATAGACGAAGCGCGGACACCACTTATTATTTCCGCTCCCGACGCAGAATCAAGCGAGTTCTATAAAGTTTTCGCGAGAATAGCAGAGAAACTTCTAATTGATGAGGATTACACGGTTGAAGAAAAATTCAAAACAGTAAGCATCACGGCTGTCGGAATAGAAAAAGTGGAAAAGTTCATCGGCGCGAATAATCTTTACTCGCCGGAAAATCTGCGCCTTGTGCATTATCTCGAGGAGAGTTTGAAGGCCAAGGCGATTTTCAAGCGCGACAAGGATTATGTTGTTAAAAACGGAGAAGTTATCATTGTCGACGAATTTACGGGACGTATGCTTCACGGCCGCCGTTACAGCAGTGGGTTGCATCAGGCCATCGAAGCCAAAGAGAGTGTTCAGGTTAAAGAAGAATCGCGGACATACGCCAAAATTTCCATACAGAATTATTTTCGTCTTTATAAAAAGATATCCGGAATGACCGGAACGGCGCAGACATCGGCCGAGGAATTCCATAAAGTTTACAATCTTGAAGTAATCAGTATTCCGAGCAACAGGCCGCTGGCCAGAAAAGACCTGCCGGATTTGGTTTACAAAAACGCCGAGGCAAAATGGCAGGCAGTCGTCAAAGAAATAAAAGAAAGGCAGGAAAAAGGACAGCCGGTTTTGATGGGCACGACGTCCATTCAGAAAAACGAACTAATTTCGCAAAAACTTTCCGAGGCGGGAATTCAGCATGAAGTTTTGAACGCGAAGAACAACGAGCACGAGGGCGCGATTATCGCGCAAGCGGGAAAATTAAGAGGCGTGACCGTTGCCACAAACATGGCCGGCCGCGGCGTGGACATTATATTGGGAGGAAATCCGCCATCGCACGATGAAGCGGAAAAAGTAAAGGAAGCCGGAGGATTATGCGTAATCGGCACGGAGCGTCATGAAGCAAGAAGAATAGACAATCAGCTTCGCGGACGCGCGGGGCGGCAGGGCGACGACGGTTCGGCGCAGTTTTTCCTTTCACTCGAAGATGATTTATTGCGGATTTTTGGCGGAGAAAGAATAAAAGGAATGATGGAAACTTTGAATCTTCCCGAAGACCAGCCCATTCAGGCTGGATTTTTATCGAAAGTCATCGCTCAGGCGCAGGCCAAAGTTGAAGGTTTCAATTTCGATTTGCGTAAACGTCTGCTCGAATACGACGATGTTTTGAACCGTCAGCGAATAAGTATTTACGCCGAGCGCCAGAGGATTCTCGAAAGTATGAACAGGGAAGACGTTACGGAATTGATTTTCGCTGCCGGCAAAGAGTATATGGAAAACAATCTTTTCGGCGAAGGGCGCGAGGCGCCGTCCGTTCCGGAGGAAGAATTGCGAAAAGTTCTGGACGAAGCAGCCATTACTAACAAGGAAAATCCTTATCCGGAAAAAGAGGATTTTGAAACTCTGTCGAAATTTTTGAAAAAGAGAAGCGGCGATATTTCAAATGACCCGCTTTCCAAGGGACGCCTTTTGAATATTTTGGATTTATTGTGGATGAGCCATCTTGAAGACCTTGAAGCATTGAGCGAATCGGTCGGCCTTCGCGCCTACGGCCAAAGGGACCCTGTCGTGGAATACCGTCAGGAAGCTCACCGGCTTTTCAAAGATTTCTGGAACAATTTTAACGGATGGGTGTTTATGAATATATTCAAATTGGCACAGCAGGGTAATATAGGACATACAACAGGCGACACGGGGAGACCGAAAGCACAAATTCCCGGCGGTCAAACCGTAAGCTCTGCCAGTGCCAAAGTTGGCCGCAATGATCCTTGCCCATGCGGAAGCGGGAAGAAGTATAAGCGCTGTCACGGGGCGTAAAAAATGAGAAACCGCCAGCTTTATGGGCTGGACGGCTTGTTATTCGGCTCGCGCCGACTTTAGGCGCTTTTGAAATCGTGCCTTATGGTGGTCGATAGAATACGACCTATTGACCGCACTGTCTCTTCGGCGATATTACTTCCGGCCGTTGACCAGACGAGATCGATATGTCGGTCACCGAGGTCGTGCTCCCTCATAATTTCCGTGAATCTTTCTTTTGTAATAACCATATTACCTATTTCCCTTTTTATGTTACCTGCAAAAAACAGGCCTAAGGATAACAAACTTTTAAAAATTTTGCAAACGTATGAATAAACGTTGCCCCGAGCGCATAGCGTCGGGGCATCAGTTGGTTGGCGGGGGCGGCAGACCCCTTATTTTTCTTATTATGCGGCAGACATGGACATAAATGAAACACCCTATCCACCTTAGTAGACTGACTTTTGGTGGCGTAGGCATTACTCTGGCGAGCTTGATTTCGACGAACTGAATTTCGCCGTTGCCAGTATACCACAACGGCTCTTTGCAATTCGGGCAAACAATTTGCTTGCCACCCATATCCTTTTCCGCCTTAGAGAAAACAGAAGCTTTGGCGAGAAATGAAAGGGAAAAAAACCATCCACACTTCGGACAGCTTGTCTCTTTCACCCGCTTTCTCTCGAAACGCCGTTTCTGCCTATATAGGCCCGTCATGGGCCGCTTCGGTGTGGCCATAAGGTTCTCCTTTCCGCCGATTAAAATTTCAAGTTCGGCTAGTTTTATAATGGAACATACACCCGCTTTGTCAAAAAGTGCTTACTATAACATTTCATCAAATGTCCAAAATGGCGTATTATTGTATATAAATGAAGAAAAACGAGCCATCGGTGGCGGAAATAAGAGAAAGAAGGGCGAAAGCCCCCCGGATAATCAAGGCGCTTCGAAAGCTTTTCCCGAATCCGAAAATAGCACTCCATTATTCCAATAATTGGGAGCTTTTCGTCGCCGTCGTTCTTTCGGCGCAGTGCACCGATAAAAAAGTAAACGAAGTGACGGAAAAGCTTTTTAAAAAATACAGGAAGCTTGAAGATTATGTTAAAACATCCGCCAGTCGGCGGACAATTCAAGAATTTGAAAAAGACATCAGGTCAACCGGCTTTTACAGAAACAAGGCGAAAAGTGTTCTCTCGGCGGCGAAAGAGCTTAAAAAAAGATTTGGAGGTAAAATGCCCAAAACGATGGCCGAGATGCTGACCTTGCCGGGTATAGGCAGAAAATCGGCCAATGTTATTTTAGGAAACGCTTACGGCGTTGTGGAAGGAATTGCCGTGGACACTCATGTCATGCGGCTTTCAAAAAAATTGGGGCTGACGAACCACGACGACCCGGTAAAAATAGAACGGGACTTGATGGAAATCATCCCCAAAAAAGACTGGTTTGAATTCACTTATCTTTTGATTGATTATGGAAGGAAATACTGCATGGCTCGACCGCACGCGCATGAAAATTGTCCGCTTTCAAAAGTGAAATGAAAAAAAATATTAAAAAAAAGGTAGCGGTTTTTGACATAGACGGCACGGTTTTTCGTTCAAGCCTTTTGATTGAGCTTGTTGAGATTCTAATCCAAGACGGCGTTTTCCATCCGAATGCACGTAAAGAATATTCGAAAGAATACGAACAATGGCTCGACAGAAAAGGAGGTTATGAAAAATACATCAACGCGGTCATAAGAGCTTTTGATAAAAATATAAAGGGTATGCGCGAAGAAGACCTTGAATCGGCGGTTAAAAAAATCATTTCATCGCGCAGAAACCGGCTTTACCGCTATACAAGAAATCTTATCGCTGACCTTAAAAAGAAAAATTATTATCTTTTGGCAATTTCGCATTCGCCGATGTATGTCGTCGGCCGTTTCGCCAGGAAATTGGGTTTCGACAAAGTATACGGTCTTTTGCTGGAAACCGATATCAAAAAGCATCTTACCGGAAAGCATATTTATAGGGATTTGATTTCAGACAAGGCCAAGATTTTGGAAAGAGCCGTTGAAAAAGAAAATCTGACGCTTAAGGGCTCTGTCGGCGTAGGGGACACGGAATCCGATATTTCGTTTTTGAAAATGGTTGATAATCCCATTTGCTTCAATCCTAATTCGGCGCTTTACAAAACCGCAAAAATAAAGAAGTGGCAGGTAGTAGTTGAGCGAAAAGACGTAATTTACAACGACGTATGAAAGTATTTAAAAAATTCAGTTCTGAAGCCATAAAGATTTTGAAGAGCGGTGGTATTGGTGTCATTCCGACTGACACAATTTATGGCATCGTTTGCTCGGCATTGTCCAAAAAGGCGGTTGACAAGGTTTATCGTTTGCGCAAAAGAAGTCTGGACAAACCCGTTATCGTGCTTATAGGTTCTCCGCGCGATTTAAAAAAGTTCAGTATTACTCTAAATGCTATTAGCTATAAGCTATTGACTAGGTTGTGGCCCGGTCCCATAAGCGTTATTTTAAAGTTAAGCGACAAGCGACAAGAGACAAGAGACAAGTTTAAATATCTGCATCGTGGCAAAAAGGCGATTGCTTTCCGCGTGCCTGTGGCTCCCACTCTGCGCCGATTTTTGAATAAAACCGGCCCGCTTATCGCGCCGAGTGCAAATTTTGAAGGCAGACAGCCGGCGAAAACAATAAAAGAAGCGCAAAAGTCTTTCGGAGATAGAGTTGATTTTTATATTGACGGAGGAAAATTGAAATCAAAGCCGTCCACGGTAGTTTCAATAAACGATGGAAAAGTTTCGGTAATAAGAAAAGGAATTAGTGACTCTAAAATCATAAATGTATCAGTCCGATAGATTAAAAAGCATCCCCGGCTTAATCCACGGTTTCTCTGAAATTAAAGACGGCAATATGTCGTTTGTCTGGGGAGAGCGGGAAGAAGTTTCGCGTAACAGAAAAGAGTTTTTAGACAAGCTCGCAATAAAGTCCGAAGATTCGGTAGCGATGTTTTTAAAGCACGGCACCGAGATTATGTCGGTAAACGAATTCTCAAGAGGCGAAGATGCTATGCCAGTGGATTGTTTGATTACCAAATCAAAAAACGTTTTTCTTTTTGTTTTGACTGCCGATTGTTTGCCCGTTATTTTTTATGACCCGATTGGTGGCATTTTGGCGCTGGCTCATCTTAGCCGCATAAATAGTCCAAAGAATTTTTTACTTAAAATCATTCAAAAGATGGAAAACGAATATTGCAGTAATCCAGGAAATCTTATCGCCGCCATAGGGCCGTGTATTCATAAAGAGTCATATATATTCAGCAAAGAAGAGTTGAAAAATAGAATACCGGACGAAAAAATTTTCAACGGATTCATCGCCGACTTGCCGGACGGCCCGCTTCGCCGTAGCTCCAGCGAGGCGAGCAGAAAATCAATAGATCTTGTCGGATATAACGTAAAGCAGATGATATCGTCCGGTATAGAAAAGGGGAATATTGAAATAAGCGAAATGGATACGGCTAAAAACGAAAATTTCTTTTCACACTATCATTCGCGCCTTACGGGCAATCCGGAGGGCAGAATAGCTACGGTTGTCGGTATGTTGTAATAACCCCAATACTTGGTTGCTTTCCTGCTGGCTGATTTTTTGATAGAATTGCCGTTACTTCATAAAAACAAAAGTCGTCAAAATTGTTTAATACTTTTATGCTTCTGGAGTTTTACGGCAAAGAATGTCCGCATTGCTTGAGAATGAATCCCAAAATAGAACGGCTGGAAAAGGAAACTGGCGTTAAAGTGGAGAAATACGAAGTTTGGCACGACGAGGCCAATGCCAGAAAAATGGAAGAATACGACAAAGGTTTGTGCGGCGGCGTCCCGTTTTTCTTCAACACCGATACCGGAAAATATATTTGCGGCGAGGATTCTTATGAAGAAGTAAAAAAATGGGCTGGTAAATAAACCTTTTTAATTTGAGATGGAAAAAACCAAGATAAAAATAATTAAAGATAAATTCGGACCGGAATACGTTGTAGAGGTTTATGACCCGGCTCTCGGCATGGAGGGATTTTTGGTTATAGACAATACGACACTTGGGCCGGGCAAGGGCGGCATTCGAATGACACATAATGTGACCGTCGATGAGGTCTATAGACTGGCGCGTACGATGACCTGGAAAAACGCTCTTGCCGATATTCCATTCGGCGGCGCAAAGGCGGGCATTGTGTGGCACGGCGGGTCACCGGAGCTTAAGAAAAAATTCGTTCAGAGTTTCGCGCGGGCAATTTCAGTTTTTATGCCGAAAAAATATATTGCCGGTCCCGATGTAAATACAGGCGAGACTGAAATGAAAGCTTTCGTGGAAGCAACCGGAAATTGGAGAACAGCTACTGGCAAGCCGGCCAATTACTGCATGAAATTATTCGGTGGCAAAGGAAAAAAGTGCGGCATCCCGCACGAATTCGGCAGCACGGGATTTGGAGTCGTTGAAGCGACTGAAATGGCAGCGGAATTTGTCGGAATTCCGCTTAAAAACGCTACCGTTGCAATACACGGTTTTGGCAATGTCGGAACTTTCGCCTATCAATTTTTGACGGAGAAAGGAGCCAAGGTAACGGCTCTGGCTGGCAAAAGCGGCAATGTTTTCTCGAAAAACGGGTTTGATAAAAAAATCATAGCGAAAGTTATTAAGGACAAGCTTTCACTTACGGAAACTTTTCCGAAAAACGTAATTAGCGACAGGGATTTCTGGAACCTTCCCGCTGATATTCTGATACCGGCTTCGGTCACGGACGTAATCAACGATTTAAATAAAAAATACATCCGCGCGAAAATTATCGTCGAGGCAGGAAATATCCCGATGAGTGAAAAAATAGAGAATGAATTTTTCAAAAAGGGTATTTTGATAGTGCCCGATTTTGTGGCCAACGCCGGAGGAGTGATTTCGTCTTACGCCGAATATAAGGGTTACAATATAAAAAAGATGTTCGACCTCGTAAGCAAAAAAGTAAGAAAAGCTACCCAATTGGTTTTAAGCCAGAGTATCAAAGAAAAGAGAAATCCGCGCGAGGTCGGAATGGAAATAGCCGTCAAGAAAGTGGAGGAAATGATGAAAAAACGGAAAGTTTGATTTTGCAAAACCGCACTCAAGCGGCTATCATAAGATGATGACCAAACTTTCGCGTTCCAAAATAGACTTATTCGTTGATTGCCAGCGCTGTTTTTGGCTGGATTTGAAAAAAGGAATCAAGCGTCCGCCTATGTTCCCTTATACCATCAACAACGCAATCGACTATCTTTTGAAGCAGGAATTTGACGCTTACCGTGAGAAAGGCGAATCCCATCCGATTATGTTCGAAAACGGCATAGACGCCATTCCTTATCAGAACGAGAAACTCAACGAGTGGAGGCACAATTTTACGGGTGTTCGCCATGACCACGAGGCGACCGATTTCACGGTTTTCGGGGCTGTTGACGATGTTTGGATTAATCCCGACGGCGAGCTTATTGTCGTCGATTACAAGGCGACCGGAGCCAATGAGCACAAAGTTCAGGATTCCTACCGCCGCCAAATGGAAATTTATCAGTGGCTGCTACGCAGGAACAAATTCAAAGTTTCCGATGTGGGATATTTTGTTTTTGCCAGAGCCAACAAAGGGCACGGATTTGCAGTATCGGCAGTGACCCCGCATGAGGGCGCGCCCTTGAAAGGGGTTTTGCCTTTCGATATTTTCGTCGAATCTCACAAAGGCGACGATTCCTGGATAGAGGAAACTCTTTTGGAAGCGCGAACCACTGTCGACTCCGATGAATCTCCTGTAGCCGGCGAAAATTGCCCGTACTGCAAATATAGCAGGAGCGTTGAGAATTGTATGCCGTCTGTTTCGGATTTTTAATGATTACCGCTAGAAGACAAAAACCTTTACATTGGACCAGCCACTGCCGCTATAAAATGCGGTTTTACGGTCTTTCGGAAAGCAGGGTGAAAAGAGTTATAAGCTTTCCAAAAAGAGTCGAAGAAGGAATAGCGCCGGACACCATCGCCATGATGCAGCCGGCAGGCAGTGAAAAACATCCCTACGAGATTTGGCTGATGATTCAGGAGGAAAAAACCCGGCGCAAGATAATAAGCGCTTGGCGTTATCCCGGCAAGACGAAACCGGGCCAACCGCTGCCTGAAGAGATATTAAAAGAAATCAAAAGCGTCATTTGAAATGAAAAGGAAGCATTTTCTCTATGCTATAATTTTAATACTGGTTATTGTCGCATTCGGCGTTTTCGTTATACCTAGAAAAGCGACTTCGCCGCTAAAAACATTTTCTATGAACATATCAAGCCCCGAATTCAAAAATAACGGACCTATTCCCGCAAAATTCACTTGTCAGGGAAAAAATATAAATCCCGAACTGATAATTGAAGGCGTCCCTGCGGAAGCCAAAAGTTTGGCGCTGATTATGGACGACCCGGACATTCCGGATTTCGTGAAGAAGGCGCGGGGAATTGAAGTTTTTGACCACTGGGTTGCGTTCAACATTCCTTCGCGGACCTTGCGCATAAATGAAGGAATTGAGCCGGAGGGCGTAGCCGGAGCAAACAGCTCAGGCAAGACCGGTTATACGGGTCCATGTCCGCCGGACAGGGAACACCGTTATTTTTTTAAGCTCTACGCGCTTGATTCAATACTCGGTTTGAAAGCCGGTGCCAGCAAATCGGAATTGGAATCGGAAATCGCGAAACACGAATTAGAACGCGCCGAGCTGATGGGAACCTATAAAAAGTCCTAATATTTCTACTCGCACATATTATTAAATCGTAGGGGTCTTCTGAACTGTGTTTTGCTATCCCACGGGATAGCGCTATCCCGTGGGATAGCAAATATTATTTTTGCCTTTTTTACCTTAGGGTGTGGGTTTGGGATTTGCTATTATTAAGCTATGCGAAGAGGCGTAGCTACATTTACTCTGGACAACGGGAAGTGTCCAAAATGGCTGTTCGATAGGATGGTGGTTTTGGGCCGCGAGATGACCGATATTTTGGTTGCCGAGCTGGGGCCGGACGAATTTATAAAGCGCATTGCCGACCCGGTTTGGTTCCAGTCACTTGGCACGGTACTCGCTTTTGACTGGAACGCTTCCGGATTGACGACTATTCTAACGGCCGCGCTTAAAGAATCTATCCGTGGCAGGGAAAAAGAACTGGGTATTTTTATTTGCGGCGGGAAGGGAAAGACCTCGCGTAGAACTCCCGAAGAAATAAAAAATTGGGGTGGTAAGTTAAGTTTGTCGGGCGGAGTCGTCAGCAATCTTACTTATAACTCGCGGATGGCCGCCAAAGTGGATTCGGCGCTGATTCAGGATGGCTTCCAGATTTATCATCATTCTTTTTTCTTCAGCCGTTCGAAAAGGTTCGTGCCCCCACACCAAACGGGCATTAGGCGAAACTCCGCACACATGCGATGCCCGTTGTGGTGTGGGGGCGTGGGCTGTTGTTCAGCAAGGAATGAATCAGAACGCGGGAACCGCCCGGCGTTACCATTGGTTTTCTCAAAATGTGAAAGACCTTGTTTGCGAACCGCACACAGGAATTACTTCAGAGATAGAAATTCCTTCGCTGAATATGGTTGCGAAAAACAGCGAAAACTCACGCGCCATAAGCTTGGAACTGTCGAACGCAACCTATACCGGTTTGATGAAAGACATTCAGATTCTCCGCCGGCACGTTTCACGATTGAGCCAGACACTAACCATCGGTAATCAACAGGGGGATTTATTTACTGTTTTGAATCTGGTAAATACGGAATTTCATCATCATCCCGTTGAGCGCGAAGAATTCAGCCGGAGCAAGTATCTTGAAAAGATTCTTTCCAAAGTGACGAGCGAAAAACCGGAGAGTTATGAAAAATTTTTGGCAATGGAAGGCGTGGGTCCGAAAACCGTCAGGGCATTGGCGTTGGTGGGGGAGATTATTTATGGAGCCAAGCCCTCGTACGAAGACCCGGCACGCTACAGTTTTGCTTTCGGCGGCAAGGACGCGACTCCGTATCCCGTGGACAGGCCGACTTACGATAAGGCGATATCGCTTATGCATAGAGCCGCTTCTAGTGAACTTCGCCGAGCCGTACAAAAATCGAGAATCGGTTCGTTGGAAAAAGAAAAAATAGTTCGCAGGCTTGAAAATGGAAAGTCCTAAATTTCTTAATAAAAACATCCTTACAAACTCCAGTTTGTAAGGATGTTTTTAGGATTGCTTTGATTGACATAATGATATTTAGTAGTATATTCAAGTAATATCCGGTTTTGCGGGTTGGCCAAGAGATTTATTCATATGCTCGGCCAGGCCACAAAGTAATAGGAGTAAGGTCTGGAAGGGAAGCTGTTTGTCAAAATGAATATGAACTGGAGGTTTTAGCTATGCAGTATCAGCAGAACAATTCAAAACCGAAACCGAAACGACTGGGTGAGCCGCTGGGAAACGTGATATGTGCCCATTCTGGTGGCAATGCTGCGAGATTGCTCGTGGAGATCCAGACGCTGGACACCCTGAACCTGCGCGGAATCGGAATCAGGACGCTTGAAAAGCACGAGATGCCTCCATCCGGAAGCGTCTATCTACGTGACGTGGAGGCAGCAGGTGCGACGAAATTCTCGTTGCGGCCTATAATCGAAAACGGCGTGACAGTAATCGATGTGCCCGCAGTCAACGCCGTGATGAAACCCAAACGTATACGCGTGAACGCAGGAATGATCCTCGCCACAGTCGACTTCGGGAACAACTGGTGCGACCGCTCCGGGCACGTGCACAAAACGACGCTCTGCGCCCCTGCGCAGTAGTCGCAACGGCAAGAATCTTCAGTGGCTAAACAACATTGCCGGCCACAAGCCGGCAGCAGCAAAGCTGGAAGCAGAGCGTTCCAAACATGGACGTATACTGCTTCCAGCTGTTTTACTTTTTATATTTGATAAAACTGTTTATTCTGCTAACATTTATTCGCAATGAAACTATCCATCGGAATCGTCGGTTTGCCGAATGTCGGCAAGTCGACACTTTTTAAAGCCCTGACCAAACAGGAAATAACCATCGCCAATTATCCGTTCGCAACAATCGACCCGAATGTCGGGGTTGTGACAGTGCCTGACGAGCGCTTGCAGAAACTGGCGGAACTTAGCCATTCAAAAAAAATAGTGCCGGCAGTCGTCGAATTCTACGATATCGCAGGATTAGTTAAGGGCGCCAACAAAGGCGAAGGGCTTGGCAATAAATTTTTGTCTCACATCAGGGAAACACAGGCGATAGTTGTTGTCCTGCGTGTTTTCAAAAATCCGGAAATAATACACGTCGAAGGCTCCCCCGACCCGATTCGCGACATGGAGATAATCAATGCGGAACTTATATTGAAAGATTTGGAAACGATAGAAAAAAGATTGTCCGGCCTGGAAGCTGAGAAGAAAACCGGCGATAAAAAAGCCGAAAAGAATCTTGAAGTTCTTAATAAAATTCGCGAGGAACTAGGTGCGGGAAATCTTGCCGTGAAATACGCTTCCGAGGAAATTGTCCGCGAGCTTCAGCTTTTGACTGCCAAGAAACAGATTTACCTTCTAAATGGGACAGAATTTGAAATTCCCGACGGGCTTTTGCAAAAAATCAAAGAACTGGGCGGCGATTATGTTATTGCCGACTTGAGTTCGGCTTCGGCAATACCAGAGCTTATTAAAAAATCATACGAAGTTCTCGGCTTAATCAGTTTTTTGACAATTGGCGAGGACGAAACCCGCGCCTGGACGATAGAAAAGGGGACGCTCGCGCCGCAGGCGGCCGGTGTCATTCACACGGACTTTGATAAGAATTTCATACGCGCCGAGGTGGTCAACTGGCAGAAGCTTGTTGAAGCAAAAGGCTGGGTCCAAGCCAGGCAAAAGGGTTTAGTCAGGGTGGAGGGCAAGGAATACGTTATGCAGGACGGCGACGTGGTGGTTGTGCGGCACGGATAAAAAAGGAAAAAATAAATCTTACCTCGCACAGGTGTTATGCTTTAGCATAACACTCAGAA
>Ga0163199_1000564_pt1 | contig 23447 bp, 23 predicted proteins | sample PL_2010_150m_FD_113537 | JGI IMG/M metagenome (GOLD analysis project Ga0163199, IMG submission 113537) | Freshwater microbial communities from Powell Lake, British Columbia, Canada to study Microbial Dark Matter (Phase II) - PL_2010_150m | ecosystem: Environmental > Aquatic > Freshwater > Lake ...
GATGGCCGATCCGGCGATCATGAACAGCTGGATGGGCATGATGACCGATCCGAAGATGATGGAATCCATGATGGCGATGGTCGATCCCAAGATGATGAACGCCTGGATGGGTATGATGACCGATCCGAAAATGATGCAGTCCATGATGCAGATGGTCGATCCGAAGATGATGGGCCAATGGATGGGTATCATGACCGATCCGAAAATGATGGATTCCATGATGAAGATGATGGACCCGGCGATGATGTCCAACATGATGTTCTCCATGATGACCATGATGAACACCATGCCGAAAGCCATGGGCGACATGAGCACGGGTATGACCGGCGCTGCCACCGGCATGACCAAGGGGATGGCTCCCGCCAAGAAGGGTAAAGCCAAGGCCAAGCCGGCTGAAAAGAAGTAATTCTGCCTGGCTTGGTAATACGGTATCCGGGCAGGATCAGTTCCTGTCCGGGTCACCGGCTTTTCCCCTCGGATATTGCAAGGATTTGAGTCATGCGTAACCCACTCGCACTACTGCTGCTGGTCGCATTTACCGGTGCTGCGGCCATACCCGCCATGGCCGCAGATGTATCTAAAGCAGCCCCCAAGAAAGCGGAATCCGCCAAAGCGGTCGGTCAACCATCGCCAAATCCGATGTTTGCCTTTCCGACACTGCCGAAAAAGGACATCGAACCGAACACCGTTTCGGAAGGTGTCAGCAAGGAAGCCAAAGCCAAGGCGGTACAGAGCATGATGCAGGTCAATCCGCTCTCCATGCGGGAAATGATCAGCCTCATGACTTACAAGGTGAAGGCGAAACCCGGCCTCAGCTTTGACGATGTGGTCGATTCCCTGAAGTTGCGTGCCAACAAGCATAATTACAAGTATGTCGGCCATGCCCCCATGTCCAAAGATGTGGAAGCAGTCACCGGCAAACCTTCGCCGCGCGTGGAAGTTTTCAGCTTCTGCGATTCCGTGGTGGCGCGCAAGCTGCTCGACTACGTTCCCGAACTGATCGCCTTTCTGCCATGCCGCATCGCCGTGCTGGAAGACGCCCATAAACAGATTTGGCTGATCACCATCGATTGGGATATCTCCTGGCTGGATTACAGCCAAAATCCCAACAAGATGGACGCCGATCTTTACAAGGAGTCACGCCGTATCCGCGATGTCATGGAAGATATGATGAATGCGGGGGCCAACGGCGACCTGTAAGCGCTATCTGGTTCCAATTAAAAGGCCTGCTTTGCAGGCCTTTTTTTCTCTGTGGTCAGTGCTCAATGCCCCAAATAACAACTTTTTTTCATCAATGCGGTAATGGCATCGGGCGCTAGCGGTTTACTGAAGAAATAGCCTTGGGCATCACAACATTGATGGTCGCGCAGGAAAAGCAGTTGCTCGCGATTTTCTACGCCTTCCGCGATGACTTTGAGGTGCAGGCTATTGGCCAGCGCGATGATCGCCTGAGAGATGGCGGCATCGTCTTCGTTGGTATTCACCGCGTTGATGAAGGATCTGTCGATTTTGATGGTGTCGATGGGGAAGCGTTTCAGATAGCTCAGGCTGGAATAGCCGGTGCCGAAATCGTCAATGGAAAGCCATACCCCGATGGATTTGAGCTGGTTTAGCAAGCCCACCGCTTCTTCGGCATTCTGCATCACCACGCTTTCGGTCAACTCCAGTTCCAGCCAGTTCGCATCGAGCCCGCTATCGTCGAGAATTTCCGCTACTTTCTCGGCAAGATTTTTCTGTTTGAGTTGGCGCACGGACAGGTTCACCGCGATGCGCATTGGCGGGTACCCGGCATCCTGCCAACTCTTGTTTTGCGCGCAAGCCTGACGCAGCACCCACTCGCCGATCGAATGGATCAAATCGGTTTCTTCTGCCAAGGGAATAAACTCGCTAGGTGCGATGTCTCCGAGCTTCGGGTGATGCCAGCGCAATAGCGCTTCCATGCCGGTGATCCTGCCGGTTTCGATGTCCACCTGGGGTTGGTAATAAACTTCCAGTTCGTTGCGTTCCAAAGCCCGTCGCAAGTGATTTTCCAGCGCAAACAATGCGCTAACGCCATCAGTGGCGGAATCGCGGAAAAACTGAAAATTATTGCGGCCATGCGATTTAGCCTGGTACATGGCAATGTCGGCGGCCTTGGTCAGCGCATCGACCGATTTTCCGCTAAGCGGGTAAAGGCTGATGCCGATGCTGGTGGTGACAAATACCTCCTGGCCTTCGAGGACATAGGGTGCCGCGACCACTTCAATAATTTTCTGCGCGATCGAAGAAACATGGTGCGCATCCGCCACATCGGGCAGGATCACGGTAAATTCATCGCCGCCCAGCCTTGCCACCGTATCGCTGCCGCGGATGCAAGCAGCCAGTCGTTCCGCTACCTCGACCAGCAGCACATCGCCGGCCTTGTGTCCGAGCGTGTCGTTAATCGCCTTGAAGCGGTCGAGATCGAGAAACATCACGGCTGCCATCGACTTGTTGCGCGCGGCGCGGGTAATTACTTGCTGCAAACGATCCTGAAATAGAATGCGGTTCGGCAGGTTGGTCAGGGGGTCGTAAAAAGCCAAGTGTTCCAGGCGTTGCTCGTTCTCGCGGGCAATCGTGATGTCGGAGAAAATCGCCACGTAGTTGGTCGTCTCGCCCAGCGGATTCTTGACGGCACTGATGGACAACCATTCCAGGTAGATTTCCCCATCTTTGCGGCGATTCCAGATTTCCCCTTCCCAGTGACCTTCCTTGGCCAATTTTCCCCACATCTCGTCGTAGAAAGATTGTTCCTGGCGCCGGGAATTCAAAATGGCAGGCGTTTTTCCGACCACCTCTTCCCGGCTGTAACCCGTGACCAGAGAGAATGCCTTGTTGACGTTGCGAATATAGCCGTTGACGTCGGTAATCAGCACGCCTTCGCTGGAATATTCGAAGATTTTGTCCGCCAGCTTCGAAATAAATTCGAGTTCGTGGCTGAAATTGGCGACCAGTGCATAGATATGCTTGCGGATGGTCTGCACCTGTTCCAGCAAGGCGGAATATTCCAGCCTTTCGACAAGCTGGCCGGATGCCGCCTTGAGAAGAATGGCGCGTGCCATACTATGCATGAGTTGGTGAATTTCGCCGATTTCGACAAAATCCGGCGACTGCTCAAGAATGGTGTGGTGCGAACTGTGATACCACTGCCCGAAATGACAATGGCAATGAGCGTCCTCGGCCAAATCGTCGGCAGAGGGAGCCAGGCGGCAAATAATGGTCTCGTTGAGGCGGGCAAGCCACTTGGCGTGGCTGTCCAACACCCCTTCCAACTGCTTGGCGCACTCCTGGATTTCGTCGGTACTTAGTTCGGACAGAAAGGCATTCATCGGGGCGAGTATTTTGAATAGGCTGCATCGTCATGCAGGGGGGACATGCCGGAAAAGTTACACAGACAGCGTGTTGGCGAGTCTCATAAAAAGAGCTCAACTCTATCATTTTTAATGTCATTTTGTGATAATGGTTTTTTGCTCTTGGATTAGCAGTCTTTATGAGGCCTGTTCATGAACACGATCATTGGCGTCCGACGCACACAGGTTAAGCAATGCCCAGACATACGCTGAAAAAACGTTCGCGCAAGGCCGGCCTGCCGCCTGGCAGCCTAATTCATATCGGGGAAAAGAAAACCGCCGACATGAAAATAACCGTGCTCGACTACGATGAGCATGGTTCGAGCGAGAGCGCCCCGGTCCAACTTGAGCAATGCATGGCTTACCGGGATACTCCCACGGTAACCTGGGTAGATATTGAAGGCGGACACGATATCCAGGCGCTGGAACAAATCGGACTGTGTTTCGGCCTGCATCCCTTGGTCATGGAAGATATTCTCAATACCGACCAGCGTCCCAAGCTGGAAGACTACGGCGATTACCTCTACATCGTGTTGCGAATGCTCAGCAATGGCCACGAAAACGGCGTAGTCAGCTCCGAGCAGGTCAGCCTCATCCTCGGCAAGAATTTCGTACTTTCAATCCAGGAAGGCGCCGAAGGCGACGTATTTGATCCGGTGCGCGCTCGCATCAAAAACGACAAGGGCCAAATCCGCAAGCTGGGGCCAGACTACCTCGCCTACTCCCTGATCGACGCCATCGTCGACAACTATTTCATCATCCTGGAAAAAATCGGCGAGCGTGTCGAGAGCCTCGAAGAAAGCCTGATCAGCGATCCCGGCCCGGAAACATTGCATCTGCTCCACCACCTCAAACGCGAAATGATTTATTTGCGCAAATCGGTATGGCCGCTACGCGAAGTCATTTCCGCGATGCAGCGCCGCGACTCCCCGCTGATCCGCGAGGGTACCGGTTACTACCTGCGCGACGTGTACGACCACACCATTCAGGTGATCGACACCATCGAAACTTTCCGCGACATGTTGTCCGGGATGCTGGATATTTACCTCTCCAGCGTCAGCAACCGCATGAATGCCGTAATGAAGGTGCTCACCGTGATCGCCACGATATTCATGCCGCTGACCTGGATCGCTGGGATTTACGGCATGAATTTCAAACATATGCCGGAACTGGAATGGCGCTGGGGCTATGAGGCGGTTTGGCTGGTAATGCTCGCGGTGGCAGGGGGAATGCTCGTGTATTTCAAGAAAAAGAAATGGTCATAACCCGTGCCGGTTTGCCCATTCCTGCCAAGGTTAAGGTGATTGCTACCTCAGGCCTTTCGATCCATCAGGTCATGTTACGTATCCACTGTCCTCGCCAACCTTCTGGAAGCACCAGTGACTGGGCAAATGCCACCGCCTCTTGGGGCGGCAATTGACGGATGACTTCGTTGGACTTTTTTTCCATGATTTTGACGATATTGACACCGGAAATTTTGTCCTTTTCGAACGCGGCATAAAGATTAAGCCCCTTTTGAGTGAACGCGTCGTTCACTTGCTTGACGGCTTGCGCAACCTGGTTTGAAGAAGGAATTTGTTTGTCAGCCGCCACCTTTGAAATGTCCGCTGTAGAAGAAACGGGGCCGGAAACGACCAGAGTCGTTTGAACCAAACCTGACATGCCGCCACTATTCGGGCGGTTGGTAAAGCTCACAGACGTGGGGGAAAGCGGCAGAATGTCCACTTTGAATCATCTCCTTCCAAACCGGTAACCACCGCCGCAATGTAATCTCAGGCGGTTGCGGGGGAGGTGCTCAAACTGATGTGTTGATTACATTCCCAGTCGTCTGGCCTTGGGTATTTACCACAGGCTGCGGCTTGGCTTCCTCGGTCTGCTTACTTTGTTCGTCCCGCCGGGCTTGCTTGGCTTGTTCTGCTTGCCTGGCTAACTCTGCCTGCCTGGTTTGGTCAGCTTGGGGTTGCGGACGGATAGCTTGGGAACTGGAGCCGGATGCAACAGGGTTAATGGCCATTTTTCTACTCCTTACGAACCGGGATATGCAAGGCAATCAACAAGTTTGACCATCTTGCTTTCTAATTCTAGTTCTAAAAACAAAAAATTGGCAAAAACTTAACGGTTACCAGATTTAAGACGCCGTTCGTTGTTGTTTGAGTCAAACTCGCCGTCTGTACGCAGTGTTTTCCGGTAAAATTGCCGCTTCATTGCATTACGGATTTCCCATGCTGAAAATCTATAACACCCTCGCCCGCGCCAAGCAGAACTTCATCCCCATCGAACCCGGTAAGGTGCGCATGTACGTGTGCGGCATGACCGTCTACGACTATTGCCACCTCGGCCATGCCCGCGTGCTGGTGGTGTTCGACATGGTGCAGCGCTGGTTCAGGGCGAGCGGCTTTGATGTCACCTACGTGCGCAATATCACCGACATCGACGACAAGATCATCAAGCGCGCCGCCGAAAACCGCGAGCCTATCGATGAGCTGACCGGGCGTTTCATCGCCGCGATGGACGAGGACGCCGCCGCGCTGGGTGTCGAGAAACCCGACCACGAGCCGCGCGCTACCCAACACGTACCGGGCATGATTGCGATGATCCAGACCTTGATCGACAACGGTCTGGCTTACGTCGCGGACAACGGCGACGTGTGCTACTCGGTGCACGACTTTCCCGGCTACGGCAAACTCTCCGGCAAATCGCTCGACGACCTGCGCGCCGGCGAACGGGTCGACGTGGCCGCGGGCAAGCGCGATCCGCTCGACTTCGCGTTGTGGAAATCCGCCAAGCCTGGCGAGCCGCAATGGGAATCGCCGTGGGGGCCGGGGCGTCCCGGCTGGCACATCGAATGCTCGGTGATGAGCGACGCGCTGCTCGGCGAGCATTTCGACATTCACGGCGGCGGCGCGGACTTGCAGTTCCCCCACCATGAGAACGAAATCGCCCAAAGCGAGGGCAGCCACGGTCACCAGCACGTCAACTACTGGATCCACAACGGCTTCGTGCGGATCGACAACGAGAAAATGTCCAAGTCGTTGGGCAACTTCTTTACCATCCGCGAAGTGCTGGAAAAATACGACCCGGAAGTGGTGCGCTTCTTCATCCTGCGCGCCCATTACCGCAGCCCGCTGAACTATTCCGATCAGCATCTGGATGATGCCAAGGGGGCGCTGACGCGCTTGTATACGGCATTGAAGAACGTCCTCCCCTCGCCCGCTGGCGGGAGAGGGGCCGGGGGAGAGGGTAGCATCGACTGGCACGATCCCTACGCCGCCACCTTCAAGGCCGCGATGGACGACGATTTCAATACCCCGGAAGCTGTCGCGGTGCTGTTCGACCTCGCCAGCGAAACCAACAAGACCAACGATCCGGGACGCGCCGCCTTGCTCAGGGCGCTGGGAGGCGTGCTGGGGCTGTTGCAGCGCGATCCGGCGGCCTTCCTCCAGGCCGGCAACGACGAATCCGGCTACACCCCCGAGAAAATCGAGCAACGCATCGCCGAGCGGGTTGCCGCCAAGCAAGCCAAAAACTACGCCGAGGCCGACCGCATCCGCAAGGAGTTGACCGACGCCGGCATCGTGCTGGAAGATACCCCACAGGGGACGGTGTGGCGGCGAGGGTGAGGTGGGGAGGTAGGGCGGATGAGCGTAGCGTTATCCGCCGTATGGAAGTCTCACATTTTGCCTCATTCGGCGGATAACGGCCTGCGGCCTCATCCGTCCTACCGCGTTTACTCTGGCTGTTCCTTGTTGCGCATGAAGTCCGCGACTTTCCAGAACGCCCTGGTCAATTCCTCGCGCAACCCCGCTTCGATCCCGACATCCTCCAGCGCCTGAACCATGCAGGCCATCCATTGGTCGCGTTCGGCGTCGCCGATGGTGAACGGCAGGTGACGTTGGCGCAGGCGCGGCGGGCCGTGCTTTTCCGTGTACAGCTGGGGGCCGCCGAGCCAGCCGGTGAGGAACAGGAACAGTTTTTCGCGCGAGCCTTTCAGGTTTTGGGCGTGCATCGCGCGCAGTTCGGTCACGTCGGCGCGCTGGTCCATCAGGTCGTAGAAACGCTCGACCAGGCGCTGTACGCCGGCTTCGCCGCCGATTTGTTGGTAGTGCGTCGCCATGCTTATCCCTTTATCAGCTTGACCTTGCTCGCCGCCAGTTTGGCGCGGCTGCGCGCTTCGTCGGTGTCCTTGCCGGTCGCCAGCGCCACGCCCATGCGGCGGCGGGTAAAACTTTGCGGCTTGCCGAACAGGCGCAGGTCGCTGTTGGGTACGGCGAGGGCTTCCGCCACGCCTGCGAAGGCGATGCCGGTCGCTTCCATACCGCCGTAGATCACCGCCGAGGCACCCGGTGCGCGCAGGGTAACGTCCACCGGCAGGCCGAGGATGGCGCGCGCGTGCAGTTCGAATTCGCTTTGGGTCTGGCTGCACATGGTCACCATGCCGGTGTCGTGGGGGCGCGGGCTGACTTCGGAGAACCACACCTGGTCGCCCTTGATGAACAGTTCCACGCCGAAGATGCCGCGTCCGCCCAGGTTGCCGGTCACCGCCGCGGCAATTTCGCGCGAGCGCGCCAGCGCGGCGGCGCTCATGGGCTGGGGCTGCCAGCTTTCGACATAGTCGCCCTTGACCTGGATATGGCCGATGGGTTCGCAGAAACGGGTTTCGGTTTGCCCGTCGGCGCTGGTCGCGCGCACGGTGAGCAGGGTGATTTCGTAGTCGAAGTCGATCAAGCCCTCGACGATTATCCGCCCGCAGTCCACCCGGCTGCCGCTGGCGGCATAGTCCCAGGCGGTTTTCACGTCGGCGGGACCCTCCAGCCGGGATTGCCCCTTGCCGGAAGAGGACATCACCGGCTTGACGATGCAGGGGTAGCCGATGCCTTTGTCTATGGCGGCCTGCAATTGCTCCAGGCTGTCGGCGAAGGCGTAGGGCGAGGTGGGCAACCCCAAGGTTTCCGCCGCCAGGCGGCGGATGCCTTCGCGGTTCATGGTCAGTTGCGCGGCGCGCGCGGTGGGGATCACTTCGGCCAGTCCGGCGCGTTCGATCTCGACCAGCATGCCGGTGGCGATGGCCTCGATTTCCGGCACGATCAGTTGCGGTTTTTCAAGCTCGACCAGCGCGCGCAAGGCGGCGCCGTCGGCCATGTTGATCACGTGGGCGCGGTGCGCCACCTGGTGGCCGGGGGCGTTGGGATAGCGGTCGACGGCGACCACTTCGACGCCGAGGCGCTGTAGCGCGATGATCACTTCCTTGCCCAGTTCGCCGCTGCCGAGCAGCATCACGCGGGTGGCCGAGGGGCTTAACGGGGTACCGATATTCATGATTTTTCCTGGGAAAAATAAGGCGGATTTTAGCGGTTAATTAGCTCAGCGTGTCACGCAAATGCCCGATTTCTTGGTTTACAATTGGGGCTGGCCGAGGTTGGCCAGAAATTCCGAGGATTGTCGGTGTTAGATCAATTGGAACAAATAGAATCAAACGGCTCCGAACATCGGAAGTATCCGCGCTACCGCGTGCATTGGCATGTGGCGATTGTTCACGAAAAGGAAGGAAGAAACGAAATATTTCATGGGCGGACGCACGATTTGTCCATGAACGGTGCGAGTATCTATTCCGACCATAATGTTTTTTCCGCAGAGCCGGTGACGGTTTTGCTCGCCATCCCGCCTCTCAGCACCAATCAGAGCGAAAAAATCATCGAAATTCACAGCCGGATGGTCTATACCGTGTTGGCCGCCAATCACCACCAGTTCAGGATCGGCTTGCATTTCCTGCGTTTCAAGGCAAACGGGCGCAATCTGCTGAAGGCCAACCTGTCAAATCGCAGCAGGCTGATGGCGTAGGCGAAAGGGCCACTTAGTTACGGCTTCAGGTAAACGTATCCTTCGCGCGCCTGCAGCCTGCCGATTTCCGCAACGCCGGACGGGACGATCCTGGCGTTGGGCAAGACCAGGCTCGGGTCGATTTTGCGGGCTTTCAAGGTGTTGTTGCAGACGCGGAACTCGACGCCTTTATCACTTAATTCTTCCACATTGATGTCGTAGGGATTGCCGTTTTTGTCCTGCGCCCCTTCCAGCAGGAAATCCACGCCGGGGCCGTGCGTGACCACCACGATCTTCACTTTTCCCACGGTTGCTTCCAGATGGTTCCTGATATTGCCCAGGGCAGCGCGCGCCACCGTGCTGTCGTTGATGTGATAGAGCACTTTTTCCACGGCGTTGTCCTGATCTGCGCCAAAGGCGCCTAGCGACAACCCCAGCAATGCGCCGAGTAGCAGCAATCTATTCAGTAATGTTTGCATGAGCGTAGTCCGTGTGTTGGAGAGTCTCCATTCTAAACCAGACTAAGTTGCTTGGGTAATGCTTCGCGCGCATTTGTCGGGGCTCTGACGGTTGTGGCACACTAGGCGCGCAATTTCGGAGGAGTTAGGGCATGAAAATCACCCGGAACCTGAGAGTTTTCGGGCAGGTGCAAGGCGTGTACTACCGCGAATCCTTGCGCCAGCAGGCTGAAATGTCCGGTGTGACCGGCTGGGTGCGCAACCGCCGCGACGGCTCGGTGGAAGCCATGTTGCAAGGCGAGACTATGGCCGTCGAAGCGGTGATCGCCTGGTGCCGGCGCGGCCCTGACCGGGCGCGGGTGGAACGGGTGGATATTGGCGAAGGGCAAGGCGAGTTCGACGATTTTGCCCGTCTCGACAGCGTTTAACCTGGAAAAATATTTAACCGCAGAGGACACGGAGGACGCTGAGTAAAAACTAGGCATTGCCAGGTTATGCCGGGTCACCCATCAGGTGCGCGCGCTTGGTACGTCAAGCATTTGAATTCCTCTGCGTCCTTCGCGTCCTCTGCGGTGAATCGACGTTAAAACAAACCCTTCAGCTTCGACAAGTAGGCCGCCGCATCCGGCGCGCCTTCCGCGGGCGCCCACGGCGCGCGCTCTGCCTCTGTGAGCGCCTGGTAGGGACCGGCCTTGGCCTCGAAGAACAGGCTGCCGCTGGCGAGCGCCAGCACGGTGTGAAATACGCCGTGGGGAATATCCACCGCCACCGCTGCGCCGCCCGGTTCGATCGGCACGTATTCCGTCACCTCGCCGTTTTCGTCGAAAAACACCAGCCCCAGCTTGCCGCGTACCGCCAGGATGGTTTCGTCCTTGTCGGCGGCGGCATGGCGATGGGGCGGCACGTAGGAATCCGGTTCGATGGCATTGAGCAAGCGGTGGCAGGGCGCATCGTCGCTGGCGTGGAAATTGTGATTGCGGCGGCGGCGCGGCGACGCGGCGGCCTGCGCAGAAATGCTGTCGAGCAATGCGGAGTCGATGATGGTGGCGGTTTTACCCACGGTATTCCTTTTCGCTTAAAATTCGTTTCCGCATTTTTTCACGAAATACCACGGGAAGCCAACCATGATCCAAATTCTCCTCGCCAAACCGCGCGGCTTTTGTGCCGGCGTGGATCGCGCCATCGAAATCGTCGAACGCACGCTGGAACTGTTCGGCGCGCCGATCTATGTGCGCCATGAAGTCGTGCACAACCGCTTCGTGGTGGATGGCTTGAAACAGAAGGGGGCGATCTTCGTCGAGGATTTGAGCGACGTGCCGCCCGGCAGCACGCTGGTTTTCAGCGCCCACGGCGTCTCCCAGGCCGTGCGCCGCGAGGCGGAAGAGCGCGGCCTCAAGGTGTTCGACGCCACCTGCCCGCTGGTCACCAAGGTGCATCTGGAGGTCGCACGCCGACGCGCGGAGGGGCGGGAAGTGGTGATGATCGGCCATCGCGGCCATCCCGAGGTGGAAGGGACGATGGGCCAGACGCCGGACGGGATGCATCTGGTGGAAAAGCCGCAAGACGTGGCTGCGCTGCAAGTGGCCGACGCCAACCTGCTGGCTTTCGTCACCCAGACCACCTTGTCGCTGGACGATGCAGCGGCGGTTATCGCCGCGCTGAAGCGGCGTTTTCCCGCCATCGTCGGGCCGAAGAAGGATGATGTCTGCTATGCCACCCAGAATCGCCAGGATGCCGTCAAGGCGCTGGCCGCGCAGTGCGACGCGGTGATCGTGGTCGGCTCGCCGAACAGCTCGAATTCCAACCGCTTGCGCGAGGTGGCGCACAACATGGGTATCCCCGCGACGATGGTGGACAATGCCGGCCAGATCGATCCGGCCTGGGTGCACGGCAAGCGCCGCATCGGCGTGACGGCAGGCGCTTCGGCGCCTGAAGTGCTGGTGCAGGAAGTGATCGCGCGGCTGCAAAACCTTGAAGGCGCGGAAGTGGTGCAGTTACCGGGGGTCGAGGAAAACGTGGTGTTCGCGATGCCCAAGGAATTGGCCGCATCCGCAACGACTTGAATTTGTGCGATGTGGAGCGGCTTCAGCCGCGGTTTTCGCGGGTAAACCCGCTCCTACATCCCTTCCTACTAGGTTTTATACACTTCCCCCAGCATCGGCAGCGACACCGGCCAGCCCATTTTTTCGATATGTCCCTTGAGCGTTTCGGAAGCGCTGCTTTCGCCGTGCACCACGAAAGTATGGCGCGGCGCTTTGCGGAACTGGCGCAGCCAGTGCAGCAGGGCGGCCTGGTCGGCGTGGGCGGAGAGGCCGCCGATGGTGTAGATCTCGGCGCGCACCGGGATTTCCTCGCCGAAGATGCGCACCATCTTGGCCCCGTCCACCAGGCGCCGCCCCAGCGAGCCTTGCGCCTGGAAGCCGGTAATCAGGATGGTGTTCTCCCGTCGTCCGAGGTTATGGCGCAGGTGGTGCTTGATCCGCCCGGCGTCGCACATGCCGCTGGCGGAAAGGATGATCGCGCCGGAGCGGATTTCGTTGAGCGCCATGGATTCCAGCGCGCTGGCGGTGAAGGTCAGGTTGAGTTGGTCGAGGTGCTTGGCGCGCCAGGCTTCCAGATCGATGGCTTCCTCGTCGAACAGTTCCATATGGCGCATGGTGATGCGCGTGGCTTCGGTCGCCATCGGCGAATCGACGTAAATGTTCAGCTTGTGGAAACGTCCCTGGCGGGTCAGGTCGTTGAACAAATACAGCAGTTCCTGGGTGCGCCCGACCGCGAAGGCCGGGATGATGACGTTGCCCTTCTTGCGCTGCAACGTGTCGTTGACGGCGTGGACCAGTTCTTCCACGGTCGATTCCATGTCTTTGTGCAGGCGGTCGCCGTAGGTGGATTCGACCAGCAACACATCGGTTTCCTCGATGAAGGCCGGGTCGCGCAGGATCGGGCGCCCCGGCTGGCCGAGATCGCCGGAGAAGACCAGCTTGGTTTGTTTGCCGTTTTCTTCCAGCCATATTTCGATGATCGCCGAACCGAGGATATGGCCGGCTTCGCGGAATACGCAGCGCACCGCGGGGTGTGGCGACAGTTCAGCGTCGTAGGGTTGCGGCGCGACCTGTGTCAGGCACGCGAGCGCCTGCTCGGTGGTGTAGATCGGCTGGGTATCTTCGCGGCGGCGGGTGTGCTGGTGGCGTTGGGCGCGCTCGGCTTCCGCCTCCTGGATATGGGCGCTGTCCGGCAGCAGCACGCCGATCAGGTCGGCGGTGGCGGCGGTGGTGTAGACCTGGCCGTTGAAGCCTTCCGCCACCAGTTTCGGCAGCAGGCCGCTGTGGTCGATGTGGGCGTGGGTCAGCAGCACGAAGGCGATGTCGCGCGGGGCGAAATGGAACGGCATCCAGTTGCGCCGCTCGGCGATACGTCCGCCCTGGAACATGCCGCAATCCACCAGAAATTTGACCCGGTCGGTTTCGACCAGATAGCACGAGCCGGTGACTTCGTGCGCGGCACCGAGAAAAGTTAGTCGCATGTTCTTAGCCTAAAAGCGGGCAACGAATCGTGAATGTCTCGTGTAGGAGCGGCTTCAGCCGCGATAAACGCTGACACGGCGCGCAAGCTTGAATCGCGGCTGAAGCCGCTCCAGGGGGAAAGGAAAGGTTTATGTATCATCCGGGATAGGGCAGCGTCTGGAATTGCAGCAACGGGCCATCGGCAGTTTTCCAGCGGATGTTGCCGGTTTCCGCGTCTTCCGTCGCGATCACCGCCAGCACGTCGCAGCCGCCGCCCGGCGCGGCTTCTGCGTTGACGATCATGCCGTGTTCGGTGCCGGCCAGTTCGTCGCCCGGCTGCACGGCGCTGTCGCCGGGAATATGGGCGAGATACAAACGGCGTTTGACCTTGCCCAGATGCTGGGTGCGCGCCACCACTTCCTGCCCGGTGTAACAGCCCTTGGTGAAGCTGACGCCGCCCAATAGCTCGACATTGGCCATTTGCGGGGTGAACTGCTCCTGGGTGGCGGGCAGAACCGCCGGCACCCCGGCCTGGATTGCCAGCCAGTCCCAGTAAGCGCAGGCGACCGGCGTGCAGGTCTGAGCTAGGGTGTTGCGCAGGTTGCTGGCCTGATCGGCAACGGCGATGATTTCGTAACGCTCTCCCGACAGCGCGACCAGCATACCGTTCTGGTTTTGAACCACACCGTAGGGCGTTGGCGGTAGCGCACCGAAAATCTCCTCCAGCAGTTCGGCGGCGCCTTTTCCCGCGACGCCGAGGCGGACGAATTCGGTGCTGGCGTTGCGGACTTTGACCTTGGCGCGCAGCAGGTATTTGCTCAAATGTTGCTGGATGCCCGCACGCAATTCCGCCGGCAACTCCATCAAATAATCGCCGTCGTGCCGCCATAGCAGGAAGGTGGCCAACATGCGCCCCTTGGCGCTGCACAGGCTGCCGAATTGCGCCTGCTGCGGCGTCGTCTGGCGCACGTCGTTGGTGGTCTGCCCTTGCAGGAAGGTCAGGCTGTCTTCGCCGGCGAAGCCGATCAGGCCGAAATTCGCCAACTCGGCGACGACGGGGTGGTTTTTCCAATCGGGGTTCATAATTGATGTGGGTTGGTTGGCAATGCGGCTAAAATAATGCCCTCGCGGCTTTTTGACAAGGAAAACGGGTGGAAACATTGCATCTCGAGTTGGGCGGATCAAAGCGCTTGAGCGCAACTCTGGCGGCGATGCATGTTTTCGCCGGTGTGATGCTGGGGCTTTCGTCCCTGCCGTGGTGGCTGGTCGGGCCGGCATGGACTGCGCTGGCCGTCAGCCTGGCGTTTTACCTGCGCCGCGAGGGCTTGCGGCTTGCTCCCACGGCTATCGTCTCGCTCAGCCTGCACCCCGATTGCCGCTGCGAATTCCAGACCAGAAGCGGGACGCAGCATCAAGCCAGTTTGCTCGGCAGCAGCTTTGTCGCGCCCTATCTGACGGTGCTCAACCTCAAACCGTCGCATGGCCGCCTAGCGCGGCATGTAGTGATCTTGCCGGATGCCGTGGATGCCGAGCGCTTCAGAAAATTGCGCGTGCTGTTGCGCTGGCGCTGCGGCGAAAAATGTTAGCGCGAGCGGTTTATGGCAAACTACGCGGATTCGCGGCTTAATTTTTCAGGGATGATGCAATGGCAGCAATGGAAGTGAATGCGACCGGTCTGTGGTATCCCGTCTACGACCGGCATCTGGCTTGGGTGGGCGTCAGGCTGGAGACAGATGCGACGGCGCTGGCGCCGGATTTGTATGCAGAAACAGTCGCCGCGTTGCAGGCGCTCGAGGGGGTAGGCGGCAAGCTGTTTTTTGTCGGCGCGGATGTTTTGGCGCTGGCCGATGATTCATCGCCGTTGCCTTTCCCGCCGGCCCTTTTGGTGGTTGTGCTTAATGAAGCCTATCGGGCTGGCGCAGCGCTGGCCGAGGTTTGCCGCGCACTCGACGTGCAATTTGCCGCGCTGGGGCTGGAGGCCGCGCCGGACATGGCTCTTGGCCGGATCGATGTGCGCATTCTGGATGCCGCGAACGCGCGCGATGTGCTGGGCGAGGCGGCCGTGCAGAATAGCAGTCGCTCCGGGACGAAGCTGTTTGCCGGCGCCATCGATTCGCTGGCGCTATTCGAGTGGTGCGCCGCACAAGGGTTCGATTATTTCACTTTTGGCCGCTTGGCCTACCGCGAGAGTCACGGCGGGGTTCAGGATACCTCGCGGCTACCGTTGATGCGGCTGCTCTCGCTGGTCACCAGGGATGCGGAAACCGCGGAAATGGAGGCGGTTTTCAAGGCGGAACCCAAGCTGGCGTTCGACCTGCTGCGCTTGGTCAACTCCGCTTCGCTGGGGATGCGCACCGAAATCACCAGCTTCGCCCAGGCGATTCTGGTGCTGGGGCGGCGCCAGTTGCAGCGCTGGTTGCAGTTGCTGCTGTTTGCCCACCGCAAGGATGGCAAGGAAGGTCCCAATATTCTGATGCAGCGCGCCGCCGAGCGCGGCAGGATGATGGAGCTGCTGGCGCAGCAAGGGAATGAAAAAACCGACCGCGAACTGGCATTCATGGTGGGAGTGTTTTCCGTTCTGGACGTGCTGATGGCGACCCCGCTGGCGCAGTTGCTCCAGTCGATCACCTTGCCGCAGCCGGTGGAACTGGCCCTGCTGAATCGGGAGGGGCGGCTGGGCGCGCTGCTCGACCTGGTGTGCGCCGCCGAGGAAAACCAGTTTGCCGAGGTGCGGCGGCTGTACGCGGTGTTGGGCATCGCCCCCGGCACGGCGAGCCGGTCTCAGCTGGAAGCGATTTGCTGGGCGATCGGGATCGCGGGAGGGCAATGAACAAGTTTGCCAATACGCTTTCACCCCCACATGGCTGCGAGGGATTCGCTGCTGCGGGCAGCATCGTGAGTACCGTGCTCCACGCCGACTACAGCGAGTATGAACGCAGTATCGGCGAGGCGGTCCGCGAGGCTTTTCATTGGCCGGAATGTTATTGTGCCTTCTCGGGACGCGCTGCTTATCTGTCGGAACACCATGCGGTACCGGAAGCATGGCGTGCGCTGACGGAAAAAATCGCGCGAGAACAGCAACTCGTCTGGCTTTCGACTGATGCGGATGACGCTGCCCTGGTTCGCCTGGGCAGCCCCTTGGCGGTGCAAGGCGAGGTGATCGGCCAATTGTACGCGCTGGCTCCGCTGGCTGCCGTGCCGGCGTTTAAAGCGCTTTCCGCGCTGATCGCACAAACGCTGCTCGACCGCCTGCGCTACGACGAGCGGATGCAAACCCTGGTCGCCAGCGAGGGGTTGCTGATCCAGCAACAGCAGATACTCGACCAGATCAACGATTCGGTGATCTCCATGGATTTAAGTGGATATATCATCGGCTGGAACAAAGGGGCGGAACTGCAGTTCGGCTATAGCGCCGAAGAGGCGGTGGGCAAAAATATCCTGTTTCTGTACGCCGACGAAGAGGAGGCGGATAGCCTGTTCCATGAAGCCTTCCTCGAGCACGGTGGGCGGGAAATGGTGGTCAAGCGCCGCAAGAAATCCGGCGAGGTGTTCTGGGCCAGCCTGAGCCTTTCGCTGTCGCACGATGCGCTGGGCAACCCCACCGCGATTCTCGGCTACCTGGTGGACATTACCGAGCGCCTCAGGGCGGAAGAAGAGCTGCGGCTGCAAGCGGCCATCTTCGAACACAGCGACGAGGGCATTATCGTTACCGATGTGAGCAAGCGCATTCTTTCGGTGAATCGCGCCTTCACCAAAATAACCGGCTATGAAGCCGTCGAGGCCATCGGGCAGGTTCCCTCGCTATTGAAATCAGGGCTGCACGAGCGGGCTTTTTACGCCGAGATGAATGCTTCGATCAGCGATAACGGTTTCTGGATCGGCGAACTGTGGAACCGCCGCAAAAATGGCGAAAACTTTCCGGTGTGGCTGTCGATCAGCGGCGTACACAACCCGGAGGGGGCGATCACCCATTATTTCAGCGTGTTCACCGACCTGACCGAGCGCAAGAACGCGGAAAAGCAAATCTACCGCCTGGCCTATTTCGACATGCTCACCGGCCTGCCGAACCGCACCAAACTGCATGTCCTGCTGCGCCAGGCGTTGCTGGAGGCGCAGCGCAACCAGACCTTCGGCGCGGTATTGTTCGTCGATCTCGACCGCTTCAAGCAGGTCAACGATTCCCTCGGCCACACCTGCGGCGACATCCTGCTCAAGGAAGTCGCCGGGCGCCTGGCCTCCTGCCTGCGCGCCGAGGATGTGATCGCGCGCATCGGCAGCGACGAATTCGTCGTGGCCCTGGTGGATATTTCCAGGCGCGAACACGCTTCGGTCGTCGCCAAGAAAATTCTCGACAGCCTGTCTTGCCCCATTGCGGTGGAAGGGCATGAATTGCAGATTTCGGCGAGCATCGGCATCTGTGTCTATCCCGACGACGGCGATGACGCCGAAACCCTGATCAGGAATGCCGATGTGGCGATGTCACGGGTCAAGCAAGGCGAGGGGCATGAGGGTTACCTGTTCTTCTCGCCCGAGATGAACAAACGCGCGCTGGAACGCCTCAATCTGGAAGGTAACTTGCGACGCGCGTTGGAGCGGGATGAACTGTCGCTGCACTATCAGCCGCAACTGGATCTGGAAAGCGGCCGGATCATCGGCGCGGAAGTGCTGTTGCGTTGGAACCATGCCGGGACGGGGATGATTTCTCCGGCCACCTTCATTCCGGTGGCGGAAGAGACCGGGCTGATCGTCCCTATCGGCCAGTGGATTCTGGAAAACGTTTGCGCGCGCAACAAGGAATGGCAGCGTGCCGGGCTGCCCATCGTCAAGCTGGCGGTGAATATTTCCGCCAAGCAGTTCCGCCCGACGCTGCCGCGCCTGGTGGCGGAGATCCTGGCGCGCCATGAGTTGGATGCACGCTTTCTCGAACTGGAAATCACCGAAAGCATGATCATGCAGAATGTCGAAGGGGTCATCGCGATGATGGGCGACTTCCAGCAACTGGGGGTCGATTTGTCGCTGGACGATTTCGGCACCGGTTATTCGAGCTTGAGCTATCTCAAGCGTTTTCCCATCGACAAACTCAAAATCGATCAATCGTTCGTGCGCGGCATCATCCAGGACGACGACGACAAGGCCATCGCGCGGACGATCATCAGCCTGTCCAAAAATCTCGGCTTGCGGGTGATCGCGGAGGGGGTGGAAACCGAGGAGCAGCTGGATTTCCTCAGGTTGGCCGGTTGCGAGGAAATTCAGGGCTATTACTACAGCCGTCCGTTGCCCGAGGATGACTTCGTCAAATTCCTGCAGCGCGCGAACGGCGCGGTGGATATTTAATCCACGGGTTTTGTAGGAGCGCATTTATGCGCGCTGGGTCGCGCCTGAAGGCGCTCCTACACGAGATCATTCAAGGTTTCCCGCCCGGCGTCAGCACGGTGTTCTTCGCTTCAGTCAGCTGATTGGGATAGTCGCGGCTGTAATGCAGCCCCCGGCTTTCGTGGCGCTGCATCGCGCAGCGGACGATGAGCTCGGCGGTGAGGACGAGGTTGCGCAGTTCGATCAAATCGTTGCTGACGCGGAAATTCGAGTAATAGTCGTCGATTTCCTCGGTCAGCAGCGCGATGCGGTGCTGGGCGCGCTCCAGGCGCTTGTTGGTGCGCACGATACCGACGTAATCCCACATGAAGCGGCGCAGTTCATCCCAGTTGTGCGAAATGACGATCTCCTCGTCGGCGTCGGTGACGCGGCTTTCATCCCATTCCGGTAAGGTAGGAATAGCGTTTTCCGCTTGTTCGAGGATGTCGTTGGCGGCGGCTTGGCCGAGCACCAGGCATTCCAGCAGCGAGTTGCTGGCCAGCCGGTTGGCGCCGTGCAGTCCGGTGAAAGCGACTTCGCCGACGGCGTAGAGATTGGCAATGTCGGTGCGCGCCGCCAGGTCGGTGACGATCCCGCCGCAGCTGAAGTGCGCGGCGGGCACCACCGGGATCGGCTGACGGGTGATGTCGATGCCGAGTTCCAGGCAGCGTGCGTAAATCGTCGGGAAGTGTTCCTTGAGAAAATCCGCCGGCTTGTGCGAAATGTCGAGATAGACGCAATCCAGCCCGCGCTTCTTCATTTCGAAGTCGATGGCGCGCGCCACCACGTCGCGCGTCGCCAGTTCGGCGCGCGGATCGTGCTCCGGCATGAAGCGGGTGCCGTCCGGCAGTCTCAGGATGCCGCCCTCGCCGCGCACCGCTTCGGTGATCAGGAACGACTTGGCGTGCGGGTGATACAAACAGGTGGGGTGAAACTGGATGAATTCCATGTTCGCCACCCGGCAGCCGGCGCGCCAGCCCATTGCCATGCCGTCGCCGGTGGCGACATCGGGGTTGGTGGTGTAAAGATAAGCCTTGCCGGCGCTGCCGGTAGCCAGCACGGTTTGGCGGGCGGCATAGGTTTCGACCTTGCCGGTACCCTTGTCGAGCACGTACGCGCCGTGGCAATGGTTGTCGCCCAGGCCGAGTTTCTTGCCGGTAATCAGATCCACCGCGATGTGGTTTTCCAGCAGGGTGATATTGGGGTGGCGGCGCACCTGCTCGCACAGCGTCATCTGCACCGCGTGGCCGGTGGCATCGGCGGCATGGATCACGCGGCGGTGGCTGTGGCCGCCTTCGCGCGTCAGGTGGTAGCCGAGCTGGCTGTCGGCATCCTTGGTGAACGGCACACCTTGTCCGATCAGCCACTCGATTTCCTCGCGACCGTGTTCGACGACGAAGCGCGTGACTTTCTCGTCGCACAGCCCCGCGCCAGCGCTCAGCGTGTCGCGGATGTGCGCCTCGACGCTGTCGTCATCGGCCAATACCGCGGCAATGCCGCCCTGCGCCCAGTCGCTGGAGCCGTCGATCAGCGCCTTTTTGGTGATCACCGCCACCTTCTTGTGCCCGGCCAGGTTGAGCGCCACCGTTAGCCCCGCCAGGCCGCTGCCGATGATGATTACGTCGAATTGGGTCATGCTGTGCCGTTTCCTCCTCGGAGGTCGATGGTACGCAGGTAATGTGCGATTGACAACCGATTGCCGTTGAGACGGCGGTGAAGGGCGATTGAGGGTTTTCGAGTGTTGCGCCAGTTGATGTCCCTGACTGCGAGTGAACTATTTTCCGATGACGCGGTCTTTTGTTCATGCAAGACGGTTGTCGTTTCCTGATGTTGGGGGAAACGCTATACTTCCCCGAGCGGTTCAACTAAACAATTATTCGGGGACGTGCCTGGGATGGGTGATCGGGAAATCGACCAGCAATTGGTCGAACGTGCGCAGCAGGGCGACAAGCGGGCTTTCGAGCTGCTGGTCGCGAAGTACCAGCGCAAGCTGGCGCGTCTGTTGTCGCGCTTGATTCGCGACCCCGCGGAAATCGAGGATATTTCCCAGGAGGCGTTCATCAAGGCCTATCGGGCCTTGCCTTCATTTCGCGGCGATAGCGCGTTCTATACCTGGTTGTACCGGATCGGCATCAATACCGCCAAGAATTTCCTGATGTCGCAGGGGCGGCGTGCGCCGACGACGACCGATTTCAACGCCGAGGAGGCGGAAACCTTCGACGACGCCGATCAGCTGCGCGACAATAACACGCCGGAAAACGAGTTGATGAGCAAGCAGGTCGCCGCCACCGTCAACAAGGCGGTGGAAGGGTTGCCGGAGGAGTTGCGGGTGGCGCTGACCTTGCGCGAAATTGAAGGCATGAGTTACGAGGACATCGCTGCAATGATGGATTGCCCGATCGGCACGGTGAGGTCGCGGATTTTCCGGGCGCGCGAGGCGGTTGCCGAGCGTTTGCGCCCGCTGCTGGGTACCGGCAAGGACAAGAGGTGGTAACGATGAAAAAGCAATTATCGGTTTTGATGGATGGGGAACTGGACGACGAGGAATCGCGTGTCGTCCTTGGCAAGCTCAAGCAGGACGAGGCATTGCGAACTGAATGGGAAATCTACCACATGATCGGCGACAGCTTGCGCCAGACCCCGGTATGGGACGAGGGTTTCAAGCAGCGCTTTGCCGAACGGTTGGCCGCGGAGCCCACTATATTGGCGCCGCACCCGGTTCGGGCAACGCCGCGACCGGTGCTGAACTGGTCGCTGGCGGCATCGCTGGCGGCGGTATCGCTGGTCGCCTGGACAGCTTTCCAGCTTAACCAGCCCGATGATGCCGCCAAACAGGCCAAGAATCAGGAAGTCGCCAGTGCCGGGAGCGGGAGTATGCCGCAAAACCTCAACTATTTGCTGAACGCGCACCAGGAATATTCCGTCGCCGCGATTCACGGCGCATCCCCTTATCTCCAGGCTTCGCTGGAAAGGCAACAGGGCCGAGTTAAATGAGGCCAGTGTCGCACGTAGCATTGCTGGGGGTGTTGTTCAGCGTCTTGCCGGCACAGGCCGCGCAGCCAGAGGGAGCGGCCTGGTTGCGCAAAATCGCCGATGCGGCCCAGCAGCAGAATTATTCCGGGACCTATATTTACCAGTATGGCAATCGGGTGGAAACGTTCAAAATAACCCATCTCTACGATGAGCGGGGCGAGCACGAAAAACTCGAAGTGCTCGATGACACGCCGCGCGAAATCGTGCGCAACAACGACGAGGTGCTGTGTTTCGAAGGCGACTCCAGCGCCGTGGTGGTGGAAAAGCGTAAATTCAGGAAGATTTTCCCGGCCTTGCTGCCCAACCAGTCGAACACCCTGCTGGACAATTACCAGGTCAGGATGGGCGAAGTCGGACGGGTAACCGGCATTCCCTGCCAGAACATCATCCTCGATCCCAAGGACAGCTACCGTTACCGTCACCGACTCTGCGCCGACAGCGCCAGCGGTATGTTGCTCAAGGCCAGTATGCTCAACGACAAGAACGAAGTGCTGGCGCAAACCGTTTTCACCCAGCTGGTTATCGGCGGGAAGATCGACAAGGAACAACTCAAGCCGAAACTTTCCGGTCGCAAAGTGGTGCTTGGCGCAGACAAGGGCGCGCTAAGCGAGGCCCAGCGACCCGATCCGGCCTGGAGCGTATCCGCATTGCCGCCCGGCTTTGCCAGCATCCTGGCGGTCAAGCGCACCATGCCGGGCAAGGAACATCCCTTCAACCAGTTGGTCTATTCCGACGGGTTGGCAACCGTTTCGGTGTTCATCGAGCCCTTGTCGGCTGCGCTGAAAGCAGTGCAAGGCTTGTCCAGCCAAGGCATCATCAACGTCTACGCCAGGGTGGTGGACGATCATCAGGTGACGGTGCTGGGTGAAGTCCCTGCGACGACGGTGTCGCAGATCGGCAACGCGGTCGTGCACAAGCTGGGCGGCAGGTAAAACTGACGACCGTGCTGCTCACTCCCTTGCGCGCTTTGCGCGCGGGGGAGGGATGGGGAGGGGGGCGTTTGCCTGGTTAATCGCTGTCGCTTGCCCCCATCCCAGCCTTCCCCCGCAGGCGAGGGAAGGAGTGGCAGCGGCGCGTGGCTGAGAATGCGTCAGAGGTATATAAAAAATGATCGAAACCGAAGGTCTGGTCGTTGAAGTCGCGGGCGATGTCGCCTATATCCAGGCGCAGCGCCAGTCGAGTTGCGGCGGTTGCGCCAAGCAGGGCGAGAGTTGCGGCAGCGCTACGCTGCTCGGCTTCCTAGCACTGAAAACCCCCTTGTATCAGGCACGCAACCCGCTGGGAACCAAGGCGGGCGACCGGGTGGTGATCGGGGTCGAGGATGAAATGTTGTTCAGAGGCGTGCTGGCGCTTTATATCCCGCCCTTGCTGCTGTTGGTGGCGGGCGCGATCGGCGGCCACCTGCTGGCGGCTACGCCAGCCGCCGCTGATGGCTATGCGATGCTGGGCGCGCTGCTCGGGCTGGCCGCCGGCTATTTCTGGGCGCGTCGCTATTCGGCACGGATGGCGAACGGCGGACGCTATCAAGCGGTGGTGCTGAACCGGGTGGTCGAAGGTAAGGTTGTTAACTTCTACGGAGAGAGTCACAGAAAATGTTGAAACGTCACCTGTTTTCCTTGATTTTGGTCTTGTTTGCGGCGGTGTCCCATGCCAAGGAGTTGCCCGATTTTACCCAACTGGTGGAAAAGCAGGGGCCGGCGGTAGTCAATATCAGCATCACCCAGATGGTGCGCGGCCATTTGGGCGTACCCCAGTTTCCCGGGCTTTCCGAGGACGATCCGTTCTACGAGTTCTTCCGCCGCTTCCAGCCGCCCCAGCAACGCGGCCAGCCGCGCGAGCATAAATCCCAGTCGATGGGTTCCGGTTTCATCATCAGCGCAGACGGTTACATCCTGACCAACGCCCATGTGGTGGAC
>Ga0163199_1000570_pt1 | contig 23342 bp, 22 predicted proteins | sample PL_2010_150m_FD_113537 | JGI IMG/M metagenome (GOLD analysis project Ga0163199, IMG submission 113537) | Freshwater microbial communities from Powell Lake, British Columbia, Canada to study Microbial Dark Matter (Phase II) - PL_2010_150m | ecosystem: Environmental > Aquatic > Freshwater > Lake ...
AAAAGTGGCCGGAATCGGCTCGGAACACCGGCCGAATTCCCCTCGGAACGGTGGCCGGATTTACGTCGGAACAGTGGCCGGTTTGGCCTCGGAATGGTGGCCGGATTGCGTCGGAATACGCAGCGGTATCCGGATTTCCCGGCAAACAGGCGGGGGGGAACGATCTATGTGTCGTCGAAGGCGCTGGAGGCGTGGGTGGAGAATCGAGCGATTAAGAAATGCCCGACCTGCGGAATCACTATTCCCGTCTGATTTTTATTTTACGTGTCCAGCCTTACCACGATTTGATAGGGAACGCGGGTTTCGCTATACTTCCTGGAGCGCCGGCACGTAAGTCCTAAACGCGGCTCGGCTCTGGGGGTTCAATGTCCCCTGTAACACCGCGATACGAAGATCCCGTCCGTGGCTCTCTGCTGTTTCGTCAACATCCGGAACATCGGTCTTAAACTTGTCTCCTTCTTCCTATTTCCCAATTCTTTTGTCAGCAGGTGGATGTGGCAGGCGGTGTGATAGGCAGCGCACGAGCAGCCTAATACGCATTAGACCGGTTTTACACAATGATCTTGAAAGAAAGCCGGCATGAACTGGAGTGATTTCAGTATTGGGTTTTGGCACCCGTTTGGATCGCATGCCTCTGAGCATCGTGATTCGATCTTGACACGGAAAGCACGCGAGATTCAGGACAATGGATGGACGCTATGGTCTTTTCAGCATCGCAAGACCTTGGATCTGTGGCGTAATCTTATACAAACGCATAATCCATCGCGTGTATATGTTCTTTGTTCCGACAGTCCAGGCGCCCTTGATCCACGTAGCCAGGTAGGTTTTTGTAGGAGTTTTCGGTTGCCTGGTAAAGAATGGGACATGATTCCTCAGTCTATATCCGTTCCTCATCCTTTCGGCTCGAATGTGTACGCCAGTGCTTTCCGCGTGAAGAACATTATGAAATCTTCGAGTATGCATGACCCACCATCCTTTACGATTGAGTGGTACTCGACTCAGGATGCAAATTGGAGAAGGGATATGCTGCCAACAAGAGGTGAATACCTCATTCGCCGAGGGAGTGGGGGAAAAATACGAAGAGTCTACGCCATTCTTGAACTTGAATGTCCGTACATCGCTTATCTGCGGAGATAAAAGAATTTTTATGGAAAACGGTCTACACAACGGCTTGCAGCTGACGGCTGCCCTGTTTCTGCTGAGCGCCCGCAGCTGAAGCGGAGCGTTATGATGTCTTTTAATAAAGTAGAAGAAACATGGAGACAAGCATGAATGGACCAAAATTTGTCCGGTATTTCGGTCCGGTTCTCAGGGCACTGGATCAATTAGGGGGCTCTGGTCGTCCGTCCGAAGTATACGACCGCGTAGCTGAGGAGTTGAGCATATCCGACGATGAGATGACAGAAAAATTACCAAGTGGCTCTCCACGATTCAAAAATCAGGTGGCATGGGCGCGTTTCTATCTTGCCAAGGCAGGATACATTGATGCCTCTCAACGTGGTGTCTGGAGCCTCACAGACGTTGGTCGCTCCCACGTTTCGATATCCCATGAGGAAGCACTGATGTTATTCCGAGATGTTCATAGCCGATTTGCGGCAGTCGAAGAACAAGAGATAACAGGCGAGGAAGTTGAAACGGAAGAAGAAGCGGTTGCACCTGAGGAAACACCATCTCCAAGCCCGGGTAGCTATCGGAAACAACTACAAGACACCCTAATGTCTCTCTCACCTTCAGGCTTTGAACGTTTCTGCCAACGACTTCTTAGGGAATCTGGTTTCGAGCAGGTTAGCGTAACCGGCCGGTCAGGAGATGGCGGCATTGATGGAATTGGCATATTACAGGTCAATGCATTGGTAAGTTTCAAGGTGTTGTTCCAATGCAAGCGATATACGGGGGCGATTGTTCCTTCGCAGGTCCGAGATTTTCGAGGCGCAATGATGGGTCGTGCTGACAAAGGGATCATTATTACAACCGGTACTTTTACGGGTGAAGCCAAGAAAGAAGCTGTCAGAGACGGGGTTCCACCTATCGAACTTGTCGATGGAGAAAAGCTCATAGATATGTGTGAAAACTTGGAGTTGGGGTTGAAGCCTCTCAGAACATTTGAAATAGACCATCAGTTTTTTCATGAGTTTAAAATATGATAATTACGAATTATCTTTTTGCGCCTAACCACCGCCTGAAGCAGGCGGCTTACCAGATGCGATCATCGGATGCGTGTTGTAGAGGTGGCAAACGGTACGATAGGCAGCGCAAGAGCAGCCTAATACGGCATACTATCATTTATATAATGTCAATGTAAGGAGCCTATAACATGTTCAAATGGTTCAAAGAAAAAGGCATGAGTGCAGTTAGGGGTACTTGTAAATTTAATATACAGTTGAATACAAAAACAATGATATCAGTCGCAAATCGCGTAGACAATAAAATGATGTCGAGTGGAGGTAATTACGAAAAATTTGACACAATTGAGATAATGAAGGCCGCACAATCGCTTTTTTCAGACATAAGGCTAGGTGTTTCTAATGGAATAAGCATTGATGAAGTTGAACATAGCATTATAAGACCAATACTTGCCGAGGAGAAAATGAGCTTATTTACTAAGAAAATAATGGAAGATGCCATAGCTAATATGAGAAAAGAGCTTGAATCTGCCTGATCATAAAATAATATTTATCCAATAGGCCGATTGCATGTTGGGCACTCAATAGAATCAATACCAACGACGGATCCGCAATGATTACATGTTATTGTATCGTTATGGACTGATTGATGTAATCCTTCTGCGTTTGCATTATTATCCTTTGGTGGAATTATTGAATACACAAAAACCCATTCTCTTTGTAAAGCATATCCAAAAACATCTGCAGCAGTGCCCATAATTTCCTTTTTTGGTGGCCATTTCATATTCGGAATATTATCAAATATTACAGCACTAGAAGGGATGCTAAATCCAGCGACCCATTTATTCTGGTGATTACCGAAAACAAATTTGTAATCATTAATTTTAATTGGAACCTTTAGTAAACGATAAAATAATTCTTCAATTTGGCTAGACTGGTTGTTCTTCCTAGAAAACAATTTATTTAACATGTACTTTTCAAAATTTTCCCAATCTTTGCTGTCCTCTACGTTATTTATGTTAAATGCTTCCTGATATTTTTCAAACATAATTTTTTGTTCATTGTCCGAAGGTGGCCCAAGCATAATTACTAATGCAGGCTCAATTGATACAGAAGTATTAGCTTCTGTAACCTTTTTATGGTCTTTATAATTACTGATGTCTCCTTGTTTTTTAGGTTTTAACTCAGAATAGAGTGGAGCCAAAGTAATTCCGCTTTCTTCCAAACGCTTAATTTTCAAAATATGGCTGGAATCTCTGTTGTATTTAATTGTTTCTTCTGCAATACGCAATTCTTTTGAAACCAATGGGAAACCAATGATTGTTCGAGAAAATTGATTAACCGCATCACCTATTCCTATTGGGAAATCAATAATTCTACTATTTGTGCCATATATCATGGGTTGAATTTTTATGTTTACCACCTTATATCCAGTCGGACATATTGAGGATTTACTTTTGTAATAAAAATCAAGAAATAAAATATCCCATTTTAATCCGTCAATACTTACTGTTTCATATACGTCTATATTTTCTACAGATCCAAGTCGATGAAATATAATTAATTTTGATGTGTCTTCTGTTGCCAGACGAGATAAATATACAACTTCGCCGATTGGTCCATTAACTGGTATTGGATTATTAATTGACCTACCAAATTCTCCGATTCCATTTGGAATCTGATCAACACCTTCTTTGAATTTATTAGTTAAAGCGAGAGGTAAGTTTGAGATTTGAAGAGCATCATCAGACAAGAAATTATATAATTTATCGAATACCTTTTCGGCCGCTGGAGAAATATTTGATTTTTTATTTTTAAAGATTCTATCAAATATGCCCATTAATCCCCTTTCGACAACATATTCTTAATGACACTTCATGTGGTGGGTTTTGTATGGCGTCTATATAATCGCTCCCTGCGAGTGATTAAAAATATTTTGTCCAATGCTATCAAAATTTGCAGACATGGTCTATGCGTTAACTGCCCTCTGTTTTTGCAAATGAATGTACTGACCATTTTCTCCCTGCCCCATTTTGGCCCCTTCCTGATCCCCCCATCGAAGGAGTAATCTCGGAATACACTGGTTGAACTGCCGGGAGATGACCTCCCACGACGGCCGGGTTTCCTACCAAGGAGATCCGGCCGTTCTCATTGGAGCGAATGTGGACATCCAGATCCAGGTCAAGGGTATTGAAGGACTGGTAAGAAACCTGCGAGATCTCGGCGTCAATCGCATCCCGAACTATGTCGCACGTGCGCTGACAGAGATCGCGAATCAGGCGCAGGACGCGATGATGGGGAACGCACGATCGATGCTGACTGTCCGTGGCAACTGGCTTGTGAAGGGCTACAAATACGGCATCAATCGCAAACAGGCATACAAGAACGACCTGACTGCCGAAGTGTCGACGGCTGCTCCCTGGCTGATCGAGCAGGAAACGAAGACCATACTCACGCCACGCAAGGCATCATCGCTGGCTATGCCTATGATCTGGCAGCCCGGGTCAAGGCTGGCTGTAACGAGAAGTCCGAAGTATCTGAAGAACACGTTCAAACTCAAATCGAAGTACGGCAACGAGATCATCTATCAACGCCAAGGAAGCGGCAGACTGGCGCACCTCGTGCCCTTGTTCGTCCTACGCAAGCAGACCCCCGAGCCCCAACGCGTCCACCTGATTGATACAGCGATACAGACGATCGACAAGGTGGCGGGCCCTGTCATGGCGGGCATGCTGGATCAGGCGATCAAAGAGGGTCCATAGGTACTTCCCGGGCCTTTTTACCGCGGGTTCCCCGCGACCCCGATTTCTTTCTAACCACAGAACTTTTATTGCCATTTTTCTTTTCTTGGAGGCCCCTTGAAAGTCGCCATGATGCCCCTAGCCGGGGTCGTCCCATATGCCCGCAATCCAAGGAATAACGCGGCTGCGGTGGCCAAAGTAGCCGCCAGCATCAAGGAGTTTGGGTGGCGTCAGCCGATCGTCGTAGACAGCAAAATGGTCATCGTCGTCGGACACACCCGTTACCTGGCGGCACAGCAGCTTGGAATGGAGCAGATCCCGGTGCATGTGGCCGAAGGATTATCCCCCGATCAGATCAAGGCGTACCGGATTATGGACAACCGATCCCATGAGGCTTCCGAGTGGGACGACTCCCTCTTGGCGATCGAATTGACCGAACTTCAAGACGCCAACTTCGACATGGACCTGACCGGGTTTAACGATGAGGAGCTCGCAGAGCAGTTGGCTGCCGGGATCGTTGGGACCGCCGGGGAAACCGACCCCGATGAGGTGCCTGAACCACCCGATGATGCGATCACGCAACCCGGGGATCTCTGGATCCTGGGAAACCACCGGCTCCTATGTGGGGACAGCGGGAGCGTGGAAGATCTCGATTACCTGTTGGGCGGGGCGACGATCCACCTCGTCAACACCGATCCGCCGTACAACGTGAAGGTCGAGCCCCGGAGCAACAACGCGATTGCCGCCGGGAACAGTTCGTTTACGAAGACACACCATCAGAAGTTCGACCTCGAGCGGCATCCAGAGAAATCAAATCCAACGACCAAGAAGATGCGTGCCAAGGATCGGCCGCTGGTCAACGACTTTGTTTCCGACGATGAGTTCGACCGGCTTCTCAAGAGGTGGTTCGGCAACATCGCACGAGTGCTCGAGCCCGGGCGGGGGTTCTACATCTGGGGCGGGTACGCCAACTGCGGTAACTATCCACCCGTGCTCAAGGCGTTCAAGCTCTACTTTGCCCAGGCGGTCATCTGGGTAAAGGAGCACCCGGTCCTTACGCGCAAGGATTTTATGGGAAATCACGAGTGGTGCTTTTACGGCTGGAAAGAAGGCGCGGCGCACCATTGGTTGGGGCCCACCAACGCCACGGATGTCTGGTCAGTGAAGAAGGTCAACCCGCAGAGCATGGTGCATCTGACCGAGAAGCCGGTGGAGTTGGCTTCCCGGGCGATGCAGTACTCCTCGCGCCCGGGCGAGAACGTTCTGGACTTGTTCGGGGGCAGTGGTTCAACGCTCATCGGAGCGGAGCAGACGGGCCGGAAGGCGTATCTCATGGAACTCGATCCCCCGTATTGCGATGTGATCGTCACCCGGTGGGAGAACTTCACCGGGAATAAGGCGGAGCGCGTTCCTCGTGGCGAGCGCGTGGCTGTTTAAGTACATCCTGGTCGAGGACCGCAAAGCGTATGGGTCGAAAGGGTGGGAGGTCGTAGGCCCCGGGCCCTGCCTTGGAGGGTGGGATTCTCTGATCGTCAAGCGAAGGGCGTAAATGGCAGCACAAACCTATCCCGTCGCGGTCATCGCCAAGCTCCTCGATCTGACTCCTCAGCGTGTACAGCAACTGGTCAAAGAGGGAATTATCTCTCGCGAGGAAAAGGGGAGGTACGAACTCGTCCCATGCGTCCGCGGGTATATCCGCTACCTGCGGGACCGGGCGATCGGTGTGGATGCTCTGCCCGATGAAGCCGCTCGTGCAAGCAGGGCGCGGCTCATCAAGGCCCAGGCGGAAGCGCAGGAGATGGAAAACGCAAGGACACGCAATGAGTTGATCCCGAGGGGAGTGGTGGAAGAGGAACTTGGGAAGGTCTTTGTGGCGTTTCGTTCCCGGATTAACTCGGTGGATACGAAGGCCCCCCCGCGGATGATCGGCTGCAACAGCCTCCCCGAGATGCAGAAGATCCTCCAGGAGATGCACGGAGAGGCGCTGCGTGAACTGTCACAGTACGATTTCAAGCGGGGGGGCACTGGAAATAGCAAGGAGGTCGATCAGGCGATCGCTTCGCTTGGTAGCTCCTCCTCCGAAGTTAACGATCAGCCAGTGGGCCGACGCAGAAAGGCGCCTATCGTCTGAGTCGTCCGCCGAGCCGGGTCAGTGGATCACGGACAGGGCAGCGTACCAACGCGGGATGATGGACGCCGTCTCGGATCCGAGTACCGAGACGGTCATTGTCATGTCCTCCGCGCAGGTCGGCAAAACAGAGATCCTCAATAACGTCATTGGGTTCCACATGCACCACGATGCCGCCCCGATCCTGTTGGTGCAACCGACCATCGAGATGGCGGAGACGTGGAGCAAGAACCGCCTCGCTCCGATGCTCCGGGACACGCCAGCGCTAAAAGGGTTGGTGAGTGACCCTCGTAGCCGGGATTCGAGCAACACGCTACGGGAGAAGTCGTTCCCTGGCGGGCACATTGCAATGGCCGGCGCGAACTCCCCCGCGTCTCTCGCCTCCCGACCGGTGCGAATTGTCCTTCTGGACGAAGTGGACCGCTTCCCCCCATCGGCGGGAGCAGAAGGCGATCCGGTAGGACTGGCGATCAAGCGGACCACGAACTTCTGGAACCGCAAGATCATCCTCACGTCAACCCCTACGACGAAGGGTGCCTCCAGAATCGAGGCGGCCTGGGAGGAGTCGGACCAGCGGCACTACGAGGTGCCATGCCCCACCTGTGGCGCATACCAGGTGCTGCATTGGGGCCAGGTGAAGTTCGACCGGGACGAGAAGGGGCGGGCGATCAATGTCCGGTATGAGTGCGAGCATTGCAGAGCGCAGCTTACCGAACCGGACAAGTACCGGATGATCCGGAACGGGCGGTGGGTGGCAACCCAACCATGGGTCCAGCGGACCGCCGGATTCCACATCAACGAGCTGTATTCCCCCTGGTCGCCGTGGTCGTTGGTTGCCGAGAACTTCCTCGAGGCGAAGAAGCGGCCCGAGACGCTGCGGGTGTGGGTCAACACCTCCCTCGGAGAGACCTGGGAAGAGGAAGGGATCACCGTTGACGATGCTGCCCTTGGCGGCCGCCGCGAGGATTACGGGATCGGCGATCCACTTCCTGAAGGTATTTTGCTCCTCACGGCCGGGGTCGATGTCCAAGGGGATCGCATCGAGACGACGGCTTGGGGCTTTGGTCTAGGGGAGGAGTCGTGGGTCATTCGCCATTCGGTCTTCCGGGGAAACCCCGAGACCTCCTTGCAGGTATGGCGGGATTTAGACGACTGGCTGCTTAAAGTCTCCCCGCATTCATCGGGGACGGTCCTGCGGATTGCTTCCGCCTGCGTGGACTCCGGTGGCCACGCTACCCAGCAGGTCTACGACTTCTGCAGAAAGCGCGAATCACGGCGCATCTGGGCGATCATCGGGCGGTCCGGGGCCGGCTTGCCGCTTCTGAAACTCACTCCACGGCGCACACGCGCGAAGGTGGTCCTGGGAATCGTCGGGACGGATACGGCGAAGGGGCTGCTCTTCTCTCGCCTGGGATTGTCGGAGTTTGGTCCCGGGTACATCCACTTTCCACGGGATGTCGATGACGAGTGGTTCAAGCAGTTAACCGCTGAGAAGTTGATGACCAAGCACGTGAAGGGGATCCCGACCCGGGTCTGGAAGCAGATCCGGGCGAGGAACGAAGCGCTTGATTGCGCCGTGTACGCCTTCGCCGCATACGCATCGTTGAACGCGAACCTCGATCGGATCGCGCAGCGGATGGAGGCGCAGGTCAAAGTATCGGAACCTTCGCCTGCGCAACCGGAGCAGCAAACCATAACCCCGCTGGTGACACTGGGAACCTCGGTGCCAAGGAAAGGCAGGGGGTTTGTAAATCGCTGGTAGCCCTACGGCTGGTTACTGCGAAGGGGGAGGTTCCGATTGATTATTCGACCCTCGCCTTCTGCGGCGTGCCGGTTCGAACACGTGGTTAGGGGGATCCGGTAGCTGTCCTGTCCGGATCAATTTTCCGGCCGACCAGAATATGAAATCGAGAATTTTGACGTCCGCCAAGGATGAAACCTTGTCGGGAAATTTGGCGTGAAACGCGTGCATGGTGTTGCTCATGAGTCCGTCGGCGATGATGGATGAATAGGCCGATTTGAGCCATTCATGGAATTTCAGGAGCCGATCCATGCGGTTGTCGAGCAAGCCATAAATAGGCCAGGAGAACGCAAAGGCGCTCGCAATTTCCTTGTCATAGATCGGGGAGGAAGCGTTAAGCGTGTGGGCCAATTTCGTAACGAAAGAGAATTGGAGGCTGTTGTCGCCCTTGATTCGCGGGATCAAGTAAAAGTTGAACGCCAGGGTCCGCAAATCGGCTGAATCCCTTCCCCGAAGCGCCTGGAGCACATTGAAGTACTCGGTCTTCCACTCCTTTGTGAGACCTGCGCTGTCGAGACGGTAGAAGGATCGGAAACGGGACTGAAACAACAGGTCTTTGGATACGTCGCAAATATCGAATCGCTTCGAAAGGAAGACGTATACGTCGATTGATTCCGGGTCGAGGTTTTCAATCACTCGAACCCGGTGGGTGTCGATGTAGTTCGCATATTCAACTAGGCTGTTCACGCTCGATTGTCCTCCGGGGAATGATTATAGAGATTACCGTTTTGCCCGAGCGAAGGGAACAATTGGCTCTGCCGGGTTTTCCCGAGGAAGCGATGAATTACCGGTGCCTTTTCCGAAAAGGAGAAGGTCTTGTTCCATGGGAGGATTGATGCCAGGTATCCCGGAAACGATCTTTGCAGGCGACTCGCTCTCGTGGACGGAATCGGCGGGGGAGTACCCGGCTCCGACGTGGACGATGCGCTATGCCATCCGTGGGGCGTCGAAACTCAACCTTGTTTCCACGCCTGCCGGAACGGATCATAAGTTCTCCGTCCCCTACTGGTCTACCTATCTCCAACCAGGCATCTATGCCTGGCAGTCCTATGTAACCGATGTGACCGGCGCCAGGCATACGATTGCGAGCGGTTCTATCCATATCCGGACGAATCTCGTGGCGCAGGACGTGGGGTTCGATGGCCGCTCGCACGCGCAGAAGGTGTTAGACGCCATCGAGGCAACGATGGAGGGGCGGGCGAGCAAGGCGCAAGGATCCGTACAGATCAACAACCGGCAGATCCAGTATTTAAAACCCGAAGAACTTGTGAAGTGGCGATCGTTCTACAAGGCCGAAGTAGCCCGGGAGAAGACCGCAGAGAAGGTGGCGCAAGGAGAGGAACCGGGAAACCGGATCCTGACGCGGTTCCGGGATGACACCTCCCGCGGGGCATGGCCGCTTAACCGCGTCTGGAGGTGGCCATGGTGAGCATCCTGCGACGCATCGCACGCAGGATGGGATTCGTCCACAGGGACGAGTTGGCTGGTAAGCGCAGCTTTGCCGCCGGCAACATCTCGCGTCTTACTTCCGACTGGATCTTCTATCCGACGAGCGCCGACTCCGATGTCCGGGCGGGGATGCAGGTGATCCGCTCCCGTGCCCGGGAGCTCACGCAGAACGACCCGTACGCCAAGGCGTATCTCCGGGCCTGCCGGAAGAACATCGTCGGCTCGGAGGGCTTCGCCCTTCAAGTCAAAGCGAGGGACTCGTCGGTGGCTCCCGACGGACGGATCGTCTACCGGCTCGACAAGTTCGCCAACGATCTGATCGAGCAGAAGTTCTACGACTGGAGCCGGAAGGGAATCTGTGAAATCTCCGGGCGGTTCTCTTTCCGGAAGGTCCAGTCGATGTGCGTGACGGGGGTCAAGCGAGACGGGGAGATCTTCCTCCGGATGCTCAAGGGAAGCGAGGTCAACAGGTACGGCTTCGCACTCCAGCTGATTGAACCGGAACTGATCGACGAGCGCTACAACGACATCCTTCCCAACGGCAACATCATTCGGATGGGGATCGAGATCACCCCGCAGAGAAAGCCTATCGCGTATTACGTCCGGGAGTATCAGCCGTCGCTTGGATGGAATCAGTCGCAGCAAAGCGGGGGTCCCTACGTTCGCATCCCGGCCTCCGAGATGATCCACCTCTACGACCCCGAGCGGGTTGACGCCACCCGGGACGTGTCGCAGATGACGCCTTCGATGCTGAGGCTAAAGATGCTCTCTGGATACGAAGAGGCGGCGGTGATCAACGCCCGGGTATCAGCCTGCAAGATGGGTTTCTACGAGACGGAAATGGGTGATCAGTTCGAGGGGGATGGGAAGGACGCGAGCGGCAACCCGATCATGTCCGCCGAGCCCGGGCAGATGGAGAAACTGCCTCCGGGCTGGAAGTTTAACTCCTACGATCCGAAGTACCCCGACCAGCAGCACGGGCCGTTCATCGAGGCGTGCCTGCGCGGGGTGGCAGCCGGATTGGGAACATCGTATGCGACCCTTTCGCAGGATCTGTCCTCGGTGAACTTCTCTTCCATCCGGGCGGGGTTAATCGAGGAACGCGAGGAGTGGAAAGAGGGGCAGGTCTGGCTGATCGAGAACCTCTTAAATCCGGTGTTTGCGAACTGGCTGGAGATGGCCCTCACGATGGGTGCGATCGGAAAGCTGCCGCTATCGAAGTTCGACAAGTTCAACGCTCCGAAGTGGACGGGCAGGCGGTGGGCCTGGGTGGATCCGCTAAAGGATGTGGAAGCCGCCCGTGCTGCCGTGGGGGCGGGGTTTAAATCCTCCACGCAGGTCGTAACCGAGATGGGTGGGGACTTAGAGGACATCTACGAGGAGATCAAGGAGGAGTCCAATCTGGCAGCAGAGCTTGGCCTAGCATTCGACTTCAAAGGCGGGGGGAAAGACGCCTCAGGGGATGCGGCGGTCGAGGAGGTTCCTCCCGCACCCACCAACGGATCGGGGAAGGGAAAAGGAAACGGCAAGGACGTAAGCGCGAACGCATAGTTCGGACAGAAAAGAAAAAGAACGGAAGAAGGCCGGGGCGACTCGGCCTTTTTCATTTTGGGGGTGGAGATGGCGAATCGTGTGGAAGAACGCAAGTTCCCGAAGGCGGGCTCGAGAGAGTCCCGGGCGGTAACGATTCAGCAGGGATCGATCGACGGAGAGAAGCGCACGGTCGATCTTGCGTTTTCCTCCGAGCAGCCGGTCGTGCGCTGGTGGGGGATCGAGATCCTCTCCCACGATCCGGGCGCGATGGACATGTCTCGGATGCAGAACGGCGGAGCGGTCCTCCTGAATCACTCCACCGACAAACAGATCGGCGTGGTCGAGGACTGCAAGTGCGATCCGGACAAGATGGGGCGGGCGACGGTGCGCTTCTCGCGCTCGACGCTTGGTGAGGAAGTCTTTCGGGACGTCCAGGACGGCATCCGCCGGAACGTCTCCGTCGGGTATTCCATCGACGAGGACCCGACAGAGCTCAAGCCCGAGGAGATGAGCGACGAGATCAAGAACATCGCGCTCAAGGAACAGGCGCCAGTCTACCGGATCAATCGCTGGACTCCCTATGAGGTGAGCATGGTTCCCATCCCGGCGGATACCTCCGTTGGCGTGGGCAGAAGCAAGGAATCGGCGTTGGAGCCGAAAGGCCCCGTCGAAATACCGGCCCACGTGGCCAAGGAGGTTCAACTCATGCCGGACAAGACCGCAGAGGAGTTGGCCGCAGAACAGCGGGCCAAGGAGCAGAAGGAGCAGGAGAACCGGGATGTGATCCAGAAGGCGGAGCGGGAGAGGATCGCCGAGATCACCGCACTCGTCTCGCGCCACAACCTGCCGGCGGAGATGCGCGACAAGGCGATTTCCGACGGGCTGACTATCGATCAGTTCCGTCACAACGTCTTGAAGCACATCGGTACGACCAAGCCACTCGACACGCCGCCGTCCGACCTCGGGATGTCCGAGGGGGACAGGAAGCGGTACTCGATCGGCCGGGCCATCGCCGCCGCCATCAACGGCGACTGGAGCCAGGCGGGGTTCGAGCGGGAATGCTCGATGGCGATCGAGAAGCGGGTCTCCAAGGAGGGGTACAACAAGCGGGGGACGTTCTTTGTCCCCTACGACGTGCCGCTGCGCACCGAGCAGCGGACGGTACTTACGGCGGGTGGTTCCACCACTGGGGCAAGTCTGGTCGGCACGACGCTGCGGCCGGACCTGTTCATCGAGCTGCTCCGGAACCGGATGATCGCGACCAAGCTGGGGATCCAGATGCTCTCCGGGCTGGTCGGCAACATCGCGATTCCCTCGTTCACCGCTGCAGCGACCGCGTACTGGGTGGCGGAGAACACGGCCCCCACGGCCGGGAACCAGACCTTCGGGCAGGTCACGCTCTCCCCGAAGACGGTCGGCGCCTACACCGACTTCTCCCGCCAGTTGCTCCTCCAGGGAACCCCTGCGGTCGACGGGCTTGTGCAGGGCGACCTCTCCAAGATCCTCGCTCTGGCCATCGACCTTGCCTTGTTCCACGGGACGGGGGCCAACGGCCAGCCGTTGGGCATTGCCGGAGTCAGCGGGATCGGCTCCGAGGCCGGCGCGTCGTTTGCGTGGGGGAACGCGGTCAACATGGAGACGCTGGTCGCCGCGGCGAACGCCGACGTGGCCGGGATGCGGTACGTCGCCAACGCAACGATCCGCGGGCTCCTGAAAAGCCGCCCGAAGATCGGGACGACCTACCCCGTGTTCATGATCGAGGACAACCAGCTAAACGGTTACCCGGTCGAGGTCACCAACCAGATCGCCGCGGGGGACATGTTCTTCGGCGACTTCACGCAGGTCATGATGGGCGAGTGGGGAGTCCTCGACATCCTGGTCGATCCCTACACCGGAAGCTCTGCCGGTACGGTCCGGATCGTGGCCTTCCAGTCCGTCGACGTGGCGGTCCGACATCCGGTCGCCTTCACCCTGGCGACCAGCATCACCTGATCCGCTTAATAAATGACACTCACAACCGATGGGGGTCGCTCGCTCGTGGGCGGCCCCCTGCCAACTTCAGGGGGTAGGGAAATGGTGAAGATGATCGTGACCGTTCCATGCTGCATCGGCGGCAAGCCCTTTGCCGCTGATGACGTGGTCGAGGTCGACGAATACACCGCCAGGGCGCTCTTTGCCGTCAAGCGTGCGGTTGTATCGGATGAGCCGGGCGATGCCCCGCGCAGCGGTGGCCCGCACAGCGGAGAAGAGGCTCTGGCGGAAGAGGGAGAGAAGAAGGGTAAGAAAGCGAAAGGATAGAAGACGCAATGATCGACTGGGTAACGGACTTTTTAACCGATGACATCCTCTCCACGACCGCGCTCTTCACCCCCGCGGGCGGATCGTCCAAGCAGATCCGTACCTGCTTCGCCCTCGAGGTGGGAGACGTATCGCTTGGCGGAGACATCGTGCCGCAGGGGATCATCGGGCAGGCGGGGTGCAGGTCCTTAGACATCGCAGGGGTGAAGAACGGCGACACCCTCGTTGTAGGTGGCGTGGCGTACCGCGTTCTCAAAATCCAGCCCGACGAGACCGGCTGGACCACGCTGTTCCTCGGGAAGAGGTACCAATGAGCGTCCGCAGTGGCATCCTCGTCGACATCGAAACGACACTCAAGGCCATCCCCGGCGTGGGGGACGTCACTACGGGGAAGTACGAGCAGGTGGATCTCGACGCGCTTACGCTTCCGGCACTGTTCGTTCTGCAAGGATCCGATCAGGAAGCCGCACGGTCCACGGGGTACGAGGTGTTCACCTGGCGGGTGGTCGTGGAGGCGTGGTGTAAGGATACGGACGCCGAATTGGTTTTCGCTTCGATCCATACGGCCTTGTCCGCCGACCCGACAAGAGGCAGCACGGCCATGAACTGTCATCGTACCGGATCGGACATTCTTTCCCTGGACCCCGGACGGGGCTTGATCGCCTTGCAGCAGACCTACGAAATCTTGTATCGGCACCCCGTCGGGTCGCCGTAGGAGGTGAGGTAAATGTTTAAAAACAGGGCATTGATTCTGGCAAAGGCCGAGAGTTCCTATGGGGTCGATCCTGTTCCGACGACTGCGGCGAACGCCATCCTGACCGACCTGCCCGAGGTCGAGGTCGTGATGAAGAAGTTGGACCGCTTAAACGTCAAGGCGTTCTTTGGAAACCGTCCCGCGATCAACATCGGGGAGGCGATCAAGATCTCGTTTTCGACCGAGGTCAAGGGTAGCGGGGACTCGACTCCGGACACGCCTCCGGAGATCGGCGTCCTGTTCGTCGGGTGCGGGATGCTGGAGACCGTAACGCCCACCACCGGGCCGGTTGTCTATGCCCCGCAGGACGACCTCGAAGGGCCGTCGATCACGATCTACTTCTGGCAGCACGACATTCAATACGTGGTCACGGGGTGCCGCGGCACCTGGTCTCTCGACGGGAAGGCCGGGGAGTTCGGCAAGATCAAGTGGGAGTTCCAGGGACTCTACGCTGGTCCTGCAGACCTTTCCATCCCCACGGACGCCGTGTACAACGCCTCCATCCCGCCCGCGCTCAAGTCCGGGCTGTTCACGTTGGGGTCGTTCGCCGGGACGATCGAGAGTTTCAAGCTCACATACGGCAACGAGATCGCCAAGCGCCCAGATGTAAACGCTCAGACTGGGTTCCTCGCGCACTTCATCAAGGATCGGAAAGTTACGGCGGAGATCGACCCGGAAGCTCCCGCGCTCTCCTCGTTTGATCCTCTAACGCTTTTAACCGACGGGACCGAGCAGGCGCTCTCCATCACCTTCGGGGAAATACCCGGCAACCGGATGAAGCTTGACTGCCCGAAGGTTGTCGTCGATTCGAGCAAGTTCGGGGAGCGGGAGGGGATCCTCACCCACGCCCTTTCCCTCCTGGTCTGCCCGGATGCCGGCCAGGACGACGTAACCGTGACGTTCAACTAAGAAAACGGAGGTTCCATGAGAGACCTTAAAAAAGACGACCGGAACAAGCTCGTCCTGGACGACACGTTATCCGGTACGCAGATCGGTGTGTTCTATGCAACGCCCACAACCAGCCAGGTGAAGTCGTACCGCCAGCAGTCGATCCGCCGGAAGGGGAACAAGGTCGTGGTGGATAACTTCGATCCTGCACTCAAATTCGGCCTGGAGATCCTCACGGGGTTCGAGGAGGGGGCGTTTGGGTACGACGGGCAGCCGATCTCCGCGGATCCGGCATCCCCCCACTACCGGGAGGACTGGAAGAATTTGCTTAAGGAAACCGCCGCCGATATCGTGACGACCGTCGCACATATCGTTTTCGACGGGATCCGTTCCGGGCAGAGCGCGGATGATGTCGAGTTCGGCGAGGAGGCGGAAGAGATCGTCCCTTTGGGGTAGAGCTCACGGCCCTTCGAGAGAACTGCACCCCAGAGCGTAAAAAGGGATGCGCCAAGGGCAGCGGCCCGCACCTCGCGGAAATATGCGCGAGATGCGAACACCGGGAACCGTACATCCCGTCTGCGTGGTTCAGCCATATCTGGTTCCTGTTCTCACTCCAGCAGGGGGGGGTCCCCTTCGCTCAGAACGATCTTTCCATCGAGGAATGGCTGGATCTTGGCGCGATGAAGCGCGAATTGGAGACTCCGAAGGTGCCCGATGGCCAATGAGAACAGGATAAGCGTCGTCATCACCGCCGATCCAACCGGAGCCATTACCGGTATCCGGATGGTCGGGGACGAGACGGAGAAGCTGGGAGGGCGCACGCAGTCCTTAACCCAGCGCCTGAAATCCCACTGGGCCGAGGTGTCCGTCGGGATCTACGCCGCCGTCAAAGCGTTCCAGTCGATATGGGGGCTGATGGAAAAGGCGGCGGAGACCGACGAGGCGATGGCCTCCTTAGATGCCCTGACCCGGCAGTACGGGATGACGGCGCAGGATCTCGTCGGGCGGATCGAGCAGGAATCGAAAGGTCTGATCGGGATGGGGGCCGCCGCCAAGGTTGCAGGAGACGCTCTCATGAAGGGCCTAGGTCCCGAGCAGCTTGCGCAGATCGCCTCGTGGTCGGTGTCCTTATCGCACATCAAGGCCGGCACCGTATCGACCGCCGATGCGTTCGAAATGCTTTCCCAGTCTATCGCCACGGGCCGGGAGCGGGGCTTAAAAGCCTTAGTCGGCATCGTCGACCTGGAACAGAAATACGGGAAATACGCCGACACGATGAGCAAAGCCGAGAAGGCTCAGGCGATGTACACCGTCGTTGCCGAGCGGATGGGGCAGGTGCAGGCAACCCTTGGGCCCGATCTGGATTCTGCGGCCGACCGTATGGAGCGGTTCAACAACTCCGTCGAGCGGATGAAATATTTCTTAGGGAGCCTTCTCCTGATCATCGGCCAGCCCTTCATGGCGGTCTTCCAGGTCGCCATGACGCTGGTGTACGGGCTGGCGGGAGCCTTCGATACGCTCGTTACCACAGGGGCGATGGTTACCGACTGGCTGAATGTCACCGAAGGGGCCACCGAGCGTTGGGCGAAGAAGGCCGACACCGCCTACGGCAACGCCGCCCGGTCCGCGGTGGATGCGTTTGAAAACATCAAGGGGGCGCTTGCAAGCCTCGGAGACATGGGAAAGGCGGGAGGCGGCGTTCCTCTTCCCACGTTGGGGGGCGACGGGAATCGAAAACAGCTCGAGCAGCTCGCGGAACTGTACCGGAAGTACATCGAGGAGAAGGATATTGCCTCCGCGAGCGAATACGACCGGGAGTTCATAAGGCTTAACAAGTGGTTCGAGGACGAGAAGCAGAAGCTCAACGACCTTCACGCCGCGAAGATCCATTACGACGCCATGTACGCCGACTACTCGGCGAAGTGGGACGAGGCGGAAATCGCCCGGGCCTTAAAAATCTCCACCATCGAATTGAAGATGCACGAGGAGACGCAGAAAAGGAAACTCGAATCCGCGCAGGCGATCGGGAAGGCCGAATTGGACGCGCAGGAGCAGCGCATCCGGGCCGGGCAGGAGTTAAGCGCGGCAGCTGTCAAGTCTGGCTATACCACTGAGATGGAAGGAATCTCGGAGAAAGCAGCGTCCGAACGAACCATCCTCGAGATCCAGCGGCAGCGGAACTGGCTGGCGATGGAGGCTCTCTCGATCGAGGGGGAGTTTGTCGGGACGTACGCGCAGTTGCTGGAGATCTTGGGCAAGGAAGCGGTCCTACAGGATCAGATCGTGGCGAGCAAGGCGATGGAGGCGTTCGATCTGTCCGCCCGGCGGGTGGAGGTGGAAGGCAAAATCGCGGATCTCCTGCGGGAGCAGCGGGATCTGCTCTTCGAACAGCAGGCCGCCAGGACGCAGGAGGCGTTTAGCAAGATCGGCGGGAGCGAGTTCGGTCAGAACCTCGGGGTAGTCTCGGCCATCAACGCCGGGGAGGATCCGTACACAAAGGATTTCGAGCGTTGGTCGGCTCTCCAGGACCAGAAGATCATGTATCTCGAAGAGATCGGGGCGTCCGAACAGCAGATAAAAGACGCCTACCGGGAGTACGACCTACAGCAGGAGGCGACGGCGCAGGCCCAAAAGGTGGCGATGACCGCGGCCACCTTCGGGATGCTCGGCAGCCTGGCCAATTCCCTCTACGTGATGCAGGGACAGAAGGGCGGCGCGGCCTTCGAGATGATGAAGGCGTTCCGGATCGGCGAGACGATCATGAACACCTATTCCGCAGCCGTCGGGGCGTACAACGCCCTCGCCGGCATTCCGATCGTCGGCCCGTTCCTCGGGGCTGCGGCCGCCGCCGCGGCGATCGCTTTCGGCATGATGCAGGTCAACGCGATCCGCAGCATGAAGCCAGGCGGCGGCGCGAGCGCTTCTGTTGCGGGAAGCGTCGGGGCAGGATCCGCACCGTCCATACCCGCCGCGCCGGAAACGGCTTCCGCGACGCAGGAGACCGTCCGTTCCCCCACGGTCAACGTCCACATCTACGGCAACGTCGTGGACCACGATAAATTCGCCCGGGAGCTCGTCCCGGCGATCACGAAGGCGATCGGAGACGGGGTCGCATGAACCCGATCATCCTCTACGACAACCGGTTCCTGGACGGCGTTCCCATGGCGACCGACACCTCTGCGGGATATTCCGCCCTAAACGTCGTGGACCTCAAGACGTTCACCTTCTGGCAGGCGGGAGAGCCGGGGTATGAGGACATCGCCGTGGATTGCGGGGCCGCAAAGAGCGCGGATACCCTCGGGATCATCGGGCACAACCTGGGAACGGTGCAGGCGGAGATATCCGTTGAGTCTTCCGACGATGGGGATATATGGACGCAGCAATTGGAGGCGTTCACTCCAACGAGCGACATTGCCATCCTGAAAGTGTTCCCCTCCGTCGCTGCGCGGTACTGGCGCGTCCTGATCGATCCGGCGACCGATGCTCTTCCGTACATCGCCGTCCTCGTGCTGGGGGCCCGGCTTACATTCCCCGTGCCGATGGACGCGCCGTTTAGGCCGGTCGAAGAGGGAATGGAATCCGGAAGCAAGCGCAGCAAAGCCGGCCACCTGCTGGCGCATTACGTCAAATACAAGCCGTATTCGATCTCCGCGCGATTCTCGTATCTTGACAGGAACTGGCTCGAATCGGTGTTCCTTCCGTTCTGGTTGAATTACGCAAGCGACCTCCATCCTTTCTTCTGGGCGTGGGATCTGGACTCCTACCCGGACGACGTCCGGTTCGTCCGATTCAAGGCGGAGTACACGTACAAACCGGAAGTGTCCGTTCTTACCTATTACGATTCCCTCGACATCGATCTCGAAGGAGTGCGGGAAACGGTGGCGGTCGTGCAGACGCCGCCTGCTCCGCCCCCGCCGCCTCCGGTTCAATGAGCAAACCATAAGGAGGATTGACCCATGCCGTACTCAACTGCTGGAAAGAACTTGATGCTCGACGCTCTGCGGGGGACAAACCCGACGGTGGCCATCGCATACGCCTCGCTGCATACGGCGAGTCCCGGGGATACCGGAGCGAACGAAGTAACCGGTGGATCCCCGGCCTACGCAAGGAAGGCGATCACGATCGCCGCCGCGTCCGGAGGCGAGGTTGCCGCGTCGAACCAGCCGGTCTTCGACGTCCCGGGATCCACGACGGTCACTCATGTGGGATTTTGGTCCGCGGTCTCAGGAGGGACGTTTCTCGGGTACGCGGACGTGACCGACGAGACCTTCGCCTCACAGGGGACGTATACGCTCACGAGCGCGACGCTTGATCTGAACGCTTAAGGGCGGAAAGCGTCATGAACAACGTCTCCGGCGGCGGCTCTCTTATTGTCGCAGGGAGCATGGGGGCGCAGGAAACCGTCCATCTCTCCGACGGCGGATCGCTTGCTGCCGTCGCGTCGAAAGGAGTGTACGGAGACGCCGCCAGTACCGGGAACGGCATCGTTGTCGTTGCTGTTTCGAAGGGAGGGTTGGGAGACCCAGCCGTTTCCGGAAACGGGACCATCGTCCTCGCAGGACGAGCGGGGGCGCGGAAGGCCGTCCTCGTCCATGGCGGCGGGGCCACCGCGGCGCAGGGCTGGAAAGGCGCGAAGGTCGCGGCACATCTTTCCGGGGGCGGCGCGGTCGTCATCGCGTTCATCCGAACGGGCGGCAGCATCCACTACGCCTACCTCCCCGGTGGCGGGGCCCTGTGGGTGGATGGAGCCAAGGAGGCAAGGGCTCCTCCGGCCGTTCACGGCGGCGGGGAGATTCTGGCGAAAGGCGTCCGTTTCTACACGGACGTCGCGGTCCGGGCTCCAGCGAAGCACGAACCGATCCGGCTGGTCTATCTCCACCTGGACTACTGCGGGAACGTCTTCGGCACCGCCCCGTGCCTCGCCACGGGGACGCCGTGCTTCAACACGTGGAAGACGTGCAAATACCTATCCGCGTTCGACAATATCGGCAAGACATACAAGTACAGCGAAGTCGACGCCGCGCTTCCGTTCAAGGGCGTTCGCCCGTACGTAAAATCCGTGAAGCTTCTCCCCACAGAGATCAAGACGAACCTGACGGTCAACGCGCGGGTGTCCGTCACCATGGTGGACGAGATGGACCAGGATGTGGACACGGACCCATACCTTCTTGGGCCCGGTCGCATCTGAGGCGACGATCATATGATTAACTATTTTTACGTGGCGGACACGGTCAACAATCGGATTGTAAAAAGATCACTTTCTGATCTGTCTTATGTAGCAAAGGTTGGGACTGTTGGTACCGGTAACGATCAGTTTAACAATCCGATGGGGGTCACGAGGGACAATACCTACTTATACGTAGTGGATTCATACAACCATCGCATCGTAAAGAGAATGCTGTCCGATATGTCGTATGTGGCGAAGATCGGTACCCAAGGTGCAGGGAACAATAATTTTTACCAGCCTTTTGGTGCAACCAACGACGGCACTTACTTGTATGTATCGGACACATACAACAACCGCATTGTAAAAAGGCTGCTGTCTGATCTGTCATATGTGGCGAAGATAGGCACCCAAGGTTCCGGAAACGATAATTTTTACCTGCCGCGTGGAATTACAAATGACGGCACCTACTTGTACGTGTTCGATACATTCAATAATCGCGTTGTAAAAAGATTGCTTTCCGATCTGTCGTATGTCTCGCAGATAGGATCTTTTGGAGCTGGCAACGATCAGTTCAATTATTCGTATGGCATTACCAATGACAACACTTACGTGTATGTAGTCGATACATACAACCATCGCATTGTGAAAAGGTTACTTTCCAATCTGTCGTATGTATCGAAGATCGGCACACAAGGTTCGGGAAACAATAATTTTGAAAATCCGTTCGGCGCTACAAGTGACGGCACTTGGTTATACGTTGCGGATTCAGGCAATAACCGCATTGTAAAAAGGCTGCTTTCCGATCTGTCGTATGTGGCAAAGGTGGGGACTGTTGGCACCGGCAATGATCAGTTCAATAGCTGTTTTGGAGTCGCGATCGGCGCCGAGGCGAAGGCAGCGCTGGGATCTTCGGCCATCTCCGGCAGGGGATCCATTGTTATCGTCGAGGCGAAGGGAGCGCTTGGATCTCCAGCCATCTCCGGCGGCGGGTCCGTCGTTGCCGTAAGCAGGATAGCGAGAATCATCACCCTCCGCTCGTATTGGAAGCGGTTCATGTCCCGGAACCCGAATTACAAGGGCCGCCTGATGGAGATCTACGAGGGCCAGGTCGGGATGGCAGAAGGAGAATTCACCCGGACGTGGGTCGGGAAACTGACGAATGTGACGACGCAGAACGGGGAGTTCACGTTCGAGTCCACAGACCTGCTGAAGGACCTCTCCAAAATCGACGTGCCCCCGAAACTCGATATCAAGCTTGCGTCGGACCTGTCGAATGTGGAGGCCGGGCAGATCACGCTCACTAGCGTCGAGGGGCTGGGATCCGGGCCTGGGTACATTCGGATCAAGGACGAGATCATCGGCTATGCAACGTTAAACACCACGACGAAAGCCCTCCAGACGCTGACGCGCGGTGCCTTCGGCACGACAGCAGCCGAGTACAAAGCGAGGGATAAGGTCCAGTCGGTTCGCTACTACGCCCCCGCGAACCCTTGGGACATCCTGCTGGAGATGCTCCGGGTAGACGCCGGGATCGCGGACGCGGACATCGATCTCGACGCGTTCGCTTTGGCGAAACGGACTCCCGGGAACGACTTGCTGTTCCGCGCGGTGCTCTCCGAGCCGGAGAACCTCGACAAACTGTTTTTCGAGATCACCGACATCCTCGACGCGAAGGCGTGGGTCGGAGAGGACTTGCGAATCACGATTCGCAGGAACGTCCAGAACGCACCGGGGCGGGCCTACTACCGGATGACGGACGGGGCGAACATCGTCGATAACTCGGCTTCCGTTGATTTTAACGAGAAATCCCGGCTGACCCGGATGCTGATCTACTGGCACAAATCGGTCTTGGGGAAAAAGGATGATCCAGCGACTTTCGACCGGCTGGACATCGCGGTGGACGCGGATGCGGAAGCCTCGTACGGGGACATCGTCGAGAGGAAGGTCTTCTGCCGATGGATCGATCCGTTAACGAACGAGGAAGATTCCGCCGAGACATATGTCAGAAATCTCGGGATGCGGCAGGTACGCAGAAGCAGGGACGCTCAGCCGCTGATCGCGCTCTCCCTCTCTCTGCGCGACCTTGGGATCAAGACCGGGGACTTTGTTCGGCTGGATACCGACGAGTTGGTCGGGTTCAACGGGGACCCCGTCACAAACGAGATCTTCCAGGTGGTGAAGCGGGAGCTGCAGGACGACTTCAGCTTGAAGGTCTCGCTCCTTAAGATTTCTACGCGGCGCCTGGCGCTGATCGCTCCGAATGGGTACCCGAATTATCTGGCTGCCACCGATACGCAACGGGAATATGGGTTCATCACGCAGGATACCGGTCTTATGGAGAACGAGGACGCAGGCTACTACGTCTGGTGAGGTGACAAGATGCCGTACATCGCGTTGGCGGATTCGGAAATCCAGTCGGGGGAGCCGATCTCCCAATCCCTGGTGCAGAAGATCAAGGAC
>Ga0163199_1000572_pt1 | contig 23321 bp, 18 predicted proteins | sample PL_2010_150m_FD_113537 | JGI IMG/M metagenome (GOLD analysis project Ga0163199, IMG submission 113537) | Freshwater microbial communities from Powell Lake, British Columbia, Canada to study Microbial Dark Matter (Phase II) - PL_2010_150m | ecosystem: Environmental > Aquatic > Freshwater > Lake ...
ATCGGGCCTGCCCCGGACTCCGATCCGGGGTCCGCAATGACAATGTCGCAGCCGCGCGCAGCTTGTCTTTCTTGTTCGGGCGCTTGCCCTTGACGCCGCCACCGGCTGCTGCCGCGGGGCTGCTCGATTGCGTCGGCTCAAAGCCGGCGATCTGCTCCAGAGTCAGACTCAGACGCTGGCGCTTTTCTATCAAGTGAAAATGCGCCTGGCTCTCGGCGCTGACAAAGCTGATGGCCACACCGCTTTCGCCGGCGCGCCCGGTGCGGCCAATGCGGTGCGTGTAATCGAGCGCCGAACGCGGCAGGTCGTAATTCACCACCACCGGCAGCAGCGCAATATCGAGCCCGCGCGCCGCTACGTCGGTGGCAATCACCACCTTGACGCGTGAGGCCTTGAAGTCCGCCAGCACCTGGCTGCGCTTGCCCTGGCTCAACTGGCCATGAAAGGGCTCGGCATTGATGCGCGCCTTGCGCAGCTTGTCGGCAATCATTTCCGCGCCGTGGCTGGTTGCCACAAAAACCAGTACCTGTCTCCAGTGGTTTTGCTGGATCAGATGGCGCAGGAGTTGCGTCCGGTTCGACGCATCGACGGCAATGGCACGCTGCGCAATATCGGGCTCGGTCAGCGGTTCGGAGCGCAGCATGATGCGATACGGGTCGCGCAACAGCGTTTGCGCCAGTGCCTGCAGCGCTGGCGGGAAGGTGGCCGAGAAAAACAGGTTCTGCCGCACGGCTGGCAGCAGCGCCAGGATGCGAGTCAGTTCTTCGGTAAAACCCAAGTCCAGCAGGCGATCGGCCTCATCGAGCACCAGCATCTCGACCAACGAGAGGTCGAGTGCGTTGTGCGCCACCAGATCGAGCAAACGCCCCGGCGTGGCGACCACGATGTCGGTGCCGCCACGCAAACGCAGCAGTTGCGGGTTGATGGAGACACCGCCAAACACGATGGAAACTTTCAGCGCAGGCGACAGATGCGCGCCCAGACTGCGGATGACCTCGCCAACCTGCGTGCTGAGTTCGCGCGTCGGCACCAGAACCAGCGCGCGCGCTCGCCTGGCTTGGCCGGGCGCGGCTTTTTCGAGTTGCTGCAGCAAAGGCAGGGCAAAGGCCAGCGTCTTGCCGGAGCCGGTTTGCGCCGAGCCGAGCACGTCGCGCCCCTCTAAGGCGGCCGGAATGGCGGCCTGCTGGATCGGAGTGGGGGTCAGGCAGGCTTTGTCACTCAAAGCGAGCAAAAGAGCCGGTGACAGGCCGAGGGAAGAAAATGACATCAGGGTCGAGTTTAGTCGCCTGCCACAGCGGCTTGCCAAGACCGAGGATAATCACGCCTTTTCCACCCATTAATCGGAGTTAGTTTCATGGCCAAAGAGTTCCGTACCGAAGCCGAGCGCAAGGCAACCCCCCGTCCCGTGCCGCCCAGAGGCGTCTGCTTCACCGCACCGAAGGGACAACTGCGCAGTCTGGAGCGCGGTACCGCCACCAACAACAAGAAGAACCCGGGCAAGCGCTGCAAAAAGGGCGGTTGACCCAACTGGCGCCCTTGCGAGGCACATTGCGTCATTGCAAGGCCCATTGCGTCATTGCGTCCCCGGATCAGGTCCGGGGTGAAAGCACCCGCAATCCAGGGTCGCATGCCACTGGATGCCGGGTCGAGCCGGGCATGACAGCCTGGAAAGCGTCGCAGTAAACGCAATGGACTCTGCGTCGCAATGACGCAGGTCTGCACTTACATATTGCGCCGGTACTGCCCACCGACCTCAAACAAGGCATTGGTGATCTGACCCAGTGAGCAGACGCGTACGGCGTCCATCAGTACTTCAAACACGTTCTTGTTTTCAATCACCGCCTGTTGCAGGCGCTTGAGCTGCGCCGGCGCTGCGGCCGCATGCAGCGCATGAAAGTCGGCCAGGCGTTTGAGCTGGCTCTGCTTTTCATCGTCAGTGGAGCGCGCCAGCTCCAGCTTGTCGAGCACGGCATCGCCATGCGGGTTGCGGAAGGTGTTGACGCCAATGATGGGCAACTCGCCGGTGTGCTTGAGCATCTCGTAGTGCATGGACTCGTCCTGAATCCGGCCGCGCTGGTAGCCGGTTTCCATGGCACCCAGCACACCGCCGCGCTCGGCAATGCGCTCGAATTCGAGCAAGACGGCTTCTTCCAGCAACTCGGTCAGCTCTTCGATGATGAAAGCACCCTGGTTCGGGTTCTCGTTCTTGGCCAGACCCCATTCACGGTTGATGATGAGCTGGATCGCCATCGCGCGGCGCACCGAGTCTTCGGTCGGCGTCGTGATGGCTTCGTCAAACGCGTTGGTGTGCAGGCTGTTGCAGTTGTCGTAAATCGCGATCAGTGCCTGCAGCGTGGTGCGGATGTCGTTGAACTGGATTTCCTGCGCGTGCAGGCTGCGGCCACTGGTCTGGATGTGGTATTTGAGTTTCTGGCTGCGCTCGTTGGCGCCGTACTTCTCTTTCATCGCCACCGCCCAGATGCGCCGCGCCACGCGGCCCAGCACGGTGTACTCGGGGTCCATGCCGTTGGAGAAGAAGAAGCTCAGGTTCGGCGCAAAGTCGTCAATGTGCATGCCGCGCGCCAGATAGGCCTCGACCAGCGTGAAGCCGTTGGAGAGCGTGAACGCCAGTTGGCTGATCGGATTCGCACCGGCTTCGGCAATGTGGTAGCCGCTGATCGAAACCGAGTAGAAATTGCGCACCCGGTTGTGCACAAAATACTCGGCAATGTCACCCATCACTTTCAGCGAAAACTCGGTCGAGAAAATGCAGGTGTTCTGACCCTGGTCTTCTTTCAGGATGTCGGCCTGCACCGTGCCGCGCACGTTCTCCTGTACCCACTCCCGGATCTTGGCCAGTTCGGTGTCGGTCGGCTCGCGGCCGTTCTCGGCCTTGAATTTGTCAATGTTCTGGTCAATCGCGGTGTTCATGAACATCGCCAGAATGCTGGGCGCCGGGCCGTTGATCGTCATCGAGACCGAGGTCGTCGGGCTGCACAGGTCAAAACCGCTGTAGAGCACCTTGAGGTCATCAATCGTGGCAATGCTGACGCCGCTGTTGCCGACCTTGCCGTAGATGTCGGGGCGCGGATCGGGGTCGTTGCCGTACAGCGTGACCGAGTCAAAAGCGGTGGACAGGCGCTTGGCCGCCATGCCGGAGCTGAGCAGCTTGAAGCGCGTGTTGGTACGAAACGCGTCGCCCTCGCCAGCGAACATGCGCGTCGGGTCTTCGCCTTCGCGCTTGAAGGCAAAAGTGCCAGCCGTGTAGGGGTAGCTGCCGGGCACGTTGTCCAGCGTCAACCACTTCAGAATCTCGCCGTGATCCTCGTACTGGGGCAGCGCCACCTTGCGGATGGTGGTGCCGCTCAAGGACTTGCTGGTCAGCGCCGTGCGCAGTTCCTTGTCGCGAATCTTGACCACGTACTCGTCGCCTGCATAGGCGCTCTGCATGGTCGGCCACTGCGCCAGCAGCTTGCGCTCTGCACTACCCAGCAGTTCCTCGCGCTGCACTGCGAGCTTGGTCAGCGCATCGCAGGCATCGCCCTTGTTGGCGTCAGCGAGTTTGAGCATGCGGCCGCTTTCGCGCAACTGCTGGACCTCGCGCGCCAGTTTGGCCTGCGAGCGGGCGCGCTTCTTGTAGCCGCGCACGGTGTCGCTGATTTCTGCCAGATAGCGGGTGCGCCCGGCTGGCACCACCGGCGTCTGATTGGTGCTGTGGCGCACAGCAACCGTTGGCAACAGACTACTGGACGAGAGTTTCAGACCCAGTTCGGAAAGCCGTGGTTTGAGCGCCTGTACAGCGCCGTTACGCCGTCGTCATTGAAGCGCGCCGCCATGGTGCCAAAGACCGGCATCTGCTCCGCCGGTGTGGTGAAGGCTTCGCGGTTGCGCTGCACCTGCTTGGCCACGTCGCGCAGCGCGTCAAGCGCACCCTTGCGGTCGAACTTGTTGATGGCAACGAACTCGGCAAAGTCGAGCATGTCGATTTTTTCGAGCTGGCTGGCCGCGCCAAATTCAGGCGTCATCACGTACATGGGTACATCGACATGCGGCACGATGGCCGCATCGCCCTGACCAATGCCCGAGGTCTCGACCAGCACCAGATCAAAGCCCGCCACCTTGCAGGCTGCAATCACGTCCGGCAGGGCCGGACTGATTTCGGAACCGTAGTCACGCGTGGCCAGACTGCGCATGAAAACACGCTGCCCGGAATCAACGACCCCGACGCCGCCGGGCCGCCCCAAGGCGGCGGACGCCCCGCCGGGGGGCAGCGCAGCACGCGCAGCGGCAAGCGTGGGGGCCCAAGGACTGATCGCGTTCATGCGGATCCTGTCACCCAGCAGGGCGCCACCAGTCTTGCGGCGTGATGGGTCGATGCTGATCAGGGCGATGCGCAGGCTGTCGTTCTGGTCGAGCCGCAGACGGCGGATCAACTCATCGGTGAGCGAAGACTTGCCGGCGCCACCGGTGCCGGTGATACCCAGCACGGGTACCTTCTTGCCGACGGCCGTCTTGCGTATCTGTTCAACCAGAGCGCTGACTGAGGCGCTGGTGGCGCCCTTGCCCTGACCGTCGGCCTTTTCGTTTTCCAGTGCCGTGATCAGTTGCGCCAGCGCGCGCCAGGCCATCTCGCCGTGGCCCTGGATGGCGGCCAGTGCTTTGGGCGCATAGCTGGTGAGGTCCTTGTCGCAGCGCATCACCATCTCGCCGATCATGCCGGCCAGCCCCATGCGCTGTCCGTCTTCCGGGCTGTAGATGCGCGAGACGCCATAGGCCTGCAACTCGCGGATTTCCGGCGGCACGATGACACCGCCGCCGCCGCCGAAGACCTGAATGTGCGAGCCGCCGCGTTCCTTGAGCAGGTCGACCATGTACTTGAAATACTCTACGTGCCCGCCCTGGTAAGAACTGATGGCGATGCCCTGCGCGTCTTCCTGCAGGGCCGCCGTCACCACCTCTTCCACACTGCGGTTGTGCCCGAGGTGGATCACCTCGGCGCCCATGCTCATCAGGATGCGGCGCATGATGTTGATGGCCGCATCGTGCCCGTCAAACAGGCTGGCGGCCGTCACAAAACGCACCTTGTTGACAGGGCGGTAACTGGCGAGTGCCTTGAAATCGGCGGACAGATCGGTCATGGTTAAACTCCGGGACTTGACGTTTACGTAAACGTCAATCTTAGCGGTTTTCCGGCCAGCACTGCGCTATGGACCGAAACTTTGCATTACATTTCCTTGGAAAGTCATTTTCAGTCGGCCAAGGCGCGGGTGTCGATCAAAAAGAGGCTCGACGCGCTGCCAGAAGGCGCTGAACCAGCAGATGCTGCACCTTGCGTTCGGTACCAATCGCGAAGAAGTTCTCTTCTACCTCATCGCAAGGCCCGAGAGTCCTTACCCCATCGCGCGCCAGCAAGTCTTCGCGAACCCATTCCACTGCCGGAAAGACACCCATGCCGCCGGCGCCAAAGGTCTTGAGCAGCGCACTGTCCTCGAACTCGCCAACAACGCGTGGCCGGATGCCGCGCTGTTCAAACCAGTGGTCGATCCGGGCACGAACGTCGTTGTGGCTGGTGGGCAGCAGGACCGGCACCTCCGCGAGGGAATGCGGAAAGTCCTTGTTTGCTGATTCGTAAAGCCCGGCACTTGCGAACCAGGCAATGGGCGAAGAACCCATGGAGTGCGAGTAGAGTTTGATGTTCGGATTGGCAGGGGCAGGACGATCGGCCAAAACGATGTCCAGGCGGTGCAGGGCCAAATCTCCCAATAGATCATCGAACTCGCCCTCGTTGCACAACAGGCGCAAATGGGGCTCCATCAGGATGGGGTGCAGCAAGCCATGCACGACCAACTTGGGCAGCGCATCCGCTATGCCCACAGCCAGCCTGACGGCAGGAGTGCTCATGGCATCTCGCACGACGGTAGGCAAGTTCTCACCGAGTTGAAATATCAGATCAGCCTGCTGCATGGCTGCTACACCGGCGTCGGTCAGCACCAAGCCCCTGCCTGCTGGCTTGAGCAAAGTGTAGCCCAGCGAACGCTCGAGTTCCCTCACTTGCGCACTGATAGTCTGCACCGCCATATCGAGTTTGTTTGCGGCACGGGAAATGCCTCCCTCTTTGGCCACAACCCAGAAATAGTAGAGATGCTTGTAATTGAAGTCGGCGCGCATAGTTCGCTTTTATGGGATTATTAATACGTAATTATCTGCTTTTTAGATCTTGTTCAAGCAACTACTCTTGCCCCTGAAACCTTTCATCAACGGAGACTTCAATGAAACTTCTTCTTTCAATTTTGGCGGTCGTACTGACGCTTGGGCTGTTCCTTGGCGCCGGAGATGCCGAAGCGGCAAAGCGGCTGGGAGGTGGCAAGTCATCGGGGATGCAGCGTCAGTCGGCCCCTGCGAACAAGACGCCAGAGGTCAAGCCAGCGCAAGCGCCCACCGCCCCTGCAGCGGCTGCAGCACAACCGAAACGCTCCTGGATGGGACCGCTGGCGGGCCTGGCCGCCGGTCTTGGCCTCGCTGCCCTGGCTTCCCACTTCGGATTTGGTGAGGAACTGGCATCCATGATGATGATGGGGCTGGCAATCATGGCCGTCCTCGCGGTGGTCGGTTTGATCATGCGCAAGCGCGCCGCTGCCCAGCAACCACTGGCAGCGCGAATCGGCGGCATGCAATACGCGGGTGCCGGCCATGATCGCGCCGACATGGCAGCCAAAAGCTATGACGTCTCCATGCCAGGCTCCAGCATCGGTTCAAAGCTGCTTGCTACCAGCAGCATTCCACCGGAATTTGATGCGGCAGGCTTCGAGCGCAATGCCACGGCTCAGTTCATTCGCTTGCAGGCTGCCAACGACAGCGGAAATCTGGACGACATCGGCGAGTTCACCACGCCCGAGATGCTCGCCGATTTGAAGCTGGACCTGGCGGCGCGCGGTGGTGCTGCGCAGGAAACCGAGGTTGTGAACGTCCAGGCCAAGGTGATTGATGTGCTTGACGAGGGCGATCGCTACGTGGTCAGCGTGCGCTTTACCGGAACGATCCGCGAGAGCAAAGGCTCTGTGCCTGAGTCATTCGACGAGACATGGCACCTGGTCAAGGGCCGTGAAGGCAGGGGTGGCTGGGTTCTCTGCGGAATTCAACAGGTGCAGCCGGCCTGAGAGATATGAAATATGGACATCTTTACCATTGAATTTGCCACCGCACTGGCAGCAATCATTGCCATTGATCTGGTCCTGGCCGGTGACAATGCCATTGTGATTGCACTGGCGGCGCGCAACGTGCCGCGTCACCTCCAGCGCCGGGCCATGATGGTCGGGGCTGCTGGTGCGGTCATTGTCCGCAGTCTGCTGACCCTGGTCGTTGTCTGGCTGCTGCAGTTTCCGGGGTTGCTCTTCGCGGGCGGCGCGATGCTGATCTGGATCGCCTACAAGCTGCTCATACCCGAGCACGAAAATGGGGAAGCAGCACAGATCAAGGGTGCCCCCACGTTCTGGGCCGCCATCCGAACGATTGTGGTGGCAGACATGGTGATGGGAATGGACAACGTCCTGGGCGTCGCCGGCGCAGCCCACGGGAGTTTCCTGCTGGTGATGCTGGGTCTGCTGATCAGCATCCCGATCCTGATTTGGGGCAGCAGCATCCTTTTGAAGTACGTTGAGCGCTACCCCGCACTCGTGTATCTGGGCGCTGGTGTGCTGGCCCTCACGGCAGCCAAGATGATGACCTCGGAGCCCGCCCTCAAGGATGCCCTCGGTACTTACGCCCTGACGGTGCCGATGGTTTACTTTGTCACCGTTTTTGGTGTCTTGTGGCAAGGGTTTGTAGAAAACCACCACCGCCTGGAATCACGAATCAGTGTCAGGTTGGCGGATTTGAAGAGGCAAAGGGTAGCGATATTGGAAACGTCGAATAACTTTGAAGGAGAAAGCGTCATGGAAAAGGTACTTGTTCCGGTAGATGGCTCACGCAACGCCCAGCATGCAGTGCGGCATGTCATCAATGAGTTTCGCAAGAATGGGCTGATGGAGGTTCACTTGTTGAATGTTCAGACCCCTTTCTCAAAGCACGTTGCGCAGTTCGTCAGTCGCAAGACTCGGGAGGGATACCACCGTGACGAAGCGGCCAAGGCGCTCAAGCCGAATCGCCGGATGCTCGATGCCGCCAATGTTGGCCATAGTGTGCACGTCGAAGTAGGACGAAAGGCTGAAGTGATTACTGAAACAGCGCGGCGTCTGGGCTGTGATCACATCGTGATGGCTACAGCGCGCAAAAATTCCCTCACGCGCATGCTCGAGGCTTCGGTCACCAACCGGGTGGTGGAACTGACCACGGTGCCGGTTGAAGTGATCGCGGGTGATGCCGTCTCCAAGGCGGAGCGCTTTGGCATACCGATCGGCATTGCCGGCGCCATTGGCTTGATGTTGTTTGCAGTGGCTGATTAAAACCGTCGTTGGCGGGTTTTCAGGGTAGAAGGCGCCGCGGCGCCTCCTGTCCTATTTGTACAGCGTATGCGGCAGCCACAAACCGATCGCCGGGAACGTATAAAGCAGAACAATGGCCACCACCTGGATCGCCATAAAGGGCAGCATGCCGGCAAAAATCTGGTTCAGCGTGACGTGTGGCGGGCTCACGCCCTTCAAGTAGAACGCAGCCATCGCCACCGGCGGACTCAGGAACGCGGTTTGCAGATTCAGCGCCACGAGCAGGCCAAAGAACAGCGGATCGACGCCAAAGTGCGGCAACAGCGGGATGAAAATCGGCATGAAAATGACGATGATCTCGGTCCACTCCAGCGGCCAGCCCAGCAAAAAGATGACGACTTGCGACAGCACCATGAACTGTATCGGCGTCATGTTGAGCGACAGCACCCACTGGTTGATGATCTCCTGGCCACCGAGCAGGGCAAAAGCGGCCGAGAAAATGCTGGAACCTACAAACAGCCAGCACACCATGGCACTGGTCTTGGCCGTCAGATACACCGATTCGCGGATCATGCCGATATTGAGCCGCCGGTAGGCAGCCGCCAGCACCAGACCACCCGCCGAGCCCATGGCCGCCGCCTCGGTTGGCGTGGCCAGACCGAACACGATGGTGCCCAGCACCGAGATGATCAGCATGGCAAGCGGAAAGAAAGACCCCAGCAGCATCTTGAAAATTTCGAGGCGGGCAAAGTTGAAGAAGCCGTAAGCAATCGCCAAACCCACAACGCAGCTGGCCAGCGCAATCCAGAAGGCCAGCGGCACCGGCTGACGCTCCGGGGGCGGCAGGGGTTTGGCTTCGGCCGGCGTCGCCGGCTTGACCGTGGCTTTTGCTGCCACCACCGCTGATGCCGGTTCGACCGACTTGGCCGTCGCTGCGCTCGCTGCCTCGACTGGTGGTTCCTGCAGGCCAGCTTCCGCCTCAGGCTCCTGCAAGCCACCGGCCTGCGGCTTCTCATCCTCAGCCGAGTTGAGTATGCCGCCACCCATCTCGACCACGCCCTCCGGGGCGCGCTCGATGGGTGCCGTCACGCTCATGTACACGACACCCATGATGGAGGCCACCGTGATGGCCGGCAGCAGCACGATGAACAAATGCGTCAGCAGCGTGCGCATAGGAACCGTTGCGTTGCGTTGTCCCTTGATGGCGCCGATCAGGCCGGGCAGGACGTTGTTGCTGATGGTTTTGGAGATTTCCTGAGCAAATGCAGGCAATGCCACCTTGCGGTCCTCTTCCGACAGCGGTGGCGCCAGACTGGGTTTTAGCTTGGCCAGGACAATCACGTAGCCGACATACAGTGCGGCCAGCATGATGCCGGGGAAGAAGGCGCCGGCATAGAGCTGCACCACCGAGACGCCGGCCGTAGCGCCATAAACAATCAGCAGCACCGAGGGCGGAATCAGGATGCCCAGACAACCGCCGGCGGTGATGGCACCGGCCGACAGCTTGATGTCGTAGCCTGCCTTCAGCATGGCCGGAAAGGCCAGCAGGCCCATCAGCGTTACCACTGCACCCACAATGCCGGTGGCCGTCGCAAACACAGCACAGGTGACGATGGTGGCCACTGCCAGCGAACCCGGAATGCGGGCCGTGGCAAGGTGCAGACTCTTGAACAGTTTCTCGATCAGGTTGGCCCGCTCCACCAGATAGCCCATGAAGACGAACAGGGGAATCGAAATCAGCACATCGTTGGACATCACCGAATAGGCACGCTGCACCATCAGGTCCAGCGTCTGCTGCACCGCCAGCGAGGGGTTCTGACTTCGATAGGCAATCCAGGCAAACATCATGCCCATGCCCATCAGGGTAAAGGCGGTCGGAAAGCCAAGCATGATGGCAACCACAATGAGGGCCAGCATCAACAGACCCAGATGACCGTTGGCCATTTGCGCCGGCGCGGGCAGCAGGACAAAAGCCGCCAGCACGACGGCGGCCATGATGATGAGACCAAACCAGACTTCTTTTCTCATGGCTGGCTCCCCTTGGCATGGACGACATAGGCATCCAACTTGGCGATATCTTCGTCCTTCACGTGCACCATTTCTTTCAGCTTGTCGACGTCGACTTCCTCCACATCATCGACGCGCTTGGGCCACTCGCCGGTCTGCAGGCACATGACACAGCGGATGATTTCAACCACGCCCTGCACCAGCAAAAAGGCACCGGCCAGCGGCAACACGGTCTTGAACGGATAAACCGGCGGACCGTTGGCGGTCACATTCGAATGCTCGTTGATGGCCCACGACTCGGCAGCAAAGTTGTAGCCCGCCCAGGCCAGTGCAAACACGCCAGGGATGAAAAACAGGATGTACAGCGCCAGATCAAGCCCGGCCTGCAGGCGCGGCGGAAAAAAGCCGTAAAGAACATCACCACGCACATGCCCGTTCTTGGACAGGGTGTAGGCGCCGGCCATCATGAACACGCTGCCGTAGAGCATGATCATGACATCAAAAGCCCAGGGGTGCGGGTTGTCCAGCGCGTAGCGCGAGAAGACCTCCCAGGTAATCATCAGGGTCAGTGCCATGATGAGCCAGGAAAACGTCTGACCGACAAAGGTGCTGATCCGGTCGATCGTCAAGAGCAATTTCTGCATAGCGTGAACGCCTAAAAAAACAGCCACCCGAACTGCTGCCCGGATGGCTGACAAACGTCAATAATCCCTCAAGCCTTCTTGGGGGCGGCTTTTTTGGCTCCGAAGAAATGATTCGCCGCCATGCGTCGGCTGATGACCGTGTCCTGCTCCCACTTCACGGCGCGCTCGGCAAACGCCATCTGCGACTCCACGATTTCCTTGAAGAGTGGATTTTCGGCCGACTTTTTCGTCAGAATCGCATCCCACAGGGTGAGTTGATCCTGCAGCACAGCGTCCGGCGTCTTGTAGAACTTGACCTTGTCCTTGGTCTGCAATTCGATGTAGTCCTTGGAATAGCGATCAACCGCCTTCCAGGACATGTCAGCCGACGAGGCTTCGACAGCACCGGCGATGATGGCCTTCATCTTGGCTGGCAGTGCCTCGTACTTGGGTTTGTTGAACATGATCTCGAAGGTCTCGGCGCTCTGATGGTAGCTCTGCAGCATGCAGACCTTGGAGACGTCCGGAAAGCCCAGCACCCGATCGGAAGTCGCGTTGTTGAACTCAGCACCGTCCAACAGACCGCGGTCCATGGCTGGAACAATTTCACCGCCTGGCAGTGCATTGACTGCAGCCCCCATGGCGGTGAACAGATCAATGGCCAGTCCGTTGGTACGGAACTTCAACCCCTTGAAATCCGCCGACTTGGTGATGGGCTTCTTGAACCAGCCCAAGGGTTGCGTCGCCATGGGTCCATACAGGAAGGAGGTCACGTTCATGCCAATGGAGGCGTAGAGCTTGGCCAGCAATTCCTGCCCGCCGCCGTATTTGTGCCAGGAAAGCAGCATATTGGCATCCATGCCGAAGGCCGGGCCAGAATTCCACAGCGCCAACGCGTTCTGCTTGCCATAGTGATAACCCAGCACCCCGTGTCCACCGTCCAATGTACCCTTGGTCACAGCTTCCAGCAAACCAAAGGCGGGCACCACGGCACCGGCTGGCAGTACTTCGATCTTCAGATCGCCACCGGTCATGTCGTTGACCTTCTTGGCGAAATCCAGAGCGTATTCGTGGAAAATATCTTTTGACGGCCAGGTGCTCTGCCAGCGCATCGAAATGGGTCCGGTTTGTCCTTTGGCAATCATGGGGGCCGCCATCGCGCCCGCCGCGACTGCGACACCTTTGAGCAAATTACGACGACGGCTGGTTTTGAGTTCTGTCATAGGGGTCTCCTGTTGGTGGTACATAAAGTCTTCTCTCCCTCGAGATTTTCTTTTGATTTTGTCACTTATTGGTATTTCGGTTAGAGGGTTTCCACTAGGTGGCAACAGCTGACGGCGATTCCTCCTACACTTCGCGCACCCAAATCAGCCCACAAGCCCGAAGTCAGGAAACGATCAAGCCATGTCTGCGCCAGCATCTTCTGAAGACGTCTATCCGGCCCAGGGCTATGCGGGTGATGTCACACCCGCCACCGCGTGCCAGTGGTGGCAAGCGGGCCAGGCCATATTGGTGGATGTGCGGAGCACGGCGGAGCTAGAGTGGGTCGGCTTTGTTCCCGGCTCTGTTCACATCGCCTGGAAGCAGTGGCCGGGAATGGTCGCCAACGCCAACTTTGACAAAGCCATTCTGGAGTCCGTGCCGAAGGACAGGAAAGTCGTCTTGCTATGCCGCAGCGGTGTGCGATCCATTGCCGCTGCCCAACGCGCCACAGAGCTCGGTCTGCAGGCCTACAACATTCTTGAAGGCTTCGAGGGCAACCCGGACGCACTGGCGCAGCGCGGGCATGTGGGTGGCTGGCGCTATCACGGACTGCCCTGGCGCCAGGGCTGAATTACGGCAGTGCAGGCTTGCGCATCAGCACGTCCTGCGCCACCTGTTCGTAAGCGTGTGCGAGTTGCAACAACTCAAAGTCGCCACGCGGCTTGCCTATCAGTTGCATGCCCATCGGCAGACCGCGCTCATCAAAGCCCACCGGCAGACTGATGCAGGGCAGGCCGGCAAAAGTGGCGTAAATCACCACCTCCATCCAGCGGTGGTAGGTATCCATCGCCACACCGTTGATCTGACTCGGCCAGCGCTCGGCCGCGTCAAACGGACAGACCTGCGACACCGGCAGCGCCAGAAAGTCATGAGTTTCAAACAGCGTCAGCAGGTGCTGGTAGAAAGCGGTTCGCTGCACGCTGGCGCGCAGAAAGTCGGTGCCGCTGAGTTGGGCCGCTTGGTCGAACTCCCACAGCGCTTCGGGCTTGATGAGTTCGCGGTTCTTCGGTTTCAACAGAAACGGCGCAATGCGACTGGCCACCAGCGCACGTCGCCAGACCAGCCAGGCCTGCCAGATGGCATCCGGCGCGGTACCGAACTGCAGGGGCTGCACGGCGCAGCCCAAGGACTCCAGCCGGCGCAAGCCCTGCTCGCAGACGCCCAGAATGCCGCCCTCCATCGGCAGATAGCCGTCAAGGTCTGCCAGCCAGCCAATGCGCAGCTTGCAACAGTCCAACCCCTCCAGCGGCTGCGTGAAGTCAGCACCGTCGACCAGCGACAGCGGCACCCGCGCATCAAAACCGGACTGCACGGCCAGCAACTGCGCTACGTCCTGCGCGGTGCGTCCCATCGGGCCTTCGGTACCCAACTGACTGACCCAGACATCGGTGGCCGGCCACATCGGCACACGTCCCTGACTGGGGCGCAAACCAAAAACATTGTTCCAGCCCGCAGGGTTGCGCAAGCTGCCCATGAAATCCGAGCCATCTGCCACTGGCAGCAGGCGCAGTGCCAGCGCCACGGCAGCGCCGCCACTGCTGCCACCGGCGGAGCGCGTGGCGTCAAAGGCATTGCGGGTGACGCCAAAGACTTCGTTGAAAGTATGCGAGCCCAGGCCAAATTCTGGCGTGTTGCTCTTGCCAACGACGATGCAGCCGGCGCTCTTCATGCGCTGCACCATCAAGCCGTCCTGCTGCGGGACAAAGCTGCACATGAGGGGCGAGCCCAGTGTGGTCGCAATACCCGTGGTATTGGCCAGATCCTTGATCGCCTGCGGCATGCCGTGCATCCAGCCCATGGACTGCCCGCACGCCAGCTGCGCATCACGCGCGTCGGCCTGCTGCAGCAGCGACTCCGGGTCCTGCAGACTCACCAGTGCGTTGTGAACGGGGTTAAGAGCATCGATGCGCGACAAGTAGGCCTGCATCACCTCGTGGCAGGAAATTTCACGCGCGTGAATCGCGCGCGACAGGGCGTGGGCAGTGAGTTCGGTGATGGACATGATTTCGCCATGATAATCACGCCATGAAATTTCTGGCAATCGATGTCGGCAACACCCGGCTGAAATGGGCTCTGTACCAGAACCCTCATGCGAATGCACCGGTGCTGGCGCAAGGCGCGGAGTTTCTCGACAACATCGACAAGCTGGCGGAGGGCGCCTGGTCCGCACTGCCAGCACCGGAGCGCATGCTGGGCTGTGTCGTCGCGGGCGAAGCCGTGCGCAAGCGGGTCGAAGCGCAGATGGAACTCTGGGATGTGGCGGCCCAATGGGTGGTCCCCAGCATCGCCGAAGCCGGTATCCGCAACGGCTACGACTTCCCGACCCGCCTTGGCGCCGACCGCTGGGTCGCGATGATAGGAGCCTGGCATCGCAGCCTGGTGCAGGGGCCGGCGCGCCCCATGGTGGTGGTCATGGTTGGCACGGCGGTGACGGTTGACGCCATCGATGCTGATGGTAAATTTCTCGGCGGGCTGATCATTCCCGGGCACGGCATCATGTTGCGCGCCCTCGAAACCGGCACCGCCGGCCTGCGCGTCCCCACGGGCGATGTGCGCGAGTTCCCGACCAACACCAGCGACGCCCTGACCAGCGGTGGCACCTACGCCATTGCCGGCGCAGTGGAGCGCATGGTGCAGCACGTGCGAAGCCACTGCTGCGTGGAGCCAAAATGCATCATGACGGGCGGCGCCGGCTGGAAGATGGCACCCAGCATGTCGCTGCAATTCGAACTGGTCGACAACCTGATTTTTGATGGCCTGCTGGAGATGGCCGCGCGCCGCTTTGCAGCCTGAGCGTAAGCGCACTACTATGATGGTAACCATGCCGAGAATACGTCGAACCGCCTCCAGTGCGACGCCAACCGCTTTTAGAGCCCTTGAAGCCAAAGGCTTCGATATTCTTTTCCAGGCCCACGCAAAGTCAATCGTTTCAGGCGAGTTCCCACAAGCACTCGCAGAGATTGGTGAAGCGCTTAATGCGGTCAGCTTGCCAATCACAGAGATCATCGGTTCGGGAGGCGGTGAAACCAAGTTCACACAAAGACTGCGCAAGTCACTTTCAGAAATCGGCTGGAAAAAACATGTTTTTGAAATTGGGAAAACGATTGACGGCGTACCAAGAGAGTCGACTTCCCATGAAGTTGATCATGTCAAGCAGTACAAAGGGGTAGGCTCAATAGCCATGGAGATCGAGTGGAACAACAAGGATCCGTTTTTTGATCGCGATCTAGAAAACTTCAAACGACTTCATGCTGAGGGCGCAATCAGTGTCGGGGTGATTGTGACGAGGGGAAGATCACTGCAGGATTCGCTTTGGGGTGCGGTCCATCGTTTCGCAACCGAACGTGACATCGCATCAATGGAGAATCTGGCGGAGAACGGTGTTGTCCCGACGCCAAAACAACGCGCCAACATTTTAAAACGTGCAAACCGGCACAAGGATCCGGTGCCTTTTGCTGACGCTTGGACAGACAACTTTGTGTCGAACAAATTTGGCCAGGCCACCACTCATTGGGAAAAGCTCATTCACCGTCTTGAGCGCGGTGTTGGCAATCCTTGTCCTTTGCTATTGATAGGACTACCGGCATCGATTGTCGTGTTTGACGAAGCCAAAGTTGACCAGCAATCGGAAGAAGATTTGGTTGATGACACGAAAGATGCGTAAGTATCTTTGATGATCAGGCTGACGGTCCACTCAGCTCCGCGGCTGTCCCCCGCCCTTTGGGCTCCTCCTTTATGCCGCTGCGCTGAGCGCCCCATCATCCCGATCTTGCATGCGGTGTTGGTATTCGAAGCACGCGAACCACCGATACACGCCGCCGAGGGTGATGCGGTGGGTGACGCAGCGAAATAAAGGCGGAGGCCGCAGGCCGGGGGACATTCGCGGAGTCACCCATTGCGGCGCCCTCGGTGCCTGCGCCGGCCTGAATAGATTGGTATTAATTAAGCAAGCGCCAATTGCAATTCTGCGTGCGACTGTGAATGATTGGAATAAGTCGGCCAGCTTGGCACGTATTTTTCGTCGGCTTGATTGCCCCAAATCACCCAGTCGTCGCGCTTTCCCCGTGCAAACATTTCAAGATACGGACCGGGACTGCAAGACGAAATGAGATGATACTGTTCGTCTGGTTTACGTGAGTGCTCACGCTTGCGCGTGCACATGATGTTGACCTGGGTTCGTCCCGGTTGAAGTGTTCTGGCGTTCTTGCCACGGGTGCCGAACAACAGGATTTCAGTCACGTTTCGGAAGTAGAAGCCGACACCCCGTCCATCCGGACCGCCGTCCTTTCTAATTTTTTGCCAAACGACATTCGACTTGTATTTGAATCCCCACGCCGCCATGACTGCAAGCCCCTCCGGCAACAGTGCATTGGGTACCCACAGGTACAGATGCGATGTTTCATCAGCTGCACTGGAAACCGGCAGCGATTTGATGTCATCAAGTGTCAGAGTGCCGTACCGATTGAGTCGCTTGTGCTCTGGCGCAATCTTCCCTGTTCTGTTCTGAAATTGCCACGGAGGATCAGCCAAGATGGTCTTGAATTTTCGACCCGCTAAGAAACTCGAAAAATCATCGGCGACTAGTGCATTTGTCATGATCGTATGGTGTTATGAAACTTAAGGGTTCGGCAATAATACTGTACATAGATCCATATGACAACAAAATTCGCGATAAGGCCCGATCAATTGTTCAATCCATCCACCATCTGGAACAAAGCCTGCCGTACCTGACTGATGATTTGTTCTTTCCAGACGTCGGTGTCGGTATAGAAAGCGTCGATCATCTGCGGCTTGAGTCGGCCCGACATGGTTCGTTTTGAATCTCAGCGCCTGTTCTTTGCAGGCGTGTGCCCCATGGCCTGCTCCAACCGCTCGCACAGAGTCGTCAGCACCTCGATGCGTGAAAACATCTTGTCGTCAGAGGCCACCACATGCCAGGGCGCCAGTTCGGTCGAGGTGCGGTCTATCATGTCACCGATGGCGCGCTGGTACTGCGGCCACTTGTCGCGGTTACGCCAATCGTCCTCGGTGATCTTGAAATTCTTGCGCGGCGTGGCCTTGCGCTCATTAAAGCGGCGCAACTGCTCGTCGATCGTGATCGCCATCCAGAACTTGACCACCACCGTGCCGGCTTCGACCAGCTGCTCCTCAAAAGCATTGATCTCGTCAAACGCACGCATCCAGTCGCTCTCGCTGCAGAAGCCCTCGACCCGCTCCACCAGTACGCGGCCGTACCATGAACGATCGAACACCGAAGCGTGTCCATGGTGCGGTAAGTGGCGCCAGAAGCGCCACAGATAGGGCTGTGCGCGCTCTTCTTCGCTCGGCGCAGCAATGGGTATGACGTGGTATTGGCGCGCGTCCAGCGCCTGCGTCACGCGCCGGATGGTACTGCCCTTGCCAGCCGCGTCCATGCCCTCGAACACCAGCACCAACGAGCGCTTGCGCATGGCCGGGTCGCGCATCAGCAGATTCAACCGACCCTGCAAGTCCACCAGACGACGCTGGTAGGTCTTGAGTGGCAGCGCACGCTTGTAGTCAAAGGAACCGAGCAGAGTGCGTTGATCGATGGCCGGTGGTGCCACCGGTGCCGACACCGCCGCAGTCACTGCCTGCCCGGCCAGCCGCTGGCCGAGCGCGTCGAGAAGATACTGACCGGCCGTCAACGCGCGGTAGGCCGGATCGCTGCCTTCAATCACCAGCCATGGCGCCTCTCCGGTGCTGGTCTTGCGCAAAGCCTGCTCGCTGACTTTGACAAAGGCATCGTAATGCTTGAAACGCTGCCAGTCATGAGGCGTCACGCGCCAGGCATTCCTGGGGTCCGATTCCAGTGTCTTGAGTCGCTTGCGGGCTGCCACCTTGGACAGATGAAACCAGAACTTGACCAGCAGCGCCCCCTCGGCCACCAGCATGCGTTCAAACTCGCGGATATTTTCCAGTCGTTGTGTGAAACGCGCGCTCTTCTCGTGCCCCATGACACGCGCCACGATGGGTTCGGTGTACCACGAACCAAAAAGAATGCCGATATGTCCCTTGGCCGGCAGCACCTGCCAGAAGCGCCACATGGCAGGCATCCCGTGCCCGTTCTCGGTCGCCTCACCCAGCGCCTCGGTCCGGATGTGACGCGGATCCATCCACTCGTTGAGCAGATTGACGGTTTCACCTTTGCCGGCGCCGCCCACCCCGTTGACCAAAATGATCACCGGGAATTGGGCGGATTTCAACAAGCTGTATTGCAATCCAAGCAATGCCTCGCGCAACACCGCTTCGCGTTGCTTGTATTCCTTCTTGCCGATCCTGTGACCAATTTCAGCAGATTCGAACATGGTGCATGCTCAGTCACTCAAACCCTGCGCTGCCTGAAACATCGATTGCCGCGCCTGGCTGATGATCTGTTCCTTCCAGACGTCGGTGTCGGTGTAGAACGCATCCATCATCTGCTGCTTGATCTGCTGGGCCAGATCAGCTGGCGCCTCTGGGTGCTTGTTCAGCCAGTGCTCGGCGCGCAGCGCCTGCGTCACTTGCGGGAACGGCAAGGTGCCGTACTCCATGGCCAGACCGGTGTACTCGGCTTGCGGACACTCCTCGTAGGCTGACATCCACATCAAACCTGTCAGGAAGGCCGAAGTGGAAGAGCCATCGTAAATCGAAGTCACCGGCGTCGCGCCGTTGCCACCCCACCATTGGCTGGCACGGGCATACGCTGCCTTGTCATCCTTGCAGGCAAAAATGCGCTCACCCACCCCGCTGGGACCCAGACCGGTGTGCAAATCAATCCAGGCCAGTTTGTGTGCCGTGCGGCCATGCTCACGCAGCACCTGACGAATCGTCAGGTTGCTCCAGGTCGGCCCGGTGCCACCGAAGAACAGGCCGTCAGGAAACTCGTGCTGACCGCTCGACACTGCGGACTGGAAGGCGGCCGCGCCGTTCTTCTCAACAAAAGCAGCAATGGCGGCCGCGTTGTCGGCGCCCGGTGGCCAGTGATCCGGCAGCAGCAGCGGCTGAATCGTCCGGTAACCCTGGTTCACCGGCAGCGGCTGGCTGAAGTCATGGAAGTTGCGATTGAGGTCCACGTTTTCGTGGGTGGCCCGGCGCACATGCGAAAAGCCAAAGGGGTTGAGCGCATGCACATACAGCACCGCGACATTTTTTTCCCGTGCCTGCTGACGCCACGCTTCATCGTGCAGGGCAGCCACCTGCACACCACTGCCGCAGTAGCCTTCAACACCATGGCAGGCGCTGCTGACAATCAGCAGTCGCTCCGCATCTGCGGCACCGTCGAGCACCACGTCCATCGCCAGCGCTTCGCCGTCGCGCCCGGCAAGCGGGTGCGCGTGCGAGGTCACTGGCAGGTTGGCGGCCACCGCCGCGGCAAAAAACTTGCCCCGGGCCTGCGCGTAGCTGGCAGAAAAAGCGTCCGCTACATTCATCATGGCTCGCAATCCTTCAAGCCGCCGTCTTCAGCCATTCCTCGGCCAGGCGCACCCAGTAGGTGGCGCCCAGTGGAATCATGTCGTCGTTGAAGTCATAACTCGGGTTGTGCAACATGCACGGACCTTCGCCGTGCCCGGATTCACGGTGCGTGCCGTCGCCATTGGCAATAAAGCAGTAGCAACCCGGCTTTGCCATCAGCATGTAAGAGAAATCTTCCGCACCCATGACCGGCTCCTGCGGCAGCACGTTGTCGGCGCCGACGATGCTCTGCATCACCTTGCGCGCAAATTCGGCCTCGGCTGCGCTGTTGATGGTGGGCGGGTAATTGCGCACAAACTCGAACTCGCAGCGCATGTCGAAAGCAGCGCAAGTGTGTTCGGCAATGCTCTTCATGCGCTGCTCGATCAGGTCCAGCACTTCCACCGAGAAGGTGCGCACCGTACCCTGCAACTCGCAGTGATCAGGTATCACGTTGGTGGCCTCACCCGCATGAACCATGGTGACCGAAATCACGCCCGCATCGATCGGCTTCATGTTGCGGCTGATGATGGTCTGAAAGGACTGCACCAACTGGCATGCCACCGGCACCGGGTCGAGTCCCGTGTGCGGCGTCGCAGCGTGACCGCCGCGCCCGTAAATCATGATCTTGAACTCGTTGCTCGATGCCATCACCGGGCCAGCGGCGACGGCAAATTTGCCAACCGGGAAGCCCGGCCAGTTGTGCATGCCAAACACCGCGTCCATCGGAAACTTCTCAAACAAACCGTCCTTGATCATCTCGCGCGCACCGCCACCGCCCTCTTCGGCCGGTTGGAAGATCAGGTACACCGTGCCGTCAAAATGGCGTTCCTTGGCGAAGTGCTGCGCTGCTGCGAGCAGCATGGCGGTGTGGCCGTCGTGGCCGCAGGCGTGCATCTTGCCGGCCTGCGTGCTGGCGTGGCCAAAGGTGTTGAACTCCTGCATCGGCAGCGCGTCCATGTCGGCGCGCAGGCCAATCGCGCGCGAAGACGTGCCGTTCTTGATGATGCCGACGACGCCGGTGGTGCCCATGCCCCGATGAATCGGGATGCCCCACTCGGTCAACTTCTGCGCCACCAGATCAGCGGTGCGGGATTCTTCAAAACACAGTTCGGGATGGGCGTGGATGTCGCGGCGAATGGCAGCAATGCCTGCCGCCTGGGTGACGATGGAATCGATGATTTTCATGGGTACTCCTAATATTGCGAGTCTATCGCCAACGGCGGGACGCTGCTTTGTGCGCCAAAATACGCCTGAACACTCACCTTGCAGCCATGAATCCAACATCTACCGCAGTTCCCGACGTCAAGACCAGCCAGATCCTGGGCGCCTGCCCACACGACTGCCCTGACACCTGTTCGCTGCTGACCACGGTAAAGGGCGGCGTCGCCATCAAGGTGGGTGGCAACCCGGAGCATCCACACACCGCTGGCGCGCTGTGCACCAAGGTGTCGCGCTACCCGGAGCGCACTTACCACCCGCAGCGCATCCTGCAGCCGCTCAAGCGCGTCGGCCCCAAGGGCTCAGGCCAGTTTGAGCCGGTCAGTTGGGGCGCGGCGCTCAGTGACATTGCAGCCCGCCTCCAAGCCATAGCTGCGGACGGACCCGACGCTGCGCAGGCCATCCTGCCCTACAGCTACGCCGGCACCATGGGACTGGTGCAGGGCGAGGGCATGGCCGCACGCTTCTTTCACCAACTGGGCGCCTCTTTGCTGGATCGCACGGTCTGCTCCTCAGCCGGCGCCGAGGCGCTGACGCAAACGCTCGGCGGCAAGCTCGGCATGCACCTGAAGTTTTTTGCCGAATCCAGACTGATCCTGATCTGGGGCAGCAACTCGATCACCAGCAACCTGCACTTCTGGCGCTATGCGCAGAAGGCGAAGAACCAGGGCGCCAAACTGATCTGCATCGACCCGCGCAAAAGCGAAACGGCAGACAAGTGCGACGAACACATCGCGCTGTTACCCGGCACCGATGGGGCGCTGGCCTTGTCACTCATGCACGAACTGATTCAGCATGACTGGCTGGACCACGACTACCTGGCTCGCTACACCCTGGGCTGGGACTTGCTGCGCAGCCGCGCCCTGCAGTGGCCACCCGAGCGTGCAGCGCGGGTCTGCGGCATTGGGCCCGAGCAGATTCGTGCGCTGGCCCGGGACTACGGCGCCTGTGCCGCCAGCGGTGAGCCGGCCGCCATCCGCATGAATTACGGCATGCAGCGCGTGCACGGCGGTGGCAACGCGGCGCGCCTGATCGCCTCGCTGCCAGCGCTGATCGGTGCCTGGCGCCATCGTGCGGGTGGTGTGCTGCTGTCAAGTTCCAGCAGCTTCCCGATCCAGCGCGCCGCATTGCAGCGGCCCGACCTGCTTGGTGGCCGAAAACCGCGCACGATCAACATGAGCACCATTGGCGACAACCTGCTGCGAGCGGCCAGCCAGGACTTTGGCCCGGCCGTCAAGGCGCTGATCGTCTACAACAGCAACCCCGTCGCGATTGCCCCGGACTCTGCCAGGGTGGTGCAGGGTTTTGAGCGCGACGATCTGTTCACGGTGGTGCTGGAACACTTCCAGACCGACACCGCCGACTACGCCGATTACATCCTGCCCGCCACCACGCAACTGGAACACTGGGACGTGCACATGAGCTACGGCCACACCGATGTGCTGCTCAATCGGCCGGCGATTGCGCCACTGGGCCAGGCCAAGCCGAACGCGCAGATCTTTCGGGAACTGGCGCAGCACATGGGCTTTGATGACCCCTGCTTTGCCGACGACGACCTGACGCTGTGCCGCATGGCGTACGGCGCGGCGGTCGATTTTGATGAACTGCTGGAGAAGGGTTTCGTTACTCTGAAATTGCCCGATGCACCGTTTGCCCAGGGGGCTTATCCGACGCCCTCGGGAAAATGTGAGTTCTTCAGTGCCCGGCTCGCCGCAATGGGTCTGGACGGACTGCCTGACCATGTGCCGAATCACGAGCCTTTCAACTCGTCGGTCGACTATCCGCTGGCCATGATCTCGCCACCGGCGCGCAACTTTTTGAACTCCAGCTTCGTCAACGTGGAGAGCCTGCGCGCGCTCGAAGGCGAGCCGCTGCTGGAGATGCACGCCGATGACGCTGCCGCGCGCGGCCTGCAAAACGGCGACACGGTGCGCGTCTTCAACCAGCGCGGCGTGTATCGCTGCAAGCTCAAGATCTCCAGGCGGGCGCGCGTTGGCGTGGTCAACGGCCTGGGTGTCTGGTGGCGCAAGCACGGACTCGCTGGCACCAATGTGAACGAGCTCACCAGCCAGGCCCTGACCGACATCGGTCGCGCGCCAACTTTTTACGATTGTCTGGTGCAGGTAGAAGCAGATTCCCGGATCGGTGGAACTCACTGACTCCAAAGTGCGTGCATTGGGATAGCCGAGACGCCGGGTCTTGCTCGTCATCCCGGACCTCGGCGTTGTCAACCCGGACCTCAGCGTTGTCCTCTCGGCCCCCGGCGTTGTCATCCCGGCCCACGGCGTTGTCATCCCGGCCCACGGCGTTGTCATCCCGGCCCACGGCGTTGTCA
>Ga0163199_1000573_pt1 | contig 23299 bp, 10 predicted proteins | sample PL_2010_150m_FD_113537 | JGI IMG/M metagenome (GOLD analysis project Ga0163199, IMG submission 113537) | Freshwater microbial communities from Powell Lake, British Columbia, Canada to study Microbial Dark Matter (Phase II) - PL_2010_150m | ecosystem: Environmental > Aquatic > Freshwater > Lake ...
AACTAAGCCCTTAATAATAATGGCGAAAAACAGCCGCGCGCCGCGTCAGCCCGCTTGGCGACAATTACGCTGCAGAGATTGCGCGCTTTTCTCGTCGTTCTTTCTGTTGCCAAAGCTATTCTTTTTCTTCCGTTTGCGCTGCGGCAGCGCTTCTGGTTGTCGCCTGCATTTCGTACATCTCAAGTATTTCTTCTTCAGTTGTCGCGTCTTGCGGCGCCTTGTCAGTGCGCAGCGCAGTGAGGCGTGGAAAGCGCAGCGCCAAGCCTTCCGAGTTTCTTTCGTTCGTGCCAGCGTCTGCGCGGCCTGCTGGATTAAGGCGTTTTTTGAGCATTCCTGCGCAGGCGAGGTGGACTGGCGAGCGCGTTAGCTCGTCGGCAGTAAGCGTAACTACCACAGAGGGCGTCACCCAAACGTCGGGTTCAAGCAGGCTCTCGACTTCAACTGGCTTGCGCGCTACGCGCAGTTTCTCTAGTGCCTTCTGGTAATCCGTCATTTCTTGTTCGGTAAATCCCGTGCCTACCTTTGCAATGCTCCTGAACTTGCCGTCGGAAGGAGAGTAAACCGCAGTGAGAATTCCGCCAAAACCGAACTCTGTGCGCTTGCCTTTTCCAAGATAATATCCTATAATCACTGCGTCAATCGTGTCTGCAAGACCGCCGGCGTAGCTGCGCTTGAGCTTTATCCAGGCAAACTTGCGCGCGCCGGCAGTGTAAGGCGCGTTAAGGTCTTTAGCGATTATTCCTTCAAGGCCAGCGCCGACGCACTCGTTGAAGAACGCTTGAAGCTGTTCTGCAGTCGAGCACATTTTCAGGCTGGCGGGCGCAATAGTCTTTTTGTCCGCGTTGTTGCCAGTCTGCTTTTGGTACTTGGTGAAACCCAACATTTTTTCTAGGAGCTTTCGCCGTTGGGAATAAGGCAGTTGCGTGCAGTCGCTACCGTCAAGGTAGAGCACTTCGAAAACGAAGAGCTTGAGCGGAAGTTCTCGCGTCTTTTCTGCAACGCCGTGCTTGCGCTTGCGTTGGATGGTTGCTTGAAAAGGCAGGAACTCGCCGGTTGACTCGTTAAAGGCAATTGCCTCGCCCTCGAAAATCGCTTCTTTTTCCTTTACTTGCAGGCGCACGGCCTCAACTAAATCCGGGAACATCTGGGTCATGGGCTCTTGCCTGCGCGAGAAAATCTTGACTTGCGAGCCGCTCTTGTGCACTTGAAGCCGAAACCCGTCAAGCTTTGCTTCAACCGCGCATTCTCCCAGCTTTTCGATTATTGCCTTTGCGTCGGGCAGCCGTTCTGCCAAGGCCGGGCGGATTGGTGAAAACGGCTTGGGGGTTATTGCCTTGATTTGCTCGATTCCTTTTGAGAGGAAAGTCTCGGCAACCAAGCCAAGGTCGCTTCGCAGGTTGAACGCGCGCTCCAAGTCTGGCCGCAAGCTCTTGTCGCCGGCGCGCGCTACTGACAGCGCGTCAAGAATGGTTGGCTCGCCAATTCCCAGCCGCAGGCTTCCCAGCGCGAAGCGCACTATGATTTTGGCGTCTTGCGGACGCGAGTTGGAAAGCAATTCTGCAAGCAGCCTTATTTTGTGCTGTTGGCTTCCCGAACCGGATGCCGTCGCTATTTTGAAAAAGTTTTCGTACACTTTGCTTACTGACAGGCCGGAACTGCCAAGCGAAAGCTGTTTTTTCTGTTCCAGCAAAATGTTTGCAGCGTCGCCCAAATCGCCGGTCTTGCGGTAGAGCGCTGAAACTTCTTTTTGCGGCTGGCCTGAAACCAGGGCTATTGCCTGCTCGCACAGCTTGTCGCCCATTCCCAGTTGTATTCCCTCGTGCTCAGGAACAAGAACTCCGCGGCAAAGGTAGGCTAAAATGCGCACTTCGCTTGGCTGTGCGTTGGCAAAGAGCTTTGCGAGCTCGTCCGTTAGCTCCAGGCGCTTTGTAGTGGTTTCAAGGCGCGCGAATATCTCGGCTAGGTATGCAAAATCCATTTGCTTCACGCCGTGCTGGTTGCGCCCGTAGAGCGCTCGGTATATTTCTCAGAAAAGTAGGCTAATGCTGCTGTAGCGCCAAGAAAGAAGAGCAGGATTATTGGGCGCAAATCCTCTTGTTGAGCTTTCGGCGCGGTAATCCTCACTATTGGGGGCAGCACGTCGTCTTCGTTGAACACGCGCAGCTTTATCGAGTAAGATATTACTTGCTCGGTGTAGCCCTGCAGCTTGGGGATGCGCCAAAGCACTGCAGAATACTTTTCGAGTTCTTCGGGGCTTTCGCTGAAAACTATTTCACGGATTCTTGAGATGAATAATGGCGTGACGTGCTCGGAAACTTCCACGTCGGTTAACGTCGTGGGCGCGTTGTTCCTAACGCGGATTATTACTATCGTGTCTTCGCCTGTTATCTTGCCGTCCCGCGTGTGCGTGTACAAAGCGTATTCCTTGCGGACGCTTATCTCGCCAATTCCTTCGAGCGTCGTGTTTTTCTCAAATATTATTTCCTGCCTGGTGGTTTCCTCTTGGCCTTGCGGGGTTTCTTTTTTTGTAGAAACCAAGGCCATGTACGAGTAGAAGCCTTGCGTGTTGATGAGGTAGTAATAGTTGTCTTCGTCTTCTTTCTCCAAAATGAGGCCGGCCTGCTGCCAGTCAACTACAGTCCTTCCAGTTTCGCCGCTCATTCTAGCAGGGTTGAGCGGAGTTACGAGCGTGACGCTAAGGTCGGTGGGCGAGAGGCCGTGGCTCTTCAAGTATTTCTTGGGAACGCGGATTCTAGTTTCAACATTCCCGAAGTCAGCGTAATTGGTGTTGCTCAAAGTTGTCTTGAAAAGAACGAGAACGTTTTTTGAATCGTCGGGCGGGAGCAGCGAATAGTCAAAAACCTGCTCGAGCGTCACGTTGGCATCTTGCTGCAAGTTTTCTACGAACAGGGATACTGACGACAGCCTTGGCCCGCCTTCAACCGCCTCCCTTATCTCAACGTAGAGCCTGCTTTTTGCCGGTGCGCGCCTTATCAAGATATTCCAGACATAGCCGGAAGGGTGTTCAACCGTGAAATCGGCTTCTTTTTCCGGCGGCACTGGCACAACCGCGCCATTAGAGCCCGGAGTGCCGCCAGTTGGCTGGCCGGTAGGGTTTGGCGAAATGGTTGGCTCGGGAGTAGGCGTCGGGGTAGGAGTGGGCGTTGGAACTACGCCCGAGCATTCGTCCGGGCACGTGCTTTCATACTCGCCCGGGTCGCAAATTCCGTCCCCGCAGAACGACGTTCCAGTAAGCTCGAAGCTCGTGTTGATAAACGCACTTCTCGAAGTATTGCTCTCATTGACGCTTGCGTTTAGCACGTAATTGCCCAAGCGAAGGTTGCTTGAGATGTTTATCATGCAAATGCCTTCGCACTCGGTGGTCCAACACCTTCCCCAAGTTATGTTTGAGGACGAGTAAATTGTCGGCAATTCGTTTGCTTGCGACGCGTTGGTAAGCTCGCACCGCCCGGTCGACTGATTTATCTCAGCGTAGCCGTTCGCGTCTGAAACGTTGAACGAAAGGGTTATTGATTTGTTACCGATTGAAGGGCGCGCTACTTGAAAACCAACGGCCGGAGAATCGTCAGTAAATGCAAGTACGTTTTGGAATTGCGGGAGCGCGTTTTCTACCATTGCTGAGGCGGTAGAACCGGAAACGAAAGGCAGGGGAAGGCACACGACCGCCAGTAGTAGCGCTAGGATGACCGTTCTTGGAAAAGGCATACTGGCTTTACCCCGGCGCAACATAAAAGAGTTTTCGTGCGCCGTCTTTTTGACCCTCGCGCCTTGTTGTCGAAAGATGCTCGCGCTATAGAGCAAATTTAAACTACGGCCAGAAAACCAAAAGTAACGCGCCCTAGCGGGGCTTGGTCTTGCGCACCTCTGCCTTGCGCGTGGTGCCTAAGGTAGGCTTCTTTCCAAAAGGCAGTTTGTCGCGCAGCGCGTAAACCGTCACGGCAATGAGCAGTACGAACAGCAGCGCCAAGGCAGCGTACAGCAAGTCGCTGCCCGAGCTTTGCGAGGGCGTCACTAACACTGAAAATGCCTTCTCTGCGGTCTTCTTCTTATTGTAAACCGCCCACACGCGTGCATTGTACGTTCCGGGCTGGATTGGCTTGAAGAACGCCGATAGCGTCGTCTGGTCGCCGGGCATTACGCTGAGCTCGTCGCTTGAAAGCGGGGCAAAAACTGCGCCGTTGAACGACACTTCGCCAACTAGTTTTGCGGATGACGGCAGCGTGCCAGTGTTCTTGAAGACGGCATCAACCTTGACGAACGAGCCTGCTTCGGCAGTTTGCGGCGCGCTTAATGAAAAGAGCTCTCCCTTGCGGTTGAGCGAGCCAATCTCGTAGATTTCAACGGTGTACGTCTTCGAGTACACGCTTTCCCCGCGCACTTGGATTCCAATGTTAACGGAATAGGAGTCGGGCGGCAGGTCTTGCGTCGGCAGCCTTAACTCGACGAACTCCTGGCGCGTGGGAAGTATCTCGAAGTCGTTCTTTTGGATTGAGGCAACTATTTGGCCCCTTCGGTCGAGCACTTCAATGGTAATTGTCGGCTTTGCCCTGACGTTTCCAGTGTTACTAAAAGTAATGTTGGCCAAAAGCTGCGTTCTTTCCTCAACTGGTGGAGTTTCAACGCTCAATACTTCCAGCTGGTATTTCTCGCGGTCAGTAATGTTGATGAAAATGCGGCCCTGAACTCCCGTAACTATTGTAGCCCCAGCGCCAGACTGGACAACCGTGGGCTTTTCAGGAGTTCCTTCAAGTGAAAGGGCACCTTCGTAAATCCCGTTTGCAGCGTCCGCGCCTGGCTGTATTACCACCCGCACGACTTGCGAAGCTCGTGGCGGTACTATAAACACATTTTGAGGGTACACCGAAGCCCACTCTGCAATATCGCCAGTAACCTTGAACGTGAAACGCATTGGCGTGGATTCAGTATTGTAAACCTTAAACATCCTTTCCGCATATCCGCCCCTAAGCACGTCCTCCACAGTGACGGTTGCGGGAGAAAGGCCAATTGCGCCAACCGGCCCAGCGAAGAACGCTATTACCGCAAGGAAAGACAAGAACAGCAGGGTTGCCTTGCAGCTAGCATTTGCGCTTATCATGAAGTTTTTATCGCTTCCAGACTTTTAAATCTTCTTAGGCGTTTGTTGACCGCACCTACTTCTTCAGCCTTATTTCGGGCATGCTGCTGCGGAATGCGAAGGCCAATATTGCAAGTACTGCAACGGCCACAACCGCATAGTAAAGCAGGCGGGAAGTTTGCGACTGGCCAGCCGGTGGCGTCACGTTTACTATCAAGTCAACAGGGTCCGTCTGCTTTCCCGCAACTAAAGCGGTAACACTGGCAACGTACTGGCCCGAACCGCTCGGAGTGAAGAACGCAGTGAATGCCTGCTGCGTCCCGGGTAGTACCGTCTTTTCTTCAGACTCGACTTTACCCTGGTCTTTGCCTTCAAGCGAAAGGTCTGCGACTATCTTTGTTGAAGCCGCGAGCGACCCCAAGTTGCGGAAAGTAGTTTCAAGCCGCACCGGGTCGCCGGCCGTAACCCACGACGGAGCCTTGGCCTGGACGATTATTCCTTGAGTATTAAGGCCGCCTACTTCAAGCACTCTTTGCTTGAGCGAACGGACGTAGACCGGCCTTCCTTCGTTGGTAACTTCAACGCTGAGCGTATAATCTCCAGGCGACAGCGTGTCGGTCGGAATCTGGGGGGCAAAAGTCTGCGACTGCGTTGCCTGCAGGCTAAAGCCAGTTTTTTCTGCCGACTCCACCAAGTTTCCTTGCGAGTCGTAAAGCTTGAGCGAAACAACCGGACTTGCAGGCGTGTTACCAGTATTAGAGAAATCTAATGAAACAGGTATCGGCATTCCAACTTCAACGTAGTACGTCTTTAGCGCGTCAACTTGCAGCCCGGCCTGCCGGTTGTTGGTGACCGAGACTGAAACTTCGCCGTCCAATACGGTTGCCAGTGCCATTGAAGCACCGCTAGTTATTGCTAAAGGCTTGTTTGGAGAGGCCGAAACTACGATCGTGTTAGTAAACGTCTTTCCGGCAGTTCCTGAAGGAGGGGTGAACACAAGCGACAGCACGCGCGATTGCTTTGGCCCCAAAATGAAGCTCGCATCCGGGCTCACCGCAATCCACGAAGAAGCATCGCCTGCAATTTGCACGCGGAAGTTGCGCGCAACGTCATCCGTGTTGAAAACAGTTATGGCTTGCTGTGCGTAGCCGCCTTCGAGCACGCTTTCAACCGCCATCTTTCCAGGAGTTAGACCGACAGAAGCAGTGGTTGTTTGCAAAACCGAAAGGAGGAAGAGGATTGCAAGAAAACTTCTTTTTATTGTTTGATCCATTGTGGGTTCCCCCCTAACAGTTTTCATTCACACTTAATCATGCCTTTATCTTTATTTTCGGCAGCTTCTTGCGCAGTACGTACGCCGCGAATATTATCAGCGCCAGGATTGCAAGCAAAAGGTAGGCCGTACTGCTGCTTCCAACCGTGCTTTCGCCATTAACATTGATAATTAGCTCGCCAGCCTCAATCTGTTTTCCACCAAAAAGAATGCTTACTTTTGCAGTGTACTTTCCGGGCTTGGAAGGCTTGTAAAAAGCGTTGAGCCACACTTCCTCGCCCGGCGCAATGCTGAACTGCTTGCTTGAAAGAATTTCTTGGAGCCCTTCGTTCTCAAGGCTCACTTCGCCAACAACCTCGGCATTTGAATAAACTTCGCCAGTATTGCGGAACCTGACTGAAATCTTAACGATTTCGCCGGGCTTCACCCAACTGGGCGCCTGCACTTCAAGCACTTTGCCCTGCCTGGAGATTTCCCCGGGGGCGTAAACCCGTTGGCCAGTGGTTTTTGAGAACGCCGGCAGCCCTTCGGGCGCGATTGCAGCCTCTACAAAGTACTGGCCGGGCTTGAGGTCGTCAGTCGCGTACTGTATCTTGAGCGAAGTTGACTCGGTAGCCTTGACTTCAAAGCCAGTTTTCTCAAAGTTCTTGACTTGCTTGCCGTTCCCATCAGTTACTATTAAAGTTACTGAGAACTTTTGCAGGATGTTTCCCTTGTTTGAAGCCACAATGTTTACGAACGCCGGCTGTCCCGCTTCTGCTGAAGGCGCCTCAAACGAATCGACAACAAGCTCGCGCTTTTCAGTGTCGACTACCTGTATAAACATCCTGCTGGTCACGCTAGTCTTCACAGTTGCCTGGCTTCCTCCAACCAAGAACGCAGGCGACTCTGTCTCGGCAATCAAGCTTGCTTCATAAATTCCGTTGCCAGCGTCGGAAGCCGGCTGGAAGAGCACGTCAACTGACTGCGCGGAACGCCCGGGCACTACAATCACGTCTGGCGCTGAAACCCAGTTTGCTGCAGCACCTTCAAGCTTAAGGGTGATGTTGCTTGCAGTGGGCTCCGTATTAGACACCAAAAAAGAAACCCTTGCGTAGCCGCCTCGAAGAACGTTCTCCACGTAAGTAGACGAAGGAGAAATACCGATGGCATTTGCCGCGGGGGCAAGTACGATTGCAAGCCCCGCTAGCAAGAATAAGGCAGAAATAAGTTTGGCCATATTGTGCAGTCACCTTCACGCATTGCTTGCAACCTTAGCCTTCCTGTGCGGTTATGGTTATCAAGCCGGTGTAAGTGCCTGCAGGCTGGCCAGGGTCAACTGCGAGCTTGTAGTACTCAGTGCGGTTGACAACAGTGTTTGAAGTCGTAGCCGCAAGGTCGTACGTCGCGTTGAACGTCGACTCGTTGGCGAACTGGTAGACATTGCCCGCAGTCCAGGCAACATCATACGCGTACCACTGGTTGGACACGTTAATCTGCTTCTGAGCGCCGCCAGTAGTCAAGTTTGACGCTTCCTTCTTAATGTCGACCTTAATGTTGCCGACATTGTTTATCTTGAAAGTAACAGCCGAACCGTTGGCGCCCGGGCTTATCGAACCGTAAGACACGGAACTCGGGTCGGTCGTTATTGCGACTAGAGTCGGCACATTCATGACTGCGGTGGTAGTCATGTTAAGCACGTTGTTGGCAGAGTCGTTAACCAACATTGCGCACTTCCAGTCTCCCGGAGCGGCAAAATAACTGAATTCGAACGAGCAGTTCGACCATACTGCTGTTCCAGAGCCTCCAGTAAGAGTGCAAGTCTGGTTGACGTATTTCGTGTAATGGTTTGCAGCACCGACTGCGCCAGCAGTAGTGAAGTTAAACAAAGTTGCGTTTGCGAAGACTATATCCCCAAAGCCGTTAGTGTCGTCGACAGAACAATTACAATAAGCAGAGACATTGCCGTCAGCAGCAAGCGTCAGCGTGGTTGGCATGTAACAAGTTCCAGCAGTGGGCGCGCCATTACCAATTATTGCAGACGTTGTCGGCTGCTGGGAAGTGGCAAAGCCAGTAATTGAAGCTGCGAATTCGTTCAGGCCGCCAAAGCTGTAAATCACAGCCAAGGCAACAAGCAAAACCAAAGCAAAAAGCGAAGCAGAAACCTCAACCACACGGCGCGCCATGTATACTCAATCCTCCAAAAAAGCTAATCGACTATTTTCCTTGCGAAACATCGTATATATTTGTTTGCACGAGGTAAACGTGAATTGCTCCAGAGCCAGCCCGCGACCAAAAAACTCAACCAAAAATTCCTTTGAAAAAACTCGCTATTGCTGCAATCAAAGATTCGATAAAACCCTTACCTTGTTGAGTTGCAGGCGGGACAATTGCAGCACGGTCCTGCCCTGTTTGCGGCTGGACGGAAGGTTCAGGCTCGTTGTCTTTCGCCCCAGCCGCCCCCGTAATTGCGTTTGGCCCAATTTTTGCATCCAGCGTAAAACCAAGCTCGTCGCCGCCCTGCGAGGCTTCCTCGTCAAAAACGCTTAATTTGAGCGAATACTTGCCCGTCGGCCGGTCTTTAGGCAGGCTCAAACTGCACTGGGCTGCGCAAGAATTCCCAAAACACTCGGAAACAACCGCCCGGCTTTCCCAAGCCGTGCCTAAAGGCCCGAGCAAATGGCACTCGGCTTTGGCAATGTCGGAAGCACCATTAGCGTCAAACACTTGGAACTGTACGTCAACCGCAGTAGTGCTCTCAAGCTCGGTTATTGACAGGGACGGTTCGACAACTTGCGGGAGTTGGTTGGAGACACCCACACGGTACACCGGCTGCTGCGCATCCGCTGCCAGAACGCTTGCGCAGGCGAAAAACACAAACAACGCTAGAACAGAACTTTTTTTCAAGACCATTCCAATCCCTTTTTCCATTTTCGAATTTTGCAATGTGAAATACGACCTAGGCATAAGTGGCTACTACTGGCCAGCCTGTACTGTGAGCGTTAGGAAGCCAGAGTAAGTCCCCGAACGGGTACCCGTTGGCACTTCAAGCTTATAGTAATGTGTACGGTTTGACGGCGCCTCGCTGGTTGGCTTGATTAAGTCGTACGTCGCGTTAAAGCCGCTGGAGTTGACTACCTTTTGCTCTCCCGAAAGCGGGTTGGCAAAGCCGTACCACATTTGCGACACGTTAATGTGCGGCGTTGAAGCGTCCTTTGTCAGGTTGGTTCCCTCCTGCTTGAGGTCAAGCTCAACGTTGCCCTGGTTGGTAATGTTAAGGCTTGCAATTGTAGAGTTGGAATTAGGGCCAGTAGTTCCAAAGTCAATAAGACTCGGGAACACGGTAAACGCCACCAGCATGTTTACCGTGACATTCGAATAGTTGGTCCCCTTCGCGCCGCTTGCGTCAGTTGCGTTGATAGTGCAGTTCCACACGCCCGGAGTTGCGTAGTACCTCAACTGGAAGCTGCACGAAGCATTCACAAAATTACCACTTCCCGCCCACAAGACGCAAGTTGAATTCGAGTACTGCTTGTTGAAATCGTCCGACGCCAACGCTCCCGACGAAACGTTGTAGAATACCGCGGAAGCGCTTGAGACGACGGAATAGCCGTCAGGGTCGTACACCGTAGCATTGCACCACAACGTCGTGTTAGCCGGTCCCGGGTTGAGGTCAAGCCCGCCAGTAGGCGCGCTAGTATTCACTTTCAAGACTTGCGGCGGGCCGCTGTTGCCAACAAACGCAGCAGAAGAATTAACGAAAGCACCCCAGCCAATCTCGTCTCCTGCACGCACGCTGCAAGTCCAATTGTCGGAAAGGCTTACGCCCGAAACGTTGAGCGCCGCGCCGACAACAGTATTGTTTAGCGTATTGTTGACAACTGAGTCGAAAGTGACGTTCAAGCCGTTGTTCTTGTACCACGCAAAACTCAAGTTGAGCTGCCCGTCAACGCTGTCATTGGCAATTGCAGTGCAATTAAGCAAGTCACCGTTGCGCGGCGAGACTGGAATAATTGAAACTGCGCTAACGTTGGGCCGGTCCAAGTCAACAATGAGCGTGCGGTTGGCGTTGTAATAAGCACAGTTTGAAAGCCAGTCGCAAGCCTTCGCAACCCAACTTATTCGAGTATTCTTCGGAATGTCGGCAATAGTGATTATTGTCGGCGTGCCATTGGCAGGAGTCGTATTGGTGGAGTTGATAACCCACGTTCCAGTAGCGTTGAACAGAATGCTGACATTAGTGAGGTTCAAGTTGTCGCTCGCGGTAACGTTGAAAACTATTGTTTGGCTGCTTGAATTGAACTGGTCTGCCGGCGCGCTCTCCACCGAAACGTTGGGCGCAACCGGGTCTAAACCAAGATAAGGAACTGCAGTAATGTTGGCGCCCAAGAAGAACGGCGAGTAGAACCCGTCAGAACTCGCCTTTAGGTTCGCCTTGTACTGCACCAGCCTAACGGACGGCAGGTTCATCGAAACGTTGTCCACACTACCGCCGCCGTACTCGCCAGTCCAGCCCGACCAAGAAGTCTCCTGGCCAGTGGAATTGGCAGGAACTCCGGCATTGTACAACGCGGCAATCTCAGTTGCAGACAAAGAGCGGTTCCAAATCTTGACGTCGTCAATATTGCCGTCAAAAACGTTATTGATTCCGCCATTGTCAGAACCAATTCCTAACGGCATGCTATCGTAAGCAACAGTGCCAATTGTTGTGGAATAGATTGAAACGCTGTCGTGGTAAATGTTCATCGCAGTTCCGGCAACTGTCAAAACAACGTGTTGCCACTGGTTTGCAACCAGCGGAGTTTGAGTGCTGATGTAATCATTAACCGCTTGCAAAGTAATGCCCAGCTTTCCGGTTGGCCGCGCGTAGAACGCCCAAGTACCAGTAGTGGTGCTTCGCTTGCCGACAATTCCCATAGCCGTATCAACGCGGTGCGGGAAAATCCATGCTGAAACCGTAAAGCTGGAAGGCCGCAGGCTCGAGTTGTCAGGAATAGTAATCAGGCTATTGGCGCCATTAAACGCCAAGCAGTTGCCAATCTTGCAGTCAGTAGTGTTAAGAACTGGCGCCAGCGTAACATTCCAACTGCCGGTGTTGTTGTTCCCGCTCAAGTCTGGCGTCTGGTTGCTCAAACTATAGCCCGCCTCGTCGCCCAAGTCCCACCAGCCCACCAAGCCCGACGAGTCGAAGGAATAGTCTTTCGTGCGCACTTGCAGCGTCACGTTAGTAGTGTTGTGGTCAAACTTGCCGGTAGACTCGTAACTAACTATGTTTGCAATCTCGGTTGCTGAAAGGGCGCGGTCGAATACGTGCACTTCGTCAATGTTACCTGAGAAGTACTGGGTCGCCCCGCTGGTTCTTCCACCCACCCACACCGCCGAGCCATAGCTTGACGAGCCCGTGTTTGCAGGAGAATTGGTGTAAACTCCGTTCAAGTACGCCTTGTAACCGTCATTAATACTGTTGCCCTCGCGCACTAGCGTTACGTGATACCAGTTACCGTTGCCAAGCCCTGTTATCCCCAGCGTCTGTCCTTGAAGCCCATCATCGGTCCATATTGACCCTTCACCATTGTACTGGCCGAAAAACGGATTAGCCGACCCTGCATCAAGCCACGGTTGATAGCCTACGTAGAGATTTGTCGGCTTGACCCAAGCCATCCAAGTGAACACTGCACTTGGAACATACTTAGTTGTGACATAACAACTGCCATAGGAATAGCAACCACCGAGCTTGCAAGAAGGAGTGTACCCGCAGCCACTATTGATTCCAGTATTGTTAAAGCGCGAAGAATCCTTGACATCGCCCTCGAAATGCAGTGAAACAACCGGCCCGTTGGCCACGCCGTTAGACGCGTTGTCCCCCGTAACCGCCTGGAACCAAGTCCAGTTTGCAGCCGTAATATTATAGCTTTGAGTAGTTCCAAGAGTCAGAACGGGCGAGTAGTAGACTGCACCACTCGTGTTGTAGCCTCCAAACTTTCCGCCGTTGCAATTCGAGTACTGCACGTACGCCGCCTTGCTGTCCGTATCAAGAGACTGGTTGGCAAAAAAGCCGGGCGAGAGAGGATTACCGGTTGTCAAACTCCCGGAATTAACCAAACCGCATGTATTGAACGAATAAGCCGGGCTGACGTTAAGGGCGCCGTAAGAATTGTTGGCATAAACCATCCAACGAACCGCAGCGCCCGTCGACTGGTTCAAGTACTTCGTGACGTTGCTGTGGTTCGTCGCACCACTGAAAGCCACGAAACTGTCATTCACGAACGTCCCGGTTCCATTATCAAAACTGAAGGTATACCCCGCAAGCGAAGACACGCCGTCCGTCCAGTTGACTGAAAACAGGGCGTAAAATCCGGCTTCAGTCGTGTTTGTCGAGTTGCTGGAAGGCTGGAGTGATGACTGGAAAATCGTGCGGTTGGCGTTGTAGAACGCGCAGTTGCCGGCAACGTCGCACGCCTCCGCAACCCACAAGAACCGCGTGTTGAACGGCAGGTTTGTTACCGTCACTAGTATCGGCGTGTTGTTGTGAACCGCAGTAAGACTCGAATTCGTCGCGTTGCGCGACCACACGCCGGTCGCGTTGTGGAAAATGCTGACGTTGGCCAGCTGGACGTTGTCCTTTACCGTCACGTTGAAAGTTATGGAACTCGAGTCTAGGCTGTAATTGTCAGCAGTAATGTTTTCCACAGTCACGTTTGGCCCTGTCAGGTCAACAATAATCGTGCCATTAGAATTATACTGCGTGCAGTTGCCCACAACGTCGCACGCCTCCATAATCCAGGTCATAGATACGTTCGCAGGCAAGTTCTGCACGGTCACGAGAATCGGCGTGTTGTTGTAAAGCGAAATGCTCGAATTCGTCGCGTTGCGGTGCCACGTGCCGGTGGAGTTGATGAAAATGCTCGCATTCGCCAACATCACGTCTTCCGTCACAGTCATATTGAACACTACTGACTGCGAACTCGCGTTCAGCCAATTCGGGGTATTACGCGAAGTCACATTTGGAGCCGCAAGGTGAACACTCAAGCTGCGGTTGGCGTTGTACATAGCGCAGTTGCCAGACGAGTCGCAAACTTCGGCAATCCATAAAGAAACGCTTGAAGGCAGGCCCGTTGCGGAAACGAGCAGGGGTGAGTTGTTGTTGGAAGCGCTCAAGCTCATGTTGGTGGCGGTGCGCGCCCAAACTCCAGTCACGTTGGTGAAAATCGAGGCGTTGAACAAGTCAAAGTTGTCCGTCGCAGTGACGTTGAAAACTATCGACTGCGAACTCGAATTATAATTGTTCGGCGTATTGTTTACCGAAGTAACATTGGGCGCTATCACGTCAGGAATGGCAGTATACGTCCGATTGCTTGAATTGAAAGAGCAATAGCCCGACGTGTCGCAAGCCTCGATGTTCCACACGAAGCCTGCGTTCAAAGGAAGAAGGTTGTACGTAGCGTTGGACTCCTGCCCCGTGGAGTTTGTCGGGTTGCCCGCGTTGTACAACGCCGCGATTTCAACAGCGCTAAGCGAGCGGTTCCAGATTTTCACGTCGTCAAGCGAACCATTAAGATACGCCTTGGAAGCCTCAAAACTGCCAAGCAGAACGCTCGCATTGGGCGATACCAGCGTGCCCGAAGCATTAATGGAAGCATTGAGAGCGCCGTCAACATAAAGCAACGCCTGCGACCCGTTATACACGCCAGCAAGGTAGTGCCAGCCGTCCGAAAAATTGGTGAAACTCGCAGCAGTATAAACCGTCGCATTAGACGCCAAACTATAATAAGTCTGCACAGAAAAGCCCGACGAAAGCAAACTATTCCCGAAACCATTCCCAAACTGCCGAGGGCCATGCAACAAGAAACTACCACCAGAATAATTCAAGACATCCAAACGCAAAACATTGCCATTAAAGCCAAAAGAGCCCGTATTGTCGTAGGGCACGAAGTATACGTACCTACCGTCAAAAACACCACCCATAAACCCTTTCGTGGTCAAACCGCTGGTGCTTCCAGCGTCGTAGGCAGACCACGCAGACGCGCTCGAAAAGTTGGCTTGCGCGTCAAGACGCAAAACAACGCCATCAGCGCCGGGCATGCCGTTGTAGTAGGGCACGAAGTAGACGTACCTACCGTCAAAAACACCCCCCTGAAAACCCGTCGTGCTCAAACCACTAGTGCCGTCAGCGTTGTAGCCAGTCCACGCTGTCGCGTTCGAAAAGTTGGCCTGCGTGTCAAGACGCAAAACATTACCATGAAAGCTGCCGTTGAGGTAAGGCACGAAATAGACGTACCTACCGTCAAAAACACCACCCTGAAAACCCATGGTTGTGAATCCGCTGGTGTTTCCCGCGTTATAGGCAGTCCACGCAGACGTGCTCGAAAAGTCGGCCCGCGCGTCAAGACGCAAAACATTGCCGTGATAACTGCCGTTGTTGTTGGGCACGAAATAGACGTACCTACCGTCAAAAACACCCCCCACAAAACCCTTCGTGGTCAAGCCGCTGGTGCCGTCAGCATTGCGGGCAGACCATGCAGCCGAGTTCGAAAAGTCGGCCTGCGTGTCAAGACGCAAAACATTGCCATGAACGCTGGCGTTCGAGTATGGCACGAAGTAGACGTACCTACCGTCAAAAACACCCCCCCTAAAGCCCTTCGTGGCCAAACCACTCGTGCTTCCAGCATCGTAGGCCAACCACGCAGCCGAGTTCGAAAAGTTGGCCTGCGTGTCAAGACGCAAAACAACGCCGTGAGGGTTGCCGCTGTCGTAGGGCACGAAGTAGACGTACCTACCGTCAAAAACCCCTCCAGAATACCCGACCGCGTTCAAGCCGCTGGTGCTTCCAGCGTCGTAGGAAGACCACGACGACGCGGCTGAAAAGCTGACCTGCGTGTCAAAACGCAAGACCTTGCCGCTATAGTCCGGGCCGTTTTTGAAGGGCACGAAGTAGACGTACCTACCGTCAAAAACACCCCCCACAAAACCCGTCGTGGTCAAGCCGCCGACCGCTCCAGCGTTGTAGGCCGACCACGCAGCCGAGCGTGAAAAGTTGGAGCTATAGTTCCACTGGGAAGCAACGGTTTCAGCGCGGCCAGAAAACGCGCCGTTGCCGAAGTAAGCCCAGCCCGCAACAGTAAGATTGCCGGCAAACGACAAGGAATTCGACTTGCTGACAGAAACAAACTTGCTAGCACCGTCAAAACTCAGGCAGTTGCCAATAGCACAAGCAGTAGTAACAAGAGAAGGCTGCGTCCCGTCCGTGCCGTTGCCCAGCGTCCCCGTATTCCCGTTCCCGCTTAAATCGAGAGTCCGGTTGACCAAGTCAAACAAGCGGTTTTCGTCTCCCAAGTCCCACCAGCCAACCAAGCCAGAGAGGCTGAAACCGAAATTGCGCGTGCGCGGCTGGAGCAGGACAAGCGAATTATTCAAGCCAAACAAAGAACTATTCGTCACATTGCGCTGCCACACGCCAGAAGCATTGTGAAACAGCGAGGCATTCACAATAACGCTCGCGCCATTGTTCGCCCACGCAGTAGCGTTGAAAACAAGTACACGGCTCGCTAATAACGCCGAATCCACCGGCCCTACCAGGTTGACGGTCGGGGTGGCGGCCACGCAGGCGACGACTGCGAAAGTGCTGTTGCCGCCTATCATTCCGCAGTTGCTGGCAGCGTCGCACGCCTCGGCCTGCCAGAGTAACGCTTGCGGCTTGAGGCCACCGACAGTCACTAGTATTGCAGTGTTGTTGTTCATGGCGCCGAGCGTGCTGTTCGTCGTGTTGCGCGCCCACGCGCCGGACGCGTTGTGGAAGATGGAGACGTTGGCGAGCTGCACGTTGTCGGCAAGCGTAATGTTGAAAGTGACTGAAGGCCCGCACGCCTGCGTGTTCAAAAGCGGATAGTTCGTTGCATTCGAGTAGGACACTTCAAGGTACGGGCGAGTCTGGGGCGTGCTGTCTTCCGTGGTCCTGAAGACTCCCGCAGTGGGTCCCGGGGACGGCGAGACGGACGGGGAGGTCTGCTCGCGGCCCAGCACGCCGACGCTGAACCAGCCTTGAACCGACTGCCGTTGTATCGTGTCTACGCCGCTCGTGTTGAGGCTCATGCGGTTCCAGCCCGTCTGGGTAATGGAAAGCGCGGGGCCGTTGAACGACCGGCCTGCCAGCAGTGCTGCGTAAAGCTGGCTGTTGCCAGTATCGTCGTTGGTGTAGTTGAATGCGGGCTTGGTCATGTTGGTAAGGTTGATGTAAGCGTCGGCCGGAAGGCCATTGAGGTAAAGGTTGAGCCACGCGCCAGTAATGGTAGCGCCGCTGGGAATCGACGTAGTGTTGAAGTCAAGAAACGCGCGGTAAACGCTGTTGTACATGCTCATGTACTGATCCCAGTCGAACAGCGCGGTGGACGACGTGTTGTCGCGGCCGTACAGGTAATTGTACGTCCCACCGTAGTCGTAATAGTATTTTGCATAACCGTCCTGCGAGTTCGTGGCGTTCGTGTAAAGAATAACGGTCTTGGTGTTCGAGGGAGGCGTCAGGTCGACCACGAGCGTGCGGTTGGCATTGTACTGCGCGCAGCGGCCGCAATAGTCGCACGCCTCGGCAACCCAGACCGTCCGGTTGCCTTCAGGAATGCCGTTGACCGTCACGTTCAGCGGCGTGTTGTTCAGGCCTTCAATCGAGGAATTCGTCGCGTTGCGCAGCCATGCGCCGGTCGCGTTGAACAAAATTGAAGCGTTCTTGAGCGCTGCGTCGTCAGTTGCGGTGAAACTGAAAATGGCCTGCTGGCTTGTTATGTTGCGCTGGTCTTGCGGCCAGCTTACCGAAGTGATGTTCGGCGCTGCTGAGTCAACATACAAAGTGTAGTTCGGCGAGAACAACTGGCAGTTGGCGAACGAGTCGCACGCCTCGGCAGCCCAAGTAATCCTGCCAGTAGGCAAGTCGCTTACAGTTACTAGAATCGGCGTATTGTTGAAAGAAGATACTGACGAGTTCGTAGCGTTGCGGTGCCACGTTCCAGTCGCATTGTGGAAAATCGATACGTTCTGCAACTGCACGTTGTCGTTGACAGTGACGTTGAAAGTCACGCTGCCCGGAGTGGCGCAGCCGGCGTCTGAAGGCGTGTTGACAACCGACTGCGTCTGCACTTCCAAGTAAGGCTCTTTCGTGTGCGAAGCCACGTCCGTAGTTGTGAACGAACCCGGAGAAGGCGACGGGGAAGGCGAATTAGTGACCTGCTCAGAACCGGAAACTCCAACGCTAAACCAACCCTGCTGATAAACATTCTGCAACGCAGTCGAACCATTAGAACCCAAACTAATCCTATTCGCGCCAAGCGAGATTGTTAACCCGGACGTGAAACGCGTGCCATTACCAACATACCCGTAAAGCCAGCGGTTGAAATCATCATTATCAGTAACGCCGGAAGCACGCACAGAAAGGTTCGACAAGTTCACTTTCGAGTCGACAGGCAAACCCGTAAAGTTGAGGTTAAGCCAAAGCCCGGTAACATAACCGCGCGCCGGCAGGCTCGACGTGTTAAAGTCCAAGTAGCTTCGATAGACATTCATGTACGGATCGTAGCCATCCCAGTCAAAATAAGCCGAGGCGCTCGAGGCATAACGCGAATAATTGTAGTAATAGTACATGGAATCATAGTACTTCTGGATGTAGCCATCCCCGGCCCCAGTAGCGTTAGTGTAAAGAAATGACGTGCGCGAGTTTCCTGGAGGCGAATAGTCTAAAACAAACGTGCGGTTTGAAGACGCCATAACACAGTTGCCTGCCTCGTCGCAAACTTCCGCAGACCAAACAATCCGTGTTCCCTGAGGCAAGCCCGCAATTGAAACCAACAACGGCGTATTGTTGTTAGAAATGCTAATGCTGGAATTCGTAGAATTTCGCGCCCACGAACCGGAAGCATTCAAGAAAACCGAGACATTCTTGAGCGAATTGTTGTCGTAAGCAGTGACGCTGAACACAACCGGCGACGAGGCAACATTACCAACATCGGCCGGAGAGTTAAGCGAGACTATTACTGGCGGCGAAGTGTCCTGAACGCTAGACGAAGTCACCTGCAAGTAAGGCCGATAATCAGCAGTATAAGACTCTGCGGACTCGAAATGCGCTTCACTAGAATAATAGCCATCGCACGCTTCGTTTGCCTGGAGCGCCAAGCTGAACCAGCCGTTTGGAATTGCGCTAAGAAAGTCTGAAGCCGCAGTGCTTCCCAAGTTAACGCTCTTGGAACCCGTTGAACCCCAATCACTCACGGTTGCATAAGTAGTGCCGTTGCCGCAGTAAGTGTACAGCAGGCTGGAGTACATATCATAGTAAATTGTTGACGCTTTTGCCTCAAGCTTTCTTATGTACACGTCGTTGCTAGAACCGTAACAGTACTGCGCTTGCGAAACATAGCCGTTGAGGTAAACCGATGAAATGCTGGTAGTTCCAGACAGGGAAGCCGTATTGAAGTCCAAAAATCCGCGGTAAGTATAATAACCATAATAGCCGGGCCCGACGTAGATGTACGACGAAGAGTCGTCCTTGTAATAGTACATCCCGTAATAGCTGTAGACCGACCCGTCGTACGCCCCAGTCTGGTTGGTGTAAAGATTGATTGTAGGGTCTACCACAACCGGGTAAGTCAAGTTGGGCATCGAAAAGAACGAGTCGGGAGGCGTGAGCGTTATTTTCTCCGTTCCGGCATCGCCGGAAAGCTGGTAGTCGAAAGGAATGCGCGGCGCGCCGCCATTGCCGTAAACCACCGGCCGCGGTAGCACGAAAAGCGGGTTTCCACTCGACGAATCCTTGGCAACAATCGCACCATTGGAAAGCTCGAGCAAAACGCCCTGCGTTTGCAAATCAAAAACAAAGCTCCTCGGGGCAGCTTCAGACTTGAGCACTACCGACTCTTTAACTCCCGCGCCCACTGCCTCGTACAACAAATCGGTTGCTTTAAAAACGTTCTTGAAAACAATTGAACTTTTCTTTCTCGACGCCTTTGACGGGCTGGCGCCTTCAAGCGAGAACTGGATTGAATTGGCGCCCTTGCCAAAAGAAAGAATCGTCGAGCCAGCCTCAATGTTCTCCTCAAAAACAGCGTCGTATTGCGAAACTGCCGGCGAGAACCGACGCGTAGAATTTGCAGCGCGCGCCATCTTGCCCTTGCCCGGCTTCTTTGAATCCGCCACCGGAACCAGGCTCGTGTCAGTCTGGAACCACTCTCCAGTCTTGTCGTCATTGAAGAAAACATCTTGCGCAAAAATCCTTGTTTCTATTTGATTTGCTTTCTTGGTTTGCCTAAAGTTAGTACCAATATTCTTGACATTCGCAGTGACTTTGTTCGACTTGTCCTTGTGCAAAACGATTGGGTTTTTTGCCGGGTCTGCAGGCACTTCGACCAAGGGCTCTGGCGAAACTTCGGGAGTTGGAGAGACCTCTGGAGAAGGCGAGGCTTCAACTGAAGGAGAAGGCGTTGGACTGGCCGTAGGCTCAATTGTTGGCGTGGCCGTTACCTCCGAGCCGACTGAAGCGGAAGCTGACGGCGTGACGAGCTTGACGACTTTAACTGACATGCGGTCGATACTGCTCAAGGCCGGAGAAGTGGAAGAAACGATTATTCTAACCGTGATTTTGCTATTGGTCGGGACAAACTTGGTGATGTCGCAGGCAAAAATGCCGCCTTCGGAAGGCGCCTCAATACTGTCGCAAGCACGCACAAAAGTGCCATCCTGAACCTTGACAAACAAACTCGCAGTTGCGGCAGAATCGGCGAAGTAAAGCACGTTCTTGCGTGAAACAGGCTTGGCAGGGTCGGCAAGACTAAACCGCACAACCTTGGGCGAAGCTTGGGAAACTACTTCCGGAATTGGCACGGGCGTGTCAACAACAGGCGAAACCTCTAGGGCAGGCGCAGGTACTTCCACAACTGGAGTTGCCGATGCTTCAACAACCAATGTTGCTTCAGGAACTGGAGTCGTTTGGTCCGCAGGAATGGTTGGCTCGACGGTTGAAGTCGCTTCAATTGAAGGAAGCACGGACGCTTCAACAACAGATGCTTGCGGAGTCGGCGTTGTTTCGGGCGTAGCTTCCGGAGTTGGGGCGGGGCTCAAGGAAGGCACCAAGAGATGCGCCGACCACTTTAGGTAAAACACTACTTGGGCGGAGCCCTCGACGTCTTGCGGCGAGAAAGAAACTTGAATCACTGAATCTTGGCCAGGCTGCGTCATTGCTTGAAGCCCTAGCCCGTCGTCAGACGAAACCGCGGAAATGTCGCTAGTGCCAAGAGTATACTCGTTAAGCTGGACGCTTGAAATGGCGGCGTCAAACTGGGTGGACGCGCCAGTTCCAGCAAAAAGAGAGGTCACAGGCTGGATTGCACGGTCCAAAAGCATGCGGTTTGAAACTGCAATGCTCGCTAAAACTAGCACCGCTAGTATAAGCAGTGGCAAGTACTTGCCAAATCCACCCTTCCTACCGCCAAAGGCGGAGGAAACTGAGGCGCTCCAAAAGCGCATAACCCAACCACGAAAATAAAGGCTTGGCGCTTTAAAAAGCGTTCCTCGGCAAACAGCGCGCAAAAACTTTTATTAACGAGGCAAACCATTCGTAATGCATGCCGCAAGTTCCTATTTCATGGTACAAGAAAATGGCGGTGCAAGCAACGGCGCGCAACAGGCCAACACTACCGCCAACACGCCAGCTGGGGGTTGTCGAAAGAGCAAACCAAGCCGTGCTTAAGGCAAAATGGATGGCCAACCAAAAAGAGCGAACTCTTTCAAACCCAACTAATCTTGGATTGTATCTAGCGAGCAAAGTTCCAATTCCACTTGTAAGCACAGTGTTAGACCGCGTTGCAACAAGAAGAGAAATGCCTTACGACACTGCAAAAGCCCTCGCCATTGCGGCAAAACAATCTTGGCTGGCAGGCAATCGGCGGGGTAACCCGCAACGGCCTCAAGACGCGGTTTTCACGCCTCAATCCTCAGCCAGAACCGACCGGCCTGCAGGGTTTGGAAAAGAACGTCAGGCAAGCCCGGCTCAAGCCAAGCCGCAAGAAGTTTGGAGGCCGCGCCAGAATGTTCAACACGTCGTGGGCCCTGCAGACTATTTACGGATGCGGCACCAAGGCGGGTCTGCCCACCAGGCGCACGCTCCGACAAGCGTTCAAGCCGCAGCCCACACTCGATTTAGAAGCAATTTTGGCGGCTCGGCGGGAAAACCAAGGCAGGGCGTTCGAGTTAGAGGCCGTTAAGTAAAAGGAGTTGAGTTGTTTTGGAAAACAAGTCTTTTTCTGAAGTATTCTTGCAAGGGCTCGAATTTGCCAAGCAAAAACGATTCTTGGCAATTCAAACCTCGTTCTACCTTGCAGTAACTGGCGTTTTCGTTCTTCTCTGCCTGCTGTGCTTAACCGCTTTCAGTTCCGTGCTTTCGTCAAGAGACTTGAGTTCGATTCTAGCCGGGGCTAGCATTACGCTCGCGTTGTTCATCGGCATCATATTGTTACTGGCGTTGTCAGCGTGGGTCTGCGCCCAGTGGCTAGAACTTTTCTTTTACAGGGCGGTTGGAAAGTTTCTTGGCGGCAATGAAAAAAACTGGAAGCAAGCCTGCACTCTTGAGGCCAACAAAAACTTTGGAAGCTTTGTTGCAGTAAGCCTCTTACTTGGGCTCGCAACCTCGCTGGGAAGCTTGTTTTTCTTCCTTTTGGAATTGCAGAAAGGCACGTCCGGCGTGGCTTCCCCTCTCGGCGCGCTTTACTCGATGTTTTTCAGCGTGGCGTTCGTTTACTCGCCTTTTTACGCCTCGCAATCTACGGGGGTCTGGGCCTCGCTTTCCAAAAGCCTTGACGACGCAGTGCGCGAACCTTTCCGCGCAATACTAGTTGCACTTTCAGTACAAATTGTATCCATCTTGGCGGTAATTGGCGCGGCGTTCGCCCTCGCAGTCGGACTTGGAATCGCCTTGGCGCTCTATTTCTCGCTCGGCTTGGCTGCAGGCGTGATTGGCGGGCTGGTGTTCGGGATTGGCGGACTCGTTTGCGCTTTTGCACTCGTTTCTTACGCAAACCTTGCGGCAATAGGAATTATTTCTCAAAGCAAGACTACTACGGGAAAAGTTCTCGCAACACGGCCAGCTTCGAAAAACAAGGCGTAAAAAGCTTTAGCTCGACTCGAGTACTGCGGCAATTGCAAGCATCGCTATGGAAATAAAAACTAGCAGCAGCACGTCGGCAAGCAGCAATTTAAAGACGGGCTTGCGTGAATGCCGCCGCATCATTGCTGCAGACAATATTCCTCCAGCTATTGTTGCGACGAAGTAGGCGCACAACTCGAAAATCCCGTGCGGGAATATGCCTATAACCCCGTCCAACAAGGCGCTGATGCCTCCGGCCTGGAGCTTGCCGCCAATGAACACCCCGATTATCGAGGCGTTCCAAAGCAACAAGTATATAGAGCCAATGCCGTAGACGAGCGAGAATACGAGCATGAACAATAGTACGCCAAGGTTGTGCTGGAATAGCGTTCCGGCAAACCCCCAGTCAATCACTTTTGCTACAGTCAAACCAATGTTGCGGATTTCAGAAAGCTGGGCGGCAAACACCGTGTTGGATATGTCCGGCGGGAGCGCCACGAACCAGAAAGTATAGCCAATTATTGCGCCAAGAAAGAAGAAGGCAAACACTTCAAGCAAAGGCATGTGGTAGGCGAGCGAGTTGGTCGGAAGCAAAGCAAGCCTGCTTTCCTCCTCGCGTTCCTCCTTGATTAACAGCGACCAAATCAAGGGAAGCGCTGGAACCATTGCGAACACAATTGCCGCTCCGGCTATCACCGGAAGGAAAATGTTTACCGCAACGCCAGTTGAAACGAAGATGAAAGCTTCGGCAGTCAACAGCCACGGAGTGCGACGCGCTTGCTCGGGAGAAATCAGAAGTTCCAGTATTCCGCGCTTCAAATCGGGCACCCTTTTAAAC
>Ga0163199_1000576_pt1 | contig 23242 bp, 20 predicted proteins | sample PL_2010_150m_FD_113537 | JGI IMG/M metagenome (GOLD analysis project Ga0163199, IMG submission 113537) | Freshwater microbial communities from Powell Lake, British Columbia, Canada to study Microbial Dark Matter (Phase II) - PL_2010_150m | ecosystem: Environmental > Aquatic > Freshwater > Lake ...
ACGTCCACGGGACGAAGTCGTGGCGATTCGACCTGAACGGCGGGGCGAATACCGGGGGCGGGTACCTGGAAACCGACTACATCTTCGCCAATCGGTTGTTTTTCAAGCCAGTCTGGCTGGCGTACAAGGTGGCCTCGACTTCGGGGATCCCGCGGGTGCAGGTCATCGCACGGGGCTTCGACAAGAATCACGCATACCTCGGGGAAGTGATCCTTTGGAACACGGTCTCCCACATCCCCGGGTGGAGCCTCGTGGTGATCCGCAACCCGAGCATATCCTTCCTCGAAACCGAGTACGTGAAACTTCGGATCGTCGGTGGGGCGGTTGACGCGGCGGGGGTCGTGGGATCGGTCTGGTTCGACGCCATCGGCGTCGAAGGATACGGGATGCAGGTCACGGTCCCCGAAGTCATTAACCAGCCGGACGTGGTGATTTCATCGGGTGGATGGTATGCGGCCGGCAGCGTTTTCAACATCAACATTCCGGCGGGGAAATACCAATGGCTGGTGGTCCCCGTGCATGTCACGGGGACTGTCCAGTCGTGGGACGGGCCTGATATTTTGATGCCCGCTAGAATCAGGTGCTACATCGACACGGTGTACTCCACGGTGGTCGAATCTCCGGGCAATTACTGGGTCACCGGGAATTGCCTGCTATTCATCGGTGGCATGTCCGGGGCGAAGCAGTTGCGATTCCAGTCCAGTGGTGAAGGAGGTTGGATGGAAGGTTCGAGGTTCGGGTCCCCGTCATCCTTCCGGAAATTCTACGCTACGAACTTCCGCGACGTGAATCACGGGGCGGGGACGGAATCTAACACGTACGTGAAACCCGCCATATAGCAGTATCGGAAATCAGCATGCAGACGAGGCCCCGCTTTGGCGGGGCTTTTTATTTGGAGGTACGTTCATGAACCCGCAGAACATCATCATCCACCACAGTCTCACGAAGGACGGCACGGTCGTCGATTGGGATGCGATCCGCCGGTACCACATCGAGACAAACGGTTGGTCCGACATCGGCTACCACTACGGGATCGAGCGGGTGGGCGGAGGTCTATCTCTGCAGATCGGCCGCCCCGAATCGGAAACCGGAGCCCACACGAAAGAGATGCACATGAACAGCAAGTCCATCGGCATCTGCGTGGTGGGGAATTTCGATCTCGCCCCGCCCGGGCTCGAGGTCATGCGGTTCCTGGCGGACATCTGCCGGCGAAAGGTCGCGGGGTACGGGATTCCGGTGAACGCCATCCTCGGGCATCGGGAGGTCGGGCTGATGGCCGGATACGACTGGAAGAAGGGGCAGTACAAGAGTTGCCCGGGCAAGTACTTCCAGATGGACCTACTCCGGGAGATGGTCGGCGCACAAATTATAAATGCAATTTGAAGATGTGCAAAAGGCAACTTTGCTGGGCGGGATTCGATGCATGGGCCCCGCCATTCACGAAGGAGCAGGTCTGCGCGATCTGCAAAGAACGATACGGGAGGTGTGAAGATGGGAAGCATTCTGTCTCTGGTGATTCCGGCTCTGATTCCGGCGGTGGCGGACGGGCTGCGGGGAATATTCAGCAGGCTGACGGGCGGGGCAGGAGCCAAGCCTCAGAACGTGGAGGAGCAGATCAAGCTGATGACGGCGGAGAACGAGCGGCTCAAGGCTCTTGCTGAACTCGATAAGCCCTCGGAGAACATCTCCCCATGGGTGGCGGATCTGCGGGCATCGTTCCGCTATATCGCCGGCGGCTTGATCATCCTCGGTGCGGTCTCCACGCTTTACCTCCCCGCGGATCTTCTTGTGCAGGACGCCATCTGGAACCTCGCGGGGAGCGTGTTCGCGTTCCTGTTCGGGGATCGGATGTATTTCAAGTTCTCGAAGCGATAGGGGCGATGACAATGGATCAGTCGGTATCGTCGATGGTGACTGGGGCGATTATCGCGGGGGGCGTTGCGGGGTTGGTATCCGTGGGCGGTGCGATCGCCACGGTCTCCTTCCTACGGCAGTCGTTCACGGAATTCAAGGCGGAGACGGCATCCGCGTTCCGCGAACTTTGGAAGAAGGAAGGAGAGCAGGATGTGCGGCTGAACACGGTCGAGCGGAAGCACGAGGGGCTGGAGAGGGAGCACAACGTGCTGACCAGGGAACATAGGGTGCATCATGGGGCCCCGGACAGCGGATGAAATGGAAAGGGTGTTCGTCATTGCCCGCTTACCCCTATGCACGCTAACAAGCGACTCGAGTAGGATGCCTCCTCTTGCAGGAATCCCGAGTAGACCAGTTCGCGATGAAGGAGCTCGGATGCGACGCCATTGACCAGTGCCGCGACTCTTGCTTTATCCATAAACCAATTAGCATGCGAGGGGCGAGTGTGAAGAAGATCTTGTGACAGCCGTTCCAGATATGGAGAACGCTTGCCTCCTTCAGAGATGCCCAACCTCACGATCCTCTGTTGGACGTGGCCGCCTTTGCCATGGACCACCACGAGCCAAATCGTGATCAAGCCGGCCTCGTCTCCATTGCCCTCGATGTTGCCGATAAGCGCCCGATCTTGTGGTTTGACTGAGGTATAGGCATCGAGCCACTGTCTGACCAACGGATGCTCGAGGCCCAGGAGGTTCAATTCCTCCTCTTGAAGCGCCTTGTCACGATCCGTGGTGAATCGGACAGACTCGGAATTTGGGCGGTTCAGCAAAAAGACATCCTTGCCACTGGGGCGAAACTCACCGCCATCGAGACGGGCCGCCCGCTGGGCGAAGGCCAGAAGTCGTTGCATACCCCGGCCCTCGTCGTCGAACCGTTTGTAGTCGCCCAAATTGAATCTATCGAGGTCCTGGAAAAGTTCGAATACCACCTCACGAGCAAGGTTGGCATTGGTCATAGCAACCTCGAGCTCTTGCCGTGTCCGTTTAAGGGTCGGATCGAGGATCGCCTCCTGATACAAACGGTCGTAACTGAGGCGGCTACTTAGCTGGCCCAGAACCTGGCCTCTGAGGTCTTCCGCGACCTGGCCATTGTCATCCAGTTTGCCCAAGGCCTGAGCTATTCCGTGCAGCTTTTCTTCGAGAAGCAGAAATATCTTGCCCTCGATTGTGTCCGATGCGACCAGATTGTAGACCTGGGCCGTGTCCTTCTGCCCGTAACGGTGGATACGTCCGATGCGCTGCTCCAGGTCCATGGGGTTCCATGGGAGGTCGTAATTGAATAGCACTCGTGAGAACTGAAGGTTTATTCCTTCGCGACCTGCCGCCGTGCTGAGCAGCACCTTGGGTCCATCCGAACGGCGGAATCGTCGCTGGGCGGCCACCTTAGCCCCGTGGTCGCCACCCTTCAAGACCTCGACACGTTTGCCAGGAAAGACGGTGTTGATTGCTGCGCGCAGACTCTCGATGCTCCCGAGATAGGTAGTGAAGATCACGACCTTCTCGTCGGGGCTGATCTGCCAGAGTTGCCGCAATGCATCCAGAAGGACGCCTGTCTTGGTTTCCATTCCTTCGGGGAACTGATCGAGGAGGTCTCGAATCCTTCTTCGCTCCTCGGGAAGGGCCACGGAGACCAGGCTTGCCACAGCGTCTTCACCTATGACCGCCGCAAGGTCGGTATCGTCGAAGCTCTCCGCTGTCTGGACGAAGGCGGCAGTCTCTTTCCGCTTCTTTAATAGCTGGACCTTGGCATCGGCGAGAAACTGCTCCGCCTGGGCCTTGCCGAAGATGTCGTCAGACAGGTTGTGAATCTCCCGGATAAGGTTCCTCGCATCTTCGATGGCTCTGTCCCGACCGTCCACATCTAGCAGTTCCTCTCTCTCGATGGCCTCTTCGACGGTCAGCATCAAGAGCCGCTTGCGCAAGGTCGCCCGAACCGCGGCGAAACTGCTTGCGGCAATCTTTTGAAAAATGGTCATGACGAAACCGAGCGCACGTCCCTGTTTCCCCTGGGTGGCCGCGAGGTTGTATCCGTCACGCAAATAATCAAGCAAGGCCTGATAGAACGTCATCTCCCTTTCGCCGAGCGTGAATCCTTGGGTATGAACCACGCGCCGGGCAAAGAGCGGGCTCCCGTCCGCGGCGCATGCATCTGCCTTGGTCCTTCGCACCACCGCGGCATTCAGCCGGTGTCGGTTCTCGACCATGTCGCGTTCATCCGCGAAGAGTGTAGGGTCGAGCAGCCGCACAAGCATCCAGAACCGGAAATGATCCCCCTGGTGCGGAGTGGCGGAGAGCAGAAGCAGGTCCCGGCAATGGGGACGAAGGGATTCTGCCAGCTTGAAATTTTCGGTCTTGCGCGTCTTCTTGCCGGTCTTGTAAACGCTCAAATGATGGGCCTCGTCGAACACCACAAGGTCCCAGGGGGGCGCTTCGAGAAGCCTCTTTACCCGAACCCGTTTCTTGAGTGTGTCGACGGAGACGATCAACCGGTTGTGCTTGGCGAAGGCATTCGACTTCCGGTCCGTTACGTCTCCCTCCGACCCGAATACCTCGAAATCAAGATTGAAGACCTCGTTGAGCTCGCGCCGCCAGTTGTCCACCAACCCCGCCGGCACGACCATCAGCGCCCGACGCATTTCGCCGCGCGAAGCTAATTCCCGAAGGATCAGGGCCGTTTCGATCGTCTTGCCAAGACCGACTTCGTCGGCGATGAGAAAGCGCCTGGGCCGGGCGTTGGCGACCCGATGCACGATCACTACCTGGTGGGGTAGCAGGTCCACCTTGGCGGAGGTCAAGGTCGCCGCGCTTTCCATGAGCGGCAGCTCGGCGGCTTCGACAGCCAGCCATAGGCGCTCGATGGCTTCCGATGTGACCGGTTTCAGCCCGGCGATGACACGGTCGGACCAACTTTCCGCTTCCTGAAGCGCCTGCGGCGGTACCTGTCGTTCACCCAGCGACCGGAAAAAAACGCGGACGAATCCCGTCGGTTCGAAGCCGACGACCACGCCTTCTCCCAGCTCGGGGTGTTCGACCTTTCGGCCGACCTGCAGCTCAGGAAATCCTTGCGACATAGTATCCAACCGTAATGCTCTTTCCCTGTTCGTCACGAATCAGGCGCGCCACGTTCATGGTGGCGCTGCCGTCCCAGAGTGAGTACGACAGCCGAACCCGCTCGCCGTCCCGGCGGATGAACAACACCTCTTCGTCGGAGGCTGTCAGCTCAAACGATCTCTCATGGGTGCCGAAGCCGAACACCAGCCCTCGCTGATCCCAGCGGGCCTGGAACTCCTGCACGAACGGTTTGACCCGGCTTTTCAGGAAATTCTGGGCCTCGGCCGGTTCCATGACATCGAGGAAGGTCTCAATGCCGCACACGAGCACTGTCTGACCGTTTCCCGGCGGCTCGGACGGCCAGGCATTCATCCACCTGAGAGCTTCCCGCATGGACACAAGGACACCCCCGCCGATGAGCGGGCCGAGGGTGAACCGGTCAAACACAATGCTTGATCCGCGGCGAAGCCAGGCGCTTGAGGACATATCCCGCATCAGTCGGTCTCCATTTCCAGTTGATCAAACAGTGTCAACTGTCCGAATGCCGGCCCCTTCGCCGGTTTCGCGCGCCAGTGGCCGACGAGGTCCAAAGCAAGCTTGGCAACCTGTTGAATACCTGTGTCCGGATCGGTCTGGGCATACCAGTCCAGAATCGGGTCCACCGATCTCTTGATCTGGAAGGTGGCCCGGTTGAGTTCGTCGGAAACATCCACGCCGCTACCGGGTGTCGCCGCGCCGATCAGAAAATGGGCCTGGTCCAGATCGGTCTTGAGGACCTTCCGGTTGCGTCCCGGGGCCGTGAAATACTGGAAACGCTCCTCGATGGGGATCGCATTCACCGAGGTTCCGACCACTCGAATCCAACCCCGAGCCTCGATGTCCCCCTGAGAAACGCCCGTGCCGCGCAGCGTCTTGTGCAGCTCGTCACGGGCCATGGAGCGGCGGCCTTGGAAAACGCGCAGGAACAGCCGTGAGGTCGGTTCCGCCGCGTCCGGCGGGCGGCGCTTGCCATTCTCATCCTTACCGGCAAGCAGGTCGTCCAGGAGTTGGTTGATCCCAAGGAGCGCGTCCCGCACACCCAGGACCTGCCCATCGCCTGTATAAACCTGTCCGTAATGGCGGCTGTAGAACTCGAGGGCCTTTCCCCGCAGGATGACCAGAAGGTCCGATTCGGGAAGTTCCTTCCCGTGGGAATGCTCCAGGAGTTCCTTGAGCTGCGCCGCCTCGTCCTTGACCCACCGGCGCATCCGCGCCCAACTCACGGCCTTCGATTCTTCCAACCGCTTCCGGCAGACATGGACGATGTCGTATTCGATCTTCCGGGAACCGAACGCGCCGGTTGCGCCCTTGGTCTCGTCGCTGCGGATCGGATAAGTGGCGACGAGAAGGTATCCGGCGTTGAACAGGGCCTCGAGCACGTCCACCCAAGGCGCATCGGCGCTGTGGTGAAAGGTGAAGGCCATGAGCCCACCAGGCTTAAGCAGGCGGCCCGCCTCGGCCCAGCAGGCGGTGAGCGTCTTCTGATAGAAGTCGGAGGCTGGTTCCGTCCTGTAGAGCGGGTTGAGGTCTTTCTCGCCGAGTTGCTTGTTTCCGGTCAGTTCGCGCACCGTGGAGAGGATGCCGTTCGTGACGAACCGCTCCCTCTCGTAGTCCTCCCGGTCATCGGGATGCTCGACGGTGTTGTCCACGGCCTCCACCGCGTGGGGAGTCCGTTCCGGCTCGAAGTACTTGCGCTCCGGCATGCCGCGGTACCACTTGAGCAGGGGCAGGCGCATCCAGACGTAGAAGAAATCCGCCAGGTCGGCGTAGAACAGGTTGTTCCCGAAGGGTGGATCGGTGATGACCAAATCATAGGGAGTGCCGTTCAGCATCGAAAGGTCGGTGGAAGAACTACAGTAAATACTTGGCCCAATCTCGATCGGATCATCAGCCTCAACCTTTTCGGATTTTGCCTTTCCACCTTCTTTTTTGACGACAACCAATTCCCAGGGTGCTTGAGCCCAGGCCGTAGCATCGACGACCTTTTGCCCGGACGATTCCCAATTCCCACGTCCAAGCTTGTGAAAGACGCAGTTTTCGATCGTCTGTTGCTTTGGGTGAAAGTTCGCATTTGAGAACATCGGCTCCATCTTGTCCGCAGCCAGGTTCCAAAATGCGAACATGTTCTGATTCCTCAGATACTGCTGGAGCGCCCCCAGAGCCTGCTCTCGCACATCCAGAGGCCACTGGTCTTCCGGCGCATCGGCAATAACACGCATGAGTTGTGTGTGCACGAGGAGTTGGCGCGGGTTGAACATCTTCCACCAGTGGGTAAAACCCCAATTTGGGATTCCACCATTGAGCTTGTGAGTCATGTAGGCTGGAAACAACTCAGAGCGCGGCCAGTAATCGTTCAGGTCGGTCTCATTCCGGTCGGCCCATTCCCGCTCCGCCAGGATCAGACGCTTCACATCGCCCGGCTCAATCGCCTTGAAGTAGCGGCCGTTGTAGTTGTACCCCTCGACGCCGCACTGCGGGCAGTGACATTGCAGGGCATAGGCCGCCACGGGTGCGGTGTGTTTCGTGGGCTTGACCGATTCGAGGATGTCCTGTTTCTTGCCACATTTCTGGCAGGTGAAATGCGATTGCTGCGGCACTGTGCCTGTCCGTGTCTGAATGCGCGTTCCGTCGACGAGCACGATTTCCCGAGGCAGGCCGAACTTCTTGCGGTCTGCCGCAGACTCGGCGTCTTCTTCCTCTGCGACGTCCTCGTTTTCGCCGGCCTCTTCTTCGTCCTCTTCGGGGATCTCTTCATCCGCCAGACGGATGCGGCCGCGGACCTCGACGAAGCGCATACCTTCAAGCCGCCGTTCGAACCACCGGGCGGTCATTTCCGCATCGGCCCCGACGTAGCCCCCAAATTCCGCACCATCATCGAGACCGGACGCGCCCTCCAGCCACTTGGGGTGAATCAGGAGATACATGTAGACATAGTGGCTCTCGATGCCGAGGTCCTTCTTCTTTACATTCCCCGCCTTGAATTCATAGGCGACCAGGTTCCCCATTTGCAGCCTTCTGCCGCGGTGCTCCTCAAGAACCCGCTTTATCTTTCCACCAGCAAAAGAACCGCATTTCGGGCAACGCAAACCGGCTTCGACATCCAATACTCCTAACGCTTGATCAATCCGCTTTTGCTTTTCCTCTTTGTTTCCCTTGCTATAGTTCTTGATGAGTTGTGCGAACTCCTGGTTGGTCTCCGTGAAACTCGGCTCGTTGTCGAGCACGACGCGCTCGACTCCTGGGGCCATGCGCGTTTCGCCCAACTCGATATTGAACTCATGGCCGCAGGAGGGGCAGGCCGAGGGGATGAAGTAGGCGGTCAGCTTCTTTTCAGCGATGATGGGCGAGCGGAAGATTGGTGTGCGGTGATGGCAGCCCCGCACATTGCAGGGTCCGTGCTTGGCCCAGAAAGTGTAGATGATCTCCGGCCCTTCCCACCGGTACCGGCCACGCTGGTCAGGGGGAATCTCTGCAGGATCAGTATCCACGGACCTGCCGGTTTCCCGGTCTACCCAGCGGCCCGTGTGACCTCGGGGGCAGGTGGTGGTGTAGAAAGGCTGAACGAGAGGCTTGACCTTGGCCTCGATATCCTCGAAGAGAGCCTTGACCTGCCCGGGATCGCTGCAAGCCAGCTCGTTCTTCGTCACGAACCAGGCCACGGGATTGAGATCAACACCCGCCATCTGGAAGCCAAGCCGCGCGCCTTCGACCAGCGTGGTCCCGCCTCCCATGAAGATATCGAGCACCCTGAGCTTGCGAAAATGCCCGGCCTTCTGGTGGTTGCAGTAGTAATGGTCCCAGACTCGTTTCGCCGCCTGGGAGGTATCACCGGGTGCTTCCGTGGCGGCCGCGATCAGCAAGCTGCGAAAAACACTGGAGCGACGGCGGGCCCACCACTTGGACATCTGATAGATGGGCTTGCCCGCATTGCCTTCGAGGGTGGAAAGCGCATTGATCGGAGCGATTGGAAAGTCCACTTCGAGGCAGACGGGAGGTCTGTCCGGATCGCTGAAATCGGGTACTGGAAGTCGGATAGCCTTGCCAAGGTTGGGCGGCTCGTAACCGTTCGTCTTCTTGCGAACCTTCTTCCTGGTCGAATTCTCGTCAGTCAGCGCTGGCTCCATTCCAAACAGATCGTTCTTACCGTTACTCATCATGGACTCCGCGATCACAGCGGCGGCAGTTCGATGAAGGGTACCGCGACCTCCAAAAGGCTCAGGCCCCCATGACACACATGGGGGAAGCCACCTTGGACCTTCCATTTCCTCTGACCCATGACAATGTGGTGTTCGTTGTGGCTTACCACAATCGGGGGCATGAACCGTTCCTGCCAAGGGCCAGTTACCTTCTTGTACCGGGCTGCGCCGAAAGTCTCGCGCAGTTTCTCGATTACATCTGGATCGATTTCCTCGCTCGAAAACAGCTTACTTACTGCATAACCGTGGTCGGACGTGATGACCAGTTTTCTTCCTTGCCGAAGCCTGTTTACGAATTTCCAGAATCCTTCATCCTGGAGTGTTGTAGACGCGGCCTTGTAGATTTGATCCGGGAGTTTCTTGTGAATGTGGATGAGATCGTCGAGCCAGCTATGCCACACGAACACGTTGGACTCGTGGGGAATGCCCCCCACAGCGTCCTCGAAGGGCACGCTGATCACATCCGTGAAAGCCTTTGATGGAAAAAGATTGAAACTGCCCGGAGCGCCATTCCCCGCCAGATGACTGCGCGAGGGTACGCCCAGCGCGCGTGCAAACTGGTCCGTGTCGGACGGCGCTTCAGCGCCGGTCACACGCACATCGGAGGGCTGGATATTTCGTGCTTGTGCGCCTCCCAAGAGCCAAGGCATCTCGCGCAGAGACAGAGCATCAAGCACAAGGACGGCGCGGCCGATGCTGGATGGCGCAGCACACCATTCCCTCAGTTGACTTGAGGTTCTGCGGGCATCATTCGGGTAGGATGCCCACAATTCCCAAGCCGTCTCGGCAAGGAGGCGGTCGGGACCAACCGTCTGGTTATGGAGATCGACTGGGGAGCCGCAGGATACGGCAATCTCCCCTAATCGTGTGAAAATCCCGTTCCACGCGGATGTCGGCGAAGGAGAATCCAGAATGATGTCCACCCAAGTAGGTGTGCTCATTCTTCACCTCCCTCCTTGTTGAAGGTCACTTCCATGGAGGCTTTGAAACTCGAAGGGAGGCGCGTGAGAATCTGCTTCACTTGCTGTACGGTGAGGTTATTGAACTCGATCTTTGCCGTGTCCAGCACAGCGCTGGGATCAACGCCCCACTTTTCGAAGCATGCGGACAGGTTGATGCCAGTGGTCGCTTCGTCCGTCCGGTGGATCTCGGTGGTTCCCGTTACAGGTGGCACGGGACCTTCAGAAGTTGTGGGGGGCGTAATCGGTGGAACCAGTGGGGGCTGTGTGCTACCGCCTGTCGGCTGAGGAGGAAGGAGTGGCGGTTGGATCCCCGGACCCGTAACAGTCGTCCCGCCAACCGCAGCCGGAAGGGCAAGTTGGATCTGTCGCATCTCCTGTCCGGAGCGGAAAGCTCTGGAACGAATAAAGCGGAGTGCTTCCTCATCGTTTGAATGCTCTGGTAGGCGACCAACCCAGGTTCCGCCGACATTTACCACGATCTTGCCCTGCGCGACGATCTTCAGAATCTCTTCATGGATGGGGGTTTCACCTAGGAACGGTATGGCGTTCTTGGTCTCCCGCGGCGGCGGTTCAGTTAGTTCGTCGAGCAGGTCACCCACCAGGCACGATTCTTTGGCGCGCTCCAATACCAGGGACTGAAACTCAGCGGGATCGAAGAGGTCCTCGACAAGGGATTTCTCGACGGCGGTCGGGATCTCACCGCCTTGTGCGGTCACGCGCTCCACATCGAATACGCATTGATCTGGTTGCTGGTAATTCCAGCGACGCAGCACCGCAAACTTGTCGTATCGCTTCTTTAGTGCATCCCGAAGCGGCTTGTCGAATTCTTCTTTCAGCACACGGTATTTTGAATCATCGCGCCACGCAATCGAGGTAAGGTAGGAGCACCTTGAGCAGAAAAGGAGTTCTCCATCCCGGTAGATGCCTTTCTCGCCGTCCGCAGGCAACAGGAATCGAACCGTATTCCGCTTTGCAGGGACATGACTGGCGAGCCATTTCCCGAGAGCATCAACCCGCTTTCCCTCGCTCGTCTGCAGTGGCTCAGGGATGACGATGAGAACCGGCCTGTCCCATTTCGAGGGCTTGTCCAAATCGTCTACATCAACCCACGGGTCATTCCGCCAATTGGGGCCGAGGGCAATTACGCGAGAGGAGGATTGCCTCGTTTCGGGGACGAGGATGTGACGAAGGGTATTGCGAACGTGTTCGATGTCTTTCCCCGGATAGACCGTCTGACCCATCTCAGCGGCCGAAACCCCTTGTTGCCAGAGCTTGTCGTTCTTCGCCGAAGCCCGAACTTTCGACCGCGGATTCTCTTCCAAACCAAACCGAAGGCGACCATCCGGGCTTTCTTCGCCATGGATGTTTATGCTGGCCTCAATCAACTGAACGAGTTCGCCCTGGAACGAATTGTCGTCGACCGGCTGTTCTCGAGTAATGTCGAGATGAAGCTCCTGTCGCGTCCCTCCCGCGTTTCTTCCGGCCGACATGGAACGAATCCAGAGTGCGCTGACCAACTCACGTGCATGGGGCACGGATGCTCCGATTGTCTTGACTGTTTGGAGATTTCGTTGGGCAACTTCTCGCAGCTTCTCCTGCTCTCCTACTGTGGCAATCGAATCCAGTAGCGATTGAACGCCACACGTATCGTCATCCACGAAGAAATCAGCGGGTGTAATGATCGGCACTGCCTCTCCTCGCTCTCGGTATGAGGAAGCGAGGATACGAATTAGGTCGCGTGTTTCCTGAGCGGCCTCAGCCATCAAGATGTGGTCTTCCAGAAGTTCCATAAGCTCCGGCGAGAAGGGCCAACAGGCCGTGACCTCTGATATGACCCGGGACCTTTCTGAATCCGGCAGATGAGAAAAACGAAGCCGAAATCGCTCGGACGCATAGGACTCGAGAAGGCTCCGTATCTCGTTGGTCGGGATGTTCTGGCGGTTCTCAAAGAGACGATATAGTAGTAGCTTCTTACGGTCGTCCTTCGCGGTGGGCCCTCGAAAATCAATGATGATGGGTCCGTCACGGTGGACCTGCCTAAAGGCCTCCGTGTTGTTATTCAGCACGGAGATGACAAAAATCAGAATTTCCGGTCGGTCCTTAGAAAGTTCAGACAGATTCTGGATGAAGTTCTCGGCCAAGGTCCGGTACTTGATTCCTTCCGGCCCTGGCTGATCACTCAGACCATCGAACCATTTCTGGAATTCATCGAGAATCAGTGCTACGGGTTGAGCTTCGAACATTTCCTCTAACAGGGATCGCGGAGGGTATGGCCGACCCATCTGGTTGAACTTGCCCCTGAAGAACTCTCCCTTGGGGTGACGCTCGAATATGAGGTCCCACAACAGAGGGTACTCATGGTTGTGGACCGGTTCCGAAATGGCAAAGAACCCGCCATCGAGAACGAGCCCACTCAAAGGCTGCGCGCCAAGTCTGTTTCCCCATTCGTTGGCCCACTTCTGAACCTGAGAGGAGGACTCGACTGCGTGGTGCATCACGGCCATGATGTGTGATTTACCACGCCCCCGGTCTCCCATCAGGACAATAGGGCGCTTGGAGCGATCCGTGCTGACCGCGCGCAAGGCAGTCTGAACGTCTGCCGTTGGGTACGTAATTGAAAGGATGAAATCCGGGGTTCTCTGAGCTGCTCCGGTGTTGTCCTGCCTGCGCAGGGCTATGGCTGTGCCCGGCATTTGCGAACCGAGGAATTCATCCCGTAATTTTAAGTTGAGCATCATCAGCCTCCGTGCTCGTTATCCGTTCCTGCCGTCCGGAATATTGCATTATCATCAAATGCTTACGGTATTTAAGAGTGGGGTCTCGCTTGGACGCAGGTAACGCTCCCAACCGAGTCGAGGTTAAAAGTCAATCTACACCGAAATGGCCGGTATCATCCTATCACCTCCAAATTTTCCCGAACAGGTATCCCTTCATGCTTGACTGCCGCATGATGCGACAATAAACTGCACGGCATAGTCAAGCTCTCGCTCTTCGCAGTTCCCCTTCGGCCATGGGGTAACGCCTTGGGCACGGTCAAGCGGAAAATCGCGGTCGTTGCTCTTGCTCTATTTCTTCTCAGCCCGCTGTCCGCATTCGCCAGGGGAGGAGGGCGGGGCGGTCATCATTCCGGTTCTCACTCTCGCAGTTATCATTCGGGATCACGTTCGCACGGAGTTCATTCAGGCGGCCGTCATAAATCCACTGCACCGGGCGTCAAGCGGGACAGCCACGGAAAAATTAAACGGAGCGAAGAGTCCAAGAGAAAATTCATGAAGCAGTCCGGCTATCCGCACGGTCGGCCGGGATACGTCGTGGATCATATCGTGCCGCTGAAACGCGGTGGCTCCGACTCACCCAGCAATATGCAATGGCAGACGAAAGAGGCGGCGAAGGCGAAGGATAAGAGGGAATAACCGCAGCAAACATTACATTCAGAGAAGATTGAAAAGGAGGAACGATGAGCAAGGGGAGAGATCGCACAGTCTACCGGCGGCCTGATGGCACATGGGCGAACAAGAGGAATGATGGGGAACGGCCTTCTAGCACCCATGATACCCAGGGAGAGGCAATTAGGCAGGCGAAGCAAATGTTGCAGAATCAGGGCGGCGGCGAACTGATCACAAAAGGGATTGATGGCAAGATCCGGAGCAAGGACACCATTCCGCCCGGGAACGATCCCAATCCTCCCAAGGATATAGAGCACTAACTATTGATTGACGCCTCCTCTGGATCCCCATTGTCACCAGATTAGGTGACTACAATACTAGTGGAAGTCCATAGGACAATATATGCGAGATGATACCCTCTGATGGCCGGCGATACGAACGTGCGAGTCAGGTTCAGCAAGCTGATTTTCAATATCACTCCGCGAAAGAGCGAAATTGATCAGATAAAAACAAGTATGTCGATGATCAAAAGGCGGTTGGAGTCGTCATTCGGCATCAAAGGGTTCATGCTTGCAGGAAGCCACCAAAGGGAAACTGCGATCAGGAAGATAAGCGACGTTGATTTTTTCGCTGTATTCCCTCGCAATGCCGCGAGGTGGGGCGGAAGCTATGTCAATTCCCAAACCTTCCTTGAGAATATCCGCGCCGACCTCGGAACCCGTTTTTGGCAAACCCTGATTTCAAGGGATAGACAAGCGATCGTAATACAATTCAAGTCCGGTGATAACGCAGTTGATGTTGTCCCCGCAATCTTCGACAGAGTGGAACGAGGTGTTGGTCCAATATTCATGATCCCTGATGGCGAGGGGGATTGGCTACAAACCAGTCCGTATACCCACACAAGATTTATCGCTAACGCCGACAAAAAGTCTGGATACAAACTTCGCAGGACTGCCCAGATCCTCAAATTCTGGCGCTACTGTCGTACTCCAGTTGTTCCGCTTTCATCGTTTCACATTGAGCTTCTTCTTGCGGCGTCTGGTACATGCGAGGGAGTAATGAGTTACCCGGAATGCGTAGCGCAGGCTTTTTATCTCATGGTACAACGCAAGTGTGCATCCTTCCGTGATCCGACGGGAATCTCCGGTCTTATACATGCTGTAAAAACTCAACCGCAGAGAGATGCGGCCCTTGGTTCCCTTGGCAGTTCTTGTCGGTGGGCATGGGAAGCTCTGGAAGCCGAACGAAATAGGGACAACGCCGAAGCGTGCTACCGATGGAGTCTGGTGTTCAATCACAATTTCCCTTCTTTGAGGTAGAGTTGCCCACCACGATCGAACAAGGATTTGAAACTCTACGGCGCAGGTTGGAAATTACTGGGTTGCAGGAGTCTGTAATATCGACAAGACAACAGGGTATCCGCGAGAGTGTATCTGCAACCATGATGGTACTTGATTCATTTCTGATAGGGTCGTATCGCCGAAACACAATGATTGCCCCTCTTCAAGAGGCGGACGTTGATATCGTTATTCTCCTGGCGGAACCTCATTTCCAAGCGGGCCCGATAGGCGTGCTGGATCTAGTAAGAAATGTATTGAAGAGGTCTTTCCCTACGACTAGGGATATAAGCAAAGATGGCCAGGCTGTGACAATCGAATTTTCCGACTTCCATGTTGACGTCGTACCAGCGTTTCCTTGGGAACAAGGGAGTATCCTCATCCCAGACTCGACCAGAAATAAATGGATCATGACAAACCCAAAAAAACATATCGAGATTTGGAGTTATGCGAACAGAATTCATGGTGGCATGCTTATCCCTCTCACGAAAATGCTTAAATGCTGGAACAGGGAGAAGGGGATGCCTTTACGGTCCTTCCATCTCGAAACGCTTACCCTAAACGTCCTCTGTAATATTCCTGTGCTCGACTTTCCCTCCAGCATCCGATATGTCTTCGAAAAAACATTGTCGAATATACCGGTGTTCTCACAAGATCCTTCCGGGGTTAGCGGAAATGTCGGCGACTATTTGGATACCATTCCGAAGATCGGCGAGGCAGTCATCAGTCTTCAAAATGCACGCGATATTGCAATTGAAGCGGAGCGTTTTGGGAACATAGGATTTATCTCCCAGGCATACGACAAGTGGCGGATCCTCTTCGGTCGCTATTTCCCCTCCTATGGACTTCTATCGTGACTCAGCCTAAGGTCAATAACATTTTCGAAAAGCAGTCGAGCCAACCGTTCCGGGATCTCTGGAGAGCGTTCACCCAACTTTACAACGAGGCTGAAAGAGCAATCGAAATCCAAGTTGTGCTCGTCATCGTATTTCCCGTGGTGATGACCATGCTTACCGCTATATTCCAATGGCCAATCAAGCCATTCGTCGCGCTTTACGCAATTACAATATCGCTGATCGACGCAGCCTTCCTGCAATCGCGGCAAAAACAGCTACGCAAAAAAGCAGCAGTGATCCAAGAGAAGTTCGATTGTGTTCTCTTCGCGATGGGATGGAGCTTTCTTCATGTAGGAAGCGAACCAGAGCCTGAGGTGATAGCTGAATATTCCAGAAAATACGGAACGAGAAAAAAGGAAGAGAGACTTCGCAGTTGGTATTCAGAACCGACCTCTTTCGTTCCGATTCATGTTGCCCGCTTTCTCTGTCAACGTGAAAACGTCACATGGGATGCGAACCTTCGACGTCGGTACGCAACGGCGATTAAATGTTGTATGCTCTCCTTGGCGATTTGTGGTGCAATCGCCGGACTCGCGCTGAAGATGTCTCTCGAAAATCTGGTGATGGTTGTGCTATCACCTGGGCTGCCGATGTTCTTGTGGCTCATCCGTGAATGGACTCAACAGAGAGAATCCACCGATACAGTCGAGAGGCTCAAAGAACGAATCAGTTCGATATGGGTTCGTATTCTCGACGACAAGATTTCCGAAGCAGAGCTCGAAGTAGAGTCAAGAAATTTACAGGATCTTATCTTCGATCACAGAAAGTTAAACACACCGATACCTGATTTTGTTTACGAGTATTTCAGGGATAGGCAGGAGGAACAGCAAAAGGCAGGAGCCGATGCACTTGTTGGCGCATATCTCGGCAAGTGTTTATCGGCATCGGAAGTTGACCCACATGGGTCAAAATTGAAACCCGATTGATACACCAGGACAATCTCGACCGTCTATCCGTTGTGGGCGGCTTGCTTGGCCACAGAAGCCGTGACTAAAATTTGTAGAATACAGTTACAGTCGAGCGCCGAGTGTCCCATTTGTGTCCAAAATCCTGGGAAACCTACGGAAATCTCCCTAAATCTACGGAATGTGTAATTTTGATATGGTTGTAACTATTCGATAAACAAAAGGATTGGAGTGCCTTATCGGGGGCAAGGCTGCTTGAGGGGGTGGTGGGGAAACCCATGCAGGTTCGAGTTCCCCTTCAGGCCGTGCTCGGGCCTGCTCTTCTTTGCTTTCCAGTGCACCCCAGGTAGCAGGCGGCCGACGTTACGGTCAATTCGGGCTTCACTCCATCCTCAGCTTCGGCAGGGGTGGCTTCTTCCCCTTGCCCCCGCTCCGCACGCGGGCCCAGTAGCCCCTGGGCGGCACGGGCACATTGAGCTGGCGGCAGACCTTTCCCAGCCACACGCTGGAGACTCCGTAGCCCTTTGCCACGGTCAGGGCGGGCTCTGACCAGATTTGCTCGTAGAGAACCTTACGGTCGTAGCGCTGCAGCAATGTCCTTACCTCGTTCGTCCGCTTCTCGCGTTCAAACTTTCTTTTCTCTCTTTCGGTGATGGGCTTCTTATATAGGCCCAAGGAGGTGAGCCGCGCTCGCATCTTCGGCGTTCGGACGAGCTCCTGGTAGGTTTCTGGGGCGCAGATCTCCGGCCGTTCCAGGTGATGATGGATCGATTTCAGGTGATAATCGCTCATCCTCGACAGAGAGCGCCGGATATCGGCGAGCCGCATCAGGTCCTTCTCCTCCCAGCGCACCCCGCACTTGAGGATGGCCTCGATCACGCCCGTGCCTCTGTAACCACCGCTCAAGTATGAAAACCGATCCTCCAGCCACCGGGAATGCCACCATAAGATTCGGGTCAGGTCCCTGGGCGGCTGCATCGTCAGAAGGAATGAAACGATGGATTCGCTACCCGCATGTTCGTACAACTCGTCGAAGTCGTCACAGGCGGGATCGGGCCCAAGTCGCTTCAGGATGCCGAGATGTCCGGCGCGCGCAGCCTCGTAGATTGCCGACCACCCGAGGAAGGGCTCCTCGCCCTCTTCTGAGTCAGCATCCTGGGCAGCCTCCAGGTTTGGACTTAGCACCGGCGCGTGGGGATTGGCACCGGCCCAGAGGCAAAGAGCAACGCCTCGTTCGTTTCCTTCCCCAGCATGGTCACCGAGGGCCATATTCAGCTCCCGTTGAATCCTTGGGTCTTCGGTCCGATGCCGCTTGACGAATCCGAGGAGAGGGCGGTTCGAGGTACTGTGACCGAGGACGGATGCCATCACGTGTCGCTCTGTCAGGTCATAGCCAGACGCCCAGAACCGCTCATAGAGATCTGCATTGTAAGTCTCGAGCACCGTGTAGAGGTCGACGCTCTTGAGATCTCCACCCCATTCGAGGAGGAGGTCGAATAGGTCCCAGCGCCGGGATCGAAGCGCCAAGTCGAGCGGTGAGTACCTCTCAAGCTCGAGCCGGTAGCCATTCCGTAGCAGAAGGGTAGCGAGTGAGTGCTGACCGGTTTCGATGGCGATTTGCAGCGCCGTCTTCGGCCGGGCTCCCTTAGGGACAGCCTCTGGCGTCAGCTGAAGCGGCTTCCCATCGGCGATCCAGCGCTCGACGTCGTAGAAGCGGCCTTCGCGGCACAGCTGGTGTAGGGGCCGCACATCCTCAAGAGAATGCGCGAGAGGACAATGGCTTACTTCTGGCATAACGGGTTGATTCTAGCTCGGCGCCAGAGCGCTTGCGTCAGCCGTCGCGACCTGCGTGTTAATAGGCATCGAAATATGACCCACTCTATGGCGCTGTCAGTGGAAAAATCCGGTCCTTTTCGCCTCCGACCTCTTGCGCCTCCTTCAAGGGTTGGTCTGGGCGCCGTTTAGTCAGTCTCTTTAATACCCGCTTCACGCAGGAGTCTGTAGAACACCTTGAGTGCTCCGCTTCGGCTGCCGCCCGCCTTTTCGATAGCGGTTTTCCAGATCTGTTTGCCTCCGGGAACTTGTCCGGCGATGCGTTCTGCCCGGACAATCCTGATCCAATCGGCATTGTCAGGGTCGGAGTCGAGATTGATCACGGGGCGTTGGGCGGTCTTCTGTGGTGCCACGACGCATGATGTTTCCGGCGAACCGGTTGGAATCGGCATATCTTTTACGACAGCACTGATAATGACTGGCAGCCCACTTTTGTCGAGCTGTTGCTCCGCGTTGACTTGAACGAAGGTCAACGGGTAGTGAACGCTATGCATCTTCGCCAGGAGTTTCTTGATACTCTGGCGGGCAAGTTGTGGTGTCTGAAATGGTGTTTTCTTTGGGCTATCCCTGAGAATAACCTGCCAATATGAGGCGGGTGCCACGACGGCAAGCGGTAGATCAACAAGGTTATCGATCTTCCCGACAAGGTTGGCCCACTGCGAAGGCAATGGACACCCATCGATCCCACTCCATGCCTTTCGGATTGCGACTCCGTATGCCAGGACTTCCACGATGGCCCGCAGAAGGTATTCACTCGGTTTGATCTTCAGCTCGATTGCAACCGGGATGTTCTCTTTCGTGGCGCCGAGAAGATCGAGTTCACCCCATTTACGATTCTTATTCGTTTCACGCAACATCACCTGGAAGCTCACGACCTTTCTGAAAGGGACCTCAGGACCAAGGCTATTTTTATTTCCCTTCTTCTGCCACTTTCTGAAGATCGCCTCCTCCCAGTGTTTCTCAAGAGGCGGGACGCTGGGTGTCAGTTTGTGGGGATCCTTGTGGACCAAGGCATATGGATGACCTGCTTTGCGTACCGGCGCGGCGTCGTGTGTGTTGCGGATCAGCGTGTCAAGATTATCGGTGATAAAGTCCGCGTGCTGTTCCGTGAACTTCAACTGCATCTTGTCTTTGATGATGTGGAGACTCATGGTTTTGTTGAGGACGTATTGCTGTCTTTTCATGTCGTATCTCCTTTTTCACGATCGATTGATGTCGAAATGCTCTCCGTCGGTTAACACCCTGACATTTTCGAACAGTTGCGTGAACGCCATGGGGTCTATTGTGTGGACGGGGCAAACAACGGCACCCGCGAACGCTTTGCGCAGACGTTGTAGATCCCTGACGGACGCATGTCCCGACGTGTGGCATTTGTACATGGGGATTCCCCGTCTCTTGAGCCACCCCAAGAACAGTTTTGTTTTCTCGTCCGCAAGATACCCGTCCCACATCGAATAGATCAGGCACGCTCCGTCAAGGCATCCGGATCTTTCCACATCAATCTGCATGCTCGGACGAAACAACATCACAGAGTTCTTTGCCGCTGCCGCTAAATCTTCCGGGAAGATACGGTAGCCCCGGTATTTATTGGCTACCGAGGCTTTGCGTATACGCACGATCTTTTTCCTTTGGAATTCCGGCAGGAACACCTTTATGCCATCCCAATCCGCCTGAGGTAGTTTGCTGTTTCCCGTAGCCCGGAGGATTTCCGCAGTGTACATGTCGATGATGAACTGACGCCGACATCGTTTTGCCGCCTTGAAAACGGTCACGAGTCGGTCGATGTTTTGCCCCGAGCACCAGACCAGCGGCATTCCTGTGGTGGTGCGAAAAATGCGCTCGAACTCTTTTTGGAGATCGTTTTCGGTCGGGAACCCCTTTTCGCTATTATCCCTTCCAATGGTAGTGCCCTCCATCAGGAGAACATCCACGCCAGGCGGTGGGTGGGTTACCAGACGGGTGAACAGGGAACCCTTTCGGCCATGCCCGCGCAGATCGCCTGTGTAGAAAATCCGTTTTCCGTCACCCTCGATAAGCACGGCATAGCTGTCGTAGGCCGAATGGTCCATCAGGTATGGCGTGATCTTAAAGGGGCCAAGCGGGAGAGTTTTGCCGTTTTCGAGATGGGTCACGTTCTTGAACGTACCCCCGGATGGCGTGAATATCGCGGACGCCTCCAGGATCCGCTCGGTCGCCGCGCCAATGAGGAAGGGTGTAGAAGGCGGAATCCGGAACGCCAGTCCATAGTGGTCGAGATGCGGGTGTGACAACACCACGCCCAAGAGCGAGTCATCAGGGGCCTTCAGCCCTTCCACCCGGGGCATCTCCACCGATTCAGCATCCTGGCTGTCCAGCGGCTGACCGATGTCAATAATAAGCCGCTTTCCCTGCGACTCGATCTCGATGCAGGTGCCGCCGATCTGTTTCGCGCCCCGCAGGATGCATATTTTCATGATCCAGATCCCAATTCTTCGCCCTTCAGAAAGGATTTCAAATTGACCCTGGATTTCGGGTCCATGCTGATGGGGGTGACCAATACCAGGTTATTACGGATGGCAAGGATGTCGGAATCCGGCTCAAGCGAGGTATCGTCGCATCCGTACTGGCACTCCCCCTGCTCCCGAATATAGCTCTTCCCGGGGGAAATGTGGATCAACGTTGCCTTGATGTCAGTGTGACCCATCGCCTTCATGATGGCGAATGGGTCAGCTCCCGTCATCGCCATCTGCGAACCGAAGATGTAGAGGAATTGAATTCGCAGGAAGCCTAGTCCAAGAACCTCTGAAACTCTCGAATCTGCCCACTATATTCTGTGATGGTACCGATAGGGCGAAGAACTCGCTCGGTGATTAACGGTTGGTGGGTTGAATCGGGCATGGTCAGAATTTTCTCCCGAATCTCCGGTGCCAACCGTAGCATGCCCATGACCTGAGTTACCCGGCCGCGAGTAATACCTTCCCGCCGGGCGATATCGGCCTGGTTGGCAATCTTGCCGTTCGCCAGGAGGGCCTGCCACTCGATGGCCTTGCGTAGGAGCTCGACCACCCGGGGGGTCTTGGAGTTGCCGTGTCGCGGGGAACGGTGCTCACCATCCGGTTCGCGGGTACTTAGCGCGTCAGGGCGCCGATCCGCCCCGATCATGGTCACTCACTCGCCCGTTCCTAAGGCTATGTAGATGCGGTCTTGACCAGTTCTTCCCAAACCGCCTTTTCGTATTCTACTGCCCGCTCGGACCGCGGCGTACACGACGGTCCCGACGTGACGATCTGCGCGGGGGAGGTGTCCCTCTTTACCGAAACCACTTCGATCTTCACCGCCATGGTGGCCTCGTTGCACTCGAGAGATTCCTTGAGTGCACTCCCTTTCCCGCGAATCCCGAAGACGACATCTCCTCCGAACACCACTTCGATGATGACGCGGCCGTCCCTCCGGATGTTGGTCACGGTCTGGGATGCCCTTACCATCCCCGCGACGATCGTTCTCTCGTCCGGGCAGTAGAACAAGGACATCGGGGCTGTGTTAGGCCAACCGTCTTCGTTGACGGTTCCCACCGTCGAGATGACGCGGTTGGGGTTTTCGTTGAACGTCTTCCGGAGGTCGAACACCTTTTCTTCCCCCTTGTGGGCGATCCGTACGACAAGGCTATCGGACACCGTTCTCGCCATCTCTCCTCCTTTCTCTCAACCGGTTTGTCATTTCCGCAACGTATTGTATCGTCGCCGCCTTGGCGGCCGCAAGCAGCGTCGCCTTCAGCAGCGTCGCCTTCGGCATCCGTGCGCGGATTTTCCTGCGGGAAGCCCAACATTCCGCTACGCCAGTTTACGCCATTCTTGGATTAACCACAGGACCCCTAGACCATGAGCTTATGGAACTCCCGAAGCTGATCGCGGTAATCCGTGATGGTTTCGAAGGGGCGAAGCACCCTCTCTGAAACTTGTGAACGTCGCACAGCACTGGGCATGGATAGGACGTACTGCTGGATCTCCGGCGCGAGCCTTAGCATGCCCAATACCTGTGTCACCCGGGCGCGGGTTACACCTTCCCTGCGGGCGATCTCGGCTTGGTTGGGGATCTTGCCGGATTCCAGAAGAGTTTGCCACTCGATGGCTTTGCGGAGAAGCTCGACCACCCGAGGCGTTTTTGGTTTTCGGGGGAGGGTGGGATTGCCTCTGCTTGGTAGGGAAGCGCTGACCACCCTGTCAGTCGCCACCCGGCGCGTCAGGGCGCCGATATTGCCGTTTTCAAACGCCCCCTTGGGCCCGAGGGCGATCTCAACCGTTTGTTCGCGGTAGGCGGCCACGGGGGCGCCACTGTGGGCATTCTTGGCGATATGGACGATCCGGAAGTAGACCTCCGGCTCGACCCATCCGGGGCGGGATCTAATACTGTTACATATGGGGAGCCAGCAAAGTTCCGGAGAGCGTGCCGATGCGCTCTCCGTTTTTTTCTCTTATTTGTCCCGTCACATCCTGGAAGATGCTCTTCCGGCAAGCGTACCGTGTTCCGGTCTACGCGGATTTCCCCCTGGGGCAATCGCTGTACTCGGCACCCAGGTTGACGGCCGATCGACAATGTATCGATACTCCGGAGGAAAGCCTTGCAATCAGCCGAGACATAAAGTTACAATCAGCCGACATGGAACGGTTGCCGATCTATCCCCGTTTGGCCGAATCGCGCGTCGAAGAGGCGCTCGCGGACACGCCCGTCGTTCTGATCCACGGACC
>Ga0163199_1000577_pt1 | contig 23240 bp, 17 predicted proteins | sample PL_2010_150m_FD_113537 | JGI IMG/M metagenome (GOLD analysis project Ga0163199, IMG submission 113537) | Freshwater microbial communities from Powell Lake, British Columbia, Canada to study Microbial Dark Matter (Phase II) - PL_2010_150m | ecosystem: Environmental > Aquatic > Freshwater > Lake ...
ACCGAATCCCGGGTGCGGGGGCTCGAGGAGCATCTCAACCGGCACATCGTCGGACAGGAGGAGGCGATCTCCCGGGTTTGCCGCCGTCTCGTCCTTTCCCACGCCGGGCTCGGGGATCGCCGCCGGCCGATGGGCGTCTTCCTGTTCCTCGGTCCCTCCGGGGTGGGGAAGACCGAGGTGGCGCGGCGGATCGCCTCGTACCTCTTCGCCAACGAACGGGCGTTCATCCACCTGGACATGTCGGAGTACCAGGAGGAGGTCAGCGTCTCCCGCCTCATCGGCGCCTCTCCGGGGTACGTCGGCTACGAAGAGGGGGGCCGGCTCGTCGCCCGGCTGCGGACCACCCCGTATTCGGTGGTCCTGCTCGACGAGGTCGAAAAGGCGTCCCCCCGGGTGTTCGACCTGTTCCTGCAGCTGTTCGACGAGGCGAAGATCACCGACGCGCAGGGACACACCGCGGACGCCCGCCACACGATCTTCATCATGACGGGAAACATCCCCGTCCGGAAGGAGATGGGGTTCCGCGCGGGGGAGGCCTCCGTGGCGGAAGGCGCCGCGCTGGCCGAGGTCCGGCGCCGGTTCCGCCCGGAGTTCCTCAACCGGGTGGACGAGCAGATCGTCTTCCGGGCGCTCGCCCCGGACGACGTCCGGAAGGTTCTTGCGCTCCGGATCGCCGAACTGTCGGAGAGCCTCCTCGCCGACCACGGGGTGGGGTTGGAGATGGACGCGGACGCGGCCGACTGGCTCGCCACGGAGGGATACCAGCCGGAGTACGGGGTCCGGGAACTCGCCCGGGCCGTGGACCGATGGATCCGGGCGCCGATCGGGGCGATGAGCGCCGAGGGCGAACTCGGGCGCAAGGCCGCCTCGGGCACCCCCTTGAAGGTCCGGAAGACGGCGGACGGCCTCCGGGTCGAGTAAAATCCCCACCCCCGATCCGGCAGACCGTATCGATATCCGTCGATTGTCGTATCGATCCGGTCCTTTGCGCATTTTTCTGTGAAGTTTTCGATTCCGTTGCCGAAAAGGATTCCTGGCGGGCAATGAGGGCTGGTGTCGCGCGCCGGGGGGGATCGTGAAGTTCTGGCGATTGGTGGTGCGGGGGGAGCTTCGGCAGGCATGGGGGATTCTCTCCCGCCGTCCGGACTCCGAGCACGAACAGGCGCTGATCCGCGTCGTTCTTACGACCATCACCTACATTTACCTGCGGGTGTACTGGGTCGGGTCGCTCGGGGGGCAGCTCACGCCGGAAGAGTCGCGTCTCTTCTGGATCTCGGCCATCTACCCCCTCTTCTCCTTTGCCCTTTTCCTCCGGATCACCTTTGCGCAGCGGGTCTCCCCCTTCCGGCGGCTCCTCGGCATCTTCGGGGACCTCTGTCTCGCCGCGTACGGCATCTCGGTGGTGGGCCATGCCGGGGGACCGCTGTACGTGATCCTGCTGTGGGTGATCTTCGGGAACGGATTCCGCTACGGAAGAAAATACCTCTTCATTTCGGCGGCGGTTGGAACGGTTTCCTTCGGGATCGCCATCTTCGAGAACTTCTACTGGCTCGACAAGATCCCGCTCGGGATCGGCCTCATGGCCGGTCTCGTCATGCTTCCGCTGTACATCTCCGCCCTCCTCAAGAAGCTCACGATCGAGGGGAAACGCGCCGAAGAGGCGAACCGGGCGAAAAACCGGTTCCTCGCGAACATGAGCCACGAGATGCGGACTCCGCTCAACGGGATCATCGGGATGCTGGACCTGCTGAAGGATACGCGGCTTTCAACGGAGCAGGAGGAACTGACGAATACGATCGACGACTCGGCGCACACCCTTCTGTTCCTGATGCAGGACGTCCTCGACCTCTCGAAGATCGAGTCGGGGAAAGTGTCGGTCGAAGTGTCCGACTTCGACCTGTACGCCGTGGTGAAGCACACGGTCGCCATCGTCGAGCCCCAGGCGCGGTTCAAGGGGCTCGCCACCTTCCTGCGGATTCCTTCCAACGTGCCGTTTCTGCTTCGCGGGGATCCCCTTCTGCTCCGGCAGGTGCTTCTGAACCTCCTCGGGAACGCCTTGAAGTTCACCGAAAAGGGCGAGGTGGGGGTTCGCGTCACCCTGGAATCCGAGACGCCGAGGATCGCGACGATGCGGTTCGAGGTGGTGGACACAGGCATCGGCATCTCCGCCGACGCGCAACGACGCATCTTCGACCGGTTCACACAGGCGGACGAGTCGATCACGCGCCGGTTCGGCGGGACAGGGCTTGGGACGACGATCTCCAAGGAGATCGTCGAGATGATGGGCGGCAGGATCGGGGTCCAAAGCGAACCGGGCCGGGGCAGTACGTTCTGGTTCTCCCTCGAACTGACCAAGCAGAGCAGGCAGGAAGATGAGGCGGTGCCCGCGGCGGCGCTCGTGGACCGGCGCGCCCTTGTCCTCTCGTCGGAACCCGAAGCGGCCGAGTCCCTTCGACAGCACCTTTCGGGGTGGGGCGTCCACATAACCATGGTCAACCGGTCCGCCCAGGCGTTCGCCCGGATCGTCGGTTCCTCGAACGCGGGAACCCCCTTCGACTTCGTTCTTGCCGTCGCGGAGGGCCTGGACATGGACCCCGCAGGGTTCGCCCGCGCCGTCCGGTCCGATTCCACGATCCACGAGAGCCGCCTCATCCTCGTGACCCGCGGGGGAGAAGGTGGGGATTCCGCCGTGGCGGACGGCTACAGTACCGCCGTGCCGGCGCCGGTGGACAAGAGGATTCTCTTCAACGCCCTGCACTATTCGCGTGCCGGGACCTCGGCGGGGGATTCCCCGGTCGGGGATCTCGCGGAGAAGTACCGGCGGAAGAGCGTGGACGGAAGGAAGCTGCGCATCCTGGTGGCCGAAGACAACCGGACGAACCAGATGGTGATCGGCAAGATCCTCGAGCGGGCAGGGCACGACTTCAAGATCGTGGGGAACGGTGAAGAGGTCCTCGATGCCCTGAAGGAGCAGACGTTCGACATCGCTCTTCTCGATCTCCATATGCCGGTGATGGGAGGCATCGAGGCGGCGAAGCTGTCCCGGTTCATGTCGCCGGGGTCTCCGCGGATGCCGATCGTGGCCCTCACGGCGGACGCTACGTCGGAGGCGCGGGCGGAGTGCGAGGAGGCGGGAATGGATGCCTGCCTCACCAAGCCCATCGACACGCGGATCCTGTTCGACCTCTTCGAAACGCTGGTTCCCGGCGGCGGCGTGCGGAGGAGCACGGAGGAGGGCACCCCGGAATCGGTGGAGAGGGTGGCGGAGGCGCCCGGGGATCCGGAGGAACCCCCGTGCCTCGACCCTCGGTATCTTCGCGAGTTGTCGGACCTCGGCGGAAACAGCGACTTCGTGGTCCGCCTGGCGTGGACCTTTCTCAAGGGATCGAAGGACAAGGTCCGGGGGCTCGAGCGGGCCGTGGCGGTCCGTGACATCGAAAAGGCCCGCGAGCTGGCGCACGCGTTGAAGGGGAACTCGGGACAGATCGGTGCCCTGGCGCTGATGCGGACATGCGATCTGTTTTCGGGCATCTCCGCCGGGGAGATGGAACGAAACGGGGAAGCCTACCTCGAAGAGGTGAAGGAAGAACTTTCGCGCGCCCGGACGGCGCTGGACGAGTACCTGGGAACCCGGAACTCCGCGGTATCGTGACTCAGGCGCTCTTTCCCCTCAGGGGAAAGAGCGCTATCGGATCACGCCGGGAGAGTTTTCCCTGGGACCGCACCAGTCGCTGCATCAGCCGGATCTCCCGCGGCCCGACCCGCATGGCCGTGTCGACCCAGATATCCGTCACGTCCAGGAGTTCCTCGATTGCCAGGGGGAAGAGCCTCCGCCGCACCCGATGGATCGCTTCACGCGCGTTCCCCCGATTCTCGTTCCGGACGATGAACTCGTACACCGCGTTCTCCCCGCGGCCGTCCTCGGCCAGGATGTCAACCACGCCTTCAGCGTGAAGCTCCTCGGCCCGATACGTCTTCCCGTTCAGGAGCATCTGCTCCGTGCGCTGGATGCCGATCCGCCGGGAGAGCAGGTTATACGCCCCCATCCCCGGGAAGAGGTTGAACAGGACTTCAGGGAACCCCATCTTGGCGCTTCGCTCCGCGATGAGGATGTTGCCGGCAAGCGCGATCTCGAAACCGCCGCCGAGAGCGTCGCCCTGCACGAGGGAGATCGTGGTGACCGGGAGGCCGAATCCGATGATGTACGGGTATAAGGTTTCGATGCATCCCCGCGCATACTCCCGGAGCGTGTCCGCGTCCCTTTCCTCAATGCAACGGGCGAACAAGGACAGGTCCCCCCCGAAGTTGAATACCCCGGGGCTTTTCGAAGCCGCGATGAAGTAGCGGATCGGGTGCTCCCCGGGGCCGTACTCCTTCAACGTCTGCGTCAACTCTTCCTGAAAGCGGCGCAGTTCATCGATCAACTCCAGGGAGATGCAGGGGAGCGGCTTCGGGTCGAGGATCAGCCATAAGGCGCCATACTGTGATTCGAACCGGGTGGAGAGGTGGCGGTATCCCGAGGACGGATCGGTCCGGTATGAAGGTATTACATTCATGACGCCATGTAACTCCTTTCCCTCCGACGGGATTTTTATTTCCTCTTGGCGAAACGGATAATAGCATGTGTTTCTTGTAAAGCAAATAAAACAAATTCTTTTTTCCAACAAGTGGAAATATTTTTCCATCCCCCTGTCCTTCCCTCTCCGCCCCATTGTAACGCCGTGGCGGAAAGGCTATCTTTCCAGGATAGGAAATCGCCACCGCCACTGCGATAAAACGCCGAAGGAGGGTCCCATGAAGGAGACGCTGAAGGTCGGGCTGGAGCACGTGCACACATATCGCGTTCCGGAGAACAAGACGGTTCCGCACCTCTATCCCGAGGCGAAGGCGTTCCAGGAGATGCCGAAGGTGTTCGCCACCGGCTACATGGTCGGGCTCATGGAGTGGGCGTGCATCGAGGCGATGGCGCCCCACATGGAAGCGGGGGAGGGGAGCGTCGGGACGCTCGTCAACGTGACGCACACCGCGGCGACCCCGCCCGGGATGACCGTGACGGTCCGCGTCCGGTGCATCGGGGTGGAGGGGCGCCGGTCGGTATGGGACATCGAGGCCGCGGACGATGCCGAAATCATCGGCAAGGGGACCCATGAGCGGTTCGCCGTCGACTTCGCGAAGTTCAACGCCCGCGTCGCGAAGAAAGCCGCCGGGGCCTAATGCTTCAATAAATTCGGAAACGTGGACGTAGGGCGCCCCGGCAAGGTCCGGCGGAGTCGCCGCAGGAGGGGGGGCGCCCCCACTCCCGTAAGAAATGCGCTCTCTGGGGTACCCCGCTGTAGTAAGAACGAGGGGCACAGCCGTGCGGGTTTATCGCACGGCGAGCCACGAACGGAGCCCCGCCCTCCGAGGCGGCGCCCCACTCCCGTACGAAATGCGCTCCCTGGGGTACCCCCAATGTAGGAAAAACGGGGGGCACAGCCGGAGGATCGCTCTGTCGTAATCCTACCTACCGATCGGTAAATTTTCTGTTGACACGCCTTGGTCCATCCTTATACTTACCGGTAGGTAAATATCGGGCCCAAGGCGGCCGGAGGGCGGGATGGCGAAAAGGGAGCGGAAGGAAGCCGAGGCGGGCGAGGTTCGGAAGCGCCTCCTGTCCGGGGCGACCGAGATGTTCGCCTCGAAAGGGTACGCGGCCGCGACCGTCCGCGAAATCGTCGAGCGGGCGGGGGTGACCAAGCCGGTCCTTTACTACTACTTCGGCAGCAAGGAGGGGATCTACCTCGACCTGATGCGGGAGCCTTTCAGCAAGTTCGCCGCGCTCGTCGAGGAGGCGCTTCTTCCGGCCGGCTCGGCCAGAGAGCGGCTGTTCCGGCTGTGCCTCCGGGCGTACGACATCTTCGTAGAGAACCTCGACGCCGCCAGGGTGATGTACTCCATCTACTACGGTCCCCCGCAGGGCGCGCCGTTCGTCGACTTCGACGCGTACCACCACCGCTTTCAGGAGGCGGTGCTTCAGGTCCTCCGGGAAGGGATCCGGGACGGCGAGTTCCGGCGGGTGGACCTGTACGACGCGATGTGGGCCGTCATCGGGCCGGTCAACGTCGCGATGGAGGTGGAGCTGTGCCACCCGAAGCAGAGTCTCGGCCGGGACGGCGTCCGTCGCGTCCTCGAGCTTGTTCTCGAAGGGATCGCGCCGGACCGGAAAGACAATGGGGAAAAGGGGAGGAAGAGATGAACCGGAAATTCGCCCTCGGAGGGTTTGCCCTCGCCGTGTTTCTCGTCGTGGCCGGCTGCTCCTCGAAGGAAGGAGTCGAGAAGGCGAAGGCCGCCCCGGTGGGGAAACCCGCCGTTTCCGTGGACGCTTTGATCGCCGCGACGGGCGATGTCACCGAGGGGATCGAGGTCACCGGGACCTTGTCCCCGAAGTATCAGGCGGAGATCAAGCCGGAGTACGGGGGCGTGGTGGCGCACGTCTACGTGAACGACTGGGCGAAGGTGCGCAAGGGGGATCCCCTCCTCAAGGTGGATACGAGGGAGGGGGAGGTCCTCCTCCTCAAGGCGAAGGCGGCCCACGAGATGGCGAAGGCCGGCCAGCTGGAGGCCGAGGCGGCCGAGGCGCGCGCTGACCGCGAATACGACCGGGCGGTCAAGCTGCAGGAGTCCGGGCTGCTCACGCGGCAGGCGATGGACGACGCGCGGACGCAGAAGGAGGCGGCGGCCGCGCGGATCGCGGCGGCCAGGGCCCAGGTGGCGGTCGCCGGCGAGGACGTCACCCACGCGACGACGCGCCTTTCCAAGGCGGTGATCCGCTCCCCCTTCGACGGGACGGTGTCGGAGAGGATGGTGAACGAGGGAGACCTCGTGGGCGAGATGCAGAAGGTGGTCTTCCGCCTCGTGGACAACCGGCTCCTGGAACTCACCGTGAGCGTGCCTTCCGCGGAGATGGCCGCCCTGCGGGCGGGACAGCCGGTCCGGTTTTTGACCGACGCGTTCCCCGGCAGGGAGTTCGAAGGAAAGGTCGCCCACATCAACCCGTCGGTCAGCCCCGGCGACCGCTCGGTTCGCGTGATCGCCGAGGTGCCCAACGTTCCGGAGGTCCTCAAGGGAGGGCTGTTCGTGAAGGGGAGGATCGCGACCGGCGGCCGGAAGGGGGTCGTCCTGGTCCCGCGGACGGCTCTTCTTTCCTGGAACGTGGCCGCCCGGAAGGGGGAGGTCTTCGTCGTCGACAACAATGTCGCGCGTCGCCGTGGGGTGACGACGGGGACGGTCCAGGGGGACAGCGTCGAGATCCCCTCGGGCCTGCGGTCCGGGGAGACGGTGGTCACCCGCGGCGCGTTCCTCCTTTCGGACGGCGACGTGGTGAAGATCGCCGCGGCGGGGAAATAGCCGATGTTTCTCTCCGACCTCTCGATCAAGCGCCCCATCTTCGCCTCGGTCATGATGCTTGCCCTGGTGACGCTGGGAGCCTTCTCCTACAAGCGGCTCGCGGTGGACCAGTTCCCCGACGTGGAAATCCCCGTCGTCACCATCGTCACGAAATTCCCCGGCGCCTCTCCGGAGAGCGTCGAGCGGGAGGTCAGCAAGAAGATCGAGGAGGCGGTCAATCCGATCGCCGGCGTGAAGAAAGTCCTCTCGGTCTCCCGCGAGAGCGTCTCCACGGTCATGGTCGAGTTCCAGCTCGAGGTGAAGCTCAACGACGGCGCCCAGGAGGCGCGCGCCAAGATCGCGGCCATCCGCGGCGAGCTGCCGGAGGGGATCGAGGAGCCGATCATCCAGAAGCTGGACTTCGCGGCGGCTCCGATCGTCTCTCTCGCCGTCCGGTCCGACACCCTCCCGCCGAAGGACCTCACCACCCTGGTGGAGAAGAAGGTGAAGCGGCGCTTCGAGAACATCCCCGGCGTCGGTAAGGTCGACCTCGTGGGGTCGTCGAAACGCGAGGTGAACGTGAACATCGACCAGGCGCGCCTCGAGGCGCTCGGGATGGGCGTGGACGAGGTGATCGCCGGGATCCGGTCGGAAAACGTCAACACCCCTCTCGGGCGGCTGACGAGGAACGGGACCGAATTCCCGTTGCGCGTTTCCGGGAAGCCCGCGGAGGTGTCCCGGTTCCCGGCGATGGTGATCGGGCAGAGGAACGGGCGGCCCGTGCTGCTGGGCGAGGTGGCCGACGTGGTCGACGGGGTCGAGGAGCCGCGGTCCCTCGCGCTGGTGAACGGCGTCCCCGCGGTCGCGCTCGACGTCCAGAAGCAGTCGGGGGCGAACACGGTCTCCGTGGTCGACCTGGTGAAGAAGGAGATCGTGCGGCTGCAGCCGGAGCTTCCCCCCGGAACGAGGATCGAGATCGTCCGGGACGCCTCGATCATGATCCGGGACTCCGTGGAGGACGTCCAGACGACCTTGGTCCTCGGCGGGATCCTGACGATCTTCATCGTCTTCTGCTTCCTCAACTCGTGGCGCTCCACGGTGATCACCGGACTCACCCTCCCGATCTCCGTCATCTCCTCCTTCATCGTCATGAACTTCATGGGGATGACGCTCAACGTGATGACGCTGATGGCGCTGTCCCTGGCCATCGGCCTGCTCATCGACGACGCGATCGTGGTACGGGAGAACATCGTCCGCCACCTCGAGCACGGGGAGGACCATTTCGAGGCGGCCCGGGCCGGGACCGCCGAGATCGGGCTCGCGGTGATCGCGACCACCTTCTCCATCGTCGCCGTCTTCGTGCCGGTGGCGTTCATGAAGGGGATCGTGGGGCGCTTCTTCTTCCAGTTCGGGATCACCGTGGCCTTCGCGGTGCTCGTCTCCCTCTTCGTGGCGTTCACCCTCGACCCGATGCTCTCCTCCAGGTGGATCGACCCCGACATCGAGCGAAAGGGGAAGCGCCATCTCGTCGCCCGGATCCTCGACCGGTTCAACGACGGATTCGACCGGACGGCCGACCGGTACCGCTCGGTGATCGCGTGGGCCCTCGGGCATCGCAAGACGATCCTCGCCTTCGCGACGCTGGCGTTTTTCGGGGGCGTATGGGCGTTCGCCTCGCTCAAGACCGAGTTCTTCACTCCGGTGGACCAGGCCGAGTTCCAGATCAACTTCAAGTCCGCGCCGGACGCCTCCATCGTCGAGACGCAGGGCCGCGTCGAGGCGATCCTTTCGGAACTCCGCAAGATCCGCGAGGTCCGCAGCACCTTCGCGACCATCGGGGCCGGGGACGCGGGAACGGTCCGGGACGGCATGGTGTACGTGAAGCTCTCCGAAAAGAAGGACCGGGAACGGGGCCAGGACCAGATACAGGTGGAGGTGCGGGAGCGGCTGGGGACGATCCCCGGGATTCTCCCCGCGATCGTCGAGGTGGGCAGGATGACCGGGGAGAAGCCGTTCAACGTGGCCGTGCGCGGGGAGGACATCGGCCTTCTCAAGGGATACGCGGCGGCCCTGAAACAGGAGATCCGGAAGATCCCCGGGATCGTCGATCTCGAGGTGACCCTGGAGCACGACATCCCGGAGTATCGCCTGACCGTGGACGGGGAGCGGGCGGCGGACCTTGGCGTGACGACCGGGGCCGTCGTGCGCACCGTGGGCGCGCTGATCGGGGGGCAGGTGGTCTCGACCTACGAGGATCCGGACGGCGACGCGGTGAACGTCCGCGTCCGGCTGCCCGTCCCGATGCGCCGGGATCCGTCCCAGGTGGAGCGGGTCCGCCTGGCGGTGAACCGGGGCCCGGAAGGGGTCGTCCTCGTTCCGTTGGGCGAAGTGGCCCGGTATTCGCTGAGCGACACGCCTTCCGAAATCAACCGGCAGGCGCTAACCCGGGAAGTCGTCCTCTCGGCGAACCTCGACGGGCTGCCGCTGGGGGAGGCGATGAACAAGGTCAAGGCGATCGCCGTCGGAATGCCGATGGCTCCGGGGTACCGCGTCGTCTTCACCGGGGAAGGAGAGGACATGGTCGAGGCGTTCGGGTACATGGCCGAGGCGCTTCTCCTCGCCGTGATCTTCGTCTACCTGATTCTCGCCGCGCAGTTCGAATCGTTCATCGAGCCGTTCGCCATCATGCTTTCCCTGCCCCTGTCGATCGTGGGGATGGCGGGGATGCTGCTGCTGACGGGGGATACGGTGAACATCATGTCCCTCATCGGCCTCATCATGCTGATGGGGCTGGTGACGAAGAACGCGATCCTGCTCGTGGATTACGCGAAGGTGCTGCAGGCCCGGGGGGTGGCGCGGGCCGATGCGGTGATCACGGCGGGCAGGACCCGGTTGCGGCCCATCCTCATGACGACGCTGGCGATGATCTTCGGGATGCTCCCCCTGGCGCTGGGGATCGGGGCGGGGGCGGAAATGCGGGCGCCCATGGCGCGGGCCGTCGTCGGAGGACTGATCACGTCGACCTTCCTCACGCTGCTCGTCGTGCCGGTCGTCTACACGCTGCTGGACGACTTCGCCGCGTGGATGCGGCGGAGATGGGACGGGAAGAAGGGCGCCGCCGTCGCCGTCGTCGGGCTGCTGCTCCTGCTTCACGGGATCCCATCCCTCGGCCCATCGGCCGCGCTCGCCGAAGATTCCTCCACCGTGGAGATCCTGACGCTCGACGACGTGGTCCGGATCGCTCTCGAGAACAACCGGGACATCCGCAAGGCCCTGGAACTTCGCAATGCCCTGGAAGGGAAGTACGTCGAGGAAAGGGCGTCCGCCCTGCCGCAGCTCATCGGCTCCGCCCGCGGAACGCGAGGATGGGACAGCACCCAGGAAGCGTTCCAGATCCCCCCGGGGAACACCACGGTGGGCGCCCAGCTCGGGGTGACCCAGCCCCTGTACACGGGGGGGCAGGTGTCGGCGGCGATCCGGGCGGCCCGGGTCGGCCTGGCCATCGCGGAGGACCAGCGGAAGATCTCCCGGCAGTCGGCGCTGAAGGAGGTCACCACGACCTTCCATGACATCCTGCTGGCCCGTGAGCTGAACGCCATCGCCCTGGAGAATCGGGACCAGAAGACGCGATTCCTCGACGAGGCCCGGAAGAAACACGCCGCGGGGACGGCGACGGACTACGACATCCTGGTGGCGAAGGTGGGCCTGGAGAACGCGAAGCCCGTGATCGTGCGCACGGAGAACCAGCTCCTTTCGCTCCGGGAGCGGCTCCGTTTCCTGCTGGGGCGGGACACCCGGCCGATCGACGTGCGCGGAAATCTCGCGGCGGATATCGTCCCGTACCCGGAATACGGGAAAGCCCTTGCGACCGCCGTGGAGAACCGCCCCGAGTTGTCCGATATCCGCCACCGGATCGGGGTCACGGATGAACTGGTGACGATCGCGCAGGCGGGGACCATGCCGCGGCTCGACGTCCAGGCGGACCTCGGGTGGAGGGACTCCACGTTCGGGGACCTCAACGCCAACGGAAAGGTCTGGTCCGCGGGGCTGTACGCATCGTGGCCGCTGTTCGACGGTCTGCGCACCCGGGGCCGGGTCGCCCAGGCCAGGAGCGACCGGAGCACGCTGCGCATCGAGGAGGCCCAGCTCCTCGACGGCATCGCCCTGCAGGTCCGGGACGCGACGAACGCCGTCCGGGATGCGGGGGAGGTCGTTCGGGCGATCGCGGACACCGTCGGGCAGGCGGAGAGCCTCCTGGCTCTCGCGGAGAAAGGGTACGAGTACGGGGTGAAGACGAAGCTGGAGGTGGACGACGCCAATCTCAACCTCAACCAGGCACGGGTCAACCTCGCGCAGGCGCGCCGCGATTATCTGGTCGCCAACCTGAATCTCCGGTACGCGATGGGAACGCTGGGGGAGGAATGGACCGCGTCGTACGACACGGTCAAGACGTTTACCCCCGCGACGTCCCCGGTGGAACTGATCGGCGAGGTCCTCGGGGGCCGTCCGGCCCTCCGGTAACCGGGGGAATCTGTCGGGAGGTCGTTCCGTTATGAGGGGCGGACGGATTTCCGGAGGTTTTTTTTCTTTTCGTCTTCGGCGGCCTTGCGGGCCTCTTCCTCCCGGTAGATCGCCAGGTTGCGCAGGTCGACCTGGTGCCCGAAGAAGACGATGCCCGCGATGGAAGCGGCGATGAAGACGGAGATCGCTACCGAGGCCGCCAGGGAGAGGTCGGCCCCCCGGGGGATCCCCCCCCAGTCCGAGTACTGGAGGAGCCCATAGACGGAGAATCCGACGAAGACGGATATCGATACGCTCTGGCCGATGGTGGCCATCCTCTTGGAAACCTGCAAGCCCGGACCTCTTTTCGGAAGCGGTCCGGCAATCTTACCACGCTACCGGAAGTGGCGGTTGATCTTTCCCTTCAGCCTCAAGACCGCCTGCGCGTGAAGCTGGCAGACCCGGGGCTCGCCCAGCCCGAAGATCCGGCTGATCTCGCGCAGGGTCAGGTCCTCCTGGTAGTAGAACGCGATCAGCTGCTGTTCGCGCTCGGGGAGCATGTCGATCGCCTTCCCGAGGACGTCCTTCAGGTCCCGGGTGAGTTCCTCTTCCCTGCTCTCGTCCATCGCCGCCTCGGCGAGCACGTGACGCCATCCCGCGCCCGATTCCTCGTCCTCGTCCTGGAGCGCGTCGAGGGAGAACACGGTCATCCCCATGAATGTCGCCAGCTGCTTGCGAAGCTCGTCGACGGTGACCCCCAGGTTCTCCGCGATCTCCTCTTCCTCGGGAGCCCTTCCGAGGAGGTTTTCGAGCCGGGTGTAGGTCTGCTGCAACCGGGTGGAGTGCTGCCTCGCGGACCGCGGGAACCAGTCCATCTCCCGGAGGTAGTCGAGCATGGCGCCCCGGATACGGAACTCGGCGTACGTCTTGAACTTGATCCCGCGGGAGTCGTCGTACCGGTCCAGCGCTTCCAGCAGTCCGACGACGCCGGAGCTTACGAGATCGTCCGTCTCGATGTGGGGAGGGATGCGCATCTTCAGACGCGCGGCATGAATGCGGATGCTCGGGAGGAAGTCGTTGACGATCGCTTCCCGGTCGGGTTTGCGGGATTTCCGGAGGGATGCCTTGCGGATCCTGTCCTTGGAAAGCGCTGCCTGTCCCTGCATCATGGCGTTTGCCCTCGTCAATTTGGGGTCCGTAACGAATCGTGTCACCCATTAGGAGAGCAAACGGTGTGCCATCGGGTCAATGCGTGTAAGATATTGATATGTTTGATGTATTTATTTCAGCGGTCGGCGAATGCGCGGGCGGGGCGTCAATACACCCCATAAACCGTCAATTATTTGACGGTCTTGCGTCGAGAACGGACCGTACCGTGCGGGCCAGCATCACCCGCTCGTACGGTTTCTGGAGGAAGTCGTCGAACCCGTCCGGAACGACGCCGGAGGGCGTTCTCCCGGCTTCGGAGGTTCCCGAGCAGAGGATCGTCCGGAGGGTCGGACGGATGGCGCGGAGGCGCGCGAGGGTTTCGATGCCGTCCATCCCGGCCATGATCCGGTCCACGATCACCAGGTCCACCTTGTCCGGCGCGTAGCGAAGGATCTCGATCGCCTCCTCGCCGGAGGCGGCGGGCAAGGTCGTGTACCCCAGGGAACGGAGAACGTCGCACAGCAGGTTCAGGGGGATCTCCTCGTCGTCGACGACGAGCACGGTCTCGGTTCCCGGGGGGACCTCCGTCTCGTCCGCGCGCGGGTCGTCGGGATCCCCCGGTTCCTCCATGACGGGGAGAAGGATCTGGAACGTCGTGCCCACGCCGACGCTGCTCACGAGCCGCAGGAACCCCCCGTGGGTGCGGACGCAGCTGTACACCATCGAGAGGCCGAGCCCCGTCCCCTCGCCCGGGGCCTTGGTCGTGAAGAAGGGGGCGAAGACCTCGCCGCGAATCTCCTCCGGGATGCCGCTTCCCGTGTCGGCCACGCAGATGGAGACGTACGGCCCCTCGGGAACGAGGACGTCGTTCAGGTAGACCTCGCCGTCGGAAACGAAGAGGGTCGTGGAGAACGTCAGGTGTCCGCCGCCGGGCATGGCGTCCGCCGCGTTGACCCCCAGGTTCAGCAGCGCCTGCACGAGGGCACCCGCGTCTCCCGACACAAGTTCCTGGGGGTGATGGATATCGGTGTGGATCTCGACGTTCCTGTTCGCGGAGCGGGAAAGGATCTCGATCGCCTCCCCGATCACCTTCCGGAGGTTCACCGGGCGGAACGTCGGTCTCTCTCTCCGGGAATAGGCGAGCAGCTGCCGGGTCAGCTCGGTGGCGCGGCGGGCGGACCGTTCGATGTAGGCGGCCGCCTCGTACCCCCGGCCGTTTTCGGGAAGGAACGTCTTGAGGAGCGAGGAGTAGCCGAGAATCCCGGTCAGGAGGTTGTTGAAGTCGTGGGCGATCCCGCCGGTCAGCCGCCCGATCGCCTCCATCTTCTGCGCCTGCGCGAGCTGCTCCTCGACCTCGCGGAGCCGGGTCGTAAGCGCCTCGATCTGGGATTCGAGCGAGGTCAACTTACGGGGCCGGGGGCTTCACCGGCGTCGAGGCTCTTCCGTTTCAGCATCTCCACGAAGGTCGTCCGCTTCAGGCCCAGCAGGGTGGCCGCGCGGTTCTTGTTTCCGCCCGAAAGATGCAGCGCCTGGCGGATGAGGGCGTTCTCGAAGTCCTCGGTGGCGCTCTTGATGTCGAGTCCCGTATCTCCCAGCACGGGGATGGCGTTCTCGAGGAACCGTTCCGCCCGCCGGATCTTTTCCGGGACGTCCGACGGCTCGAGCCAACCGGATCCTTTGAGGACGACGACCCGCTCGATGAGGTTCTCCAGTTCCCGCACGTTTCCCGGCCAGGTGTAGCGCCGCAGGATCTCGAGGGATTCGGGTCGGACCCCTTCCAGCGCCCGCTTCTTCTCCCGGTTGTACTTCCCGACGAAGTGTTCGACCAGCAGGGGGATGTCGTCGCGTCGGTCCCGGAGCGGCGGAATCCGGATCGGGATCACGTTCAGGCGGAAGTAGAGATCGGAGCGGAACCTCCCCTCGGAGATCTCCTCCTCGAGATCCTTGTTGGTCGCCGTGATCACCCGCGCGTCCACCTGGATCGCCCGGTTTCCGCCGACGGGGGTCACCGACTTCTCCTGCAGCACCCGGAGCAGTTTCGCCTGCAGCGGTGGACTCATCTCCGCGATCTCGTCCAGGAAGATCGTGCCGTGGTGGGCCGCCTCGAATTTTCCCGCCCGCGCCGCGTGGGCCCCCGTGAACGCCCCCTTCACGTGCCCGAAGAGCTCGCTCTCCAGCAGTTCCGCGGGGATGGCGGAGCAGTTGATGGGGACGAGCATGCGCTCGGAGCGCGGGGAAAGGTAGTGAAGGGCCCGCGCGATGAGCTCCTTCCCCGTCCCGCTCTCTCCCGTGATCAGGACCGTGGAGTCGGTGTCCGCCACCTTCCGGACGAGGGAGAGGACCTCCTTCGTCGCCTCGCTCACGCCGATGAAGTTTTCCAGCTTCCCGTGTCCCCGGGCCAGGGAACGGAGGTTCACGTTTTCCCTGCGCACGCTGGCGAGTTCGAGGGCCCGGTCCACGAGTTGGGCGACCTCGTCGATGTCGAACGGTTTGGTGATGTAGTGGAACGCGCCGAGCTTCATCGCCCGGACGGCGGATTCGACCGTCGCGTGGCCCGTCATGAGGATCACCTCGGCTCCGGGACGGACCTTCCGGGCGTGGGCGAGCACCGAGAGCCCGTCCGTCCCCGGCATCTTGAGGTCGGTGAGGATCACGTCGACGGGGTGCTGATCGATGTGCTGAACGGCTTCTTGCCCGGTGCGGGCCTCGTGGACCACGAGGTCGGAGCGCCCGAACACGTTCCGCAGGAGGGCGAGCGTGACTTCCTCGTCCTCGGCGATCAGGAGGGATTGTTTCATCGGGTCCAGTGTACAGAATCGTTCCTCCCGGGTAAAGTTTCCGGTCCCGCCCGTCGATAAGGATACTGTGCGGCTGTCGTGCCGGCGGCGGCGGAACGGAGGGGGATTGAAGATTTTCGATCGGGGGAAGTGGGGCGCCCTGCTCCACGAAACGCGCCGGGCGGTCGACGTGCTGTCCGAGGGTCGGACGCGGCGGATCGAGGAGATCCGGTCCGCCCTCCGGGACGGAACGTACCGGATCGACGGGAAACAGGTCGCCGGGAAGATGGTCTCCGACGCCGTCCGGGAACTCCGCGAACGCCCTCACTGATCCCGGCGTACCGTCCCGCCCGATTTCCATTGCCTGCCACCCATCGTTGTCGTATCTTTTTTCCATGCGTATGCGCATCGACGGCTGCGATGTTTCCCTCGACCTGCCCGCGGGATCGACCTTCGGCGCCGCCCTCGCCGAGGCGGGACGCAAGGTAGCCGCGCAGGGCAGGGTCGTTTCCCGGATCGTCGCGGACGGGCGGGAGATCTCGACGCGCTTCGAGCGGGAGATGGCCGACGGGCCTGTCGGGGAAGTCGACACGGTGGACGTCACGACGACGACCCCCGAGGCCCTGTTCCGCGAGGCCCTCGACGGCGCCATCGACCTCTCCCTCGCCATCCGCCGCGACGCGGAGACGATCCTGTCGTCCCTTCGCGCGGGGGACCTCGAGGGTGCGGGTCCCCGATACGCGGCTTGCATCGAGTCCCTCGGGACGTTCTTCCAGCTGGCCGGGGCGATCTTCAACGCCATCGGGACCGGAGTGTTCCCGCTCGCCGTCGATTCCGGGAGCGCGGGGGAGCTTCCGACACCTCCCGTTGCCACGGCCGGAATCCTCGAACGGCTGCTCCGGACGCAGAAGGCGAGCGACTGGAACGCCGTGGCGGACATCCTGGAGGGGGAGATCCTGCCCAACATCGACGGATGGTCCACCTTCTTCATGGCGCTCAAGGAGACGCTGCACTAGGGGGGAGCGGTGGGGCAGGACGATTTCGGCGTGGTGCTCCGGAAGGCGCTCTCGGAACTTCCCACGATGTTCCACGAGGCGCTTGCGAACGTCGCCGTGGTCGTGGAGGATTGGCCGCCGGACAGCCTGCTCGATGAGCTGGGAATTCCTCCGGACGACACGTTGTACGGCTTCTACCACGGTGTGCCGCTCCCCGAGCGGTCGGTCCAGGATTCCGGCCTCCTTCCCGACACGATCTCCGTCTACCGGGGGCCGCTCATCGAGGATTTCCCGGACCGGACCGAGTTGTGCCGGCAGATCCGGATCACGCTGCTTCACGAGATCGGCCACTACTTCGGGATGGACGAGGAGGAGCTCTCCCGCCTCGGGTATCGGTAAGGCGCCATCCCGGCCGCGTAAGGGGGTTCGGAATGCTCCTTCTTCGACGAGAGTACCGCGACGGCGCCGAACCGCCGGAGATCGTGCTGCTGCACGCCGAGGTGACGGTGCGCGGAGTTCCCGCCGGGCCGTCGCGACGGTTCACCCGGGCGGTCGTTCCATCGGGGACGCCCGGGCAGCGGGTGGCGCACCTTCCGCTCCCCGAGCCGCGTGAAGGGGAGCGGATCCTCGTGCGCTACCGGTTCTCCACCGTTCTCGCGGGGGAGGAACGGTTCTCCCCGTGGTACGAGATGGACGTTCCCTCGGACGATGCGATCGCGGATCTCTACCGCGTCCCCGAGGAGGGGACGTCGAATCTCCCTCCCGCCCCCGGGCGCGGACATTTCCGCCTGGTCCTGCCGCTGGGGGAGGGGGAGCGCGCGTCGGGGGCCTTCCGGTTCGGGTTCGGCGCGATGCGGAAAAAGCCGTCCCCGTCGCTCTGCCGCGCCGCCATCGACGCGGGATACGGTCCGGCGCCGGTCATCGAGGCCCCGGAGGCTCTTTCCGTGCTCAAGAACCGGCCGATGCCGTACTTCCTGTACCACGTCTCCGCGGACGGGAAACTGCGCGCCGACAAGATCGCGTGCGCCCGCATCCCCTTCGCCGATCCCGACGGGATCGTCGTCTCCGCCCGGATGGTATGGGGCGACTCCGCCTGGCGCGCCACGAACTTCTCCCTCATGGAGGCGAAGGGTTGGGCTTCCGGATCGGGAGAAGCCGCGTCGGAATTTTTCGCCGAAGACCGGGCGGCGTTTCTCGAGGCGAGGGAGGCCGCCCTTTCCCTCCTCCCGCTTCCGCGCGTCTTCGAGGCTTTCGTGTTCGGGCCTTCGGGGAGCGGGGTGGAGTACTGCTTCCAGACCGTAGAGCGGCGGCCGGACGGGGGCTTCGCGGTGCGGTGGTGGAACCGGGAAAGCGGCGGGAACTGGTTCGTTACCCTTTGAGGCGGCAGGGAAGGGTTCTTACTCCACCTGCCGGATCCCCTTCAGCGCCCCCAGGAGCGCCCGGACCTCGTCGTTCGTCCCTACGGTGATGCGGAGGCACCCCGCGAGCCGCGGAGTGTCGAAGTACCGCACCAGGATCTTCCGGCGCTTGAGCGCCTCGTAGACCGGCCGGGCCGATCCTCCCCGCGTGCGCCGGGCGAGGATGAAGTTGCTCTGCGACGGGAACGGCGTGAACCCTGCCCCGGGAAGGGCCGCCGCCAGGGCCTCGCGGGTTTTCCGTATCCTCCCCGCGTTCCGTTCCATCCATCCGGTGTCCGTGAGCGCCGCAACCCCCGCCGCGATCGACAGGCGGTTCAGGTTGTACGAGTCGCGCACTTTGTCCAGTCCCGCGATGATCTCCGGGTGGGCGAACCCGATCCCGATCCGCATCCCCGCGAGGGAGAACGATTTGGAGAGCGTCCGCAGGACGATCACGTTCCGCCGTTCCCGCGCGAGCGCGAGGGCTGTCTCGTCCGCGAAGTCGGCGTACGCCTCGTCGACGACCAGCAGGCCGGGAACGGCGTCGGCCAGGTCCGCGAGCGCGCGGACCGGCACGGCGGTTCCCGACGGGGAATTCGGGTTCGCGACGATCGTCACGCGCGCCTTTTTCCCGGCGAGGCCCCGGGGGAGGGAGTAGTCGTCCGGATACGGGACCCCCACGAGCTTCCCGCCCTGGATGCGGACGAGGGTGTCGTAGAGCGTGTAGGTGGGCGTGGGGCAGGCGAGGAGATCCCCCTCGCCCACGAACGCCCGCGCGATCATCGCCAGCAGGTCGTCCGACCCGTTCCCCGCGATCACCGCCGGCGGATCGAAGCCGTACGTCAGCGCGGCCTGGCGCCGAAGCGCGGTGGACCCGGGGTCGGGATAGAGTCGCAGCGGCTCCCCGAGTTCCCGGAGGATCGCCTTGCGCACCTTCGGCGAGGGGGGGTACGGGTTCTCGTTGGTGTTCAGCTTGATGAAGTCGCGCTCCCGGGGTTGCTCGCCGGGGACATACCCCTCCATGCGGGAGACATTCCTCCGGAAGACGACGGTCATCTCCGGCCCCCCCCGCCGGGATAGCGGCGTCCGAGACGCTCCCACGCGGCGACCGAGCGCCTCACCGTTTCCGGGGAGAGGCAGTAGGCGACGCGGACGTGTCCGCTTCGTCCGAACCCGGACCCCGGGACGACGAGGATCCCCTCGTCGCGCGCCGCGTCCACGAACGCCATCTCGTCCGGGACGGGGGTCTTCGGGAACAGGTAGAACGCTCCCCCGGGCGGGACGACGTCGATCCCGGCCCGCCGCAGGGCGTCGAGCAGAACGTCCCGATTCTCCTGGTACACCGAGACGTCGGCGGGCTCGTCCTCGAACTTCGAGACCGCGATCTGGAAGAGGGCCGGGGCGTTGACGAACCCGAGCACCCGGTTGCAGAAGACGCACGCCCCCGCCACCTCCGCCGCGTCCGCCGCGCGCGGGGAGACGGCGAGGTAGCCGATCCTCTCGCCCGGCAGGTTCAGGTCCTTCGAGTGCGAATAGGCCACGAGGGTGTTGCGGATCTTCGCGGCCGCCGGGGTGGACGACACCCCCCGGAATACGATCTTCCGGTACGGTTCGTCGGAGATCACGTAGATCGGGTTCCCGAACCGCATCTCCGCGGCGGACAGAACCCGGTCGAGGGCGGCGAGGTCCTCCCCGGGGTAGACGGCGCCCGTCGGGTTGTTCGGCGTGTTGATGAGGATCGCGCGCGTCTTCGGGGTGAGGGCCGCCTCGACGGCGGTCAGGTCGAGCTGGAACCGCGCGTCCGTTTCCGCGACGACCGGCGTCCCGCCGGCGTTGCGGATATAGAAGAGGTACTCGACGAAGTAGGGGGCGAGGATCACCACTTCGTCTCCCGGCGAGAGGATGGCGCGCAGCGCTACGTTCAGCGCGCCCGCGGCGCCCACGGTCATCACCAGCAGATCCTCCGTGAACGGCAGACCCGTGGAACGGGAAAGCGACAGCGCCGCGGCCCGGCGGGCCACCGGCACCCCGGCGTTCGGCATGTACCGGTGCAGTCCGGGCGGCGGGTCGGCGCACAGGCGCGCCAGTTCGGCGGAAAGCCCCGGCGGCGGGTCGCCGTACGGGTTCCCGAGGGTGAAGTCGAACACGTTTTCCTCGCCGCGCTCGGCTTTGAGGACGGCTCCGTCCTCGAACATCTTCCGGATCCACGATCCTTGACGGATCGCCTCCCGGATCTCCGGCGATGCGGGCATCTTCCCTCCCTGGGTACGCCTTTACTGTGACGATGGAACAAGATACGCCACTTTCCGCCGGGGCCGCAAGCCGCGGGTGGAGGGAAGGAGTGTCCTCCCACTGCGGTTGGAGGAGTGTCCCTCGCCCACCGGTTGAATCAACCCCCGTCATGCCGTAAAGTGAACCTAGTGAAGCGCCCCGGCCCGCAAAGGGATTCCGCGGCCGTTTCGAAGGAGGACATGGTGAAACGCGCTTTCCGGACGCTCCTGCCGTTCGTTTGTTCGTGCCTGATACTTTCCGCCTGCGCCACCGGGAGTTCGCTGCACGTTCCCGGGGACCTGACCCGTCCCGCGAGCGCCGCCGTCTCGCCGGCGGCGGGAGGGCCGCAGGCCGTGATCGAGGACTTCTCGTTCACGGCGGCTCCCGACGGCCTCGTCGGGAGGGATTTCGACCGCGCCCGGCCGATCGTCTGGAATTGCGAGCCCGGGAAGGGGATGGCGAACCTGGTCGCCGAGGTTCTCGAGGAGCGCCGCGTCCCGAACGTCCGCCGGGGCGCGGACGCGGAGCGCGTCGTGGGGGTTCCGGTGCGGATCTCCGGGGTGGTCCGCCGGTTCGAGGTGAACACCCGCCGCACCGGCAACCTGACCGTGATCACGGAGGCGAACGTGAGCCTGACGATCACGGCGGAGGGCCCCGGTATTTCCGGGACCATGGAGAAGACGATCACGAGCAGCGCGTCGCTCTCGGATCTCTTCGTCACTCCCGACGATATCCGCGAGGCGCTGATCTCGGCCGCCAACACCGTCGCGGAGGAGACAGTCCGAACATTGATCGAGGCAAAGGTCGTCTCTCCGTCGTCGTGAGCCTCGCCATTTCCCATTCCCTTGCGGACATCCCGCTCGCGGGGTGGGAAGAACTCCACGACCGGGGACCGCGCGCCTCCCCGTTCCTCTCCCCCCGGTTCCTCCTCCCCTGGCATCGCGCCCTCGGCCGGGGGTGCGACGTCCGGGTCGCCCGCTGGGGATCCGACGGCGGCGCCGACGAGGGGCTCCTCTTCCTGTGCCGCTGCGGGGAGGGGGGATGGATCTTCCTCGGAGGCGAGCAGGTCGCGGACTACCTGGACGCCCTTGTCGCGCCGTGCCGTGCCGAGGCCTTCTGGCGCGAGTTCCTCGAACGGGGGCTCCCCGCCCTGGGGGGCGGTCCCCTGCGGCTTCCGGGTCTCGTGGAAGGGACCCCCGCCCTTTCGCTCCTCCCTTCGATCTGCCGGGAGACGGGTCTTTCCTGCACCGTCGAGGAGATGGACAGGGCTCCCTTCGTCTCCCTGCCGGGCTCCTTCGAGGAGTATCTCGAACGGCTGGGCACGAAGGAGCGTCACGAATTGCGGCGGAAGATGCGGCGCGCCGCGGAACTGCTTCCGGGGCACGCCTTCCGGATAACCCGGACGCCCGACGAACTCGCGAACGATCTCCCGTCCTTCCTGGGACTCCTGCGGAAGAGCCACCCCGCGAAGGAGTCTTTCATGGACGAGTCGATGGCGACCTTTTTCCGCGAGGTAGCGGAGGGGTTCCTCGCCTCCGGCCGCCTGCGCCTCGAGTTCCTCTCCGCGCAAGGGGTGGACGTCGCCTCCGTGTTCCAGTTCCGGACCGACGGCGGTCTCCTCCTCTACAATTCCGGGTACGACCCTTCGCTCCGCGCGGCCAACCCGGGGCTCGTTCTCCTCGCGCACTCCATCGGGCGGGCCATCGATGAAGGTTTCCGGGAGTACGACTTTCTTCGGGGGACGGAGCGGTACAAGTACGACCTCGGAGGGGTGGACCGGGTGGTCTATCGCCTGACGGTTTCCGCTTGACGCCGCACCTTCTCGTTTCCTACCACACGTGCCCGATGGAGGAGCCGGGGGAGGGACTCGCCGGGGGGATGAACGTCTTCCTCCTCGGACTGCTCCGCGGGCTCTCGAAGCGGGGGATCGCCACCGATGTCCTCACCCGGGCCACGGGGGAAACCGTCGAGGTCTCCGCCCCGTTCCCCCGGGTCCGCATCTTCCACGTCCCGTGCGGCTGGGTGGAGCCTCCGTCCCGGGAAAGCGCGTTCGCATCCGTCGACCTCTTCAGCGAGCGGTGCCGGATCCTGGTGCGCGGGGAGCGGATCGAACCGCGCGTCGTCTCCGCGCACTACTGGATGTCGGGCGTCGCCGCCCGAAAACTTTCCGGCGCCCCGCTGATCCTCTGCTACCACACGGTGGAGGCGCGCAAGGTCCCGGCTCCCGGGCCGGAACAGGAGCCGCTCTCCTCCATCCGCAGGGGGAAAGAGGCGGCGCTCGCGCGCGAGGCGTCCCGCGTCGTCTGTTTTTCGGAGTACGACCTCGCGGAGAACCGGCGGATCCTCCCGGAGTTGTCGGAGAAGGGGGTCGTCATCCCGCCGGGGGTGGACGACCGGTTCCGGAACCTTCCCCCCCGCGAGGTCGCGCGGTCGTATCTCGGACTTCCCCAGGGAGCGATGATCTTCCTGCTTGCCGCCCGGGGGGACGCCGGGAAGAACGCCTCCGTGGCCACCCACGCGTTCCGCGCGATGCGGGATCGGTGGAAGGGGTCGGCGATCCTCCTCATCGCGGGGCAGGAAGGGCCGGAAGGCGCCTCTGATGAGGATGTCTTCTTCCTCGGCCCGCTTCCGCACGGGGGGATGCCGATGCTGTACGCCGCGGTGGACGCCGTCGTCTGTCCATCGCTTTACGAATCGTTCGGGCTTGTGCCGCTCGAGGCGCTCTCGTCGGGCGTGCCGGTCGTCGTGCCGGAGGAGACGTACTGGGGGGACCGGATCCGTTCGCA
>Ga0163199_1000578_pt1 | contig 23232 bp, 19 predicted proteins | sample PL_2010_150m_FD_113537 | JGI IMG/M metagenome (GOLD analysis project Ga0163199, IMG submission 113537) | Freshwater microbial communities from Powell Lake, British Columbia, Canada to study Microbial Dark Matter (Phase II) - PL_2010_150m | ecosystem: Environmental > Aquatic > Freshwater > Lake ...
AAACTGACCTTGATTTTCTGGGCTGTAGGTGTGCTGTCCGCATCCTTTCCGATTGCGGGACTGAGTAGCACACCGAAAAATATCGCCGCTGAAATGAAAAAGTCTCGCATGGCTGTTAGCATATTCTGGTCGAACGTAATGTAGAATTATGTGTTGATTTATTGTAAAAACGTGATGTCATTCTATTTCTATCATGAGTGAAATAGAAAGAATATATTCAAGTCGCGGAAAATCAGCACGATGGGATGAGAGGTGGCTTCGTTTTCGGATGGCATTAAAGCAGAGGGGAGTGGAGCCGCGGTTTCAAGAATACTACCGGGCGTGGGTTTTGGGATTTCTCGGTTTCATCAAGCCAAGGAAGTATGAGGAGGCGAAATCGGAGGAGGTGCGGGAATTTTTAAGGAAACTTGGAGGAGAGGGCAAGAAGGAATGGCAATTGCGGCAGGCGGAAGAGGGGATTCGGGTGTTTTTCCAGGATGTGGAGCCGCAGAAGTGGGCGGTAGACTGGCCTGCGGATTTGTTGGTGGATGTGAAGCTGGACATTGGCGATTTTGGACAGGAGGCCGCTGATGTGGGCAGGAGGCCGAGCGGTGGACTGGCGACGGAAGGTTTTGCGGGTCGGGAGGACACCGGGGATTTGCCGGAAAGGTATCGGCCGTTCATCGAGGAGGCGACGGAGGCTTTGCGGGTGGAGAGGTATTCGTATCGCACGGAGCAATCGTATCTGGACTGGATGCGGCGGTTTTTGATTTTTTCGCAGCCGATGTCCCGTCGGGAGATCTATTGGTGTCAGGCGCAGGAATATCTGGAGTATCTGACGCTAAAGCGGCGAGTGGCATCCTCGACGATGAATCAGGCGCTGAGCGCGCTGCAGTTTTTGTTTCGCGGGGTGCTGCGGAGCGGAGCGGGGGGGCGGGGAGATGTGAAGCGTCCGTCGCAGAGCCAGCGGCTGCCGACGGTGCTGACGCGGGAGGAGGTGGGGCAATTGCTGGATCTGATGGAGGGACAGGGACGTCTGATGGCGGAGGTGATGTATGGCTCCGGGCTGCGGGTGATGGAGTGTGTGCGGCTGAGGATCAAGGATGTGGATTTCGGCAATCGCTACATCGTGGTGCGTGCGGGCAAGGGGAACAAGGACCGCCGAGTGCCGCTGCCGAAGAGGATCGTTCCTGCATTGAAGGCGCAGATCGAGGTGGCCCGGAAGCGATGGATGAAAGACCGCGAACTGGGTGTGGAGGGCGTATTCCTGCCTGAGGCGCTGTCAGCAAAATACCTTAATGCGGACAAGGAATGGGCCTGGTATTGGCTGTTTCCGGCAGATGGTCTCTCTGAGGATCCCTGGACGAAAAAAATCCGCCGTCACCACATGGGGGAGAATGGGGTGCAGCAACTGGTGAAGCGCTGCGCACTGCGGGCGGGTCTGACAAAGCCGGTGACGCCGCACACGCTGAGGCACAGCTTCGCCACGCATTTGCTGGAGGGCGGCTCTGACATCCGCACGGTGCAGGAGTTGCTCGGGCATGCCGATGTTTCAACGACGATGATCTACACGCATGTGCTCAACCGGCCCGGAGTGACGACGAAGAGCCCGCTGGACTCGATGTAACCCAAAAACAGTTTTCAGACGGAATCAACAAAATGAGCAGAATTGCAGCGAAGCGGAGAAAGACTTCCAAAGGCAGCCCGCAGGGTGAGCGGAGCGAGTCAATTCGAGGGCGGCGGATTACGAGATGTCCCAGGGAAATTATCCTAAGCCAGCAGAAGGGTTAACCGCAGATTAACAAGATTCACACAGATAGAAGGATATACAAGAGAAACGGACATTCCGAGCCCTTCACCCGGGAGGGGAAGGCGTGAATGTTGCGTAACAAGTCTGCAGTCAGTTAATCTGTGAAAATCTGCGCTGATCTGCGGTCTCTAGATAGGATCATCTGATCCGGAGCCAGAGAGTTTCCGCTCCCGCGCCGTCCGGGAAATCCGGCAGCTGCGGCTCGCTGGAAATGTCTCCGCCAAGTCGGGCTGTTTTGAGGACGAAGCGGACCATCCGTTCCAGCGCGGGGCGGTTGAGTTTTGTGCAGTTGGTGGAAACGAGCAGCGACGCCCCGGGGGCGGACAGTTCGAGGGCCAAGCGAAGCAGGTCCTCCATCTGCTCCTCGACCTTCCAGCGGCGGCCGCGGTTTCCGAGCGAGAACGTCGGTGGATCCAGAATGATGAGATCGAATTTTTCTCCCCGCCGCTCCAGACGTGGCAGCACCTCGAGCACATCATCCGCCAGAAACCGGTGGCCCTCCAGGGGAAGCCCGTTGAGCTCGAAATTCTTCCGCCCCCGATCGAGCGACTTTTTCGAGAGGTCGATGCTCAGGGTTTTGGAGCCCGCCAGCGCAGCGACTACGGAGAACGAGCACGTGTAGGCAAAGGTGTTGAGTGTCCGCCCGGGGGCGAGTTGGCGCACGCAGGCCCGGTTTGCCCGCTGATCAATAAAGAGTCCCGCCGAATATCCCGCGCCGAAGTCGATGCCGTAGCGGATCCCGCATTCCGTCACCACACTCTCCAGCGGTGCTGCCGGATCGCCCGCCACCAGGACCGGTGCCACGCGCTCCGCATTCTGTTTGGGAAGAAAGCGGGAAAAAACCCGCGCACTTTGGAACCCCGTTTGCACCTCCCATTCGCGGAGGCCTGCGAGGGCTTCGTCACGCGCGGCATCGTGTTTGAAGGAAATCAAAACATCGCAGCCGAGCCGTTCCACCCAGGCGTGCGGTGAGGTGAACAGGCGGTGGGCGGAGGTCCCCGCATCGTCAAACTGCGCGAGGAGTTCCGAAGAAATCCAGCGGTTCATTCAGTCAATGAAACGCTTCGTGATGTCGCCGTAGGCATCGATCCGGCGGTCACGCAGGAACGGCCAGTGGGTTCGCTGCGTGTCCACCGAATCAAGGTCGACCTCTATGACGAGGACTTCCTCCTTGTCGCACGAGGCCTTCGCGAGGATCTGTCCGGAAGGATCACAGACGAAGCTTTGTCCCCAGAATTCGATTCCGTCGCCGCCGTCCGGCGCCTCGTGGCCGATCCGGTTCGCGGCAACCACGTAGCAGCCGTTTGCGACCGCGTGCCCGCGCTGGACGGTTTCCCACGACGAGTGCTGGCGGGTGCCGTATTTTGCTTTTTCCTTCGGATGCCATCCGATCGCGGTCGGGTAGAAAAGGATCTGCGCGCCCTGGAGCGCGGTGAGGCGCGCGGCCTCCGGATACCATTGGTCCCAGCAGACGCACACACCGAGCTTTCCGAACTTCGTGTCCCACGCCCGGAACCCGAGGTCGCCCGGTGTGAAGTAGAATTTTTCGTAGAAGAGCGGGTCATCGGGGATGTGCATCTTCCGGTATTTCCCGAGAAACGATCCGTCGGCGTCGATGACGGCTGCGGTGTTGTGATAAAGACCGGGAGCCCGGCGTTCGAAGAGCGAGGCGATGATGACGATCCCGAGCTCCCTGGCGAGCGACTGGAGCGGCTCCGTGCCGGGGCCGGGGATCTCTTCGGCGAGGTCGAAGTATTTGTGATCCTCGACCTGACAGAAGTAGAGCGAGCGGAAGAGCTCCTGGAGGCAGACGATGTTCGCCCCGCGCGAGGCGGCCTCGCGGATCCCGCGCTCCGCGGCAGAAGTGTTCGCTGCCGTGTCTGCCGTGCAGGCGTTCTGCACGACGCCGATTTTCACTGTTGGTTGCGCCATGACGGAGATCGTGCCACAATTTCCGCCGATGAAAACCCTGCTTTTACTTTTGACATTTGCCGCCATCTCCGCGACGAACGCTCTCTCCATGGACGACATCCGCATCATTGTTAAGACCAGCAAGGGGGACATCGAAGGCACGCTCTTTGCCTCGAAGGCTCCCGTCACCGTTGCCAACTACCTCAACCTCGCCAAGCGCGGGTATTACGATGGCATCACGTTCCACCGCGTGATCCCGAATTTCATGATCCAGGGCGGCGACCCGACCGGCACCGGCGCGGGCGGCCCGGGCTACACGTTCGAGGATGAGGTGAAAACCGGCCTCAAGCACGACAAGGCCGGCATCTTCTCGATGGCGAACCGCGGCCCCGGGACAAACGGCAGCCAGTTTTTCATCACCCACCTTCCGACCCCCCACCTCGATGGCAAGCACACCGTCTTCGGCGAGGTCACCAAGGGACAGGATGTCGTCAATGCGATCGTGCAGGGCGACAAGATCCTGAAAATCGAGATCCTCGATTCTCCCGACGCGCTCTTCGAGGCCCAGAAGGCCAAGATCGCTGAGTGGAACAAGGCGCTGAAGTAGGCAGATTTCCCGGCTTGCCTCGAAAAAAGCAGGCTGCATGCTTGGCGCATTATGAACCAGGTCAAGGACACCCTGCGCGCCACCGTGCGGCTGGGCTATGACGGGCGTGTCCACAAGCAGTTCCGCGGGCCGAAGGCGGACGAGCGGTTTGCGACCGAGGTGAAGGTGCTGAAATATCTCGAGGATCGGGGGTGTCCGTTTGTCCCGCGTCTGCTCGAGTCCGATCCGGAAAATCTCAAGATCGTCACCACCAATTGCGGGACCCGGGTGGACCATCTCGACGACGCGCGCTGCCGCGAGCTTTTTGAGGAACTCCTCGAATACGGGGTCCGCCACGATGACGCCGAGATGCGCAATGTGACCTACCGGCAGTCGGACGGACGGTTCTGCCTGATCGATTTCGAGTTCGCCACCATCATCGATGAAAAGCATGAAGGCTGAGGAAAGGGCCTTCCATTTCTCATGGTCCGGGCACACCGACCAGGGGCGCGTGCGGAAGAACAACGAGGATTCGTTTCTCGGGCTCGCGGTGGATGCTGAGGGTGCGCATTACCTGGGGAAGATCGGCGACGCCGGTGGCGGCCGTGCGGATCTCATTTTTGCGGTGAGCGATGGGATGGGCGGGGCGATGGCGGGGGAGTTCGCTAGTCGGATCACTGTCGAAAAGATCACCAGGCTTTTTCCTCCGCTCTTCCGGCTGAATGCGTCCGGCATCGAGTCGGGCTACATCGAGGTGATCGGGGAATTATTCGGTGAAATCCACAAGGCGCTCATTTACCTCGGGGACTGCTACGAGGAATGCGCCGGAATGGGGGCCACACTGAGCCTCTGCTGGTTCAGCGGACAGTGGATGTATTTCGGCCACATCGGCGACAGCAGGATCTACTACCTGCCGGCCGGTGGCGGGATCAAACAGTTGACCGACGACGACACCCATGTCGGATGGCTTTTCCGCAACGGGCAACTCAACGAGCGCGAGGCAAAAAACCATCCTAGAAAAAATGTGCTCCAGGCCGCGCTCGGAGCCGGACACCAATTCGTAAACCCACAGGTCGGCGCGGTGGGATGCGAGCCCGGCGACCGGTTTCTCCTCTGCACGGACGGGGTCACGGACGGCTTTTTCAACGACCAGTTGCCCGGAATTCTCGACGAGGGGGAAAATGCCGCCGATCACCTCGTGCGAGAGGCGCTCAGCCGATCAGGCAGGGACAACGCGACGGCGTTGGTGGTCCGGATCCTGCCGGAGAGCGCGCAAGGGACGGCCTAGCGTTTCGGCGCCTGCGGCTGGGGCTCCGGTTCGCGGAATGTGATGCGGCCCTTGCCGAGATCGTAGGGGGAAATCTCAATGGCCACCCGGTCGCCGGGAACGATCCGGATGAAGTTCTTGCGCATCTTGCCCGAGATGTGGGCAAGGATGATGTGTTCGTTGGGCAGCTTGACCCGGAACATCGTGCCGGGGAGCACATCCACAACGACTCCTTCGCTTGTCACGCAATCGTCTTTGGCCATGGAAGACTGCTGAATAGCAGAGGTGGCGACGGAAATCAACTGCCTCGGTGAGGATTCCTGTTCCGGTGCGGCGTGGATCCTGCTAGGGAAAATGGCGGGCCGGATGTTACAATTTTGTCACAACGAGACTTTGGATAAACCCGGGCGGTCGCGTTGTATTGACCCATTGCCGCAATGACTTCGCCATTTCGTCTGTTGCTGATTTTTGCACTGGCACTTTTCGTTGTCCCTGGCGCGGGATTTGCTCAGACCGGCGATTCTGCGGCCGGGCTTACGGCGCAGGAATACTATGCCAATGCGGAACGGCTCTACGCGGATGGAAAATACGAGGAAGCCGGCCGGCTTTACCAGAAGCTGCTCGACGAATTCGGGAAATCGAAGGAGGCGGAGGGAGCGATACGCAGCATCCGTTTCCGCCATGCGATGTGTTACGTGCATCAGCGGAAATTCGGTGACGCACTCGAACCGATCCGCGCCGCGCTCGCCCAGCAGCCCCCGCTGCAGACATCGGAGATCCAGGAGCTTCAGTTCTGGCTCGGCGTGGCCGAGATCGAGGAAAAAGATTTCCCCGCCGCGCGGGAGGCCCTGGAAAAGTTCATTCTCCTGTTTCCACCGGAGGCCGAAAAGAACCCGGCTTCTGCCCAGCAATACCCTGCCGCGGGCAAGATTCCCGAGGCCCGGCTGCTGATCGGTTCCGCCTGGCTTCTGGAGGAAAAATACAAGGAGGCCGCCGAATACTATGCCGGGTTGAAGTCCGGCCTTGTTCCGGAGAACCGCTCCCGCTCGGTCGTCCTCCAGCTTTACTCGCTGCTGCAGGACAACCAGAATGACGAGGCGATGAAGGTGATCGGAGAGGAATTTCCCCACATCGGGGATATCTCCCAGCTGGTCACCTTTCAGACGCTCACGCTCGAGCTGGGAAGCCGGTGGCTGGAAGCGGGCGAAAACCGGAAGGCCATCGCCTGCCTGCAGAGGGTGTGGCCGTCGGAGCGGCTGCTCAAACATCAGGAGGAGCGCCTCGCGGAGCTGGAAGGCCGCCTGCGCGCGGCCGAGGCTTCGCCCCGCAGCGATCCCTACACGAAATTTCTCCTCGGCCAGATCATCGCGAAGGTGAAGCACGAGGTGGAGAGTTTTCAGAAGATCAAGAGCTTCGATGCCGCGCTGAGGCTGCGTCTGGCCACCGCCTACCAGGAGATGAAGCGCTACCGCGAGGCGGCGCTTATCCTGGAGGACATGCTCCGGAGCATGCCTCCCGACAATGTCGTCGAGCAGGCGTCGGTCAACCTGGTCCAAACATGGTTCCAGGTCGGACGCTGGCCGAAAGTCATCGAGGCGTCGGATGCATTCCGGACAATATTCCCGGAGTCGAAGTCGATCCCGCTCGTGCTCTACCTCAAGGGGCTCGCCGCCCAGAAGGACCTGAAGTTCGATGAGTCGCTTGCCGCGTTCGATGCGATCCTTAAGGACTACAAGGATTCCGAGATTGCACCGCGTGCGCTTTTCATGAAGGGCTTCACCCTTCTCTTGGCCGAAAAGAACAGCGATGCCATCACGGTTTTTGAAACATTCGGGAAGACGTATCCGAAGCACGAGCTCGCCGACGCGGCGGCATACTGGCGCGGGATGGGGTTCTCGCTCGACAAGCAGTTTGCCGAGGCCCGCACCGCGATGGACGAGTATCTCAAGGACTTCCCCAAGGGGCAGTTTGCGGGCAACGCGGTTTTCCGGAAGGCCTATTGCGCCCAGCAGTTGGAGGACTACAAGACATCGATCAAGGAGCTCCGCTCGTTCATGCGGACCTATCCCGGGCATGAGCAAGCCGGCGAGGCCCGGATCCTGCTCGGCGACGCGCTGATGAACGAGGGGGAGATGGAGGAGGGCATGGCGGCATTCAAGGGGATTCCCCGTGAGGAGACGCGGTTTTATGAGGAGGGGGTTTTCAAGACCGCGAAGGCGCTCAAGCTTATGGAGGAATACGACCGTCTCCTTGATCATCTGACAGCTTTCCAGAAAGAGAATCCCCGCAGCCCGCGTGTCGCCGAGGCGATCTACCAGATTGGCTGGGTTCTCCGACAGGACAACAAACCCGACAAAGCCCGCGATCTGTATTGGCAGGCGATCCAGGAACACGGTGACGATCCCTCGATCCGTTCGGTCGAAGATTTGTTTCCCGCCCTGGCCCGCCTCTACAAGGGAGATGAGTCCGCCCAATACATTGCCCGGCTTCGCACCCTCGGGCAGGAGGCCGGCGCGAAAGGACAAAAGACGCTGAAGATGCGCGCGCTTTGGGCTGCCGGGAGCGCGCTGAAAAAGTCCGATCCGGACCAATCCCGGGCGCTCATGCTGGAGGCTGCCGCGCTCGCGAACGTGCAGACGACGAACCCGCTCCTGCTGGCCGACTTTGCAGAGACGCTTCAGTCCGCCGGAAAGTCCGCCGAATCGGTCGCCATGTATCACGATCTCGTCAAGTGGAACCCGCGCGCCCCGCAGAAGGACCGCGCGCTGGCCGCGCTGGGGTTCGCCGAGTTGTCGAACGGGAACGAGGCGGCCGCCCTGTCGTGGTTCGACCGCTATGAAAAAGAGACACTCGGCTCCATGCTGGTCGGGAAAGTTCTTCTGGCCAAGGCCGGCCTCCAGCAGAAGCAGGGCAGGCCGGATGATGCGAGAGCGACACTCGAAGCGCTGCTGGCAAATCCGCTTTCCGGCGGGAAGGAAAAAGCCGAGGCGCTCTACCGCATCGGGGAAATCCACATGGCTTCCGGAAAGCCCCAGCTCGCTGTCCCCTATTTCCAGCGGATCTATGTCATGCACGGTCGCTGGGCCGAATGGGTCGCCAAGGCGTATGTCCGGAGCGGCGAGGCCTTTGAAAAATTGAAGGACACCGACAGCGCCAGAAAGACTTATCAGGAACTGAGCGGCAAAGAGGAGTTTTCCGGGTTTCCGGAAACCGCCCGTGCCAAGGAACGCCTCCAGGCACTGGGAGGTCCCATCAAAGAGGAAACCCCGTAAGGATGAAGCGCCTCCTCCTCACATTCGTTCTCTCCGCTTCGCTCCTCTCCGCGCAGGACGTCCTCACCCTCCGTAGCGGCGAAAAGCGCACGGGGAAAATCGCCGGGCTCGACGCGACGATGCTCAAGTTCCAGGTCCCGCTCCCGGTCGCGCCCGGAGCCAGTCCGGTATTCGCTTCGGTTGCGATTCCGCGGGCCGACATTGTTTCGATCGACTTTGCGCCGGATCCTGTGTTCGAACAGCTGCTGAGCCGTCGCCCGGCGGCGGGGGTGGGCGAATTTCAGGCGGCATGGGCGACCGCGTCCCCGTGGCTTGGAATCCCGAAATCCCATGCAGCACAGGTTGGCAACGCACTCGGGAAGGCCCTCCTCGCGAGCGGGGCTTCCGCCGATGCCGCAAAGGCACTGGAGGTCTTCCAGCAGGTCGAGAACGGGGCCTGGAGTCCGGAGGATAAAATGACCGCAAAAGAGGGGAGGCTTCGCGCCATGGTGGCCACCGGCCGTGCCAGGGAAGCAGTTGGGGAGGCGGAGCAGATTGCCTCCGCCACGGAAAATCCGGCTGTCCTCATTGAGGCGAAATTCATCCTCGCGGAAGCCGCGGGTGCCTCGCTGAAAAAGCTTCTTGAGGACAACCCGCGTTGGGAGGAGGACCTCAACGTGATCCCCGAGCGCAACCGGCTGTATCACGAGGCGGTGGACCTCTTTCTTTACCCGAGCCTTTTTGAAGGATCGCAGGCGGACGCGGCGGCCCGGGGGCTCTGGGGGGCCGTCGGGATTTATCAACTCACCGGCGAATCCGCGAACGCGCTTGAGTGCGCGCGGGATATCACGATCCTCTACCCCGGCACGAAATACGCCGCTCCCGCAATGGAATTTATCGCATCGCTTCCCGCGACCCTCACGTCGGTCGATCCCGAAAAAGAAGCCCGGGAGGAAAATTCCGCAGTCCCGCAAAAACCCAAGGATGACGACGAAGAAAAACCAGCCGATCCCGATCCAAAGAAAAAAAGCCATGAAACCAAGAAAACCAAAAAATCCTGAACCCATCCGTTGGTGGTCCCGACCGGCTCCTGCCGTACTCGCGGCCGTTGCGACCGTCCTCGCATTCCTTCCGTCCACCGCCTCTGCGGCGGGGGTGGCGAGCCAGAAGAGCCTCCTGGATCTGTATCGCGACGGGGGACCGATCATGCACCTCATCGCGCTTTGCTCGGTCGCGGTGGTGGCGCTCGGCTCCTACTGCGCGATCATGTTCCGGAAGGGAAAGCTGATGCCGCCGAATGTGGTGGCGCATCTGAACAACCTCATCAGCCAGCGCGATCTGCCATCCGCCTACCAGTTCTGCCAGAGCAATCCGGGACCGCTCACGCATGCGCTCTCGGCGGCGCTTACGAAGGCGAATTTCGAGCGGGACATGTTCAATAAGTCCGCGATGGAGAACTCGATCGCCGACGATTGCTTCCGCGAGGAGACGAAAATGATGGTGGTGGTCAACTACCTCAACACGTTTGCCGTCCTTGCGCCGATGATCGGCCTGCTGGGAACGGTGGCGGGCATGATCACGAGCTTCAGCGCCCTGACGGCCGGAAAGGCTGAGGCGACAGATCTTGCAAAAGGGATCGGCGAGGCCCTGATCGCGACTGGAGGAGGTCTGCTCCTCGCGATCCCGTCAATGTTTCTTTACTTCTTTTTCCGCGGAATGCTGACCACCAACATGGCGGACGTCCACAAGACGCTCTCCCACATGCTCGATCTCTTCACCGGTGAGGCGCACGGCATCCCCTCCCAACCGGTTTACGAAGCCGAGGCGCCAACAGAATAGAACCATGTCCGTCCCGCGCCGCCGCATGCGCCGTGTCCATCACGACGAAGTCGGGCTTCAGATCGCCCCGATGATCGACGTGACTCTGCTCCTCCTGTTTTTCTTCATGCTCGCGGGGAAGATCACCAAGGGGGAAAAGCTCATGGACATCAAGGTGCCCCTCGCATCCACCGGGAAGGCGCCCATGGATGAGGGCGACCGCGATGTGGTGAACATCGACGCTTCAGGACAACTCTTCAGCGGCAGCCGCGCGGTCACGTCAAAGGAACTCACCACCCATCTCAAACAGCGGTTCAAGGATTTTCCGCCCCTCAAACTTTACATCCGCGCCGATGCCGGCACACCCGGCAAAAAAATCAAGGAAGTCATGGCGATCGCGAGCGAGGCGGGCGCCATCGAGGTCGTCTTCGGGGTCATCCAGAAATGAAACGCACCGAACATCCCCAGATCGAACTGCAGATCGCCCCGATGATCGACGTCTGCTTCCTGCTGCTCTTCTTCTACATCCTGACATCGAAGCCGGTGAAGCCGGAGGCGGACATGGACATGACGCTGCCGGGAACCGTTGCCCAGGAGGAGGCGCTCGACATTCCGGACGAGCAGAGGATTCTCATTCCGGACAACGGCCAGATCGTTCTGAACGACCTTCCGCTGGACAAGGCGGACCAGCGCGACCTGCCGATGCTTCTTGCGACATTGACCCGGTTCAAGGAGTCGGCCGATGCCAACAAGAGCCAGGCGCTGATTACCGTTGATGTGTCGGACGCCGCGATCCACCAGCGAGTCGTTGACGTGTTGAACACCTGCGCGAAGGCTGGAATCAAGGGAGTGACCTTCGCGGGCGCGACGGAGGAGGAACCATGACCGACGCTCCTCCGGACCAGCGCAGGCGGCTCAAACGGCTCATCATCACCATCGTGCTCGTGAGCATCGGCATCCATCTCATCGCGGGCGTCGTCGCCGGTGTCGTGATTGTGGCCCGCTACCTGACCGAGCCGCCGGCGGAGTTCAAGGTGGTCAAGGACATTCGTCTCCCGGCCAAGCAGCGCGAGCACAAGATGAACATGGCGGCCTTCGACGGCATGGCTCCCAAGCCGAGCTTCAACGACAAGATGCAGAGCATCCGTCCGACGGCGTTCGCCCTCCCGGAACTTCCCAAAATGGACATGGACCAGGTCCTGCCGCTGGACCCCTCCGAGATTGTCTCCGAGCAGGTTTCGGGGCTCGTTGGCACGGGTGGTGCCGGAAACGGGATCGGGGCCGGAGGATCCGGAAGCGGGGGAGGCTTCGGTGGAACCGGCATGAGCTTTTTCGGCATCCAATCCACAGGGAAGCGCATCCTGCTTCTTTTCGATGTCTCGTCCAGCGTCGTCCACAAGGCCGACAAAGCCGGGGTTCCCCTCACCAGGATCCAGGAGGAAACGGCCGCCCTCATCTCGAAGCTTCCGATCACCGCACGATTCGGGATCATCCAGTTCACGCAAAACTACAAGCCGTTCAAGCCCGAACTCCTGCCCGCGACTGACCAGAACCGCGCCGCTGCGCTCGACTGGATCAAGAGCGAGTGGGTGGCATCCGGGAGCATGAGCGCCTCGTCGAAAGTCGTCAGCAACTCGCAGGGTCTGGTCGGCGTCCTCGAACTCGCCGCAAAAATGCAGCCGGACGTGATCTTCATGATCTCCGATGCCAGCTTCCAGTGGAAGCCGGGAGGAACTATCGAGGATATTCCGTGGAAGGAAATCGATAAGATCGCCGACGGCGCACTTCAGGGAGCCGGCGGATGTCAGATCAACGTTATCGGGTTCGAGATGAAGCCCGAGGACAAAAAAGGAGTCGGATCCATCGTCCGGAAATCCGGGGGAAAACTTCGCGAGATCAAGTAGAGAGCTCCCCGCAAAAAAGCCCTATTTTCCATTGAACTCAGTTGTGCGTTATGGACCGTATTGCCGAACTGGCATGTTCGTTCTGAGATTATTCTGCTCTATCAGATAACCGCCACCAAGTTCAACATCGACAGATATTCCTTTTAAAACTCCCTCTATTGTCATTGGATCCCCTGGCGAAAAAATGGATGCCCATTCGGAACTGTGTTTATCAGTGTGTGTGTATGTATATGATGATATACCGCTTGATGATGATACAGAGGTAGAGGTATGCTTGTATGATGTTCTCACCTGAATTGAGGAAGTAGTATTCTGCCGAAACTCAACTTTCCCCCCCCAATAGTCGCCCCACCAACTTGGAAAATAGCTGTAACACTTAAAAATTGATGAGCTTCTGGCAATTGAGGGAGATAACCATATTTTAATTCTTGGCAGGCTTTTTTCGGTTTTTAAAGTAATAATGATTTGTTGATCTGAAGAGCTGGAGATATTCTCCAATGTTGCTTTCTCTATAACGCCGGACACCTTAATTTGTTTGTTCGCCAAGTATGCTATCGCTTTGCTTTTGCCTTCATCTTCTGCATACTTTGCCAGATCAATTGCGCTAACAAGATTTGTTAAGTCGATTTGAGATGTTTCCTTGGTGACTGTTGGCAACGCTTTCTGTTTTTGACTAGGTGTCTCCAATGTGGACTTTGGCACCTCTTCAGCAGTTTGCTGTCCATTGACTGAGAGGGCGACTCCGTTATTCTCAGAGCCGGACGGCGGGGGGATATTGTTTTTCATTCTGGCCGACTGCACATCGCTCGCCAGAGAGGTTTTTGTATACGAAACCTGTTTCGTTTCACCCAAATAGCTGATTTGCAGTAATTCTCCTGATCGAGAGACCACAGCAACAGTGGTCCCTGCTCGCGCTGTAGCCGATCCCCGCCCGTCCGCAATAGCGAAAGTCTCGTCAGTTAAGATTTTGACTGCCTTTGGTAGTTCTTCAAGGGTGACTGTAGAAATATTGAATATTTCAGGAGTTGGAGCAACCGAGGCAGCAGGTAGCGGTGGCGCTTCGGGTGTTGGTTCAGGTATTGCGATTGGGGTAGCCTCTGGTGTTGGTTCAGGTATCGCGATTGGGGCAGCTTCGGGTGTTGGCTTCGGCGTGGGTGTCGCAAATATCCCTGGCAGATATTTATTAACCAATTCGGGTTGGTTTTTCACCAAGTAGATCGACAACGCCACCAAGGCGATAAGAAGGAGTATCCAAACGCCCGCACTACCTTGGTTGGAGCAAGGCGTTCTCGCAAAACTCATAAGTTTTATTCTGCGAAAGATTTAATCAATTGTAAATTGAAAATTCACCTTCGGGAGAACCGGGGGGCAGTCAAAGGGGGCAGTCCGTGCATGCGTGCAAAACTGCGTGGAAGTCCGATGCGCTGCAGTCAAAAGGGGCAGTCCGAGGACGAGGGTGAAGAGGTCGATGGCGTTGCCGAGCGATATTCTTCGGGCCTTCACCAGTAGGAGGCTTTGACGATGACGCATGGAACGCGGGGAGGTTTCGGCTTCGCGGGCGATGAGCTCGCGATTTTGACTCACGTGAGGGAGGGGCGCTGTCAACTGCAAGCGTCGCGTGCCCCCCGCCGCTCGCGGAGCAGGCGCTGGGTTTCCTCCGCTTTCTCCCGGGTGATCGGGTAGAAGCGGAGCAGGAACATGCCGAGAGCGAGGAATCCGGCCTGTCCGAGGACGAACCAGTTTTTCATGTTCATGACGACCTCGTGGGGTGCGCCGGTTTTTTCGGCGATTTCCGCGTCGAATCCGCAGACTTTCAACACGATGCCGGTCCCCACCGCGGCAGCGGCGACGGCCGCCTTGCGGGAGAGTCCGCCCACCGAGCTGTAGATTCCCTCGCGGCGCATCCCGGTTTTCAGTTCATCCTCCTCACAGACATCGCCGATCATCGAAATGAAAAGCATCCAGCATCCTTGGAGCCCGAGCCCGGTCAGGGCTGCGGAGATGAGCTGGAGGTAGGGCATGGTCGGGGAGAATGTCCACCAGAAGCTGATTGCGCCGGCGAGCGAAATTCCTAGGCCGATGTTCGCCGCATGCCGCTTGCCGAAATGAGTCGAGATCACGGTGGCCATCCAGACGCTCACATAGGATAGCCCCGCCACCAGCGAACCGGCCACGGCGCTGAGTTGCGCGGCGGCCGCCTTGTCGCCTCCATAAACGTAGTAGATGTTGATGTAGAGCCCGAGGCTTACCATCGTTGCGAGTCCGAGGAGCACGATGAGGTTCACCGTCATGACGATCAGAAACGGACCGTTCCGGACGGCGACTCCGATAGCTTCAAACAGCTTTTCCTTCGGCTGCTCCAGAGCCCTTTTCGGTTCCCGGAGGCTGAAGAAGGGGATGAGTGCGGAAACGATGATGAGCACGCCGAGAAGAACGGAGACCCAGCGGGCCCCGACCACCTCGTTCGGGAAAATGGCGGCGAGGGCGAGCGGGTAGAGCCACGGCATGGCCAGCGAGCCGAGGAGCCCGATGTAGTTCGGCCAGGCGAGAAGCCGCGTCCTTTCATTGTAGTCGCTGGTGAGCTCAAATCCGAGCGCGCAGAACGGGATGGTGTAAACCGTGTAACAGGTGAAATACGCGAGCCCCATCAGCGTCAGGTAGAGGAACATCCCGTTCTGGGAGTGGAACGGAGGCATCCAGATTAACGGGAGAAGGAGCGCGCAAAGCGTGGCGCCTGCGACAAGATACGGCCGGCGGCGTCCCCAGCGGCTGCGCGTGTTGTCGGAAATATTCCCCATCAGCGGATCGATGAAGGCATCGATCAGCCGGGGGATTGCGACCGCCCATCCCACCAGCAGCGGGTCCAGTTTCAGCCCGATGTTGTAGATCGGCGTCACCAGGGAGCCGAACCCGTTCATGATGAAGTTGTCCGACAGGGCGCCGAACCCGTAGGCGATGCGTTTCAGGATTGGAACCCGCTGGTCGGGCGGGGTGTCTTTGTGGGAGCTCATGGTTTGAGAACGGCTGCCCCGAGAGTGTTCAGTTGGAAGCGCAAGGTCGAGACTTTACCGGCTGCCACCGGGGCTCCGGATGCGATGAGTGTCACCGGCGCGTCGGCTTCGATCTGCATGGTGATTTCATCGCCTGAGCGTTTCCATTCGATGCGGACAGCCTTGCCTTCACCGTCGAGCGGCAGGCTTCCCTTGGCGGAGGTGAGAGAGCCGGGGATGAGCTTGATTTCAAAATGGCCTGGTCCCCTGTCAAAGCGTGGCTGCAGTCCAAGGACGTAGCGGGAGAGATGCCAGGTCGGGCAGCCGGCCCACTGGTGGCAATGGCTCCATCGCAGATCGAAGACTTCCGGCCATGTTGTGAGCCCCTGGTCGAGCATCCAGCCCCAGGCGGTCCGGTATTGGTCGAGGACAAAATCCATTTCGCCGGCCTCGATGAGGAGAGGGAAAACGAAGTGGCAGAACGAGGGGGTGATCAGGCGGGATTCCATCACCGAAGTGTCTGCAAGGCGCGGCGCGTCCGGATCGTTCGGGAAGCAGCGCATCAGGTGGGCCTTGATGAAGTCGAGAGCCGGCTTCTTCCCTCCCTCGCCGACGACCCCGGTTCGCAGGGCGAGGACGATGGCGTGATAGCCGAGTTTGTCGCGCGTGGCAGGATCGCAGAGGGCTTCGGCGGAGAACGGCTTCCGGAGCTCGCTTGTCAGCCGTTCGCGGGCATCGGAAATTTTTGCGGCATCCTTTTCGCGGCCGATGATTGACGCCCAGCGGACAAGCTCACCAAGCGCCTCGTAGTAGAACAGGGTGAGACCGAGATCGACCTCCGCGTGGAACTCGCGCTGCTCGCCCTCCGCGAACGGATTCGTTTCGGTGAGGTATCCCCAGTCCACAAAAGTCCAGGTGCCCGGCACCGACGGAAGTCCGCCGGGCTTGAGGTGAGGGAGGTAGGATTCCAGGTTGCGCAGTGCGGCCGGAAAGAGCGGTTCGAGCAGGCTGTTGTCTCCGGTGACCTCGTAGTAGCGGAGGTTTGATCCGGTCCACTCGCTCCCGTAGGTGGGAAGGAATTCGCGGATGCCGGGGTAGAGACCGGGAATCCGTCCGAGCGAGTCCACGCTGAAGGGGGCGGTCTTGAGCGAGCGTTTGACGAGGCTCAGATCCCCGCTTCCGACAACATTGATCTCGAGCCCGACCGAGAGGGCGTCGCCGATCCACTGGCCGCGCTCGCGGGTCGGGTTGTCGGTAATGACGTCTTCGCAGCAACTGCGGAACGTCTCCCATCCGGTGAGCCAGATCCGGTTGAGCAGCGGGTCGCTGCACGAGAAGCTTCCCGCCTCGTTTTCTCCGAAGTAAACGCGGTCGAGAAAAACCTCCTCCTCCCAGCGGACTTGATCCGGATCGCAGATCACATGGATCTCGACGAACCTCCCGCCTTTCGGAGTCTTCGGGAAAAATGTCTGCCGACCCCCGCGCGCGACGAAGCGGTCGTAGTTCAGCGACGGTCCGGACGCACAATTGATGAACGGTGCGACGCGGCCGTGTTCGAGGGTCTCTGCCATCGCGATTTCAACGGCCGCGCCTTTTGGCAGATCGAGCGTGAGCCGGACTCGGCCGAGGCGGATTTTCCCCAGATCGTATCGCCGCCAGACACCCTGCGGAGGCGTCTTTGGATCGTTCAGATCGCGGAGAAAGAAGATGTAGGACGGGTCGTTCGATGCGAAGTGGCGGGCGCAGACGAGCATTCCGGAGGCGGAATGCGTCATTGGCACATCTTTCGGAGCCCATGGACGCAGGGTTGGCGGATCGAAGGAGAGGAACCTGCGCGGACGGAGCACAGGGGCCTGCCATGCGGAGTCGTCGAATCCCGGCAGTTCCCAGCCATCGGGATTCTTTGACGTGTCGCACCAGTCGATCCATCCGAAAAGCGGGCTGATGCGTCGCATCTGGCGCTGGTAGCCGTCCAACTCACTGCATTTCCATTCCACAGGAAGGGTCTGTCCTGAGGGATCGCGGACTTCGCACCAGAAGAACGGGTCCATGGATTCCATCAAGCGTGCTGTTTCTCCCTCGTAGTGGGCGTGAACCGCGATTGTGTGGCGGCCGGGTGCGAGCTTACATTCGCGACGGTCGTATTCCGCGTGGTTCACGTGGAAGCGCGCCGGGCCCTCTGCGACGAGATTTCCATCGAGGTAAAGATCGAATGTGCTGACACCGAGGAACCGGGCTTCGACGGTTAGGGGTTCTGCCAAATCCAGCGTGCCCCGGAAGGCGAGGTGTGTATCCGCGCGGAACCCTTCGGCGGAGTCCCACATCGCGCCGATTTCCGTCCACTCTCGGATGGATTCGCAAATTTTTGGAGGTTCCGATTCTCCGGTGAGCCAGGCGTGGAACCACGAGAATGTGCCGGCCGTCCATCCCATCATCGGAGGCATCGGGTATTCGTCCGAGACGTCGGTGCCGCCGCTCGCGGCATTGTATTTTTCCCAGAGCTGGCCCGTCGCTTCAAAATTCCGGCAGACGGTTGCGAGATATTTTTCCGCGATGCGCCGGGCATCCGCTTCGCGACCGTAGCGGAGAAGCCCGAAGACGGCGGAGGCCTGAAGTGGCGGCCAGACGTTCGGATAGTCCCACTGGCAGGGGACGGAGCGCCGGTTTTGTCCCGGCTCGCATGTGGCGAGTCCGTGATCGAACTCCAACTCGAGCAGCCGGGCGATGCACTGACCGGCCCGCTTTTCGTCAGGAACTCCGGCCCACAGCGCGAAGGTGACCGCCGCCGAGAGCACCGGGCTGAACTCGCCGGTGACGAAGTTGTGGTCGTAGTAGCACCCCCGGGAATCATCCCAGCAAATCTTATTGATCAGTTCCCGTCGTTGTCCGGCTTTCGTCTGCCATGCGGTTGAGGCTGCAGTGTCCCCCAGTTCCGCCGCCGCCCAGGCGATGTTGTTTTCCAGAACATAGACCATCGCGTTCAGGTCGACCGGATTGTAATGCGACGCTTCGCCATTGAAGCGCGGGGTGAAATCCCACGTCTCCGCCTCCGCCATCGCCTCGGACAAAAACCGCTGACGTGCCTCGAAATCCTCCGGCACCGGCCCGAGCCGCTCCTGAAGGACCTTGGAAAAATTCTCGATGTCGTCCGGCCCGCCGTGGACGAATCCGCGGCAGAGCCCGTTTGCCGTCGTGCGGTGGGTGGCCCAGAATGCATGCTCGCGGCGCATGGCGTCGTAGGCCCGGCGCAGCCACTGCGGATCGGGATCGCGCTCGTAACGTTCGCGGAAAAGGATTGAGGCCACCGGGTTTTGCGAGCGGGTGAGATCCCACTCGAGGATGTAGCAGGGGACATACCCGTAGCGCTCGATCAGCCAGGCCAAGTTGTCCGACTGCCCGCGCGCCAGCACATCGCGTCCGTCGGCCCACAGCCCGAGCGTGGTGAAATAGGTGTCCCAGTAACAAAGAAACGGAAATGTATCGCCGGCGGTTGGTGACGCATACGGGTGCGGGAGATCAATCACCCCGCGCGCGGCGGAACCGGGAACGCGGACTGTCGCGTTCCACTGGGACTGGATGTATTTGCGGACCTGGGAGGCGCTGTTCGGGATCATTACAGGGATATGGATCAGGGGTTGCTGCCAAATCCACGGTCCTGAGGATAATACGAAAAATAACTTATATGCAAAGGAAACTAATAAAAAATACCATCCAACAAACTGTCGTGAGGACAGGGGCCGCCGGTCGGATCAGGGCAAAAACAGGAATGCCAGAATCATCACGGCCGTCGGGAAAAGGGCGGCCAAAAACAGCTTGAAGGCATTGACGCCCTCGTCCCCGAAATGACCCTGAAGAATCGACTGGCCGGCCGGATTCGGGGCGTTGGCGATGACCGTGAGCCCGCCTCCCGCGACCGCACCCGCGACGACCGCAAATTTGCATTCGGGCGAGAACCCCGGCACGAGGGACGCGAGGTAGGTGATCGCGGCGTTGTCATTGAATGCGGTCAGCGCGGTGGATCCGAAGAGCAGGGGGACGGTTCCCATGCTTCGCAGAACCGGTTCGATCCACCACTGCTGGCACCCTCCGTGGATGACGAGTCCGGCAAGGAAAAATCCGACGAGGACAGGAGGCTTCAAATTGATCTGGTCCTGGCTGTGTTCGGTCGCCATCACAAACGCCAGAAACAGCATGAAGATCAGCACGACAACGGCGGCGTAGTGCGAGGTGGAAACGACAAAGGCAATGAAGGCCAGATGGACGCCGACGACCCATGACGGAACTCCCGGCGAACGCGCGGGGATCGCCTCCGTGGCTCCGCGGAGCGAAAGTAGCTCGGTGCGGAAGACAGAAAAAACGACCGCATTCGAGATGGCAATTCCGAGCGCGGCCTTCCATCCGAACTGCATGAACATGAACGGCAGGTCCCAGCCCCATTTTCCGGCGACCATCACCACCGGCGGCGCGGCAAAGTGAGTGAGCGTACCCCCCACCGAGATGTTGACGAACAGAAGCCCGATGGTCGCGTAACGGAGAGTCATGGACGGCTGGAACTTGAAAAACTTCGTGACCAGAAGCAGCGCGCAGATTGTCATCGCGGCAGGCTCGGTGACGAACGAGCCGAGCAGTGGGCCAGCGGTCAGAATCGCGAGCCACCAGGCCGCCGGCGTCGCCCCGCCGAGGCGTGCAAATTTTTCAAGGCACTTTTCAGAAAAGAACAGGACCGGGCGCGAGCCGGCGATCGCCATGACGACAACCACGAAGATCGGCTCGGTGAAGTTCACCCCGTTGAAATAGGTCTTGGCGGCGGCGGGTCCCTTCATCAGCACAATCGCCGCGGCGAGAGGGATCAGCCAGATCCCGAAGACCGCCTCCACTTCCCCGAGGAAATGGAAGACCACCGAGAGAAACCGCTTTTTGTCGCGCTGGGCGATGACCGACGCATCGCCATTATCCACCCGGCGGCACAGCGCCACGTATTCGTGCTCGAAGCGGTGCGAGATCATCCGGAACCTCGCGGCGAGGAACGTGTGCACGATGGCCGCCAGGAAAATTGCCGTCGCGACGAGGTTGAAGGGATCTTTGGCGATCCGCCCGGCCAGCTTCGCCCAAACGTCGAACCCGGATCCGTCGTTGTAGGTCTCCAACGGCGTCGGGAATGCCGCGCCTTCCTCCACCGCAAAGGCGCGGGGGGCGAGGAACAGGAAAGCGAGCAGGACACCCGCAAGCCAGGCAGGGAACCGGAGCATGTTGCACGATCACATATCCGCGGCGAGGTCCCGCCGCAAGGCGAGTTTAACCCGAAAACGTCCTTTGATCGGGGCGATCTGCCACAATCTGCCGGCCGCAAAGGGCCTTTGTCAGCGCTCACCGGATCACAGCGGAAACGCCTCGCGCTTTCGCAGGCCCTGCCGGCCAGCATCTTGCGCCATCTATTCCCCTCCATAGGACGTTTTCGGGTTTAAGGAAATCCCATTGCAGAGAGTGCGGATTTTCGCCGATGATGCCGCTGATGTTTACAGGACTTGTCGAAGAATTGGGCGAATGCCAATGGCTCCGCCGCACCACGGAATCCACACAACTGACGCTGACAGCGCCGCATATCGAGAAGCGCATCCACACCGGCGACAGCATTGCGGTCAACGGATGCTGCCTCACCGTCACCTCACACAAGAAGGGCCTCATCTCGTTTGATCTCCTCGAGGAGACGCTGCGCTGCACGAACCTCAAGAACCTGCGGCCGGGCGACGGGGTGAACCTCGAGCGGGCGCTCGCGGCCGACGGTCGGCTCGGTGGACACTTTGTCCAAGGACATATCGACACCACCACCACGCTCCGCGCGGTGACTTCCAAGGGCGGGGATCTCCGGCTTGACTTCAACATGCCGGCCGATTTTGCCCGCTACATCGCCTACAAGGGTTCCGTCGCGATCAATGGGGTGAGTCTCACCGTCGCGGAACTCGGCTCGGACACCTTCACGATCTGGATCATCCCCCATACCCGCAAGGCCACAAACCTCGGAGCCGTCGCGGCGGGCGATGAGGTCAACTTCGAGTGCGACATCCTCGCCAAATATGCCGAGCGGATCCTCGCGCCGAAGTGAAATTTGAAGTTTTCAGTGTTCAGTTTTGCCTCCCGGCTACACAACAATCCATCCATGTCTATTACGAAGCGCTATCGCGCGGGTGTTCAGTGTTCAGAAAAGCATTGAGAGGCGGGAGTCTTCTGTGCTGAAAACTGAAAACTTGCAGACCGTCGGCACCGCCGGGTGGCGGCTGTTTGAATACCTGTCCGCCGGATCCACGAACGATCTGGCGCGCGATCTTCCCGCGTGGAGTGCGGTGCGTTCGGATACCCAGACCGGTGGCCGTGGACGCTTCGGTCGCGTCTTTGTTTCCGATCCCGGCGGGCTCTGGATTTCCGCCGTGCTCCCCGCGGAGGGAAGCCCACAGCAATGGGCCGGATTCTCGCTGATGGTCGGGGTTCATCTCGTTCGCATGCTGGAGCAGATGCAGGTTCCGGGGGTGCGCCTCCGCTGGCCGAACGACCTGATGGCCGGTCCCAAAAAGCTCGGAGGGCTCCTGATCGAGCAGTCCACCCGCAAGACGCTTGTTGTCGGCCTCGGACTGAATGTCAAAAACGCCCCCTGGGACACCGACCCTGCACTCGCCGCCATCTCGACAAGCCTGGAGCGGGTTTGTGGTGCCGCAGGAAAACCGGATGTTCCGGATGTCTTTGAAATGACCGTCCGGACGCTCAATGCGCTGGCCGACGCCCACCAGGAGATGCAGGAAGGCGGCATGGCGGCTGCCATCCGGGAGCTGAATGCCCGCTGGAGGACGCCCGTCCCGGTGCGGCTCCAACTACCAGACGGGGGGTGCCTTGGCGGGCGCTTCACCGGGCTCGATCCGCTCGGAAATCTCCGCCTTCTCGACCCCTCGGACAGTGAAATTCTTGTTCCACATCAAAGTGTTGAGAAACTGATTGAAATATATTAGCTGACCTAATATTTAACTCTGCCAACCAATCAAACCAACCTACCAAGAAACGACTATGGCACTCAGGGATAAATTCATGACCGCGGACGAAGCGGCCGCGATGATCAATCACAACGACACCATCGGATTCAGCGGGTTCACTCCGGCTGGTGCGGCAAAAGCGATTCCCACCGCGCTGGCGAAGCGCGCGAAAGCCGAGCATGAGGCCGGCCGGCCGCTCCAGATCGGGGTGGTGACAGGGGCCTCGACCGGACAGTCGCTGGATGGAGAACTTGCCCTTGCCGAGGCGATTTCCTGGCGCACGCCCTACCAGTCGAACAAGCACCTTCGGGCCGCGATCAATTCCGGGAAAACCCGCTTCTTCGACATGCATCTCTCGACTCTCCCGCAGCAGGTCCGCTACGGGTTCTTGGGGAAATTCCAGTGGGCGGTGGTCGAGGCTTGTGATGTGAGCGAGGACGGGGAGATAGTGCCGACGACATCCGTCGGGGCCTCGCCGACCTTCTGCCGCGTTGCCGACAAGGTGCTCATCGAACTCAACCGCAACCATCCGGCCGCCCTGCGCGGACTGCACGACATTTACGAACCCAAGGATCCGCCGCACCGCGATCCCATCCCGTTGAAAGACTGCTCGACGCGCATCGGGACTCCCTTCATCAAGATCGATCCCTCGAAGATCGCCGGCATCGTCGAGACGAATCTTCCCGACGAGGTCGCG
>Ga0163199_1000580_pt1 | contig 23208 bp, 13 predicted proteins | sample PL_2010_150m_FD_113537 | JGI IMG/M metagenome (GOLD analysis project Ga0163199, IMG submission 113537) | Freshwater microbial communities from Powell Lake, British Columbia, Canada to study Microbial Dark Matter (Phase II) - PL_2010_150m | ecosystem: Environmental > Aquatic > Freshwater > Lake ...
CGTGACGTAATCGTCGAGTTGTTCGGGGAGCAAGAGCGCTTGCGTACGATCAATACCTTCAATGAAACGTTTCATCCAGATTCCCCTGCATACAACGCGATCTTTCAATAACGTTTGAGGGTACGAACTGTTTACCGTTTTGGGCTAATATTGAAAATATTCCCGCAGCGTTTTGACACAGTCTCGGTCGATTACGGATATCCCTTTGATCGAATTCGCGACCACACTGCAGTCGCAGGTCTACTGGAAGCAATGACCGCAATCTGGCGGTCAATTTGAACTTCTGCATTTCCAGATACGCTGCAAACCGGCGACCGCGGGTCGGCATCTTTGCATGCCCAACTTCAAGGATTCAGCTTGCCTTACTCTGATTGCTGGAGTTGTCAGTCGTTGATTTTTTTGGCCACAGCTTGTCATGCCATCACGAAGCTGTCATCCCGGCCCCGCTTCTGGTCCGGGGTTTCAACATCCGGGATCAAGTGCCACGCGGCCACTGGATTGCGGGTCGGGGCCCGCAATGACAACAATTGGGACCAACGACGCAATCAGGGTACCCAACGGTCATAAAGGCGCACTGCAAACTGTTCACCCCACAACTCGATCGCTGCTTGCGTACCCATGTGGCTCTGGTTGGCAGCAGCGCCCCGCACATAGCCCAGCGCCACGCAGGCACCGGCGCGCGGGCTCCAGCCGACCGACGAGATCTCGCCCACCGACTCGCCCTGCAACAGGATCGCTTCACCACCCCAGGCATAAGCCTCTGACGAATCAAGCACCAGTGTCACCAGCTTCTTGCGCAGCGGCTTTTCCCTGGCGGCCAGCAGCGCCGCCTTGCCAATGAAATCAGTGGCTTTGTCGAGCTTGACGGCATAAGCCAGACCTGCCTCCCACGGCGTCTCATCCGGGCTCAACTCGGCGCCCCAGGCACGCCGTCCCTGCTCGATGCGCAGCGCGTCGAGTGCGTAGTAACCGGCGTCCCGCAAGCCCAGATCGGCACCCGCCGCCATCAGCGCCAGATAGACATGGCGCGCCATTTCCACCGGCACGTAGAGCTCGAAGCCAGGCCCGCCAACGTAGCTCATGCGCGCCGCCCGCACGCGACCAAAGCCGAGTTCGATCAGCTTGGTCCAGGAGAATTTCAGACCCTCGGGCGAGAGCTCATCCGGACTGACCCGCGCCAGCAGTTCGCGCGCCTTCGGCCCCATCACCGACAGCACGCAATAGAGCGCCGTCACGTCCGTCAGTACCGCATGTTCTTCTGCGCAGATGTGGCGGCTGATCCAGTCGAAGTCGCGCACCGTCTGTGCCGAGCCGGTGATGATCAGGAAGTTGTCGCCCATGCTGGTCGGCTGCTGGCGGATGATGGTCAGATCACTTTCGAACCCGCCGCGCTCGTTGAGCATGGCGGTGTAGACCATCTTGTCGACCGGCACGTCGATCTCGTTGGCACACAGACGCTGCAGCACAGCCAGCGCATCGCGCCCCTGCAGCAACAACTTGGAAAACGAGGTCTGGTCATACAGGGCAACGGTCTCACGGGTAGCGCGCTGCTCCTCCATCATCCAGGGCAGCCAGCCCGGCTTGCCGAGTGTGTAGTCAGGGGCACGGACGAAGCTTGGGCCGGAATCGAGCGACGACGGGCCGCCCCTGGGCGCGAGGGCCCCCTCGGGGGGCAGCGACCCGCGCAGCGGCGGAGCGTGGGGGCGAAAGTAGTTCACTCGTTCCCAGCCATTCTTGGCGCCAAACTCGGCACCCTTTGTCGTCAGCATGTCGTACAGAGGCGAGGTACGCAGCGGCCGTGCCGTCTCCAGTTCCTGCCGCGGCCAGCGCATGGCATAGTGCAGGCCCAGCGTCTCGCCGGTACGCTCGGACAGCGCCTTGCGGTTCGCGGTAAAGGCGCCAAAGCGGCGGATGTCCACATCCCACAGGTCGGTGCTGGGCTCGCCGGCTATGATCCACTCGGCCATCAAGCGACCGGCGCCGCCGCTGTTGGCAATACCGGCGGAATTGAAGCCGGCACAGACAAAGTAGTTGCGCAGTTCCGGCGCTTCGCCGAGGATGAAATTGCCGTCCGGCGTGAAGCTCTCGGGACCATTGAGCAGCATCTTGATTTCGGCCGTTTCCAGGCACGGTGTGCGGTGCATGGCGTTGGTCATCAGGGGTTCAAACTGGTCCCAGTCTTCGTCCAGCAATTCAAACTGGAATGTAGAAGGAATCGGGTCCATCTTCCACGGTTTGGCTTTCGGCTCAAAGCCACCCATCACCAGACCACCGACTTCTTCCTTGTAGTAAATAAAGCCGTCCGGGTCGCGCATCACCGGCAGATTCGGCAACACACCTTCGATCTTGCCGGTAACGATGTAGAAATGCTCGGCTGAGAACAGCGGCACATTGACGCCAGCCAGATAACCAAACTGACGCGCCCACTGGCCAGCACAATTGACCAGCACTTCGCAGCGCACTTCGCCCTCGGTCGTCCGGATGCCTACCGCCTTGCCGTGTTCGATGATGACGCCGGTAACTTCAATGCCTTCAACGATCTTCACACCGCGGTTGCGCGCGCCTTTGGCCAGGGACATGGTCAGATCGGCCGGATTGACCTTGCCGTCACCCGGCAGCCAGATCGCGCCCTGCAGATCATCGGTGCGCATGACGGGGTACATGGCGCCAGCCTCAGAGGGGGTGATCAGGTGGCATTCGACGCCGAAGCTGGTCGCCATGGCGGTCTGTTTCTTCAGCACCTGCATGCGCTCGGGCGTGCGCGCCACGTTGACGCTGCCGCACTGCTTCCAGCCGGTGGCCAGACCGGTTTCTGCTTCGAGCGAGGCATAGAGCTCGATGCCGTATTTGCTCATGGTCGTCATGTTGCGGTTTGGCCGCATCTGCCCGACCAGACCCGCGGCGTGCCAGGTGGTGCCGCTGGTGAGCTTGCCCTGCTCCAGCAGCAAGACGTCAGTGCGCCCCATCTTGGCCAGATGGTAGGCAGTGGAACAGCCAACGATGCCGCCACCGACGATGATGATTTGAGCGTGACTTGGAAGACTCATTTTGAACTCCTTAAGACTCAACTAATTGCCATGGCCATCGGGCTGCCCCGAAGAACGAAAGAAGGCTGTCATTGCGGACCCCGGATCGGAGTCCGGGGCAGGCCCGATCCGCAATCCATGCAGTCCGAATCCATGAATACCGGGTGCTGCAACCCCGGACCCCGGATCGAGCCCGGGGCAAGCTCTGATCCGGGGCCGGGATGACAAACTATTCTGTCACGCTAACCCAGCCGCAATGCCATGACACCGGCGACGATAACGCAGGCGCCCAAGACCCGCCGCGGTGTAAACGGTTCCTTCAGGAACCATGCGCCCAGCAACACCGCAAAAAACACCGAAGTCTCGCGCAGTGCGGCTACGGTGGCCACCGGTGCCTGCGTCATGGCCCACAGGGCAATGCCGTAAGAACCCAGCGAAGCGCAGGCGCCCAGCGTGGCCACCGGCCAACGCTGACGCGCGTAGCGGCCCAGCGCATGGCCGCGCGTGGCAAACATCAGCAGGGCAAAAGGCCAGCCGTCGAGCAGGAACAAGGTGGCGACATACTGCAGGGCGTTGCCCGAGGCGCGCACACCCAGCCCATCGATAACCGTGTAAATAGCGATGATGACGGCGTTGGCCAGCGCAAAGCCGACCGCCTTGGGCGCCTTCAGCGCGTGGGCGTTGAGCCCCAGCACCAGCACACCACAGCTGATGCCCAGAACGCCGGCCCAGGCCAGCGGCGACAGTGTCTCGCCGAGTGTGAAAGTCGCCGAGAGCGCGACCAGCAGCGGTGCCACGCCGCGCATCAGCGGATAAGTGAGCCCAAGCTCACCATGACGGTAGGCACCGGTCAGAGCCAGGTAGTAGCCGATGTGAACGACCACCGAGGCCGCAATATAGGGCCAGGCCGCAGCCACCGGCCAACCCGCCAGCGCCACCAGCGGAATGCCGAGAAAGGAGCCGATCAGGTGAATGACGGCCATGTCCAGGTCCTTGTCGCTGCTGGACTTGACCAGCGCGTTCCAGCTCGCATGCAGCAAGGCGCCAAACAGCACCGCGCCGACCACGGCCCAGCTCAACGTCATGGTCTGACTTCCACCGGATAACTTGCTTGCATCAACGGGTGCCCCTGGGTTTTTGCATCGATCAACCCATTATCCATGCTTCCACTATCATTGCCAATTGTCAACAATGTACAAACTACGGTTGACAATCGCACGGGGATTGGCTAAAGTCGCGCCATCGTCAAAGGAGATATCACATGACCGGATCCGTCGTTTCCAGGCTTTCCACAGTGGGCCGTGTGCCCGAAGACCTTCGCCATGCAGCTGCACAGCAGCAGAAGTTCGATAACGAAAACACCGAGCGCAGTGTCGGCTATGTGATGCTGGACTGCTCCGGCACCACGATGGACCGCTATGTCGATGCGCCGGCCATCGTCTTTGTTGAAGTGTTCAAGAAATACGGCATCGAGATCACCATGCCCGAAGCGCGCGAGCCCATGGGTCTGCGCAAGGACCTGCACATCAAGGCCATCACCGAAATCAAGTCAGTGCGCGAGCGCTTCACCGCCAAGTTCGGGCGTGCGCCAGATCAGTCCGATGTGGACGCCATGTTCGCTGACTTTGTGCCGACCCAATTGGCGCTGCTGCGCGCCGGCAGTTACCACGATCTGTTGCCGGGTGTGGCCGAAGTCGTCAAAGGCATGCAGCAGCAGGGCATCAAGCTGGGTGTCACGACCGGCTTCACGCGCGACATGCTGGACCTGCTGCTCTCCGGTGCCGCTGGCCAGGGTTTTGTACCGGATACCGCCTGCGCCGGTGACGAGGTCGAAATGCCGCGTCCAACACCTTATATGGTGATCAAGAACCTGGAACGCATGGGTGTCTACAACCTTGAAAATGCCCTGCGTCGCACGGTCAAGGTGGACGACACCGTGTCGGGCGCCGGTGAAGGTGCACCGTTGTGCTGGCGTGTCGGTGTCTCCAAGTGGAGCAACTACGTCGCCGACAGCTGGGACGCGGTGAAGCAGATGAGCCCGGCCGAACTGGCAGCCAAGGAGCAGGCATCGAAAGAAAAGCTGGTGTGCGAGAGCGGCGCCCACTACGTGATCGACGATCTGCGCGATCTGCCTGCCGTCATTGCCGACATCAATCAGCGGCTGGCGGCTGGCGAAAATCCCTGAGCCAGTTCATGGCCGCTTCATTTCAAGGCACTGCCTGTCGCTCAGGCGCGACCACATAAACCAGGGCCGAGCGCGCCGGAAGCACAAAAGCGCCGCTTGCCCGGTCATAGCGGGCCTGCGCGGCCACGCGCTTGTCGGCGGCCCTGGGAGCCAGATGAACCGGATGCAGCGCGTAAGACTTGCCTGCTTCAGAGGGCAGCAGCAAGGGCTGCGCCGTCTTGCCCACATTGACAAGATACAGCAGTTCCTTGAAGGCGGCACCGGGGTAGCCAACACCATCAAGACGCCCTGCCAGCAAGGTCGGGTTTTGCTTTGATCCGGTATTGAAAAAGTGCAATCGCGCTTTGACATCCTGCGCAGTGCGCAGCCGAAACAGGGTCGAGCTGGCACGGATTTTCAGCAGATCAGCGAACATGTCGCGCGCCAGCGCAATATCGCCAGCGCCTGGTTTGATGTCCGGATTCGCCAGCAAGGGCTTGATCAAACCATAGTTGCCACCGTTGTCAGTCTTGGGCGGGGCACCGCTGCCAAAGTAATTGTCCTGATAGCTCCAGTCCAGGCGATTGAACCAGTCACCCGAGTCGTAACTGTTGCCGTCCATCGACTTGGAACGCAGGGTGTCAATGCCGGCATGAAAATAGGCCACGCCCTGGCTGAACGCATTGATGGCAGCACCCAGCATTTGCACGCGTACCCGGTCTTCGCGGCTGGTGTTCACAGGCAGTTTGTAGGCATTGATGTCAAACAGCGTCTGGTTGTCATGGTTTTCCACATAGTTCACCACTTCACCGGGCTCACTGACATAGCCAGCGCTCTGTCCGCTGTAGTCGATCTCCTGCAGGGTCTCACTGCGGTCCAGATAAGTCGTCATGGAATAGTCACGGATCGAACCGGCCAGACCCACGCGCACCAGGTCCGCAGTTTGCATTAACTCCGACGCGGGCGACGTGGCCAGCGGGTTGGCGTCGTACACCAGACCATTGATGTAGCCCTGCTTGCTGACCAGCGCCGCGCCGCCGTCAGCAGCACGGCCCCCGCGCAGCGCATCGCGCGCGCGGTCGCTGAAGGTTCCGATACCCGTGCCATTGAGGGAAAGCTGCGAGGCCTGCACAAAGCGGGCGCCGTCGGCAATCTCGCCAAAGTTCCAGCCTTCGCCGATCAGGTTCACTGCGCGTCCCGCCGCCTGATTGACACGCTTCTGCAGAGCCTGCATGACGGCGCGCGGCTGGTGCCCCATCAGATCAAAACGGAAGGAGTCAATTTTGTAGTGCGTCGCCCACAGCACCGTCGAGTCGATCATCAGCTTGCCCATCATGAGATGCTCGGTCGCCGTGTTGTCACAGCAGGTACTGCGTTCGACGACACCATTGGCGTCGAGCCGGTGGTAGTAGCCCGGCACGATACGATCCAGCACCGACTTTTCCTGCTGACCCGAGGCCGCCATGTGGTTGTAGACAACATCCATGCCAACGCGCAGGCCGGCGCGGTGCAAGGCCAGCACCATCTGACGAAACTCCAGAATGCGCAGCGCGCCGTCGGCCGCGTCGCTGGCGTAACTGCCCTCCGGCGCGTTGAAGTGGTAGGGGTCATAGCCCCAGTTGAAGCAGTCGCTGCCGGCACTGGCCATGACGCTGGCTTGCTGGGATTCGCTGTCGGGGCCTGCGTCAAGCACGGCAGGTGTGACGCAGCCTTGGTCGGCGATGGTGGCGAAGTCAAACACCGGCAACAGATGCACATCGGTCAAACCCGCTGCCGACAGCGCTTTCAGGTGCTGCATGCCGTTCGAGTGACCTTCGGTGAAAGCCAGGTACTTGCCGCGTCGCGCGCTGCTGACGGAAGGGTCGTTGATGGAGAAATCGCGCACATGCAACTCGTACACCACCATGTCGGTCTGCGCCCGCACCTTGGCCGGCGCGCTTGCAGAGTCCCAACCCTCAGGCTTGAGCTCAGGGCGCTCCAGATCGGCGACGTAGCTGCGCCTGGAATCGCTGGTCAGGCTGACGGAATAGGGATCGGTCACCCGGTTGCGCACGATGCCGACGCCGGGCACAAAAACATCGACCAGAAAGCGGTAGTACTGGCCGCTCAAATCGCCGCGGGGACGCGCCGACCAGACACCGCTGCGGCGCTGCACTTGCATCGCCTCCAGCGCCAAGGCCGCTCCCGCACCGGTGGCGTAGCGACACAGCCAGACGCGCTGCGCGCTTGGCGCCCAGAGCTTGAATTCGGTTTGCCCGCGCCTGACACTGGCACCCAGATCATTGACGGCCTGCGCACTGGCATACAGATCGTCCAGTGCCCCGGCAACTTGCAGGGCGCTCGCGTGAAGCACCCGCCCCGCGCGATCTTCCTGCACCAGCAGCACTTGCTGTGTCAGCAAATCCTTGAGCCTCGTGCGGTCACGCGGGCGAACTCCCAGCAACACGCCGGGCGCGACAAACTTGAAGCGCGCTGCCACTGCGGCCGGCAAGGCACCTTGAAACACTTCCATTGACAAGAAGCCATCAGCGCCCTTGACGGTGCGACCTGCACTGGCAACTGCCTGCGCCCGGGCCGAGTAATAGAGCTTGAAGCGTCCGCCGGCCTCGATCGCCGGCCACTGGACGATCTGGCCGCTCAGCCAATGGGCGCGCGCCGGCAACTTTGTGTTGCCGGGTGCAGCCTGCAGAACGGTCTGAAACTCCGGGCGATTGCAATCCTGCAAGGTCGCTCCCGCGCCCGCCCAGGCTGCGCTGACGACAAGGCTCAACGTTGCCAACCAACAGGCGGGCTTGACACAGTTCCAACCCAACTGCAAGTATTTCATGTCCATGCTCCCAATTCTTGACGACATCGCAGCCGCGCTAACTGCGGCCCAGGCTCAGCACGCGGCGTCGGGTCGCCCGGGCTGCGGGCACCCAGCCGTGGCCGAACCAGCGCGCCGCCATGGCCAGACCGCGCAACCATTCATCAGCGCTGTAGGCAATCCAGACGCCCAGCAAACCCAGTTTGAAATGTACGCCCAGCAGCCAGGACCCACCAGCCATCACGAACAACATCGAGGCCGCGCCGGCAGCCACCGGAAAACGCGCATCACCGGTGGCACGCAGGGCATTGATGATCACGATATTGCAGGTGCGACCGGGCTCCAGCAACACAGTCAGCCACAGCAGGGTGGTGGCACTGGCAATGATCTGGGCGTCATTCGTGAACAGGGTCAGGGTCCAGGGCGCGCTCAGCGCCACCAGCAGCGCCATGCTGATCGAAACCAGCAAACCCCATAACAGGCTCTTGCGCAAGAGGCGATGCGCTTCCTGCAAATGACCTGCACCAATCAGGTGTCCGATCAGGATTTCACTGGCAAAGCCGAGCGACACGCTGAACAACACCACCACGTTCATCAGTTGGAAGGCGTAGGTCTGCGTTGCCAAGGACTGCGAACCCAGGCCCGCCACCACCGTCACCGACACCAGCATGGCAAGCCGGTAGGCCACGTTCTCGGCCGCTCCCGGCAGTCCGATCTGCAGCACCGGGCGCAGCAGCGAGCGCCGCAGGCGCCACCAGTCTGCGCCAGTGGGAATGATCTGCAAACGCCAGCGCCACAGAGCCAGATGAACCAGCAGCCCAAACAGCCGGCTCCATGCCATGGCCAGCGCAAAACCGACCAGGCCCAGCGCCGGCAGGTCACCAAAGCCGCGCATCAGCGGCAGACACAGCAGCAGATGAACGCCGTGCATAGCCAGAATATTGAACATCGTGTCGCGCGTGCGCAGGTGGGCGCGCATCACCGCCGCCATGCTGGCGTTGAAGGCGTCGAGCAGCAGCGCCAAAGCCAGTACCTGCAGATACGGTTGCCCCAACTGCAAAACCGCCGGTGGCGCGTTCAGCAAGTCCAGCAAGGCGCCGGCACCGGCAGCCACCAGCAGCGCGGTGGCCAGTCCAAGCCAGCTGCTGGCACCCAACGCCGCCCTGGCCGTGGCCTTTGCTGCGGCGCGATTGCCGGCACCCAGGTTTTGCGTGATGACAACACTCACACCCATGCCAATGACGCGAAACAACAGGAAGAAAACGGCCTGCAACTGATTGGCCAGCGCGAAGGCGGCCGCGCTGGTATCGGACTCGCGTGAAGCCAACCACAGACCCAGCATGCCAACGGCAAAACCCAGCACCATCTCGGCCAGCATGGGCCAGGCCAGCGCCAGCAAACGCGGTCGCGTCGGAAGCGGATTCATGCCTTGCTGGACAAGCCCAACAGTGCAAACGGAGCGCGCCCACTGGCCGCGCTGATCAGGCCGAGAACCCTACCCGGTTCGCTGCCCACCATGCTCCAGTCAAAACGCCAGACCCAGTTGCTGCCGCCCAGGGTTCCCGGCAGGTTCATCCTGTGCTCACTGCCCAGACCGAGCACGTCCTGCAGCGGAAAAATCGCCATCGCGGCGACCGAGTTGCAAGCGGCCCGGATCATGCCCCAATGGATGTCATGCGCACTGGCAGCCAGATAAGCGCCGGCATACTGACGCTCCTTTTGCGGTGCATGGTCCCACCAGCCGCGCGCCGTGTCGTTGTCATGGGTGCCGGGGTAGACAACGCAAGCCGTACCGTAGTTGTGCGGCAGAAACTCATGCGTCGCGTCGCCACCAAAGCCGAACTGCAGGATCTTCATGCCGGGAAACCCAAAGTGGTCGCGCAGTTCGATCACATCCGGGGTGATGAGTCCCAGATCTTCGGCGATGATGGGCACGCTTCCCAGAGAGTGCGCTATCGCTTCAAACAAGGCCTTGCCCGGTGCCGGCACCCAGCGTCCTTCGATCGCCGTCGGGCAACTCGCCGGGATTTCCCAATAACCGGCAAAGCCGCGGAAGTGATCAATGCGAAACAGATCGGCCTGCTGCAAGGCACGGCGCACGCGCGCCGTCCACCAGGCGAAATCTTCCACGGCCATGCGCTCCCAATCGTACAAGGGGTTGCCCCAGCGCTGACCGAGCGGACCCAGCTCATCCGGCGGCACACCGGCCACTACCGTGGGCTGATAGTCAGCGTCAAGCTGATAGAGATCGGGGCGCGCCCAGCAATCGGCGCTGTGATGGGCGATGAAGATAGGCAAGTCGCCCATGATGGCGACATGGCGTTCATTTGCATAGGCCTTCAGCGCATGGAGCTGACTGTCAAAACACCATTGCACGAACTTCCAGAAATCAATTTCTGCCGCATCCCTGCGCCGCACCTTGCGCAGGGCAGCGGGTTTGCGCTGGCGCAAGGCCGCCTCCCACTGCCACCAGGGTTGGCCCGCATGCGCCGTTTCCAGCGCCATGAAAAGCGCGTAATCCTCCAGCCAGTGCGCATGCTCGGCACACCAGGCGCTCATCGCAGCGTGCTCAGCCCGGTTTGCCTTGCGCGCAAAACCGGCTGCCGCCGAGCGCAGCTGAGCCAGCCGCCAGGGAACCACGCGCGCAAAGTCGACCCGCCGGCTGTCAAAACCCTCCGTCGGCAGTTCGGGCTGCGCTAGCCAGCCGGCAGCTACCAGCGGCTCCAGCGCCACCATCAAGGGGCTGCCAGCAAACGCCGAGACACTTTGATAGGGCGAATCACCCGGGCCTATGGGCGTTGTGGGCAGTAGCTGCCAGATCCCTTGACCGGCCGCAGCCAGCCAGTCCACAAAGCGGAAGGCGTCAGGCCCGAAGTCGCCGATGCCATGCGGCCCGGGCAGGGAAGTAATGTGCAGCAACACGCCAGCGCTGCGCTGTTCAAGGTCAATCATGCTTGGCTTCAGATAATGAAATCACATGGTACTGCGTCGCAGCACCAGGACCGCATGCGCCGGCACCAGCTGAGAACTTGAGACTGGCAAGCCTGGCGAGAGTTCTGCGCTGCTGTCGAGCAGCAACTGCCATTGTCCGCCCAACGTGAAAGCAGTCGGATTCGACTCCGGGTTGAACAGCAAAAGGACGGGATCACTTTCACAGGAAAATGCAGCGTGGCTTGCGTCGTTCCAGTCATGGCCTTGCATTTCCTGCCCGCACGGCGTGCGCCAGATCCGATGCACAGCACCCGGTTCGCCTGGGGTGGACGTCGACCACTGGTTGCTGTGCAAGGCCGGTTCGCAGCGCCGCAGTGTCAGCAAGTCAGCGACAAAGTCGCGCAGACCGTCGTCGGCCCTTGACCAATCGAGCCAGCCCAGCGCGTTGTCCTGGCAATAAGCGTTGTTATTGCCTTGTTGGGTCTTGCCAATTTCATCGCCGGCACACAGCATCGGCGTCCCTTGCGCCAGCAACAGCGAAGCCAGCATGGCGCGCTGCACGCGCCGGCGCTGCAAATTGATCGCGATGTCCGCAGTCTCCCCTTCAACACCAAAATTCTCGCTCAGCTCACCGTCACGGCCGTCCCGATTCTCTTCACCGTTGGCCTGATTGTGTTTGTGCCTGTAGCTCACCACGTCATGCAGCGTGAAGCCGTCATGCACTGCAAGAAAATTGACGCTGGCGCTGGGGCGGCGCTGCCCGTGCTGAAACAGGTCGCTCGACGCCGTCATGCGCCGGGCGAACTCGGCGCGATCGACGCCGCACTGCAGCCAGTAGCCGCGGACCGCATCGCGGAACTTGTCGTTCCAGTCCAGAAAACGCCCGGGGAAACGTCCCACCTGATAGCCGTTCGGGCCGCTGTCCCATGGCTCGGCAATCAGATGAGCGCGCGCCAGTATCGGGTCCTGCTGCAGCGCCGCGAGGAAAGGAGCGCAGGGGTCAAAGCCCTTTTCAGTGCGCCCTAGCACCGGAGCCAGATCAAAGCGAAAGCCGTCGACCCCCATCTGCAGCACCCAGTAGCGCAGCGAGTCCAGCACAAACTGGCTCACTTTGGGATGCGCGACGTTCAGGGTATTGCCACAGGCGCTGTAGTTTTCATAGCGGCTGCGGTCTGCCGGATCGAGCCGGTACCAGCTGGCGTTGTCAAGACCGCGAAAGCTCAGCGTTGGCCCATGCTCGTTGCCTTCGGGCGTGTGGTTGTAGACCACGTCCAGCACCACTTCCAGTCCCTGTGCATGCAGGTCTTCGACCATCTGGCGGAATTCGGCAGTGACGGCTGCAGGGTCATCAGGCCGCGTTGCCAGACGCGGATCCGGGCAACAAAAGCCCAGCGTGTTGTAGCCCCAGTAATTGCTTTGTCCGCGCTGCGTCAGGGCCGGCTCATCCAGGCAATACTGCACCGGCAGCAGCGACAACGTGGTCACCCCCAGCGACTTGAAGTGAGCCACGGCCGCCGGATGCGCCAGACCGGCATAAGTGCCCTGCAGGGCTGCCGGAATGCCGGGATGGGTCTTGCTGAAGCCTTTGACGTGGACTTCATAGAGCACCAGATCGGCCACCGCGTGGTGCGGCGCGTTCAGGTAGCCCGGCGCCACGCTCAAGGGAGCGGCAACCCGCGCTTTGAGTGCGGCGGCGGCATTCTCCTGCGAGCCTTGCCCATAGCGCCCGACAATCTCGCGGGCGTTCGGGTCCAGCAGCAAGTGCCTGGCGTTGAAGCGCTGCCCGTGCTGCGGATCGTCAACGCCGTGCGCGCGCAAACCGTAAACCAGGCCGGGGCCGGCGCCAGCAAGAAAGCCGTGAAAAACACCGTCGTGTGGACCAGCCAGGTCACAGCGCTGTATCTCGGATTGGCCGTCGGCGTCAAACAGGCACAGCTCGATGCGCTGCGCGTGCAGCGAAAAGACCGCAAAGTTGACGCCGCCGTCGCGCACCTCGGTGCCCATCGGTTCAACTCGACCTTCTGACAAAACCAGCATGTAGATTCAAGTCCTCAAGAGAGCGCCGGCGCAGACCAGACGCGCTCAATGTACTCGCCAATGGTACGGTCAACCGAAAAGCCGCCCATCGCCGCCACGTTGAGCAAGGCACGCTGCGCCCACAGTTCTGGCTCGTCAAACACGGCGTCCACCCGCTGCTGTGCGGCCACATAGGCATCGAAATCGGCCAGCAGGAGGTAGGGGTCGCGCTCCAGAAGGTGATCGACGAGCGTGTGATAGCGCTGCGTGTCACCGTCAGAAAAGTCGCCTGCCATGATGGCGCCGAGCACCCGCTTGAGCCGGGGACTGGCGTCCAGTTGGTCGCGCGGACGATAGGCCCCGGCCTTGATACTTTGCACTTCTTCGGTCCGCAGTCCAAAAACGAACATGTTTTCCTCACCCATGGCTTGCGCCATCTCGATGTTCGCGCCGTCCCAGGTGCCGATGTCAGCGCACCATTCATGGCAAACTTCATATTGCCGGTACCGGACGCCTCGGTTCCGGCGGTCGAAATCTGTTCGCTCAAGTCAGCCGCCGGTATGATGATTTCAGCCAGACTGACACCGTAGTTGGGAATGAAGACGAGTTTCAGACGCTCACCAACACGCGGATCGGCGTTGATCACCGAGGCGACACCATGCGTGAGCTCGATGATCAGCTTGGCCATGTGGTAGGCCGACGCCGCCTTGCCGGCGATCACGACCGTGCGTGGCGTCCAATGCGCCTCTGGCTGGTCAACGATGGCTTGATAGCGCGCAATCAACTGCAACAAATTGAGCAATTGGCGCTTGTATTCGTGGATCCGCTTTGCCTGTACATCGAACAGGCTGGCGGGGTCAACCTTGATCCCCAGGCGCGCCTCTATCAGTGCGGCCAGACGCTGCTTGTTGTGCCGCTTCACGAGCATGAAGTCACGCCCCAGCTGGAGGTCTGCCGCAAGCGGTTTGAGCGCACCGAGCTGGCACAAATCGTGCCGCCATCCGTGACCGATGGTGCGGTCAATCAGGCTGGAGAGTTCCGGGTTGGCCTGCATCAACCAGCGCCGTGGCGTGACGCCGTTGGTGATGTTGTGGAATTTGTCCGGATACAGTCGCGCGTAGTCGGAAAAAATCGTCTGCACCATCAGTTCGGAGTGCAGGGCCGAGACACCGTTGACCTTGTGCGAGGCCACAATCGCAAGCGAAGCCATGTGAATGCGCCCGTCGCTGCTGTCATCGAGCAGCGCAACCCGATTCACCATCGCCTCGTCACCCGGGAATCGGGTTCGCACCTGTTCCAAAAGGTGGCGGTTGATCTCGCGGATGATTTCCAGATGACGCGGCAACAAGGATTCGAACATGCGCACTGGCCAGGTCTCGAGTGCCTCAGGCATCAAGGTGTGGTTGGTATAGGACAGCGCCTGCTGGGTGATACTCCAGGCAGCATCCCACTGCAGCCCATGCTGGTCCAGCAACAAGCGCATCAATTCGGCCGGAGCAAGCGCCGGATGGGTGTCGTTGAGATGGATGGCGTTGGCGCGACCCAGCTGCAGCAAACTGCGGCCTTCACGCAGATGACGCGCCAGCACGTCTTGCAGCGATGCACTGACCAGAAACGCCTCCTGCTTCAAACGCAGTTCACGCCCGGCTGCCGTGCTGTCATCAGGGTAGAGCACCCAGTTCAGTACATCGGCGGCAACGCGCTCGCTGCTTGCGGCCAGAAAGTCGCCACGGCAGAAGGCCGCGAAATCGATGGCGCGCTCCGCGCTGGCGCTCCACTGTCGCAGGGTGGAGACGCGATCACTGCGATGCGCCGGGATGATGAAATCGTAGGCCTGTGCTATGACGCGCTCGGCCGCCACCCAATGCCGCCCGGTGCCTCTGGCCTCGACGTGACCACCAAAGCCAACGGTATAGCGGACTTCCGGACGAAGCACTTCCCAGTTGTTGCCCCAGCGCATCCAGTCGTCGGGTACTTCCGTTTGCCGGCCATCCTGAATTTGCTGGGCAAACATGCCGTACTGGTAGCGCAGTCCGTAACCGAACGAGGGCAGGCCGAGTTCGGCAAAGGAATCGAGAAAACAGGCCGCCAGGCGACCCAGCCCACCATTGCCCAAGGCCGCATCGTTCTCCAGTTCCAGCACATCGGACAGTTGCAATCCGTTGACTTCCAGTTGCCGACGAACATCCTTTTCCAGACCAAGTGCGGCCAGCGCGTTACCCAGTGCCCGGCCCATCAGGAACTCCATCGACAGGTAGTGCACCCGGCGCACCGCGCCTTTACCGACAGAATTGCTGTCCCTGGACTGGGTTCGGGCCCAGCGTTGCGCGAGCATGGCATGCAGGGCCGGTGAGCTTGCAACGGCGCGCATCAAGGCGTCTTGATCCGATACGAGAGAGGGTTCAGAATTCATAAGAAGAGGCGTTGAATGTGTAGTTAAATTACATTTAGCAAATCTAAAACCGCATATTACCAAGAACTCATTGCTTTGGTACAAGTTGCTCTGCTCCATATTTTCCGTTGTATAACTACATCTATTCAAGGTATACTCAAGCCAATGCAGCGCCCATCGCCCGGATCGGCGCGTCGACTGGTTCCTGCGCGCCAGCGCTGAGGTATTCCATGGCGGATGTAAAACTTTCGAATGTCAGCAAGTCCTTTGGCGACAACCTCATCCTGCAGCAGATTGACCTGGAGATTCATGACGGCGAGTTCATGGTCTTCGTGGGCCCCTCGGGCTGCGGCAAATCCACCCTCTTGCGCATCATTGCCGGACTTGAAGACGTCACGCAGGGTGAGCTGAGCATCGGCGGCAAATGCGTCAATGAGGTGGCGCCGGCAGAGCGTGGCATTGCCATGGTGTTTCAGTCCTATGCGCTGTATCCGCACATGAACCTGTATGACAACATGGCGTTCGGGCTCAAGCTTGCAAAACTGCCCAAAGACGAGATCGATCGCGCGGTTCACCAGGCCGCCAAGATTCTCAACATCGATCATCTGCTGTTGCGCAAACCGAAAGACCTGTCAGGCGGCCAGCGTCAGCGCGTGGCCATTGGCCGCGCGATTGTGCGCAAGCCAGAGGTGTTTCTGTTTGATGAGCCGCTGTCCAATCTGGACACCGCGCTGCGCGTACGCATGCGCTACGAACTCGCCAAGCTGCACGAAGAGTTCAAGACCACCATGGTTTATGTGACGCACGACCAGGTCGAAGCGATGACGCTGGCCGACCGCATTGTCGTGCTGTCGGCGGGTCGCATCGAACAGGTCGGCTCGCCATTGAAGCTGTATGAGCACCCCGACAACCTGTTCGTGGCGCGCTTCATCGGCTCTCCGGGCATGAATCTGATCGAAGGCGAAATCGTGGCTGCCAGCGCCGAATCTGCCAGCATTCGGCTCAGCGGCGGCGAGTTGATCGAATGCCGGGTCGACGCCGCGCGCGCTCGCACGGGCGACGCCGTGACCCTGGGTGTGCGGCCGGAAGATTTTCGGGTCGGTGATGCCGTCAACGCGCTGCACACCGAAGTCACTTTTGTCGAATCCCTGGGCAGCATCACTTACGCCTACTGCAGCAACCCGGCCAGCCAGGAAGTGCTCACCGCTGCGGTGGAGCGCCAGCGGCCGGTGCGTATCGGTGAAGCACTGGCGCTGGGCATCCCGAGCGCGTCAGCCTATCTGTTCGATGCCCAGGGCAAGGCCTTTCGCCGTCACAGCGCTGTGGAGCAGAGCCGTGCCGCCTGAACGCTTCAGCCGGCAGCCACGCATGCTGAGCGCCGCCAGTGTGGCGCTGGCCTTGCTGCTGTCGGGCAACGCGCATGCGGCCGCGCCTTTGCGCCTGCTGGTCTGGATCAACGGCGACAAGGGCTACAACGGGCTGCAAAAGGTCGGCGACAAATTCATGCAACACAGCGGCGTGCAGGTGGTCGTGCAGCACCCCGAGGGCGCGCCCGACAAATTCAGCGCTGCCGCGGCTGCCGGCAAGGGACCGGACATCATGTGCTGGGCGCATGACCGTGTCGGTGAGTGGGCGAAGTCCGGCTTGGTGGTGCCGATTCGTCCAGCCAAACAGGTTCGAGACCAGATCGACGAGAGCGCCTGGCGCGCCTTTACCTACCGCGGTCAGGTCTGGGGCTATCCACTGGCGATCGAAGCCATTGGCCTGATCTACAACAAGGCGCTCGTCAGCACGCCACCAAGCACTTTTGACGAGGTGATCGAACTCGACCGCAAGCTCGCGGCGCAGGGCAAGCACGCCATTCTGTGGGCCTATAACAATTCCTTCTTCAGTTGGCCCTTGCTGGCCGGTCCAGGTGGCTTCGTCTTCGAGCGCAACAGCCAGGGTGAGCTCGATCCCAAAAAAGTCGGCGTCAACAACGCCGGCGCCTACCAGGGCGCCCAGATGCTCGAGCGCCTGATCCGTGACGGCCACATGCCCAGAGGCGCACGCTATGCCGAAATGGAGGGTGCTTTCGCGCGGGGCGAGGTCGCCATGATGATCAATGGCCCCTGGGCCTGGGACAACGTGCGCAAGGTCGGCATCAACTTCGGCGTGGCGCCGATTCCCGGCATCGCCGGCAAGCCGGCCAAGCCCTTTGTCGGCGTGCTCGGCTGCATGATCACAGCGCCGAGCAAGCACAAGGACGTGGCGCGCGAGTTCATCGAGCATCATCTGCTGACGCTGCCGAGCCTGAAGACGATCGGTGCTGACGTTCCGCTGGGGACGCCGGCCAACAAAGCCTATTACCAGGAACTCAGCAGCGATCCGAACATCGTCGCCACCATGGCCAACGCCAGAGCCGGTGAGCCCATTCCCAACATCCCGGAAATGGGTCGCTTCTTCCCGGCCATCGATGCCGCCCTGGAGGCCATCACGAACGGTCGCCAGTCTGCGCGCGATGCGCTTGACGGTGCGGCAGCTCGCATGCTGGCCCAATGACATGATTGCAACTTCTCAGCGCCCCAGCACGCTGGCCCGCAGTCTGTCCACGCTGCTGTTCGCCGCCCTCTCGCTGGCTCTGCTTTGGCTGAGTTTTAGCCTGTGGTGGGCCGGTCAGGCGCTGACAGCGCTGGGAACGTTGACGCTGGGCGGCTCGGCCCTTGTGATTTACAGCAAGGCGCAGTCGGTGGCCTGGAAATACCTGTTCCCGGGGGTCGCCGCGATGCTGCTCTTTGTCGCGTTCCCGCTGCTGTACACGGTGCAGATCGGCTTCACCAATTTTTCGTCCAGCCACCTGCTGGACTTCGAGCATGCGCGCGCCTACCTGCTGGACCAGTCGGTGGTGGACCAGGAACACAGCCGCCCCTACACCCTGCACCGCGATGGCGACAAGCTGCTTCTCAAGCTGAGCGCCCAGGACGGCAAGAGCGATGCAGCGCTGGTGTCGAGCGCGCTGGACCTGAGCCGCAGCCCGACAAGCGCGCCGCTAGCCATGCAAGCTATGGGCGCGAACGTGCTGCAAGCGCCATTGAACCTGCGCGAGTTGTTAGTGCATCGCGATGCACTCAGCGCGCTGCAGTTGCGCCTGCCCGACGGTCAGCTGCTGCGCTATGCGGGTCTGCGCGAATTCGGTCCGATCGAGCCCTTGTGGCGCGCCAACGCGGATGGCTCCCTGACCCAAGTCGCCAGCGCCAGCATCTACCGGGCCAACCCGCACAGCGGTTTTTTTGAGACCGACGCCGGCGAACGCATGCAACCGGGCTTCAAAGTCAATATTGGGTTCGCGAACTACAGCCGCATGCTGCTGGACGCCGACTTCCGCGGTCCTTTTGTCAGCATCTTTGTCTGGACCGTGCTGTTTGCCGCTCTGACCGTGCTGTTTTCAACGGCGCTGGGCATGACGCTGGCGGTGCTGCTGGAGTGGCCAGCGCTGAAGTACCGCACGCTTTACCGCACCCTGCTGTTCCTGCCCTATGCGGTGCCGGGCTTTATTTCCATTCTTGTTTTCAAAGGCCTGTTCAACCAGAATTTTGGTGAGATCAACGCCATCCTGAACGCCTTGTTCAGTGTGCGCCCGGCCTGGTTTGCCGACCCGCTGCTGGCCAAGATCATGATCCTGATCGTCAATACCTGGCTTGGTTATCCCTACATCATGATCTTGTGCAGCGGGCTGATCAAGTCGATCCCCGCCGACCTGTACGAAGCATCGGCCATCGCCGGCGCCACGCCCTTGACCAACTTCTTCAAGATCACCGTGCCCCTCATTGCGCGACCGCTGACACCGCTCCTGATCAGCGCCTTTGCCTTCAACTTCAACAATTTCGTGCTGATCTCGCTGCTGACCGACGGTAGACCCGATTACCTCAATACCAAGCTGCCAGCCGGCACCACCGATATCCTGGTGAGTTACACCTACCGCATCGCCTTCACCGACAGCGGGCAAAATTTCGGTCTGGCCGCTGCCATCTCGACCCTGATTTTCGCGATGGTCGCGCTGATGGCGCTGCTGCAACTCAGAATCACTCGGCAAGCCGAGCAAAACAGGTAGACACCATGGCCATGGTCACAGGAAAGAAACAACGCTGGCGTGTCGTCGCAGCACACCTCGGTCTGTGGGCGCTGCTGGCGCTGACGCTGTTCCCGCTGCTGGCGGTGCTCAGCATCTCGCTGCGTCCCGGCAATTACGCCACCGGCTCGCTGATTCCGAGCCGCATCAGTCTGGAACACTGGCAGCTGGCACTGGGCATGGCCTACACCGCGATCGATGGCAGCGTAACGCAGCCACCCTTCCCGGTGCTGCTCTGGCTGTGGAATTCGATCAAAGTCGCCACGATCTCGGCGAGCCTGATCGTCGCCATCTCGACCACCGCAGCCTATGCTTTTGCCCGTCTGAAATTCGCTCGCAAGGCACTCATCCTCAACAGCATGATGCTGCTGCAGATGTTCCCGGTCGCGGTGGCCCTGGTGGCGATCTACGCCATCTTCGACGGTGTTGGCGCCCAGCTGCCCTGGCTCGGCATCGAGACCCACGCCGGCCTGATCGTGGCCTATCTGGGCGGCGTTGCCATGCATATCTGGACCATCAAGGGTTACTTTGAAACCATACCGATGGAGATCGAGGAATGCGCCAAGGTGGACGGCGCCACACACTGGCAGGCGTTTCGCCTGGTGCTGCTGCCGATGGCCGTGCCGATCCTGATGGTGGTGTTCGTACTGGCTTTCATCGGCACCATCATTGAGTACCCGGTGGCCTCGATTCTGCTGCGCGAGGAGCCCAATCTGACGCTGGCGGTCGGCTCGAAATACTACCTTTATGAGCAGAAGTACCTGTGGGGTGATTTCGCCGCCGCCGCCGTGCTCTCGGGCCTGCCCATCACCCTGGTCTTTCTGGCAGCGCAGCGCTGGATTGTGTCGGGCCTGACCGCCGGTGGCGTCAAAGGGTGATGCTGGAACTGCCGGTCCATGGGCGAACGCTGCTGCGCTCTACCGCTTGCTGCGCTGCCTTGCTGCTGGCCCAGGGCGCCGCGCAGGGGGCCCCCGTCGTTACCGACGCCAGCTGCCAGGCTCAGCCACTGGGCGCTCGCACGCTCTACCTGCGTGGAACTTTCAACAGCTGGAATGCAGCGGACAGCCAGAAGTTCAGTTGGGCCTGCAACCGGTATCAACTGGTGACCCGGATCCGTGGTCCGCACAAATTCAAGATTGCCGATGAAGCCTGGTCGCCTGATGCGGATTTTGGCCACAGCAAGGCAGGCGAACAACTGGCGCTCAAGGGCCCCGAACTGCAACAGCTTTTTAACGGCGTACATCGCTTCACCCTGACCATGGACACTGCCAACACCGCCCCCACCCTGCATGTAGAGAACTGCCCGTCTGACGCGCCACTGGGGCAGACCACCCTGTTCCTGCGCGGCAGCATGAACAACTGGGCGGCGCTGGACGAGTACGCCTTCAGGTATAGCTGCGATGCCTACTACCTCAACGTCAAGCTGCCGACACGGCACGAATTCAGAATTGCCGATGCCGCCTGGCAGGAGGCTTTCAGCTTCGGCAGCAGTGGCAGCGCCGACCTGCTCGCAGGGGGCAGCGGCAACCTGTCGCACAACTTCGCCGGCGAACACACGATCCGGCTGGCTTTCCCGGGCGGCCGGCCGCAGCTTGACATTGGTGTCAAGACTTTTGCCGATCCCACAGCGCGTGCCGTCACCGACTCGACGGCCTTGAGCCTGCGTTTCGATTCGCGCGCGCTGGCTGACAAGTCCCCGTTCGGCGCCGTGCCGGTTGGCAGCACAATGGATTTCCACGTCAGCGCCATGCCCGGCATCCAGAAGCTCAGCCTGGTGATTGAGACGCGTCGCATGGAAGGCAATCAGGAACGGCTGGAATACAGCGAGGTGGCGCGACTGGCGATGACGCGCAGCCAGCAAGGCGGTCGAGAACGTTGGAGTGCCAGCCACCGCTTCACCGAGGTCAGCATCTACGGCTACTGGTTCGAGGCCGAGATCGGCGGCCAGACTTTCGTTTACCAGAACAACGCCGACCCGATATTCTGGACGCGGGAAAAAGGCTCCGGTGGCCTTGGAGAAGTTGCTGACAAGCCGGCGGCAGCCGGAACCATCCGGCGTTTCCGACAGACCGTTTACGCGACGGATTTCAAGGTGCCGGATTGGGCAAGCGATATCGTCTACTACTACATCTTTCCGGATCGATTCCGCAATGGCAACCCGAGCAACGACCCGCAGCCTGGCGTCGCGCGGTACCACGACAAGACGGTCGAACTGCACAAAGACTGGCTCGACAAACCGTGGCGACCGGGTAGCGGCGATGGCTCGGACGCCAGCTACAACAACGACTTCTTCGGCGGTGATCTGCAGGGCATCATTGACAAGCTCGACTACATCCAGGAGCTGGGCGCCAACACCCTCTACCTGACGCCGGTATTTAGGGCCGCCAGCAACCACAAGTACGACACGGCCGACTACAAGACCATCGACCCCGGCTTTGGCAGCAACCAGGACCTGGTTCGCCTCACCGGTGAGGCCGAGCGGCGCGGCATGCGCGTGATACTGGATACCAGTCTGAACCACAGCGGCAGCGACTCGATCTACTTCGACCGCTTTGGCAATCACCAGTCTGCCGGCGCCTTTGAAGGCGGCCGGATTCGCGCCGACTCGCCCTATGCGAGTTGGTACACGTTTGACGCGAAGCAGTCCCGGCCCGACAAGCAATACAAAGGCTGGGTCGGCGTGAGCGACCTGCCCGAGTTGAACAAGGCCTCGGCCTCGTTCCGGCACTACGCTTACGGCGCTGCCGACTCGGTGATGAAGCTCTGGCTGGACCGCGGCGCGGCCGGCTGGCGCATGGACGTGGCGCCCTGGGTGCCAGACGACTTCTGGCGCGAATGGCGCAGCGCCATCAAACAGCATCGCCCGGACGCCTTGACGGTGGCCGAAACCTGGTTTGACGCTTCCAAGTATTTTCTTGGCGACATGTTTGATTCAACCATGAACTACATCTTTCGCAACACCGTGCTGGAGTATGCGGCGGGCGGCAAGGCCAGCGAGCTGTATCGCAACATGGAGCTGATGCGCGAGGCTTACCCATCACAAGCCTTCTATGCGCTGATGAATCTGCTGTCCACGCACGACCAGGCGCGCAGCCTGCACTACCTGGGCTGGCAAAGCGACAAAGACGCTCCAGCCCTCATCGCGCGCGCCAAGCAGCGCTTCAAACTGGCGCTGTTCTTCCAGATGAGCTTTCCTGGCGCACCGGCCGTGTACTACGGCGACGAGGTCGGCGTCACCGGCGGTGACGATCCCTACAACCGCGCGCCCTACCCCTGGGCGGATCAGGGTGGCCAGCCCGACACCGACATGCTGGCCGAGGTCAAACGCCTGATCAAGCTGCGCAAGGACAACCCGGTGCTGCGGCGCGGTTCCATCGAAGCCCCGCTGCTGCTCGATGACCATGTGATCGTGCTCGGACGCAAACTGGACAAGCAAGTCGCGATCAGTGCCAGCAACAATTCGGAGACGGCGCAGACGGTGACGATAGCCCTGCCTGAGCAATTCCACGCAGCCGCCTTCACCGATGCCTTGACCGGCGCCAGCTACACAGCAGTCCAGGGTCAGCTCAGCTTCACCGTGCCGCCACTTTTTGGCACGCTGCTGCTGGCTTACTGAGTGCGGCAGCGCTCCTCGCGGGTGCCATAGACACGCTCAAAAATGGGCGTGGCCATCAAGGTCGTCACGATTGCCATCAACACCAGAATGGCGAACAAAGCGGGCTCAATGATGCCGCGTTGCAAGCCGATATTGAGAATGATCAGTTC
>Ga0163199_1000581_pt1 | contig 23178 bp, 18 predicted proteins | sample PL_2010_150m_FD_113537 | JGI IMG/M metagenome (GOLD analysis project Ga0163199, IMG submission 113537) | Freshwater microbial communities from Powell Lake, British Columbia, Canada to study Microbial Dark Matter (Phase II) - PL_2010_150m | ecosystem: Environmental > Aquatic > Freshwater > Lake ...
CACATGTCTGTCTTGAGCAAACTCAAAGAAACGCTGGTCTGCCTGAAGGCGGGACGCGTGACGCTTCCGTATCCGGCGCAGGCGCAGCCGGTGCATTTGGCCGCGTCGAAGATGGGCCGGCCGCGGAACTTCTCCGGCACCGGCTGCGCCTGCGCCGGATACGGAAGCGTCACGCGTCCCGCCTTCAGGCAGACCAGCGTTTCTTTGAGTTTGCTCAAGACAGACATGTGTTCACCTCAATCAGTAGCCATAACTCGCCAACACCAGCGCCACCAGCGCCACCAGCAACAGACCCGCGAAGTAGCGGATGGCCTGGTCAATCCGGTAGCGGGCGTGCGTCGCCGCCACAAGCGTCACAAACAGCACCAGACCCGAGACCTTCGCCCAAAACACCAGCCAGCCCAGCGGAAACACCAGACCCGTGCCCCACGGCACGAACAGCGTCACAAAGAGCGCGCTGTATATGACGAGCTTTGCCATCTGCGCGTATTTGAAAAGCGCCAGCTTCGGCCCGGAGTATTCCATGAGCGGGCCTTCCATAATTTCCGTTTCCGCCTCGGAGATGTCGAACGGCACGCGCTGCACAAAAGCTTGGAACGACAACAGCATCACGCCGAACATGATCACGCCCGACCACGGGAAACCGCCGGTTGCGTAAACCGAGCCATTCAGCACCGTATCAAGCCGGAACGAATGCGTGTGAACCGCGCCAACGACGATGGCAATGGCAAAGAGCGGCTCCAGCGCGATCATCGTCATCATCTCGCGGCTGGTGCCGAGGAGCGAGTAAGTGGAACCGGCCGCCAACCCCGCCAACAACGTGCAGATGCCGCAGAGCGTCAGCAGGTAAATCAACAGGATCACGTCGCCCACGGCGTTCATCGGAGCCGCGAAGCCCATCGGCACGAGGCAAGCGACCGTCAACACCGTGGCCAGCGACAGGTAAACAGCAAAGCGTTGCATGAGCGGCGACTCGCCAGATTCGATGTCCTCCTTGCCGAGCAACTTCAGCAGATCAAAATAAGCCTGCCAGATCGGCGGGCCTTGGCGGGACTGGATGAGCGCGGTGATCTTGCGCAGCACGCCCTGAAAGAACGGCGCCACCAGCAGCACGATGGCCACGTTCGCCAGACCGCCGAGAATGAGCAAAACCATTTTCATGTCTTCTTCGTCCGCGTCAGCTTCAGCAGTTCCTCATGCGTCCAGACCTTCGTCGCGCCGGAGCGCAGGTCAATCGTCTCTAGCCGGTCTGTGCAGGAGAAACACGGATCAATGCTACCGAGCGAGATCGTCATGTCGGCGAGTTGCTGGTCCTTGATCATCGCCGGGATGCCCTGGAGATTCTGGTAGGTCGGCGCGCGCACGCGCCAGCGGCGCGGACGGTTATTCTCGCCGGTGATGACAAAATGATGGCTCTCGCCGCGCGGCGCTTCCACCGACGACAACCCGAATCGCCCCACGGGCAGTTCGTCTTTGAGCGTCAACTGAAGCGGCCCGTCTTCCATCTTCTCCAGGCATTGGCGGATGATCTTGATGGACTCGAACACTTCCTTGGCCCGGACCAGCACGCGAGACCAGACATCGCAGCCGCCTTCGGTGATAACCTCGAAGTCCAGGCGGTCGTAGGCGGCATACGGATGGTCGCGCCGGCAATCAATGTCCACGCCCGCCGAACGCGCCACGGGACCGACCAGCCCCATGTTCTTCACGAGAGTCCGATCCGCGATGCCAACGCCGTGCGTGCGCTTCTGGATGTTCTTGTCCTTGCTGACGGCGGCCACGACCGGCACCCACTCGGCTTCGAGTTTGTCGAGCACTTTGCGGAGTTCGTCCTTCACCTCCGGCGTGATGTCCCAGCGCACGCCGCCGATGACGCAGAGCGCATAGGTCTTGCGGTTGCCGCTGATTTTTTCCGCGATCCACATGATCGGCTCGCGGATGCGCCAGCTCTGCATGAACAGCGTGTCAAAGCCGACGATGTGGCAGGCGAGGCCGACCCAGAGCAGGTGGCTTTGCAGGCGTTCGATCTCCAGCATGATGGTGCGGATGTATTCAGCGCGCGGCGGCGGCTTGATGGCGGCGGCGCTCTCGACGGCCTGTGCGTAGGCGACGTTATGCACACAGCCGCAGATGCCGCAGATGCGCTCGGCCATCATCGGGATTTCGTTGTAGGTGAGCACGGACTCGGCAAGCTTCTCGATGCCGCGATGCACCATGAAACCTCGATACTCGCAGCCGCGCACCATCTCGCCCTCGATGTAGAGCCGGAAGTGCGCCGGCTCGTCGAGCGTGGGATGGAACGGGCCGAATGGCACGACCGTGCAGCCTTCCGGCGGCTCGTCGAACTTGAACTCCCGCGTGTCGTCGTAGCCTTCAGGCACCTGGTTCCACGCAAAATCCTTGCGGAGCGGATGCACGCCATCGGGCCAGCCGTCCGGCAACACCAGCCGTTTCAGATAGCGGTGGCCCACCGGCTCGATGCCGATGAGGTCGTAGATCTCGCGCTCGGCCCAGTTCGCCGCCGGCACCACGTCGGAGATGCTATCCATCTTCGGGTTGTCCGCCGGCACATACGTGAGCACGCTGCAAAGCAGATGGTCATCATCGAATGCGAAGTCGTGCGCGACGAGGTAGTGGCCGGAGAACGGCCGGTCATCCATGCCGATGCTGATGACGTAGCGGGCATTGAGGTCGCGGAAGAGGTATTGGCAGACGGCCTTCAGCGCCGACAACTCCACGAAGACGAACAGGCGTTCGTCACTGGGCATATCAGCCCGCTGGACCGCCGGGCCGAACTTCTCTTTTAACTGATTCAGTTTTTCTCTAGCGACCATGTCAGTGTTCTTTCGGAACGAGTTGCTTGCCCGGCCGCGGGCGTGGCATGCCGCCGAGCCAGCGGAAGTAGCGTTTGATCTCGCCGTAGAAATTGTGTGCGACGTAGCGATGGCAGTCCGCCTCCTGCGCGTAGCCGCAAAGCCACGGCGCGGCGGCGCGGCGCGGGGCGCGGCCGAGTTTCGAGACGAGCCGGGTGACAACGAACATCAAACCCAACACGACGGCAAGCGCGATGGGAACGAACAACGCGGCGGAGTTCAGTTCCTCCAACCCACGCAGCGGACCGCCCGTCATGGGCGCGGCCTTGGCCAACAGAGTGCCAAACCCCTGCTGTTGGCTGGCGTTTACTGCGGATTGTATCAGGTTGAACGCGATGGCCGGCATCACGCCCAGCAGCACGCACAGCAGCGCGAGCACAACCTGCGGCAACTGCATCATCCAGCCAACTTCGAGCCGGCCGTGTTTGGCGGCTTGCGCCGTGACAAGCGCGCTGGTGCGCGAGAGGAAGCTCGCGCCGAAGAACTTGATGAACGACGCCAGCGTCAGCGCGCTGGTCAGGATGGCGATGACGGCGCAGACGGCGAGATACTTCGCGCTGCCGCTGCCTTGGATCGCCGCGACGTAGATGCTCCATTTGCTGGCGAAGCCGTTGAACAGCGGCACGCCTGAGATCGAGAACGAGGCGACGATGGCGGTGATCGCGGTGAGCGGCATGAACCTCATCAGCCCGCCCATCTTGTTCAGGTCTTGCGTGCCGGTGGCGTGGAGCATCGAGCCGGCGTTGAGGAACAGCAGGCCCTTGAACAAACCGTGATTCAGCACATGGAACAACGCGCCGAAAAAGCCGATCGTGGCGAGCGCGGCGGCGTTCGGGCCGGCAACCGGCAGCAACGCCATGCACGCGCCGGTGCCGAGCAGGATGTAGCCGATCTGGCCGATGCTGTGGAACGCGAGCAGCCGCTTCGACTGTTCCTGCTTCAGCGCCTGCATCGTGCCGGTGAAGAGCGTGATCGTGCCGAGCACGGCGACGACCATGCCCCACTTGGCGAGCGGGTAATCGGCCTGCGCCGCGGGCGGCACGAGCCAGAGGAAATACCGCATCAGGCCATAGACGCCGGTCTTGATCATCACGCCGGAGAGCATCGCGCTGACCGGCGACGGCGCGGCGGGATGCGCGTCCGGTAGCCAGACCTGGCCGAACGGCCACATGCCCATCTTGATGCCGAAGCCGACCAGGAACAACGCGAACGCCAGCGCGGTGACGCCGGGCTTGGCGACCAGCATCACGGGCAGATTGGCGCAGACGGTGTCGAAGTCGTATTTCAAACTCGCGCTGGCGCTCACCTTCGCGCCGGTGACGGCGAGCAACTCCGCGCCAATCATCGTCACGATGCAGGCGATCTGCATCATGACGAGGTATTTGTTCGCGGCGCGGATGTTCTCCGGCTTCTTGTTCTCGAAACGGATGAGCGCGTAGCCCGGCAACGTCATCATCTGCCAGAAGATGAAGAAGAACCACATCATGTCCGTGGTGCTCACAAGTCCATACATCGCGGCGAGAAACAGCAGGAAGTTCGGATAGTAACGCGCCACGCCGTAGTCTTCGTAGTGCCGCATGTAGGCGATGGAGTAGAACGCCGCCGGCACCGCGATCGTCGCCGTCAGCATCAAGAACATCGCCGTCAGCCCGTCCACATGGATGCGCAGCGCGAAGCCGAACTTCGGCATCGCCCAGAACGCTGCTGGATGCGACGAAGGCCCTGCCGTCAGCACATGCGCCACGGCGGTGAAGATCAAACCCGCTGTGGCTGCCGTCACGATGAACGCAAGCCAGCCCGCCGCGGTCTTGTTGCGCGACACCAGCAGCGTCAGCACCGCCCCCGCCACGCAGAGCAGGATCGAAGCGACGACGGCTTGTTCGGGAGTCAGCATACCGCCACCTCCGCGCTAGATGCGCTGCAACTTGAGTTGGTGGGGCGAGACTCCGTCGAGCCGCCTTGCCCAACCCCAAGAGCAGCGGTCACGGAGGCTCGACGGAGTCTCGCCCCACCGGGATCATCGCCGCCGGACGCAATGGACTGAGCGAATGACTGACGCAATAGTTCAACCAAAGCCTCCAGCGTCATCCACATCGTGGGTGTAAGCGCGTTGGACACCTTGAGCGACTGCGGCTGGATGCCGAGCAGCCACGCCCGCGTTGAACCGTTCGCCTCGGCCCATTGCGCCAGCAAGCCCAGCGAAATCTTGTGCGTGGAGATCTGCGGGAACCGCGCCGCCATTCCCCCGGCGTCCAGAAAGACCACCGAGCCGGGCACGCCGCCAAATTCAACGGCGTCGAGAAAGATCAGATGGTCAAAGCCTTCGCCCGCGACACGGCCAACAAAACGGTCGGGCGTCGTGCCGGCAACGACCACATCCGGCACGCCCGCTTCGGCGAGAGCTTCCGCCAGACGGACGCCGAAGCCGTCGTCGCTGTAATCGGTGTTGCCGAGGCCCATCAGGCAGACGCGGCCCACGAAACACTGCTCAAGTTGTTCGCGGAGGTCGGGCATCAGATGTCCTCGCCGAGCTTCTGGATTTGTTCGTAGGTGAACACCGGGCCGTCCACGCAGACGTAGGCGACGCCGATGCAGCAGTGGCCGCACTTGCCGACGCCGCACTTCATGTAGCGCTCCAGCGTCGAGACGATCTGCCGGTCCTGAAAACCGAGCGCCTTCAGGTCCTTGATGACAAAGCGGAACATCACCGGCGGGCCGCAGACGAACGCGACGGTGTTCTCGACCGGCACCTGGACGCCGGTTTTTTTGAAGAGGCTGCCGACAACGCCGACGTTGCCGGTCCAGCCGTCGGCGGCGCGGTCCACGGTGAGATGACACTCGACGCCGGCGGATTTCTCCCACTGGCGGAGGTTGTCGCGATACATCAGGTCGCGCGGCGTCTTGGCGCCGAGGAAAATCTGGATGCGCTTGTATTTCTCTCGATGGGCCAGCGCATAGATGATGCACGAGCGCAACGGGATCAGGCCGATGCCGCCGGCGACGAACACAAGGTTCTTGCCGTGGTATTCCTCCATCGGGAAGCCGTTGCCGTAGGGGCCGCGCACGGCGAACTTGTCGCCGGGCTTGAGCGCGTGCAGCGCCGAGGAGCAACTGCCAACCTGTTTGACGGTGAAGAACGTCTCCTTCTCTGTCGGGCTGGGCGGCAGCGACGCGGGAAACTCGCCAACGCCGAAAAGCGACACTTGCGCAAACTGGCCGGGCCGGAATTTTTTGAACGCCGACTGCTCCGCCGGGTCCTCGAAACGCCAGTAGAACGTTTTGACCTCGGCGATCTCGTCCACCACCCGGTCGAGGATCGCGAGCTTCGGCAGATAGACGTTCTCAGTGGGCGACGGGTTCATGCTTGTCAACCTCCGCCGTTTCGCGGCGAATCATTTCCACGACGCTGGGCATGCCAATGTCGCCGTGGCAGACGGCGGCGCAACGCCCGCAACCAACACACGCCATCGAAAGCTCGCGCTGGATGAAGTAGTGCGACAGCTTGCGGAAAAAGCGGCGGTTACGGCGGTCGTGGATGGCCTTGCGCGGGTTGTGGCCGCCGGCCATGCGCGTGAAGCCACCAAGCGCGCAGGCGTCCCAGATGCGGACGCGCTCCACCTCGTCCGGCCCGATCTGGCGGTCGCTGACGGTGAAGCAGGTGCAGGCGGGACAAACGTAGGTGCAGCCGCCGCATTCGAGACAGCGGTTGCCAATTTCCTCCCACGTCTTCTCCTGAATCCGCCCCGCCGACACGTGGCGGATGGCGGCGGAGAACCAGCTCGTGGTGGACGGCTTGAAACTCTTGCGGACCTCGCCGAGGATCGCGCGGCGTTTCGCGACGTGCGCCGCGGCGCCTTTCCGAAAGAACGGCGCGCTGAACAACGCCTCGCCCGCCGGCGTGCCCGCCACCGCCATGAACTCGCCGTCGCCAAGGTCCATCAACTGGAGATCGAAATGCTCGCGCGCGGCCGGACCGGTGTCGGCGCAGACGCAGAAACATTCCTCGCCGATGTCGCGCGCCGGATCGGTGCAAACCACGTTGACGAGGAACATGTTCTTGCGGCGCTTCTCGTAGTAGATGTCGCGGAAGTCGCGGCCCATGAAAAAGCGGTCGAGGTGCCAGATGCCCGCCACGTCGCACGAGCGGATGCCAAAGATGGCGCGCTTCGGCTCGCGATAGGTCGGCTCGATCTGGATGCCGCCGCCGTGGCGCTGGACTTTCATCAGCCGCTCGATGTGCGGGAAGATGAACCGCTTCGGCGGATAGTAAGGGTTCGGCAGGTGAACCTGAATCTGGTCGCGGTTCTCGTCGGTGACCTTGTCGTAACAGGTGTCGCGGCCCCGGCCGCCAAACGGCGCGAAGACTTCGCGGCCCTGCTGGCGGAGCAGGTCCACGATCTTCAACACGTCGGCGCGGTCGAGGATGCGCGCTTTCATGCGGCCTCCTTCTCCACGCGCACCGGCATGAGTGGGTGTCCGCCGTGCGCGCCGCCGAGGATCTGCTTCTGCACTTCGCGAACGAAATACGGGACGAAGATGGTGCCGGCGCGCACCTCGTGCGTGACGCGCGCGGCGGCGACGGCCGAGCCGCCGGCGGCGCGGAGCCGGATTTTTTCGCCGTCGCGGATGCCGAGCGCCTTGGCGTCGGCGGTGTTGATCTCGACGAAACCGTCCGGGTAGTCGAGCAGCAGGATGCGGTATTCGCGCTTGAGCGTCTCACTGTGCTGGATCAGGATGTTCTGGTTCCAGTAGTAGAGCGAATTGCCGAAGACCAGCGTGAACGGAAACTCCTTCGGCGACGTTTCCACCGCCGGCTTCGGCACCGGCACGAACTTGAACCGCCGGCCGCCGGCGCCATTCGCGAAAAGGAACTGTGTGCCGAGCGGCTGGTCCTTGGTGCAAGGCCACTGGCGGCCGTAGTCGCGTTCGAGGTTGTCGTGGCTGGCGCCGCTGTAGAACGGCACCACCCCGCCGATCTCGTCCATCACGTCGGCGGCGGAATTGTATTTCCAGTCCGCGCCCATCGCCCGGCCCACGCGCGCGAGCTGCTCCCACGCCGGCAGCGGCCCCGACGGCAGCTCGATCACCTGCTGTGCCAGTTGAATCCGCCGGTCGGTGCTGGTAAATGAAACCTGCTCCTCGCCAAACGCGGCCATCGGCAGCACGACGTGCGCGAACTGCGCCGTGCCCGTCATGAAGAGGTGCTGCACCACCACGAGGTCGAGTTGCTTGAGCGAGTTGGCGGCGTCGCCGAAGAACGCCGTGCTCACCGGATCGTAGCGGCAGAGCCAAAGCGCCTTCACCTTGCCGCCGCCGCGGTCGCCGAGCAACGCGCGCGCGACCAGGCCGGGCGCGGCGGACAACTTCGTTTTCCAGACCGCCTCGACCTCGGCGCGCTCGGCGGCGTTCGTCACGGAGCGGTAGCCGGGCAGGCGGTCGGGCAGCATGCCCATGTCGCAGACGCCCTGGAGATTGTTGTGCTCGGTGAGCGCGAAAATGCCCGCGCCGGCCTTGCCGATCTGGCCGGTAAGCAACACGAGGTTGACAAGCGCCTGGATGCTCTCCGCGTCGCGCGCCTCGATGCCGGTGGAGTAGAGGATGGCGGCGGACTTCGCGCGGGCGTAGGCGAGCGCGGCGGCTTCGATGAGGTCCGCCGGCACGCCGCAACCCTCGGCGCCGGCCAGCAGGTCGTAGCTCGCGAGTTGTCCGAGAAACGCCTCGTAGTCGCGGCAATGGGCCTTGATGAACGGCAGGTTCATCAGGCCGCGGTCCACGATGACCTTGGCCATCGCGCCGTAGAGCAGCGCCTCGGTGCCGGGCTTGAGCTGGATGAAATAATCGGCGCTCTCGGCCACGCGATGCCGGCGCGGGTCAATGACCACCAGCTTGGCGCCCTTGAGCCTGGCGCGGATGACGTGGCCGCCGATGGTTGGCAACTGGCGGCCGAGGTCCACGCCGTCCACGACGATGACCTCGCTCGAAGCCAGTTCGCCGATCGAGTTGGTCGTGGCCGGCACGCCGAGCATGTCGAGCAGGACGTTGATGGAGTTGTTGCAATAGACGCCGGTGCCGTGGTCCACGTTGTTGGTGCCGACGACGGCGCGGGCGAGTTTTTGGAGAAGATAGACCTCCTCGTTCGAGCAACGCGGCGAACTCATGAACGCCAGCGCGTCGGGACCGTGTTGGCCGCGCAGTTCGGCCAGCCGCGCGGCGATGAAGCCAATCGCCTCGTCCCAGCCCACCTCCACGAGACGGCCGTTCTTGCGCAACAGCGGCTGCTTGAGGCGGTCCAGCGCCGTGGCGACCTCGTGGACGTTCCAGCCGCGCACGCAGATTTTCCCGCCGTTGGTCGGGTGCGACATGCTGGGATAGACGCCCGCGATGACGCGGTTGTCGGCCGTTTCAAGGTAGAGACCGCAGCCCACGCCGCAGAAAGTGCAGGTTGTCAGTTTATGCGCCATGCTTGCAGCCAGCCATCCGAGGATAACCGCGACCGTTCATGACCGCGAGGTTACACAACGGCAGTTTTCCTGCAAGCCGCAAGCATCGCCGCCGGCGGTGACAAGAACTCCGTGCCGATGCCCAACTGCTTGGCCGGAATGCCCATGGACAGGCCCATCAGTTGCGTGAAGTAAAACACGGGCACGGAAAACTTCGTCCCAAACTCCGCGTTGACCTGGTCTTGGTAGCATTCAAGGTTGACCTGGCAAAGCGGGCAGGCGGTCGCGATCACGTCCGCGCCGGAATCCACCGCGTTCTGCAACAGATTGCGAACCATGCTCAGCGCAGCCTCGCGGTTCGTGATGATCAGCGCCGCGCCGCAGCAACGCAGCCGGAGCAGGAAATCCACCGGCGTCGCGCCGATGGCCGTCATCAGGTCCTCGAAGTAGCGCGGCTCCTCGACGTTCTCGCGCTCGTATTTCCTCGGCCGCAGGATCTGGCAGCCGTAGTAGGGCGCGACCTTCAGGCCGGCCAACGGGTTGGTGGCCTTGGCTTTGACTTCCTTCAAGTCCTCCGTAAACACCTCGATCAGATGGCGCACGTTGATCTTGCCGTTGAAGTGGAGGTTGTCCTCCTCAAGGGCGAAGTTGATGTGGTCGGCCAAGTCGCGGTCCTTTTTCAGGTGGGCGTTGCAGGCGTGCATGTTCTTGTAACAGCCGCTGCACGGCGCCACCAAATCCATGCCTGCCGCCTCGGCCATCGCCAGGTTCCGCGCGCAAAGCGTGTGGGCGAGCAGCTCGTCCACGTGGAAGTAGGCGGTGGCGCCGCAACAATTCCAGTCCTCCAGCTCCTGCAACTCGATACCGAGCACACGGGCGACCTCGATGGTGGAGAGATGGTAGCTCTGCGCCATCTTCTCCAGCGAGCAGCCTGGAAAATACGCGAATTGTTTCATTATGAATCAGTCTCCGAGCGGGATGATGCGTTGGATCATCCGTTTGAAATTCTCCAGCCTCTTGATCCGCGCCGGCAGGACGGGGAGGCGGCCCTTGAGCATGAGCATGGTGGCGCCCTGCGCTTCCTGCAGCATTTCCTTGATGCCAAGGGTAAAAAAATAGGAAGTCGCCAGCACCGGCTCGTAGGAGCGGCCGGTTCGCATGATGTTCTTGATGAACGTCTCAGAGAACGTCGGGCCGACGAGGTCCTCCGGGTATTGATTCTTCCAGATGGTGTAGCGCTTCAAGCCATACATCAGCTCGGCGATGTCAATGCCGCGCGGGCAGCGCACGGTGCATTGGTAGCAGGAGGCGCAATACCAGAAGCTGCGAGTGGCCAGAACCTTGTCCTTCAGGCCGGCGTCTATCATGCGGATGAGCCGCTGGGGCCGCACGTCCATGAAGTCGCCGACAGGACAAGTGCCGGAGCAGGTGCCGCATTGCATGCAGGCGCTGACGGGCGTGCCGCCCGCCGCGTGGAGCAAGTTGGCAATCTCCTGGCAGAATGTGACTGTCGTTGCCATAAGGTCCCTATTTCTTCTTCTTGGCCTCGGAGGTCTTGATCAACGTGCTGACTTTGTCGAGCAGCAGCTTCGGCTCGACGGGTTTCTCGACCAACTCGTCCACGTCCACGAAGTTCGGATGCACCGCCGCGCCGGGGAACAGGAATGCCATCTGTTCGCGGATGCTGGTGATGATCAACACGGGCATCTCGCGCAGTTTGGCGTCCTTGCCGAGCTTGCGGGCGATCATGATGCCCTCGGCGCCGCGGCCCATCATCACGTCGAGCAACAGCAGGTCGTATTTCTTTTTCTCGAGGGCGGCCCAACCGTCTTTCGGGTTGTGGGTCATGTCCACCTTGTAGTTGGCTTTTACGAGGATGGATTTGATCCCCTCCGCAAAATCGGGATCGTCGTCAATAATCAGCAACTGTTTTTGCTCGCTCATGGTATTATCTCCTTTTCAAGTTTTCGCCGGCAGGCGAATGGTAAATTTACTCCCTTTGCCCGGCTCGCTTTCCGCCAACACCGAACCACCGTGGGCCTCGACAATACGCCGGCTGATCGCCAGGCCCAATCCGCAACCGCTCTCCATCTGCGCCGCGCCTTTGCCGCGGTAGAAATCGCCAAAAACGAACGGCAAATCCTCCTTGGTGATGCCGACACCAGCGTCGGTCACCGAGATGACCACTTCGCCCGGCACGGCTTCGGCCGACAGCCGGATGGTCGTTTGCGGCTTTGAGTATTTGACCGCGTTGTTGAGGATGTTGCCGATGACTTCCGCGAGGCTCACTGCGTCGCCCGACACCATCGGGAGCGACTCGCCGACGGTGCTGACGATCTCGATGTTCTTGCGCGTCGCGTGGGGCAGGGCGTTCTCGACGGCCCGCGTGATCACGGATGACACGGCGACCGGCTGGAACTGCTCCTTGATCTTGTTTACGTCCACCGAGAAGACCCGCAGCCAGTTGTGGATCAACTTCAGCAGGTCGTCGAGCCGGCCTTTCATCCGCTCCGTGCGCGCCTTCTGCTCCTCCGTCAGCTTGTCGGCGAGGTCGGCGGCCAGGCCGAAAAGGTGTTGCTGGAGGGCGCTCAGCGGCGACTTCAGTTCGTGCGAGAGGATGGCGGCGAAATTCTCGCGGAGCATCTCCTTCTCGCGCCGCAACGCGATCGCCTCCTGCACGAGCCGGTGTTTTTCGAGGCCACGCTTGGTGATGAGGCGCAGTTCGTCGGGCGTGAACGGCTTGGGCAGGAAATCGTAGGCGCCCCGCTTCATCGCGTCCACGGCGGAGCTGACGGTGGCGTAGCCGGTGATGACGATGGCGACCCGGTTCGGGTCCATGGCGCGAAGCCGCTCCAGCACATCGAAGCCGGAGATGCCCGGCATCTTCAGGTCCACGAAGATCAGGTCCGGATCGAACTCGCGCACCATGCCCAGCCCGGCGGTGCCGTTGCTGGCCGTGGCGATCTTGAAGCCGGCCGGCTCCAGCACGAGCTTGCAGGAGTCCAGCACGACCTCCTCGTCATCAATAATCAGTATCTTTGTCTCTTGCATCGGCTAAACTGTTTTCTGGTCCCGCGCCGGCAGGCGGACGGTGAACGTCGCGCCTTTGCCGACTTCGCTTTCCGCGGCGATGGTCCCTTCGTGTTCTTGGACAATACCAAAACTGATGGCCAGGCCCAAGCCGGTTCCGTGGCCGACTTCCTTGGTCGTGAAGAACGGATCGAAAATGCGCTCCAAGTGCTCCTCGCTGATGCCGTGGCCCGAGTCGGCAAAGGCGATTTCAACAAACTCGCCATCCGGCTCCAGCCGCGTCGTCAAATCCAGCCGGCCCTTGCCATCCATCGCCTCGGCAGCATTGATGATGAGGTTCATGAACACCTGCTGGATAAGCGCCGGATCAACCACCACGGGCGGCAGGCTCTTCTGGAAATTTCGCTCGACCTTGATGTTGTGGAACAACGCCTGGTTCTCCACCAACGACACGCATTCCTGGAGCACCTGGTTGAGGTTGCAGGGGCGCTTGTCGGGCTTCTTCGGCCGCGAGAAATCCAGCAGCCCGCGCACGATGCCCCGGCAACGATCGGCCTGCGTGGCGATCTTGCGCAGGAACTCACGGGTGCTGTCCTGCACGTCGGCCCGTTCCAGCAACAGGTGCGCGTAGGTTACGATGCCCGTCAGCGGGTTATTCATCTCGTGGGCCACGCCCGCCGCCAGTTGGCCGATGACCGCGAGCCGCTCGGACTGCATGATTTTTTTGCGGGTAAACTCCCTGAGCTTTTCGTCGCGTTTCTTCAGGGAGGAAGCCATGGAGTTGAAGGTGTCGGCCAGCTCATGCAACTCGTCCTGCGAGGCGATTTCCACGCGGGCATCGAGGTTGCCGTGCGCCACTTCGCGTGAGGCCAAAACCAGTTTGTGGACCGAAGTCGAGATGTTCCTGGAGATGAAATAGAACAGGCACATCGAGGCCGCGCCGCCCGCCAGCGTGATCATCACAAACGCCGCGGTGGCCCGCATCCGGGTGTCGGCGTATTTCTGCTCGCGGACACCGACGTAAAGCATGCCGACGATCTTGTCGGCCACGTCGCGGATCGGTTCGTAGGCGGCGATATACCAGGCGTTGACGACGTAGGCCCGGCCGATCCAACGCTCGCCTTGCGTCACGACGCGGTCGTAAACATCCTGCGCGGCGCGTGTGCCGATGGCGCGCGCGCCGTTTTCGTTCTGGACGTTGGTGGAGATGCGGAGGTCGTCCTGGAAGATCGTGGCCGAGCCGATTTCCTCGCCTTGGTATTTCACGTCCTGGAAAACGGTCTGCTTGATCTTGTCCACGATCTCGAAGTTGCGGTTCAGCAGGATGCCGCCGTAGGCCACGCCGATGAACTGGTTCTTCAAGTCGAAGATAGGCGCCGCCGCCTTCAGCATCAGCCCGGAGGTTTCCTCGCGCTCGGCACGTGACCGCGACTTGGGCGTGGGGACAACTTCAAACCGCGCGCGCTCCGCCAACGCCGGCGATTCCTTGCGCAATTGGTCGCCGGTCACAAGGCAAGTAAATGCCGCCGGCTCCCGGCTTTGCAGGACGCGCGCGATCAACGGGTCCTGCCCCTGATCGTCGCCGAACACCGCCGGGTTGGTCACGCGCACCACCACCGCGCCCTTGGCGTCGGTGACGCCCAGAACATCCAGCCGCTCGCGCTCGCGGAACGCCGCCAGCGCCTCAACGACCTTGTTCCGGTCCTTGGAAGACGACCCGTCGCGCACAAACGTCCGGCCGGCCACGAACCGAAGTTTGTCGCCGATCCGGTCAAGGTGGTTGAGGTAAATCTCGCGCGCGACGTTGAGATCGGTCCGGACTTTCTCCTGCGCTTCGTCCACAACGAGGCCGCCGATGAGGTGGACACCGATAACACCAAACGTGATGCCGACGATCAGGCAGACCAGCAGGAAACCCACGATCAGCTTGGTCGAGATCGTGACGCGCACCCGGCGCAGGGCCGCCAGGGAGAATTTCCCGGCGGGGTCCTCAACCTTCGGTCCGTTTGGCAAGTTGCCCGTGGTCACGGCGCGCGCCTTCCTTCCGTCGTCCCGGCTCGATGAGCCGGGGCCGATTCTTCATCATCGCCCGTGGCAGTCCGGGCGCAACCAATTGTCGTTGTCGCGGCCATCCGTATGCACAGAATTTCAGACCAGGGCCAGCACGCCTTCGATCTCGCTGAAGATTTCCTCGTCCTCGAAAAGGTTCTGCTTGATCGAGCCGCTCGGGCAGCTCGCCACGCAGGTTCCGCAGCCCTTGCAGAGCACCTCGTTGATGACGGCCTTCTTCTTGGCCTCGTCGAACGTGATGGCGGTGTAGGGACAGAGCGCGATGCACGACTTGCAGCCGCTGCATTCCTCTTCGATGATGAACGCCGTGTTCGGCTCCTGCTCGATGTAGCCCTTGTCAATCAACGCCAACGCCTCGGCCGCCGCCGCGCCGGCTTGCGCCACCACGTCGGGAATGTCCTTCGGCGACTGGCACGCGCCGGCGATGAAAATGCCGTCGGTGAAGGTGTTCACCGGCGCGAGCTTCGGGTGCCGCTCCAGGAAGAAGCCTTCGGAGCCGCAGCTCATGTTGAACATCCGGCGCACGTCCTGCGCGTCGGGCTGCGGTTCCAAGCCGACCGCCAGCACGACCATGTCCACCGGCAGCTTGCGCACGCGGCCCAGCAACGTGTCCTCGGCCTGCACGATCAGCTTGCCGGTGCCGCCGGACTCCGGATACACGTCGGCGATCTTGCCGCGGACGAAGTGGACGCCCTCGGTCGCCACGCTCTGGTAGAACTCCTCGAACGCTTTGCCCGGCGTGCGGATATCAATGTAGAAGTTGTAAATCTCCGCGTCGGTGTGCTCCTTGAGCAGATGCGCGAGCTTGAGCGAATACATGCAGCAGACGCGCGAGCAATACCGGTTGGTGTTCTCGTCGCGACTGCCCACGCAGTGGGCGATGGCAATCGTCTTCGGCCTCTTGCCGTCGCGCAAAATAACCTCGCCGCTGGTCGGCCCGCTGGCGTTGATGAGCCGCTCCACCTCCAACGAGGTATAGACGTTGGGATATTTGCCGTAGCCGTAGTAAGGCACGCGCTTGGCGTCGAACGTCTTGAAGCCGGTGGCGACGATGGCCGTGCCGACCTGGATCTCTTCGATTTCCTCCTTCTGCAAGAAATCAATCGCCTTGTTCTCGCCGCAGGCTTCGACACAGGTCTTCTTGCACCTGTCGCCCACGACCGGCGAACCGTCGGCGTTCTTGGCGCCGCGCTTGAAGTTCAGACAAACCTCCGGGTCAATCAACACCACCTGCGGCGTGGCTTGGGCGAACGGGATGTAAACGGGGCGACGCTTGCTGAGGCCTTCGTTAAACTTGTCTTCGAACTTCGGCTCCTTGAAGACGCAGTGGGCGATGCACTCCTGGCAGCCGATGCAAATGTCTTCCTTGATGTAACGCGGCTTGTGTTTGACGGTGATCTTGTAGTTGCCGACGTAGCCGTCCACCTTGGTCACTTCCGAGTAGGTCCACAGCTTGATGTTCGGGTGCGACTTCACCTGCGACATCTTCGGCGTGAGGATGCAGGCCGCGCAATCGAGCGTCGGGAAGGTCTTGTCGAACTGCGACATGTGGCCGCCGATGCTCGGCTCGCGCTCGACCAGATAAACTTTCTTGCCGGCGTTGGCCATCGTCAGCGCGGCGTGGATGCCCGCGATGCCGCCTCCCACGATCAATGCGTCGGGATGAATCGGCACTTTCTTGGTCTCCAGCGCGCGATGGCCGGCGACACGACGCACCGCGGCGTGGATCAGCGACTTGGCTTTCTCGGTGGCGGCTTTTTTGTCGGTGTGGACCCACGCGTTGTGCTCGCGGATGTTGACCATCTGGAAAAAGAACGGGTTCAAGCCGCCTTTTGCCGTCGCGTTGCGGAACGTGTTCTCGTGCAGCAACGGCGAGCAGGAGGCGACGACGATGCGGTTGAGCTTGTGCCCTTTGATGTCCAACTGGATCAGGGCCTGGCCGGGATCGGAGCACATGTATTTGTAGTCGCGCGAGAGCACGACACCGCGGAGTTTCTCGACGTATTTGGCGACGGCCACCACGTCCACCATGCCGGCGATGTTGTGGCCGCAATGGCAGATATACACGCCAATCCGCGGCTGATCGGTTTCTTTGATGTTTGCCATGATAGTGTCCTCTTTATGACGGTCGGGTTGCTTCCTCGACCAAATCTATGACGTCTTTGATTACGAGTTTGCCTTCCAGGCCGGCGGTCTTGAGCGCGTCCTGGAACATTACCAAATCCTTCGGGCAGGCCACCACCAGCGTCGTCACGCCCGGCAGCGCCGCCGCCTCGCGCACGCGGCTCTCGGCTGGCCGCTCGGCGATCTTCTCCGTGTCTTCCATCCAAATCCGGCCGCCACCCGCGCCGCAGCAGTGGCTCCGCTCGCGGGTGCGCGGCATCTCAACCAGCTCGACACCGAGCGCTTTCAGCACGTTACGCGGGGCTTCGTAGATGTTGTTGTAGCGGCCGAGATAGCACGGGTCGTGGAAGGTCACGCGCTGGCCGCTGAGCTTGCGGGCCACGGCAAGCTTGCCGGAACCGAGGAGTTGCTCCAGCACCTCGCTGTAGTGGACCACGCTGGGCCGGTTGCCGTTCCACGGATACTCGTTCTTGAGCGTGTTGAACGTGTGCGGGTCGGTGGTGACGACGATCCGGTTGCCGTTCTTCCACTGGACCTTTTCGAACGCCTGCATATTCTTGTCGCGCAGCATCTCGAACAGGCCCTCTTCGCCCAGCCGGCGCGCGTCGTTGCCGGAGTTGCGCTCGGCTTCATAGAGCAGGCCAAAGTCGAGGCCGGCTTTCTGGAAAATGTTCGCTGTAAGCTTGGTCGTGTTCTGCACGCGCGCGTCGTAGGAGGCGTAGTCGCCTGCAAACCAAACGTAGTCCACCGGCTCCTTGCGGGCGTCTTTGATCTTGAAAGAGAGGCCCTGCGTCCACTTGGCGCGGGCGCGGTCGGATTGGCCCAGCGAGTTGCCGTAACGCTGGAGTTTCGTGAGCGCGTCCTGCGGGCCTTTGTCCACCTCGCCCTGGCCGACCAGATGCCGGCGCAGGTCAATGATGGCGCGCGGTTGCTCGATGAAGACTGGACACACCTGTTCGCAAACCATGCACGTGGTGCAAGCCCACAACTCGCTCGCGGCAATCACGTCGCCGTGCAGCTTGCGGGCGGTCGCGCCGTTGCCATTGGCCTTGGTCGCGTGCAGCATTTCGCCGTTGAGCTTGAGCACGATGTTCTTCGGCGACAGCGCCTGACCGCTGAGGTTGGCCGGGCAGGCTTCCTGGCAACGGCCACACCACGTGCAGCCGTCCACTTGCACCAGTTGCCGCCACGTCAGGTCGGTAACGCCCGCCACGCCCTCGCTCGCCGCCAGCGCGCCGGCCGGCGTGAGCTTGTGCAGGAAGATGCTCGCCGACGACGAAAAGATGTGGAACGCCTTGGACCACGGGATGAGGGCGATGAACGCCAGTGCCAGCACCGCGTGCAGCGTCCAGAACACCTGGTGCAGCGTCACCAGACCTTCCTGCGACATGCCCCAGACAGCCTGCGCCAACGCATGGCCACCGAACGACCACGCGCTCCACGGCAGCTTCTGCGCCGCCAACCGCGCCGCCTCGGCCACGAAGCCGGTGACGGCGACGCCCAGCAGGATGAGCAACAAGTAGGCGGAGTCGAAGCCGAACGTCGGTGGATACGGCGTTTCCAGTTTCTTCGGCTTCATCACGTAGCGCCGGTAGAACGCCAGCACCAGGCCCGCGATCAACGCGAGGCCGAACAAATCCGCCACCGCCTCATAGATCAAGTAGAAGTTGCCTTTGAGAAACTGGAAGTCCATCAGCAGATAGGTGACGTCCCAATCCACTGTGGCGATGCCCGTGGCCATCGCCAGGAACGCCATGCCCCAGAAGATCGCCAGATGCATCGCGCCGGCGTAGGCGTCACTCACCACGCGCATCTGCGCCACCGCATAGAGGAGCAAAGCCTTGACCCGTTCAGCCCAGTTCCAGTCCACCTTCTCGGCCTTGCCCGTCCGCCAACGCTGCACGTGCCGCCAGAGGCCGTAGCAAAAAACGCCCATCGCCGCCGCGCCGCCCACGTAGGTGACGATCTGCGCCCACGGCGGGATGTTCACGAACGTCTGCCGCAACGGCTCAACCGGGATGTCCTGGAACGCGATGTGTTTCATTTACGCGCCTTGCTTGCGTTTCTCAACGGCTTCCTTCAGCGCCGGCGCCAGTTCGAGCAAATCCACCGTCGCGCCGTAGTGCGCGATGTTGAAAATCGGCGCCTTCGCATCGGTGTTGATCGCGATGATAGTCTGCGCGCCGCGCATGCCTTCCTGGTGCTCCGGCGCGCCGCTGATGCCCAGCGCCAGATAAAGCTTCGGCTTCACGTTCATGCCCGACTTGCCGACCTGGCGCGTCAACGGCAGCCAGCCCTGGTCAATCACCGGCCGCGAACCGCTGACGGCCCCGCCCATGACATCGGCCAGTTCCTGCGCCAGCTCGATGTTGTCCTTGGTCTGGATGCCACGGCCCACGGACACGAGGATGTTCTGCTTGGTGATGTCCACGTCGCCCGCGGCGGGATCGAGATACCGCTTGAAGCGCAGTTTCTGCTCGGCGAGCGACACGGCCACGTCGGTGACCGCCGCCACCTTGTCGGAGCGGCCCGCATCGGCCGAGCGCGCACCCGGCAGCACGCCGATGATCGCCGGCTTGGCGGAGACCGTGACGGTCGCCTCCATCTTGCCGCCGTAGAGCACGCAGGTCGCCGCCAGGTTGCCGCCCTCGGCCTTGAGGTCCTTGCAGTAGTTGAGGAACGGCACGCCGAGTTGCGCCGCCAGCACCACGCCGACGTCCACCGAGATGTTCGTCAACGGCACCAGCACCGCCGCCGGCTGCCGCTCCTTGATGAGCTGCGCGAGCGCCGCGGCGGCGCTCTCCGGCACCGGATCGGCCAGCGCCGCGTTGTCGGCGTAGAGCACCGCGTCGGCCGCGCCGAGCTTTTGCGCCAGTTCGCGCGCGTTGCTGCCGAGCAGCACGGCCTCCAACGGCGCGCCGGCCTGGCCCGCCACTTCGCGGCCCAGCGCCAGCAGTTCAAAGGTGATTTCGGAGAACTGTCCCCGTGACGCTTCAGCTAAAACCCAGATGTTGCCAGCCATGTTCGTGTTCTCCTCAGATCAGTCCGCGTTTCGCCAACAACTCGCAAATCTTCCCGGCCACTTCCTCCGGCAAGCCTTCGAGCATCTCGGCGTGGCCGGCCACCTGCGGCTTGGCCATCTGCTGCACCTCAACGCCCGCCATCGCCTCGACCGCCGGCGCGTCCACCGTCTCGATGGTCACGGACTTCATCGCTGCGCGCACCTTCGCCACCGGCACGTAGCGCGGCGGCTTCTCGGCGGCTTGGATGCCCAGCACCGCCGGCATCGGCACGTCGTATTCGCCGCGCACGCCGCCGGCAAATTCCTTGATCACCGTCGCGGTCTTGTCGGCCATCGTCACCTGCGTGACAACGCCCGTGTAAGGCCAGCCCAACTGTTGCGCAATCGGCGCGGCCATCAGCCCGTCGAGATCGTCAATCGCCGACACGCCCGTCAGGAGCAAGTCCACCGGCAGCAGGCCCGGCGTCTTCGCGATCACCTCGCTGAAGATCCGCACCACCGTCTGTGTGCTCTGCACCGACTCGACGCCGCAAATCTTCACCGCGCGGTCGGCGCCTTTCGCGAGCGCCGTGAACAGCACGTCGTCAATGTCCGGCGCGTCGAGCGTCAGCAGCGTGACCTTGCCACCGTGCTTGTCCTTCAGGATCAACGCCTGCTCCAGCGCATGATCGTCGCGCTCGTTCAGGATCGTGCGCAGGAAACTTGTGTCCAACGACTTGCCGTCCGGGCCGACTTCCAACTCTTCGACCACGTCCGGCACCACCTTCATCAATACGAGGATATCCACGGTTTAGTCCTCCAAGGCTTCAGCTAATAGTTCAACCACGTCACGGACCACCATGCGCTCGCCACCCGGCAGTCCCTTCAGCGCATCTTCAAAACGCGAGACCTCATACGGGCAGCTCACGGCGAGCACGTTGGCGCCGGTCTCCACCGCCTCCTTCGCGCGGCGCTCGCTGAGCCGCTCGCTGCCTTTCTGCGCGTAATACGTGTCCAGCCACATTCCGCCGCCGCCGCCGCCGCAGCAGATCGAGTTGACGCCGTTGTGGGTCATCTCCACCAGCTTGACGCCGGGGATGGCCTGGAGCAGCGCGCGCGGCTCGTCGTAAAAACCGTTGTGCCGGCCGAGGGCGCAGGCGTCGTGGTAGGTGACGGTGTAGTTCAGCTTCTTGGTGAGCTTCGGTTTGAGTTGCGCCAGGTGCTGCGCGAAGAACGGCGTCGTGTGATGCACCTCGAAATCGCCGCCGGCCGCCGGATACTTGTGCTTGATGGCGTCGTAGGCGTGCGCGGCGCCGGTGACGATGCGGTTGAACTTGTATTTGCGCAGCAGCTTCAGGTTCGAGTCGGTCATCATCTCGAACAGGCCCGTCTCGCCGAGCATCCGCGCGCACTCGCCGGCGCACTTCTCCTCGTTGCCGAGGATCGCGAAGTCAATGCCGAGCGCCTTGAAAAGCTTCGCCGTCGCGCGGCAGGCGTCGTTGCCGCGCGGATGATACGCCGGATAGCACTCCACGAACCACAGCACGTCCACCGCCCGCTTGATCTCCGAGATGACCGGCACCGGCACAGGCGAGGACTTGGCCCAGAGCGCGCGCTTGCGGGGCGACTCGCCCAGCGGGTTGCCGTAGCGCATCGTGTTCTCCAGCGCCTTCTGCAACTCGGCGGGCACTTCCTTCAGGTGCGTGAAAACCTGCTCCTTCACCAGCGGCAGCAACACCTCGGTGAGCTTGATGCCGCGCGGGCACTTGGCCATGCAGGCGTAGCAGGTGACGCAATTGAGCAGACCGGGGCTGGCGAAGACCTCCTCGATCAAGCCCGCCTGCAACATCGCAATGATCATCCGCGGCGGGAATTGGATGTCGTCGCCGTAGGGACAGGTGCCCGCGCAGGTGCCGCACTGCATACAGCTATACACCTTCTGCCCTTCGGGAAACCTGGCGAGGTTCTCCAGCGTCATCACGCCGTTGTCGTTGTCTGCTAATGCTGTCGCAGTGCTCATAGCCATCTCCTCGGAAGCTCAACCCTGACGGATTTCTTGAACGAGTTGGCGGTCGGGGCCGTAGATGCGCGCGATGAGCGGCATCTGGCCCGGCAGCGCGTGCGTCGCGCAGCCAAGACACGGGTCGTAGGCGCGGAACGCCATCTCGACCATGTTCAGCAAGCCGTCGGTGACCTTGCCGCCTTTGATCAAACCCTTGGCCGCTTTGTCCACGCTCATCGCAATGCGCGCGGCGTTGTTGCCGGTGGCGACCACCATGTTCGCCATCGTGATGAGGCCGCGCGCGTCGGTCTGATAATGGTGGAACAGCGTGCCGCGCGGCGCCTCAACGATGCCCATGCCTTCCTTCGGGGTAGTGGTCGGCACACGGCGCACGTCGGGGCTGGTGATCTCCGGGTCGTTGATAAGCTGCTCGATGCGCTCGGCGGCTTGGATCATCTCGATCACGCGCGCCCAGTGGTTGGCGAGCGTGTGATGGACCGGCTTGCCACCGAGGGTCTTGTAGAACTCCTCATAAGCGGCCTGCGCCTTGGGCGTGGCCATGCCGTCGGACGCGTTGAGGCGGGCGAGCGGGCCAACCGAGTAGATGCTCGTGTCGGGGCCTTCGGCGAAGCCTTTCCAGCCGCGGCTTTTCAGGAAGGTGAACTTCATGTAGCTCCACGGCTCGACGTGCTCGGCCACGTAGTCGCGGTATTGCTGGGCGGAAAACTTGCAGACTTCCTTGCCGTTGCAGTCCACGACGCGGACTTTGCCGTCGTAGAAGTTGACCTTGTTCTGCTCGTCCACCTGGCCCATGTAGCAGGTCTTGTGCGTGTAGGTGTCGCCGACGATCAGCTTCACGTATTCGGGATTGCCGAGCACAATCTGCTTCAGCACCGCCAAGGTCCACTCCGCAAACTCGACGCCGTCCTTGGCGAGTTGCTTGAACTTCGGCAGCTCCTCCGCCGCGAGCGCCTTGCTGACGCCGCCGGGCAGGCCGAGCACCGGATGCACAACCTTGCCGCCAAAGTAGCTGATGAGTTCGCGCAGCCGGCGTCGGGTGCCGATGACTTTCTTTCCGGCTTCGAGGCCAACCTTGCCGATGACGCCGACGATGTTGCGCTCCGCAGCCGGGGCGTCGGGACCAACGACAAAGTCGGGGCCGCCCAGCACGAAGAAGTGCAGCGCGTGGTCTTCGAGCGTGAAGGTGTTATAGACCAACTCGCGGATTTTCCTGCCGGCGCTGGTCGGCTCGACCTTGTAGAGGTCGTCGAGCGCCTTGGTGGAGGCCATGTGGTGCGCCGTCGGGCAGACGCCGCAGATGCGCGAGGTGATTTGCGGCATCTCCTCGGCGGGCCGGCCCAGCGAGAAGACCTCGAACCCGCGCAGTTCCGGCACCTGGAAGTAAGCGCGCTCGACATCGCCTTTGTCGTCGAGGAACACGTCAATCTTGCCGTGGCCTTCGAGGCGGGTGATGGGGTTGATGCTGACGTGGCGCTTCTTCTGGTAGGCCGCGTTGGCTTTGAAGTTGGACTCGTTCCAAGCTTGTTGGACTTCTGGATTCATACTCAGGCTTCCTTTGGAAGATTGACTTTGCGGCGCAGCGTGGACTTCGCAAGGCCGTAACGATAGAACGTGCCG
>Ga0163199_1000582_pt1 | contig 23152 bp, 22 predicted proteins | sample PL_2010_150m_FD_113537 | JGI IMG/M metagenome (GOLD analysis project Ga0163199, IMG submission 113537) | Freshwater microbial communities from Powell Lake, British Columbia, Canada to study Microbial Dark Matter (Phase II) - PL_2010_150m | ecosystem: Environmental > Aquatic > Freshwater > Lake ...
GTGCAAACCAACACCACATGCCATGCCGAAAAACGATAAATCCAAGGCCGCCTCATCGCCCAGAATTAAACATCCATCGGGCGACCCTGATCAACTCTATTATCCATGGCCGGCCAATATATTTCCGGCTGATTTTCACGGCCTCCCGGGACCGCGTGCCCTCGTGCCGTCGGGACTGAGGCTGAAAAAATGCGGTCTGTTTGCGATGTTGGCTTGCCAGATCGCCGGCACGCTAGCAAACCTTGACGCCTTATGAGCAGACTAGAAGGCGAAGGCAACAGGAGGGTCCTTGCTTGTTGACATTGCAACTTTACTGACAAGATTTTTGTGTCCGATCGGTTTGCTGCTGCGGAGCAATACTGGCTCACTCGGCTGCGTCCAGACTCGGGGTTAGTCAAGAATGGCGATAACTTAAGTGAAACGGTATGGGCGTTCAGGCCATGTTTTCATGGAAGCTCATCGTCGGCACGCCGATGCCACGTCCCAAAGGCCGCTCAAGCTGGTGTCATTCGGATCGGGCGGTAGCAGGATTGCGCGCTGCGAGTCCGAGCGCCAGTAGAGAGGTCCCGTTGAAGAGCATATTGATGCCGAAGAACAGGCCCAGCACCCAGCCGCTGTCCGAGGGCCAGCGGTTGTAAACCATCACGCCCAATACGATCGCCGCAATGGCGTTCACCATTGTCCATACCCAGCCGGGATTTGAGCGGAGCTTCAGGGAGGCAAATGCCAGAAAAATTCCCTCGACGATCAGGTAAATCGCAAAAACCAGCGTGATCATCAGGACACTCGTGACCAGGCAGGCCAAAAGCGCGATGCCGGCGACGATGCGGATCACGCCGGACAGCGCCTCAAGCCAGCGGTGTGTCCGGTTTTTTCCAAATATGGCCACCACGAGCGAGATCACGCCGGTGACCAGCGCGAAGATCCCCAGAAACTGAGCGATCACGAGGGAAAAAAGCAGGGGTGATCCGATGGCGATGAATCCGGCGAGAATGGAAAGAATTCCGCCAAAAATAAGCCAGCCGCGGCTGGAATGAAGATCAGGAGAGGGAGAGGTCATGGGCAAGGATTCTCCATCGCTTCCGGCAATTAACAACCCCAAACATTCGCCGCCTCCGGAATCGGATGCCAACCACAAGCCTGCCGGAGAGGATGTTTTTGCGGCGGAGCAAACCCTGCCGTCGCGAAAAAAAGCTCGGTTTCTTCCTCCGCCTCTGTAATTCACAATCTTCAGCGGGCGCTCACGCCCTCCGCCTCAACAATCACCATTACACCATGAGATTCCAATTCCTCATTCCCGCCGCATTCATTTTGACCGCCTGTCAGACCGCTCCCAAAACCACCGACTGGGATGTTCCGCTGACATTGAAAACCGCCGGGCCGGCTTATGCGGAGTATGTCATCGAGCGGGCCGACACGAACAAGGACGGGACGGTGACGGTTGTCGAGTGGGTGAATGCCGGCGGCACAAAGCGCAGCTTTGCGGTGGTTGACCAGAACAAGGACGGCGTCGTCACGCGCACGGAGCTGGTGAAGATCGGATCGAACGCCAGGTTTTTTGACATGACCCGCCGCTATGCGGATTTCAACAAGGACAACAAACTGACCCCGCGCGAATTTCGCTCGCCGTCCGGAGTCCGGGTTCTGCGGATCGAATTTTAAAATTCGGTTCCTCCGGTCCCGGCAACAAAAAAACATCCATGAAGTTCCCCATACTCCCAATCCCCGTGCGATGTGTTCCGATCGCCCTGATCCTTCTCGCGGCCGGCTGCCGGCCAAAGGCCTCCGCGCCGGTCGAGGTGGTCCGGCCCGTCAGGACCATGGTTGTCTCGGTGGGAGGAGACTCTGCTGTGCGGACATTTCCAGGAAAAGTCGAGGCGTCGAAGCAGGTTGAGCTGACATTTCAAGTGCCGGGGCTGCTTGTCAGCCTGCCGGTTCGCGAGGGGCAGAAGGTTGCGCAGAACGACGTGATCGCACAGCTCCGGCAGGAGGATTTCCAGGCGCGGCTCGCGACGTTGCAGGGCCAACTCGACCGCGCCCGCGCCGATCTCCAGGCAGCGCTGGCGGGTGTCCGTCCGGAGGAAAGGCAGCGGCTTGAGGCGCAGGTCCGATCCGCCGAGGCCTCGCTGGTCAACGCCCGCTCGGAATTCGGCCGCGCGACACAGTTGTTGAATTCCCGGACGATCTCGCGTGTGGAATTCGAGCGCACGGAAACCACCTACCGTGTGGCCCAGGAGAATCTTGAAGCCGCGCGCCAGACGCTCGAGCAGAGCGCCGTTGGCCGCGACGAGGATATCCAAGCGCGCGCGGCGGAGGTTCGCGGGCTTGAGGGCCGCGTGGTCGAGGCCAACCTTCAACTCAGCGATTCCACATTGCGCGCACCCTACGACGGCGTGATTGCTCAGCGGTTTGTCGAGCAGGGGCAGAACGTCCGCGCCAAGCAACCGGTCGTCAAATTTCAGGACGTCGAGGAAATCGAAATTTCTGTCGATGTACCGGAGAGTGTCATGGCGGCGGACCTCGGCTCGGCGGATATCCTGCAGTTGGCGGCCGAATTCAGCTCGGCTCCCGGACGCCGTTTTCCCGTCCATATCAAAGAGATCGCGCAGCGGGCCGACCCGGTGACCCAGACGTTCGCGGTCCGGGTCGCAATGAAAGTTCCGGAAGGCTTGAATCTGCTGCCCGGCATGACTGCGAGCGTTACGATGACCTATCGGCGGGCGGACATTCTTGGCGGCAGCATCCTCGTGCCTGTCTCCGCGATTTTTGAGGCGGTTCCCGGACAGTCAGCTGTCTGGATTCTCGGCCCGGATCAGGCGGTCTCGAGGCGACAGGTGAAAACCGGCGGAGCAACGGGCGGACGGATCGAAATTGTGGATGGGCTGCAGCCGGGCGACCGCATCGCTGTCGCCGGCGTAAATGTTCTGCGCGAGGGGATGAAGGTTCGCGACCTCGGTGACGCCCTCGGGAACATCCGGCCATGAACCCCGGCGAATTCTCGGTCAAGAACAACCGCATGGTCCTCGTGGCCATGGTGATGGCCATCGTCGGTGGCGTTGTTGCGTATTTGAATATCGGGCGTCTGGAAGATCCGGAGTTCACCATCAAGCAGGCGCTCGTCATCACCCCTTATCCCGGGGCCAGCGCCGAGGAGGTAGCGCAGGAAGTCACGAACCCCATCGAGATCGCCTGCCAGCAGTTGGGGCAGCTCGACCGCGTCGAGTCGGAGTCCTCGCGCGGCCGGTCGGTGGTCACCGTGACGATCAAGGACCAGTATGACAAACACCGCATCCCGCAGGTCTGGGATGAACTTCGGCGCAAGATCGCGGACGTTCAGGCGCAACTGCCGCCCGCCGTGCGGGGCCAGTCGATGGTGGTCGATGATTTCGGCGATGTGTATGGCATCTTCCTCGCGGTGACCGGCGAGGGGTTCTCGTTCCCCGAACAACGCCGATACGTCGAGTTTTTGCGGCGCGAACTCCTCCAGGTGCCTGGAGTCAAGAGCATCGCGCTTTTTGGCGAGCAGCGGGAGGTCGTCTTCCTCGAAATCTCGCGGCAGCGGCTCGCGCAGCTCGGCCTCAACGAGGAGGTGATCTACGGCAAACTTCAGGAGCGGAACATCGCCGCAGACGGCGGGCGCATCCGGGTCGGCGACCAGCACATTGTCCTCGACCCGACAGGTGCCTTCGCATCGGCGGATGAGATGCTCGACCTCGTGATCGGCTCCGACCAATCGGGCCGCCAGCTTCGGCTCCGGGACATTGCGACGATCGAGCGGGGCGACCAGGACCCGCCCCGCCGGATTCTCCGCTACGACGGCAAGCCGGCGATCGGTCTCGGCATCTCCAGCGTGCCGGGTGGCAACGTTGTGAAGATGGGCGAAGCCATCCGGAAAAAGCTCGCCGAGCTGAAGTCGAACCAGCCGGTTGGCATGGAGATCGGCGAGATCAATTTCCAGCCCGAGGCGGTCTCGCAGGCGACCAGCGAGTTCATGTTCAACCTCGGCAAGGCGGTCTTCATCGTCTTCGTGGTGCTGATTTTTGCCATGGGCCGCAAGACCGGTTTCATCATCGGGCTCGTCCTCTTCCTCACGATCATGGCGACGTTCCTCGTCATGTATCTGAAGGGCGACCTGCTCATGGAGAGGATCTCGCTCGGCGCGCTCATCATCGCGCTCTGCATGCTCACGGACAACGCGATCATCGTCATCGAGGGGATCAAGGTCGGGATCGAGGCGGGCCGGAACAAACTCGAGGTCGTCCGCGAGGTGGTCGCGGAAAATCAATGGCCGCTCTTCGGCGCGACGGCCATCGGCGTCATTGCGTTTGCCGCGATCGGTCTGTCGGAGGATTCCACCGGCGAATACACGAACTCGCTCTTCTGGGTCATCCTGATCGCGCTGAGCCTGAGCTGGGTGTCGTCGGTCACCGTGACCCCACTGCTGAGCTACATGATGTTCAAGCCCCTCGACGGCGGCGGAAAGCCCGGAGACAGCGACCCTTACCAGGCCATGCCGTTCCGGGTTTACCGGAAGCTTCTCGTTCTCGCACTCCGCTTCCGCTGGACGGTGGTCATCGTGTGCATCGTCGCCTTCGTCGCATCGATCTTCGGATTCCGCAAAGTCGATCAAAGCTTTTTCCCGCCCGCGACGCGTCCTCAGTTCATGGTGGATGTCCATCTTCCGGCCGGAACACATATCCGCGAGACGGAGGCCGTTGCCGGCGAGATCCAGCGCTTCATCCAGACGCAGACCGGTGTCACGCATGTCACGTCATTCATCGGCGGCGGCGGGCTCCGGTTCCTGCTCGTCTATTCCCCGGAAAACGAGAACCGCGCGTATGTGCAGTTTCTGGTGGATGTCGATGATCCGGGAAAGATCCGCGGGCTCGTGGACAACATTCAGAAACGGCTGGACGAGAACTATCCCGCCGCCAACGCGATCGCCAAAAAATTCCTGCTGGGCCCGGGTGCCGGCGGCCGCATTCAGGTGCGCTTCAGCGGCCCGGATTCCGCGGTCCTGCGCCAACTCGGCGATCAGGCGATGAAGGTCCTTCAGGACGATGGCAATGCCTTGTGCATCCGCAGCGACTGGAGCGAGCGGGTGCAGGTGATCCGCCCGGAACTCTTGGAGTCCCAGGCGCGCCGCAATGGCATCACACGCGTTGACGTGGCCCGTGCTCTGGAGAGCAGCTTCGAAGGCCGTGCTGTCGGCTTCTACCGCGAGCCGGGCCATGCGAGCGCCGGCACGTTTCCGCAGGAGACGCGGCTGCTGCCGATCGTCGCGCGTCCGCCGCTTTCCGAACGCGGAGACGTCGGCGCGATCGACAGCTTGCAGATCTGGAGCCCGGTCGCCGGACGGATGATCCCCTTGAGCCAGGTCACCGCCCATTCCAAAGTCGTGTGGGAGGACCCGCTCGTGGCCCGCCGGGATCGTTTTCCGACCCTCACCATCCATGCCGACCCGCGGACCGGCCTGCCGAGCCAGCTCCGTGACCGGGTGAAGGATAAAATCGAGCAGATCAAAATTCCGCCGAGCTATTCCCTTGCATGGGGCGGCGAGTATGAGGATTCCACCCGGGCGCGCGCCGCGCTGGCCGAGCCGCTGCCCTACGTTCTGGCGATCATGGTTTTCATCGTCGTGTGCCTGTTCAACTCGATCCGGACCACGGTCCTGATCTGGCTGATTATCCCGCTCTTCATCATCGCCGTCACCGCGGGCCTTCTGCTCACGCGCATGCCCTTCGGCTTCATGGCCACGCTCGGCGTGCTCGCCCTGGGAGGTGAACTGATCAAGAACCAGATCGTCGTTCTCAGCAAAATTCTGACATTGATCGGCAAGGGAATGCCTCCCTATCAGGCGATCCTCGACGGCGGCACCAGCAAGATGCGCCCGGTCTGCATGGTCGTGCTGACAACCGTCCTCGGGATGATCCCGCTGCTCACCGATCCGTTCTTCGGGTCGATGGCTGTGTGCATCATGTTCGGGCTGTCATTCGCAGCCGTCCTCTCCCTGATCGTGACCCCAGTGCTCTACGCGATGTTCTTCGGGATCAGGGAAACTCCCGACTCCTCGCGGTAAGAAGCCGTCAACTCCTCTGTATCATTGACAATTAATATTTTTCGCGGAGGGGATGCGGGGTGGCATTCTATTTCTGCAAGGTCTTCCGATACACAATTTCGATGATCTGCATGTGTTCGTTGAACTGGCGGTAGTCTACTCATCTGCGGCTGCTCACCTGATTTTTTCAAACGGGTTGCGCACCACCACCTCTTTCGCCCTGGGGGATACATCAACGGCAACTCCCGTTGCGGGGTCCTTCAGAGTAATAATGTTGTCAGCGACGAGAGATGAGGCGGTTTTGTCTCCGAATCGTATTCCCGTTTCACCTCCGGATGAAAAATTATAAGTGATGGTGTTTCCAGTGATCAGGATATTCCGCCCCGCCACAACATCGATGCCGACAAACGCACCATTCATTTTCTCATCATTCATCTGAAGCGCATTGCCGGTAATGGAAATATCCTTCGCCAAGGGCCCATCGATCTTGATGATGGCAGGATTTTCCTCAGCCGTGCGGAAGACTCCGTATTTTTCCCCGCGTAGAACGAACAGGTTTCCGGAGATCGACGAACTGCGTGCGTTCGTGATCCAGAGGGGATGCACACTCGATTCCGCATGACACTGCGAGACGTCAAACATCGGCTGGCCGCCCTTCTCACAGTGAAAGACATAGCCGCAGGCATTCTTTACAAAAAAACATTTTGAGATGAGCGTCCCCTCGGTCTCATCTTCCACCAGTATGCCGTAGACGCTTTGCTGTCCGTGGCAGTTTTCGATCTGAAACGCCGTTGAGTTGCCCGACACTTTGATGTGATGTGATGTCGTGGCCTTCGGATCTCCATTTCCGCGGAAATAGCAGCTTGCGATCTGCCCCAGATGCCCTCCCCGCACATCGATGGAAATGTCCCAATACTGTCCTGCTGCAACCGGCTCGAAATTGCAGTGATGCACGTTCAGCGACGGCGTCAGCCTTTCGCTCTGCGGCTCCAGCAACAAAGCTGTTCCGGCGTTCGGGGTGCCGGCTTCGAACTGGATGTCGCTTATTTCCCATGATGCCAGTTGCCCCTTGACGTCACTCCACGCGCGCGTGTCAGAAAAATGGAGTCCTCCCTTCGCGACCCATCGCAGTCGCGTTGCAAAGGCTCCGGCACCGCGAATCGTCAGGGATTTGTCCCGGACCAGAACCGGCCTGCTCAGGATCATCGTGCCCTCCGGCAGGATGAGCACCCCTCCGTCAGGGAGCGCGTCGATCGTCCGCTGAAGGAGTTCCGTTTGATCAGTCACTCCATCCATAGCGGAAACCGGGAGGGTCGTCCCAAAGACAGCGGTGGTCAGGCAGAACAAACACACCGACAAGCTGATGAGCATGACAGTCGGAAAATGGGTCAGACAAAAGGGGGCAGTCCTTGCATCTTGACATTTTGAGGAAATAGGCGCTGCGTTTTCCATGCTAAGGAAAGAGGGAGTGGAGTATGCCGAGGCGGTTTTGTGGGTTTCGAAGCGGCGGCTGAGGCAAGGAATTGCGGGAGTGCGTCCGGTGAGGCACCGAGCATGCAGCACCTGAGATTAATGGATTTTCCGCTGTGGTAAAGCCGCGAAGCAACAGTGGTTTTTTCAAAACGCGCCCGGCATCCCACCGCTGTTGCCAGGTCTTCTGATCCCATGGGAAAGGCGAAAATCTTTGATTGCGCGCAAAAAGATATCGCCGTCTGAAAATGGATGCGCTACGCGGGAGGAGGTGAATTTCTGGAGATCGATAAGAGGGTGTTGCCGGGGGCTGCAGGTTGCGGTCTTTTGTCTGGCGATTGTGCCTGCCGCGCGCGGGGTGGCGACCGATGGCGGGACGATGCGCCCTGTGGCCGACATGTTCCAGCCGCTTTCGCGTCCGGCGGAGATGATCCACGAGTCGGCGCTTCTCGTGCTGGCGATCACGGCGGGGATTTTTGTCGTTGTCACGGCGATGCTGATTTTTGTGGTGTGGAAGTTCCGGCGCAAGGGTGACGAGGATGATTTGAAAGAACCCCCGCAGATTTACGGGAGCACGCACATCGAGCTGGCGTGGACGGTGATCCCGATCCTCATCACATTTGTGCTTATCCTGGTGACAAGCCGGACGATCGGGGAGATCCAGAACGCGAGGATGCCCGAGGGGGCCTTGAAAGTCCGTTTGGTCGGCCACCAGTGGTGGTGGGAAGTCCACTATCCCGATCTCGGCATCATCTCCGCGAACGAACTGCATGTTCCGGTGAGCAGCCGCGGCTCCGGCAAGCGGCGGCCCACGGAAATTGTCCTGGAGTCCGCTGATGTCATCCACAGCTTCTGGGTTCCCCAGCTGGCGGGAAAAACCGACCTGGTGCCGAACAAGCGGAACGAGACGTGGATCGAGCCTTTTGCGACCGGCACGTATTTCGGGAATTGCGCCGAGTATTGCGGGACTCAGCATGCGAACATGCTCCTCCGGGTGATCGTTGAGGAGCCGGAAGATTTTGAAAAGTGGGTCAGTGGGATGAAGCGTCCCCCCGTCGCTCCCTCCGGCGGGCTGGCCGCGCAGGGGCGAACAGCATTTTATGGAAAGTCCTGCGTGAACTGCCACCGGGTGGACGGCACCGCCGCAAAAGGCGTCTTTGGCCCCGATCTCACCAAGCTGATGACGCGACAGACGATCGGTGCCGGAGTGGCCCCGCTCACTCCGGAAAACCTTCGCGCCTGGGTGCGTGACCCCCAGAACCTGAAGACCGGATGTCTGATGCCGGATATGAAACTTGCGGACAGCGAAGTGGATTCGATCACCGCCTACCTCCTCACGCTCCAATGAACCCCGACACCTACGATCCCAATTTCCGCATGCCTGATCCGGAGCGCATCGGCGAGGAGCGCGGTTCGCTGACCCGCATTATCCAGGAGATGGTCTTCACGGTGGACCACAAAAAGCTCGGCCTGATGTATATCGCCTCCGGGCTCCTGTTCTTCGTGGTCTCCGGGATCATGGCGGCGTTCATCCGGATCCAACTCGCGGTGCCGCGGAATCACTTCCTCGATCCGGACACCTTCAACCGCCTCTTTACGATGCATGGCACTGCGATGGTTTTCCTCGTCGGGATGCCGATCATTTTCGGGTTTGCGAACTATCTGGTGCCGCTGATGATCGGGGCGCGGGACATGGCGTTCCCCCGGATGAACGCGTTTGGGTTCTGGGTGTTCTTTTTCAGCGGGCTGCTGCTGTATTTCAGCTACCTCGGTGCGCCCGGGCTTTATGCCGCGGGATCGGCGCCGGACGTCGGGTGGTTCGCCTACTCACCGCTGACGGCGAAGGCGTTTTCGCGCGGCCACAGCACCGACTACTGGACGCTCTCGCTCCTGATGGGTGGCATCGGGAGCATCGCCACGTCGATTAACATTATTGTGACGATTGTCTGCATGCGGTGCAAGGGGATGATCCTCGGTCGGATGCCGCTCTTTGTCTGGCTGTTTCTGGTGGTGGCGTTCCTCGTCATCATCGCGATGCCTCCGCTGTCCGCCTGCCAGATCATGCTGATCCTCGACCGGTATTGCGGCGCGCACTTCTTCGACACGCAGTCCGGGGGATCAGCCGTGCTCTGGCAGCACTTCTTCTGGATTTTCGGGCACCCGGAAGTTTACATCCTGATCCTTCCGGGGTTCGCGATCGCCTCCGAGGTGATCCCGGTCTTTTCGCGCAAGCCGATCTTCGGATACCCGGTGATGGTGGCCGCGAGCGTGATGATCGCGTTCATCAGCCTCGGCGTGTGGGCGCACCACATGTTCACGGTGGGCATGACGTCGGTCGGCAACACGTTTTTCGCGATTTCAACATTGCTGGTGGCGATCCCCACCGGCATCAAGATCTTCAACTGGATCGGGACGATGTATGGTGGGAAGCTGCGGTTCGAACTTCCGATGCTTTTCTGCCTCGGGTTTCTCTTCCAGTTTCTGATCGCCGGTCTCACCGGAGTGATGCTCGCGATCGCTCCGTTCGACTGGCAACTGAGCGACTCGTATTTCGTCGTGGCCCACTTCCACTACGTGCTGATCGGCGGGCTCCTCTACACGATCTTCTCCGGCATCTATTACTGGTATCCGAAGGCGCTCGGGAAGATGCCGGACTTCAAGCTCGGGCTCTGGCATTTCATCCTCTTCACCATCGGATTCCACATCACGTTTTTCCCGCAGCACATCTCCGGATTTCTTGGCATGCCGCGGCGCATCTACACCTATGATGCCGGGCGCGGATGGGATCTCTGGAATCTCATCTCCACGATCGGGGTGATTTTTCAGGCCGCCGGAATCCTCTTCTTCGTCTTCAATCTGATCTATTCCTACGTCAAAGGAAAGAAGGCCGGCGACGATCCGTGGGATGCCTGGTCGCTCGAGTGGGCGACGACGTCCCCGCCGCCATCCTACAACTTCGAAACGCTCCCGGAGGTGCGCAGCCGCCGCCCGCTCTGGGATCTCAAGCACCCGGATGACCCGGACTGGAAATACGAATGAGCACCGCCGCCGCACAGCCCGCCGAATGGAAGATGCCCTCGACCCGCAAGGTCGCGGTGATCTCGCTGATCCTGACCGAGTCCGCGCTCTTCACGATTTTCCTCGTCGCCTACCTGTTCTACATGGGGAAGAGCCTGAACCCGCCGTATCCGTCGAAGGTTCTGGAATTTCCTCTGCTGGCGACGATCGCCCTGCTCTCAAGCAGCGTGACGATCGTCTTTTCGGAAAAGGCACTCCACAGGGGGAACAAGGGGGGCTTTCATTTCTGGTGGGCGGTCACGATTGCACTCGGGGCGTATTTCCTCTGGTTCACGGCGATGGAGTGGAAGCACCTGATTTTTCAGGAGAACCTGACGCTGGCGACGAACGTTTTCGGCACGACATTTTATTCACTGGTCGGTCTTCATGCGAGCCATGTGATCATCGGTCTTGTCCTGCTGACGATGGTTCTGATCCTCAGCCTTCTCGGAAAAGTTCCCGCCGACCACACCGAGCACCTCGAAATGATTTCGTGGTATTGGCATTTCGTTGATGCGATCTGGATCGTGGTGGTCACCGTGGTTTACATCATCAGCACCCGCACCTGACATGTCCGACGAACACAACAAAATTGAACTTCCCGCGCCGACCGGCTGGCCGATTGTCGCCGCGTTCGGACTGGTGCTGGTCTTTGCCGGCCTGGTGACGAGCCTGGTGGTGACGGTGGTCGGGGTTATTACCGGCCTAGCGGGGGCTGTCGGATGGTTCCGCGATGTCTTCCCTCATCCGAAGCATGAATACGTGGACCTTGTTCCGCCGCCCCAGCGCGCCGCGTCGGTCAAGCGTTCCCAGAGAAAAGTTGAGCACATGGCATTCGGAGAGGGCGGTCACCGCCTCCACCTGCCGGTGGCTGTTCACCCGTATCTCTCCGGCATCAAGGGAGGCCTTGCCGGCGGAGCAGCGATGGCCATCCTCGCCTGCGCGTGGGGATTTTTTAAATACGGAAGCATCTGGTATCCTGTAAACCTCCTCGCTGCTGCGGGAGTTCCCAATCTTGCCGTCGCGGGAGTCGAGACGCTCAAGCAGTTCAGCATTGAGGGCCTTCTTGTCGGCTCGGTGACCCACGTGACGGTCTCGATTCTGGTAGGTCTTCTCTACGTCGTCCTGCTCCCGATGTTGCCCGCCCGGTTTGAGTGGTTCTGGGGTGGCATCATGACGCCGATCTTGTGGACCGGCATCGTGGCAGCCTCGCTCCGCCTTGTGAACCCGGCACTCGCCCACCATGTGGACTGGCCGTGGTTCATCATCTGTCAGATCGCGTTCGGTATGGTGGGAGGATACGTCGTCTTCAAATCCGAAAAAGTGGAAACCATCCAGAGCCTCCCGCTGGCCGCAAAGCTGGGGGTCGAGGCCCAGCATAAGGAACCATGAACCGGGCGATCCTCCTCTTCTACGTTTTCCTGGTTGCCGGATGTGACTGGATGCCGGGCAAGCCAAAGCTGTCGGCCAAATGGCAGCCTCCGACCGCCGTGTCCGATTTCACCGCTCTCTACAACGGAAACTGCCTGGGTTGCCATGGTGCCGGAGCGGTGGTCTCCGGATCGATTGCAATGGATAATCCGACATACCTTTCCGTTGTGCCGCGCAACGCCCTCCGGCGGGCAACTGAAAAAGGCATTTCCGGAACTGCCATGCCGGCATTTTCCATTTCGTCCGGAGGCACGCTCACGGATACCCAGGTGGAAATCCTCGTTAACGGGATACTCGCGAAAAAAACCACCACTGCCGCTGGTTCACTGCCGGCGTATTCCGCCGCGCCCGGGGATATCACCAGAGGAAATTCCGTTTTTTCCGCCGCCTGCGCATCCTGCCACGGAGCGGACGGAGCCGGCGGGGACAAGGCGGGCTCTGTCGTGAGCCCGGCGTATCTCGGTCTCACCTCGGATCAATACCTCCGCACGATCGTGATCGTCGGACGCCCGGACCTCGGATGCCCGGATTTCGCAAACCGGATTCCCGGCCGAGCGATGACGGACGAGGAAATTGCCGACGTGACCGCCTGGCTCGTCTCCAACAGAAAAAACGAATTCGGCCAACCGCTCGTTCCCCCCGCGCCATCCCAGCCATGAACGAAGAACCAAACAAGCCCTGCGAAAAATCCTGCGCCCGCGAAGGAAAGAAGACCAATCGGAGAGATTTCCTCCTGGCCGCCGGATTCGGCCTCAATGCGATTGCGGCTGCCGCGATCGGAATCCCGCTCATCGGCTACGTCCTCTCCGCGTTCTTCAAACCCAGCCGGCTGGAGTGGATCAAACTCGGGCCGGTCAGAGATTTTCCCGAGGGAAAAACCCGGTTTGCAAGCTATGAAAATCCGGTCCGCCGCGAGTGGGATGGCGAGACCGCGCAGATCCCGTGCTGGGTGCGCCGGATCAAGGGCAACGAGTTCCAGGTCTTCGCCATCAACTGCACCCACCTCGGCTGCCCGGTGCGCTGGTTCGAGGAATCCAAGCTCTTCATGTGTCCGTGCCACGGCGGTGCGTTCTACGAGGATGGCGGGCACGCCGCGGGGCCGCCGCCGCGCGGGCTCTACACCTACGAATTCAAAGTCGAGAACGGTGTTCTGTTCATCAAGGGTGGCGATCTGCCCAACCTGTCCAACCAGAAAATATGAACAAGCTCCTCAATGCCGCGCGTGGAGTTTTTCTCTGGGTGGATGACCGCCTCCATCTGGCCAAACTTTTTGAGTCCACCGCGGGGCACCATGTTCCGCAGAGTTCCGGAAGCTGGTTCTATGTCCTCGGCAGCGCGACTCTGCTCTGCTTCATGATCCAACTCGCCACCGGGATCATGCTCGCGATGGTCTATGTGCCCTCGGCCGCTGAGTCCTACACCACGCTCCAATATCTGACCTATCAGCAGGACCTCGGCTGGTTCCTTCGCGCGGTCCACTACTGGGGATCGAATTTCATGGTGGGCATCATGCTCCTGCACATGACCCAGGTATTTCTCTTCGGCGCCTACAAATATCCGCGCGAAATCACCTGGATCACCGGCCTCGCTCTCCTGGGGCTCACGCTCGGGCTTGCCTTCACCGGACAGGTGATGCGGTTCGACGAGGACGCCTATTGGGGGCTCGGTATCGGGGCAGCGATTCTCGGACGCGTGCCCTTCCTCGGCGAGCAGATGGTCAACATGATGCTCGGCGGCCCGATCATCGCCTCCGAAACCCTCTCCCGGTTTTTTGCCCTGCACGTGTTCGTGCTTCCCGGCGGAGTGCTGGCGCTCGTGAGTATCCACCTGCGGATGGTCCTCACAAAAGGCATCAGCGAATACCCCCAGCCCGGGATGCTCGTCCGGAAGGAAACCTACGACAAAGAATACGCGGCCATCCTGAAAAAGGAAGGCGTCCCGTTTTTTCCAAAAGCCATCAGCAAGGATCTCGTGGCCTCGGCGGTTGTCATTCTGGCCATCCTCGCCTGCGCGGTTATTTTCGGCCCGAAGGGTCCGACCGGCCCGCCGGATCCGGTGCAGATCGACACCCTCCCGCGCCCGGACTTCTATTTCCTGTGGATCTTCGCGATTGCCGCGCTCATGCCGGATTGGATGGAATCGGTCGCGCTGCTCGGCGGGCCCGTGCTGATCGGGCTCCTCCTCATTGCTCTTCCTTTCTTCAACGGGACCGGCGAGAGAAGCTGGCGCCGGCGTCCGGTGGCCGTGATGACGGTCATCCTCGTCTATGTCGCGCTCGGATTGCTGACCTACCTTGGCCACACATCCCCGTGGTCGCCGGACATGGACGCATGGAAAGGCGATCCTACGCCGTCGCAATTCATCCGCGGCCGCGCGCCGCTCGAGCTTCAGGGCTCGGTAATCGCCCAGTTCATGCAGTGCCGGAACTGCCATGCGATCGACGGGATCGGCGGTCATCGCGGACCGGATCTCGCGGATGTCGGTGCGCGCCTGACCAAAGACCAGCTCGTCCGCCAGGTTATCCAGGGCGGAGGCAACATGCCCGCCTACGGCAAGAATCTCTCGCCCGAGCAGGTGGATGCCGTCGTCGCCTACATGGTCTCCCTGCGTCCCTCCGGCGTCTCCGCCGCCCGCGACTCCTCGCAGCCCGGCCGGCCTCCGATGGAGTAAAAAGAGACGCGGACTCAGCACATCACAGACATTGAAATGAAAATTAGCAAATCTGCTTTGATTCTTGCCTGCCTCGGCGTTGTGGGATTGTCCGGAACGGTCATCGCGGCACCGCGCGGGTGGACCACAGACTATGACGAAGCTTTGAAGAAGGCGGTGGCCGAAAAGAAAATCATGCTTCTCAATTTCATGGGTGACATGAAAAAAAACAAGGAGATGGAAAAACTCCACCACGAACTTCTGCTCAACGATGCCTTTTACGAATATGCGGAGGCGCATGGGATCATCCTCGTCGATATCGTCGTGGATGCGGCTGCCTCCAAGCCGAAGCTCTTCAAGTTTACCGAGAAAATCCCCAAGCAATACAACGTGACCGGGTATCCTGTGATTCTGTTCGCGACACCGGAAGCCAAAGAGCTTGGCCGGACAGGATACATTGAGGGCGGCCCGGACGCGTTTTTCAAGCTGTTCGACCAGTGGCGCGGAAAGTTCGCAGCGGAGCAGCCACGGGAATAGCCATTCCCACTCTCCGCCTGCGGTCGATCCGGAGGCCCGACCCCACCTTTGGCTATATGTCAGGTCGCGACGTCCCGGCTCAGGGTTTGGTGGAGGAAACCCTCGAAACAAACGCGGCCATTCTCTCCATCGCGACCTTGATCTGATCGAGGCCGGTGGCGAAGCTGCAACGGACATGGCCTTCGCCGCTCGGTCCGAAGGCAGTTCCGGGGACGACGGCGACTTTTTCCTCGTTGAGGAGGCGCATCGAAAATTCGCGGCTCGTGAGCCCGGTGGAGGAAATCTTTGGGAAAACGTAGAACGAGCCCTTCGGCTTCGGGCAGTCGAGGCCCATGTCGTTGAGGGCGCGGGTGATGAAATTCCGGCGCATCTGGTATTCGTTGCGCATCTTTGCGACGCTTTCATCGCCGCGCTCGAGCGCCTCGATCGTGGCATCCTGTCCCATGATGGGAGCGCAGAGGATCGCATACTGGTGGATTTTCATCATGGCTTCGATGAGCTCGGTGGGAGCGCAGGCAAAGCCGATCCGCCAGCCGGTCATGGCAAACGCCTTCGAGACGCCATGCAGGAATACCGTGCGTTCCTTCATTCCGGGAAGCGAGGCGATGCTGGTGTGGCGGCCTTCATCGAAGGTCAGCTCGCTGTAAATTTCATCCGTCATCACCACGAGGTTGTGCCGGATGCAGACTGCGGCAATTTCCTCGAGATCCGCCGGGGTCATCGTGGCGCCGGTCGGGTTCGTCGGGAAATTCATCATGAGGACGCGGGTGCGCGGACCGATCGCCTTTTCCAGCGCGGAGGCGGTGAGCCGGAAGCCGTCCTCCACCCTGGTCTCAATCGCGCGGGCGACGCCGCGTGCCAGCGTGATGCTGGGCGCATACGAAACGTAGCAGGGTTCATGGTAGAGAACCTCGTCTCCGGGATTGAGCAGGGCCCGCAGGGCGAGATCGATCGACTCCGAGACGCCGACCGACACGAGGATTTCCGAGAGCGGTTCGTATCGCACGTCGAATTTTTTGCGCACGTAATCCGAGATCGAGCGTCGCAGGCGGGGGAGCCCGAGGTTCGACGTGTATCCGGTGCGTCCGCGTTCGAGCGCGTAGATCGCGGCCTCGCGGATGTGCCACGGGGTCGCGAAGTCCGGCTCGCCGATGCCCAGCGAAATGACATCGTCCATCGTCTGGACGATTTCGAAAAAGTCGCGGATTCCGGAGCGCGGGATGTCGCGGACGTGGTCGGCGATCTCGATGCTCACGGCGAGACGGAGAGCCGCTCGGTGACGGACTCGAAGAGGTGGAACGCGCCGTTTTCCTTGTAGGTCTTGAGCCGGAAATGCGTGGCGGTGGCCTGGACCGCTTCGATCGTGCTCAGCTTCTCCGCGACGAAGGCAGCGGCGTTGCGGAGGTTGGCGGCCTCGATGACGATGAGCAGGTCGTATCCGCCGCTCACCAGGTAGCAGCTCTGAACCTCTTCAAATTTCGCGATGCGCGAGGCGATGCGGTCGAACCCGCCGTCGCGCTCGGGCGTGATCTTCACCTCGATGATCGCCGTCACCTTGTCGGTGTCGTATTTTTCGCGGTTGATGATCGCCTGGTAGCCCAGAACAATGCCCTCGGCCTCGAGCTTCGCGATGGCCGACTCGACTTCCTCGAGTTCCATGTCGAGCAGGCGGGCCATGTCGGCACGCGGCATGAGGGCGTTCTGTTGCAGGAGATCGATGATGGCGTCCATGAGGCCGTCCAGAATGAAATCCCCGCCGCCGCTTGGCAAGCGCGGGAAATGCGAAAAGCCGGTTTCCTTCGCGGAGTGCGGCCGATTTTTGTGCGCGCCGGCGAATGGTCGGGCTTGAAGCGAAGGCGGCTGGCGAACATGATGGGGCCATGTCGAAGGTGACGGAGAGCACTGTGGTCCTGGGGTGCGGGTTCGCCGCGAAATATCCGGAAGGCGGCGGAAATTTTTCCGTTCCGCTCCAGTATCTGCTTGGGCTGCGCCGGATGCGCCAGTCGGCGCTGTGGCTGGAGGTGATGCATTCGACCGGCGACCCCGCGCGCGATGCGCGGTGGGCCGGGGCATTTCGCAGGCGGCTGAGGGAGTTTGGTCTCGACGATTCGTTTTGTCTGATTGTGTTTCCCAAAGGCTCGGAGGAACAGGACCTTTCCCGGGCCCGGTTCTTCGGGCTTTCCCGTCGCAAGTTTTTGGATCTTCTTGGCGGACCGACGGTCCTTTTAAACCTGAGCTATTCGATCCGGATGCCCCTGCTCGGGCGGTTTGCGCATCGCAAGCTTTGCAGTCTGGATCCCACTGAGGTGTGTTTCTGGATGCAGCGCATGGAGATGGGCCAGTCCTATCACGAGGAATTCTGGTCCATCGGCCTGAACATGCATGGTCCCGGTTCCAGAGTTCCTTCCACCATCGTCCCATGGAAAACCTATTTTCCGCTGGTGGATACGACGCTGTTTGAAGCCGAACCCAGGCCGCCGATGGACCGGTTCACGACGATCGGGCAGTGGTATTGGGACGGCATGATCGAGTGGGACGGGGAGTGGAGGGACTTTTCGAAGAAGGCCGCATTCGAGAAATTCGACACCCTTCCGGCACTTTACCCTAAAGTCCGGTTTGAGTTGGCAATGAACCTGGCTTCCGATGACCCGGAGCGCGGCCGCATCAAGTCGCTCGGTTGGAAGCATGTGGTTCCACACGCGATCGCGCGCACCCCGCGGCTCTACTACGATTATCTGCGAAAATCGACCGCGGAGTTCAGCGCCGTGAAGCTGGAGAGCTTTGCCATGTCCGGGTGGTTAAGCGACCGTTCGGCGGTTTACCTTGCCCTCGGCAGGCCGGTGATCTCCGAACCGACCGGGGCGGACGCCTTTCTGCCGGATTCGAGCGGAATGTTTTTCGTCCGCACTATTGAGGAGGCTTCCGAGGCTGTCGCGAGGGTCTGCTCGGATTGGAAATCGCTTTCCCACAGCGCCCGCGACTGCGCGGTGGAATGCTTCGACGCCGTGGTGAACCTGAAAAAGATTCTAAACTGAGGGCGGCAAGGATGGATCAGCCGGAAAAGCGATCAAACACGCAGCGGAATGGGAATAAAGTCGGGCACCTCGGCGATGTGCCCCTACCATCGGAACGCAGGAGCTTCGTCTGGGACCAGGTAGGGATGGCTCGCCGAGCCGTCCGTCGATTTGACCTGTTTTTGTGTCAGAATGGAAAAACGATTGCGCGCGGCCATGAGGCCTGCCGCTACCACTGAACAACGGAACTGGCGTAGGTCAGTCCACCCCCGAAGACCACGAGCAGAATGTAATCACCGACAGTGAAGCGTCCGGTCCGGTTCGCCTCATCCAGAGCGATCGCGACGGCGGCGGCGGAGGTATTGCCGTAGCGGTCGAGGTTGATGTGGAATTTGTCCAGCGGGACATTGAGGCGGCTGGCCATCGCCTCGATGATTCGCATATTCGCCTGATGCGGGATGATGCATTTGAGGTCGTCGGTCGTCAGGCCGCTCTGCAGGAGCGCCTGCTGGGCGGCTTTCATCATCGAGGTGACTGCCTGCTTGAATGTCTCCCGGCCATTCATGTGCAGGGTGTTGAGCTTGAGGTCGGCATTTTCCTTCGTGATCGGCACGGCGCATCCTCCTCCGGGCATGTGGAGGATGTCCCCGAAGTTACCGTCGCTTCCCATGTAGGTCGTGATGATGCCGTGCGAACCCTCCCGGCTCCGCAGGATGGCCGCTCCGGCCCCATCGCCGAAAAGAACACACGTGTTCCGGTCGTGCCAGTTGACAATCGAGCTGAGCTTGTCGGCCCCAATGACCAGGGCCGTGTTGTAGGTGTGGTTCGCAAGGAACTGCTGGGCGATTTCCACTGAGTAAAGGAATCCCGAGCACGCGGCGTTGACATCGAAGCACGCGGCGTTTTTTGCGCCGATCAGCCGCTGGACGTGGCAGGCGGTTGAAGGAAAAAATGTGTCGGGGGTGATCGTGGCGACGAGGATGAGGTCGATCTCCTCGACAGCGACCCCGGCATTGGCCATGGCATTGCGTGCGGCGGCGGCGGCGAGATGGCTGGTGAATTCGCCTTCCTTCGCGATTCGGCGTTCGCGGATCCCGGTGCGCTCCATGATCCACTGGTCGTTTGTATCGACCATTGCCTCGAGGTCGGCGTTGGACAGGATCCGCTCCGGGACGTAGCTTCCGGTGCCGATGATCGAGACGGTGCGGTTAGGCAGAAGCGGTCTGGGTCGCGGAGATTTTTTCATGGTTTGATGATTGTATCGCTTCGATGATTCGCTCGTTGATGCGCTGCTCGACCGCGGCCCGGGCAACCCGGATGGCATTACGGAGCGCCCTCGCGGAGGAATTGCCGTGCGCCTTGATGCAGATGCCGTTGACTCCGAGCAGCGGCGTGCCGCCGTATTCATCCGTGCTGGTGCGGTTTTTGATCGAGATGAACGCGCCCTTGCTGAGCATCGCGCCGAGCAGCCGGATCGGCGAGCTTTTCAACTCGTCCTTGAGCCAGGAGAAAAACGATTTGGCCAAGCCCTCGATCGCTTTCAGGACGATGTTTCCGACAAATCCGTCGCAGACGACCACCTCGACCGGCTTTCGGAAAATCCCATGGCCCTCGACGTTGCCGGAGAAGTTCACCGGGGCAGAGGAAAGCAGGCGATGGCATTCCTGGGCGAATTCCGTTCCCTTCGACGACTCGGTCCCGATGTTCAGGAGACCGACGCGCGGGGACGGGCACCCCAGGATTTCCCGGTAATAGATGCTTCCCATCACAGCGAAGCCGATGATGTGTTCGGGCGAAGGATCAAGATTGGCACCTCCATCAATCAGGAGGAAGACCCCGCCATCGCAGGGGATCAGGACGGCGAGACCGGCCCGGTCGATGCCCGGCAGTGTGCGCAATTTGATCGTGGCGGCGGCTACAAGAGCCCCGGTGTGTCCTGCGGACACAATGGCGTCCGCCTCTCCGGATTTGACGAGATCGACCGCCCGGCTGACAGAGGAGTCCTTTTTTTTGCGGACGCTGTCGAGCCCGCTGTCCTTCATGTCCACCACCTGGGTGGTGTGGTGGAACGAGATCCGGCTGTCGAAGCCGGTCGCGTTTTGGCGCGCGAGTTCGGCGCGGACAGCCTGCTCGTCGCCTACGAATACAATCGAGATGTCCGGGAAGTCACGAAGGGCGGCCACCGCGCCTTCGACGGGGTTTTTCGGAGCAAAGTCCCCGCCCATGGCATCTAGGGCAATTTTCATGCGGGAAAAACCCGGCACGCCGGGTTACTCGGCGCCGATCGTCAGGACCTGCCGCTTGTTGTAATATCCGCAGGAGGGGCAGGCGGTGTGGGGCAGAATGCTGGCACCGCACTGTGGGCATTTGCCCAGCTTGGGTGCGCGCCATGCGTTCGCCGCCTTGCGCGTGCGCAGCCGCATTTTCGATGTTTTGCGTTTGGGAACTCCCATAAATTTCTTCCGATTATGTTTTCAGCTTGTCGAGCGCGTCCCATGCCGGGGCACCCCTCTCGGGCGCCTGCCTGCCAGAGCCTTGGGCACCGGCGGCGGAACACGCTGCTCCCGTATCGCATCTCGGATACGGAGGCAAGAGGAGATGAATATCCTCACGCACAAACGGGGTCAAGTCTATCTGTTCGCGCCCGGTGAGTTCGACCTGCATGGAAAACGGGTCCGCAATGATCTCTTTTTCCGTGTCTTCGAGGCATACGACGCATTGCATGCGGACCCGGATGGCGAGCCTGCCGGTGGCAAAAAGCCCCCCTTCGCTGACGCCGACATCCAGGGAATACGACAGGGGGGAGACCGCCGTGGCCCCGGCCTCCTGCAGGTCCAGCCGGGAAGGATCCTCCTCCCCCTCGAGATGGAGGGTCTCTCCCTGCGGAATTTGAAGAAGATGGACTTTCATTGGACGCCCCGTGATTTAGCACCCGCAGTTTGTCCGGTCAACGGCAAGGGATTTCTGGCATCTGCATCCGGCATGGCTTCCATGGAAAATCAATACGGTCCCCTGATGAACGGGAGGACCTCCTTTTCGTAGAAAGCATGGAGTTCCTCATGAAGCCGTGTGTCGAGGGGATCGAGCAGGGTAGCAGCGGCATTCTGGGAGGCCTGCGCCGGACGGCTGGAGCCCGGGATGACGACCGATACCGCATCGTTGTCCAGAATGTAGCGCAGGGCGAATTGCGGAAGCGTCATCCCGAAGGGGATCATCTTTTGGAGGTGTGAGACCAGATGGAGACCAATCTCGAACGGGAGGCCGCAAAATGTTTCCCCCACGTTGAAGGAACCTCCGTCGCGGTTGAAGTTCCGGTGGTCGTCTTCGGGAAAAACCGTCTGGGCGCTCAGGTGGCCGCCGAGCAATCCGCTTGCGAGGGGCAGGCGCACAATGATTGCGACCCCCTTTTCCCTTGCCAGCGGGAAAAGTTCCTTTTCCGGCTTCTGCCGGAGGACATTGTAGATGACCTGGAGGGAAGCCAGGCCGGGCTGCTCGAGGCAAACGAGGGCTTCCTCGATTGTTTCAACACTGGCGCCGAAATCCCGGATTTTCCCTTCGGCCTTGAGCTGGCGCAGCCAATGGAAAATTTCGCCATTCTTCAAAACCGGAAGCGGCACGCAGTGAAGCTGGGTGAGGTCGATGCAGGGCACCCCGAGCCGTGAAAGCGATCGCTCGGTCGCCAGCCGGACGGCATCCCAGGAATATCCTTCGGGATAAATGCCATCCGCCCGGCCGACCTTAGTCGCCACAAAACAGGTTCGCTTGTGGTCCTTGAGAAACTGCCCGATGATTTCCTCGCTGCGGCCCTTGCCGTAAACATCGGCGGTGTCGAAAAAATTGACCCCGGCTTCGACCGCGGCGAGCAGGATGCTTCGGGCGCGCATGTCGCTGAGGCCGCCCCAGTCGGTTCCTCCCAGTTGCCAGCACCCAAGGCCGATTTCGCCCACCGAATAGCCTGTCTTCCCGAATAACCGGGTGTTCATGCCGACATTGTGAGCCAACCGGCCCGGATATACAAAAAAATTCTCTTTTCCGAACCTGTCTTTGCCGGGCATTCCGCCGCTGATGGCATGGGGAATGCTTGAGGACATGGCGGCCGCATCGGTTTGCAGACGCCCTTGATTTTCGCGGAAGCTTTTCCCATGAACCCACCTCACAAAAAAATCCTGTTTATTCAGCACGGCGAAACCGACCGTCCGGGTTTGCTCATCGAAGCAGTGAATGGCTGCCGGGTTGACTTGGAAATTGTGCGGCCGTATGCGGGCGAGAACCTTCCGGATTCCCTGCGGGAATTCCACGGGCTGGCGGTGGGAGGTGGGGCGCAGGGAGCCTACGAGGTCGGAAAATATCCGTATCTCGCCCGGGAATGTGAGTTGATCCGCGAGGCCGCCCACGCGGAAAAACCGGTGCTCGGGCTCTGCCTCGGGGCCCAGCTCATGGCTTCCGCCCTCGGCGCCCCGGTGCGTCCAAGCTCCCGTCGCGAGATCGGATTTTTCCCCGTGACGCTCGATCCGATCGCCCGCTACGACCCACTCTGGTGCGACCTGCCGACGGATTTTGTCACCACGCACTGGCACGGGGATGTGTTTGACCTGCCGGCTGCCGGCATGCGCCTCGGATCATCCGCCATGACCCCCAACCAGCTTTTCCGCTACGGGCGGGGGCTCTACGGGCTGCAATTTCATCTGGAAATGACACCCGAGCTGTTCGAGGAAATGGTCGATGATGCGCGCGAAGACCTGATGAAGACCGGGGAAAATCCCGACAGACTCCGTGAGGAAGCGTGGAGGGTTCTCCCCCAGCTGCGTGAAACAGCCGAGACCGTCTTCAGCCGATGGGCGGCCATGTTGTGAAATCAAGGCGACACCTGCGATTCCTCACGCAGAACACGGTCTGACGGGTAAAATCTCGCGGCGCGCCGGGACGTCGCGCCCTA
>Ga0163199_1000584_pt1 | contig 23116 bp, 18 predicted proteins | sample PL_2010_150m_FD_113537 | JGI IMG/M metagenome (GOLD analysis project Ga0163199, IMG submission 113537) | Freshwater microbial communities from Powell Lake, British Columbia, Canada to study Microbial Dark Matter (Phase II) - PL_2010_150m | ecosystem: Environmental > Aquatic > Freshwater > Lake ...
CCCCCACCCTGTTCGAAAAACTCCGCGCACACGTTCGCGCCCCGGCTTCACTCGGGAAGATCGCCCGCGATTTCGGTTACCATCCCGACCACCTCAACCGAAAATTAAAGCGCGAGTCCGGCCTCGGTCTGCGCGCGTTGCGCGACCGCGTCCGCCTCGAAGCCGCCGAAGCCGCACTGCGCAGCGAGCCGACCGTAGCCGAAGCCGCGACGCGCGCCGGCTTCGACGATCCGAACTATTTCGCCCGCTGGTTCCGCCGCCAGACCGGCCGCACGCCGAGCGCTTGGAAATCGTGAAATTGTTCTGCCGCTCGTCGCCTTGTGCGGCTCTCACTCCGCTCACTTGTCGAGGCCCATTTTTTTCAGCAGCGCTTGGAAGCGTGGCTCGTTGCGCAGGGAATCATAGGTGCGATCGACCTTGAGCGCCCAAGGGGCTTCCTGCACCTCGTAACATCGCTCCAGCAGATCCAGGGCTTTTTCTTTTTCACCCAGTTCCAGATAGACATACATCGGCACCGACGGTGAAACATACCGCTGTTTGGCCAAGTCTTCAAAGTTGCGCAGGATCTGCTCGGCCTTCGTGCGCTCGCCGGACATGGCGTAGACTTGGCCGAGACCAGCGTCAGACCAGAGCATGGTATCAAGCGTTCTTTCCTTTTGAAATTCGGCGATGGCAGAGGCGGTGTTCCCTTGCCACATCAGGGAGCAGCCGAGCAGGTGGCGGGCTTGGACGAAACTGGGATCCAGTTCCAGCGCCCGGCGGGCCTGCGCCATCGCGTCGTCGAAGCGACGCGCGAAGTAAAGATAATACCCGAAGTCCGCCAGCCACATCGGCGAGAGCGGATCCAATTCCATCGCCTTTCTTTGCACGGCGAATGCTTCGCCAAAGCGTCCAAAACACGCCAGGAGCCACCCCTGTTGATCATAGGCGAGAGCCAGATTCGGATTCAATTCGAGGGCGCGCTTGAATTCCCGCTCTGCCCCCGCCCAGTCGTAGGTCCCGAAGAGGCACGAACCCAGCGAGACGTGCGCCTCCGCGAGATTCGGATCGAGCGTCAACGCCTTCCGCGCCATGTCCTTTCCTTTGCTCCAAGCCTCCTTGCCCGAAATGACCATTGAGCCCATGGAGCAGTAAGTGTCAGCCAGTCCGCAGTAGGCCAGGGCGTAGGCCGGATCCAGTTGCACGGCTTGATTGAAATACTGCAAGGCGCTCTGCATTCCCGCTTCCGAATACTTGCCCCAGTGGTGACGGCCCAGCAGGTAGAGACGGTAGCCCTCCGGATTCTGGGTCGACGTCTTGGCCAACGCCCGCGCCTGTTCGACGCCGAGCTGCCCTTGCAGCGCCTGCACGACGCGACGGGCCACTTCGCTCTGAAACGCGAGGATGTCTTTCATGTCCCCGTCGTAGTCGCTGGACCAAAGTTGAAACCCGTCGGCCACGTTGATGAGTTGGGCCGTGACACGCAGCTTGTCGCCGGCGCGCCGCACGCTCCCTTCCAACACCGTGCTCACGCGCAATTGGTCGCCAACCCTGCGGAAGATGCCGTCCTCCGTCTTGCCCTTGAAGGCAAAGCACGACGTGCGGCCCGGCACGCGCAGACCCTGCACCTTCGCGAGCACGTTGAGCAGTTCGTCGGTCATGCCATCGCCGAGATACTCGTCGGCTTTGTCGGCGCCGAGGTTGACGAACGGCAGCACGGCCACGGACTTCGCGCCGGGTGCCCGTGCTTTCCACGGCTGCCAGACGGCGAGGGCCACCAAGGCCGCCACCATGCCGACGATGGCCGGCGCAAACCACCGCGCGCGCGGCTTCGTGGCCCGGGTCTCCCGACCCGTGTTTTCCAAGCCCACGGGTCGGGAGATCCGTGCCACTTCGGTTTCGCCGCCCAGCAATGCCTTCACGCGCGCGCAAAACGTCGCCGGCATCTCGCCACCCGGCAACCGCGTCCACTGCACCGCGAGAAACGTCTCCGGCACGAGCGCGCCGCGCTCCGCGGTCGCATCCACGCTCACCGGCACGATGAACGCCCGGCCCTTCGCGATCAGCAGCGAGCGCTGCTCCGCCAGATGCCACTCCAACCGGAAATATCCCTCCTGCCGCGCCTGCGTCGCCGCTGAAATCACCGGCACAAACAGCGCGCACTCCTTGATCTGCTGGCGCAGTTTCGCATCCCACGCATCGCCACCGACCAGTTCGTTTTGGTCGAACCACACCTCGATGCCGGAGCCGCGCAACGCGTCGGCGATGCGGCGGGCCGCGTCGGTGTCCTCGCGTGCATAGCTGAGGAAAACAGCTCCACCGCCAGGTCTTGAAGAAGGCTCGGGCGTCCGACTGGACATACGGTCACCTACGGTGGCCACTGCGCCAGAGGCTGACGAGGAGAAAGACGCGCGCCTGAAAACAGTTCAGGCCTTCGATGTGACCGGTCAGATCGCAGCCCTGCCCTACTCCGGCTTTTTCGTGCACTGCGGCTGCGCGCCGGCGGGCAGCGGCGGAATCGCGCCCTCGCCGGCCTTCGGCAGCGTGCCGCTCAGCTCCTGCCGCCAGTGCGCCACGTCGCCACCCGGACAGTAGACATAGATCATGTGCATCGGCTCGTCGCCGGTGTTGGTGAGTTGGTGAAACTTTGTCGGCGGCATGAAGACGGCCTGCCCGGCCTTGATGGGGCTGCGTTCGTCGCCCACGCAGATTTCGCCCTCGCCCTGCACAATGAAGTAAACCTCCTCCTGCTCCTGATTGTGCCACGGCACCTGCCCGCCGCGCGGCTCGAGGATCGAGTAGCCCATCGAAAAACCCTTGGCGGGAATCGGCTGGCCAAGTTGGCCAACGAGACCGCGGCCCCAACGGCGCGCGGGAAAAGTGCCTCCGGGAATCTTGGCGAGATCGGCGATGAGCATGGGAAAATTGGTTATCGGTTATTGGTTATCGCTCATTGGCTATTTCAGCGCTTCGCCAATTACAAATATGCAATGCGCGACAACCAATGAGCGATTTCACCCCGCCAGCCCAGCGCGCACCAGCAGCGCATTCGGATCCGGCTCGCGGCCCATGAACGCGCGGAACAACTCGGCTGGTTCGTCTGAGTTCCCCTTGCTCAGAATTTTTTCGACGAACTCGGCGCCGACGCTCGCGTTGAAGATTCCCTCGCGCTTGAAGCGGGTGAACGCATCCGCATCGAGCACCTCGGCCCATTTGTAGGAATAATAGGCTGCGGCATAACCCACCGGGTCGGCGAAAATGTGCGTGAAGCGCTTCACGATGGTCGGCCCGGCCGGCGCGGTGGGCACGAGGCAGTCCGCAATCGCCGCGCGTGCCAGCGGCTCGATGTCCGCCGCCGCGGCAAATTCCGCCGTGCGCGTGTGCATGAGCAAATCCAGCTTCGCGAAGGCCACCTGCCGCATGGTCGCGCACGCCGAGCGGAAACTCCGCGCCGCGGTCATCTTCTGGAAAACCTCCTCGGGAATCGGCGCGCCCGTCTCGTGGTGGCGCGCAAACAGATCGAGGCTTTCGCGCTCCCACGCCCAGTTCTCCATGATCTGCGAGGGCAGTTCGACGAAGTCCCAGGCGACATTCACGCCGTTGAGCGACTTGATTTCCACCTCGCCCAGCAGGTGGTGCAGCAGATGCCCGAATTCGTGAAACACGGTCTCCACTTCGCGGTGGGTGAGCAGGGCGGGCTTGCCGGGTGCCTGCCCTGAGCCGGTCGAAGGTGCGGGTGGCGTCATGTTGCCGCACATCAGCCCGAGATGCGGCGCCCGCGAGCCATCGGGGCGCGGCCCGCCCGTGAGCAGATAGTTCATCCACGCGCCGCCGCGCTTGGATTCGCGCGGATGCCAATCGGCGTAGAACGACCCGACATGCCGGCCGCGCGCATCATGCACGTCGTAGAACTTCACCTCGGGATGCCACGTCTCAAATTCACCCGGGGAGTGCTCCGCGATGCGCAAGCCAAACACCCGCTCCACCAGCTCAAAGAGCCCCGGGATCACGCGCCCCATCGGAAAATACGGCCGCAGCGCCTCCTCGTCGAAATCGTAGCGCGCCCGGCGAAGCTTTTCCGCCCAAAACGTCACCTCCCATGGCGCGAGCGGCCCCACGCCCCGGCCGTTTTCCTTCGCCTTGAACTCCTCCAGTTCCCGGCCTTCCCGCAAAAACGCCGCCCCGCAGCGCCGCCGAAAATCCTCGATGAACGCCAGCGCCCGCGCGCCGTTCTTCGCCATCCGCCGCTCAAGCACGCAGTCGGCAAAATGCGCCTTGCCGAGCAGCGCGGCTTTCTCCGCCCGCAACGCGAGGATGCGCCCGATAAGCGCCGTGTTGTCGTGCGGCGCCTGCGCGCCAACCGCGGCGCTCGCCGTCCACATCTCGCGGCGTAACGCGTCGTCCTCGACGTAGGTCATGAACGGTTCGAGCGACGGCTGATGCAGCGTAAACCGCCAGCCGGCGAGCCCCTTCGCCTCCGCATTCCGGCGCGCGCCCGCCTTCGCATGCGCGGGCAAACCACGGAGCCGCGCCTCGTCCGTCACGACGAGTTCCCACGCGTTGGTCGCATCGAGCACGTTCTCCGAATACTTCTGCGTGACCTGCGACAACTCGCTTTGCAGCGTTTCGAGCCGGGCGCGTTTCGCCGGTGGCAGGTCCGCGCCCGCCTGTCGGAAATCTTTGACGGTCTCGTCCAGAAACCGCCGGTGGATGCCCGTCAGTCCGCGCGCTTCCGGTGTCGCCGCAGCCGTCCTCAGCCGCTCCCACAAGGCGGCGTTCAGCGGGATGGCGGCGTAAAACGCCGACACTTTCGGCAGCATCGCATTGTGCGCCTCGCGCAGCGCCGGCGAGTCGGCGACGGACTGCAGGTGCGTAACCTTGGCCCAGGCCACCGTCAGCTCTTCGGTCGCGTTTTCGAGCGCGAGAAACGTGTTCGCGTAGGTCAGGGTGCCGATCGCCTGTGATGCAATCGAATCGACACTGGCTTGCGCGCGCGCCAGCGCCGCCTCGATGGCCGGTGCGACGCGGTCGGGCGTCAGCTGCGACCAGCGGATGCGAAAGGAGGAATCGAGAAACGGGTTCATGGACACGCGGCGAAAGACCTGCGACCGGGCGCGAATGTCAAACCGCAATCCTCACCACGCGTAGCTCATGCCACCAACCACCTGACGCCGCGCCGCCGGCACCGCGGGCACTTCTTGGAAGCGGGAGTTCCACAAATTATCCGCCTGCACCGAGAACGTCACGCTGCGCCACTCGGCCGGGCGATACGACAGGCCCAGCGAACTGATGACGGCATGATCGCCACCGATCACCCGGAGAAGATTGTCCGACTGAAGGCGCGCGACGTTGTCCATCCGCAGCTCGAATCCGCGGCCCAATCGCGCCGTGATCGCGGCGGTCAACCGATGCCGCGCGAAGTTGAGCGCGTAGAAACTCGCATCGACCGTCGCGCCGCGGTAGTCGGCATTCTTCGTCAGTCCGGTGTAGCCGAGCACGAGATCGCCCGCGCCCCACGAACGCCGCGCCACCACCTCGACCCCGGACGTGTCGAGGTCGACGGGATTGGCCGTGCGGGCGGTGACGCCGCGACGAAACGTCCAGTCGACGAGCGCGTCGTCGCGCCGCCAGAACACCGACGTCTCCAAGGACCAGCCCGCGAGTGTGGCGCTCACGCCCACCTCGGCTTGGTGGCTCGCCTCCCGCCCGAGATTCTGGTTACCGCGAAACAGCCCGCCCGCGGGGCTCGACTTCAACGCCGTGTAGGTCGCCACCTGCGTCGCGCGCGCGTAGCTCGCATGCCAGCGCCGCGCGCCGTCCTGCTGCACAAACTCGACGAGCGGTGAAACCGCCGAGCCATCGCGGTCGCTGTGGTCGTAGGTCGCGCCCGCGCGGATCGTCGAGGCGCCGATCGTTTTTTCGGGCACGAGCGCAAACTTGGTCAGCACGCGATCGCGATACGGGCCAAACGTGAGCGACGTCGACGTGATGTGGTCGGCCAGCCGCTCACCCCGCCACACGAGCACGATGTCGCCCAGTGAGTTTCGGCCATCGACCGCAACGCCGGTCGTGGTCGTGGTGTGCTGAAACGGATGCACCGGGCCGAGCACCGCAAGGCGGTTGAACGCGTAGTCGTCCTTGTTGCGCCGGTGGTAGGCCGAAAACTGCATCCAGCCGCCGCCGCCGAGATCGGCGCGCTGGTTGAGCGCGAACAGCGTGGTCTGAAGGTTTTCCGATTCAGGCGAATTGAACGGCGTGTAGAGGTTGAGCCAGCCGAAGAACTTTGTCTGGTAGCCGGCAAACAGATCGGTCTGGGAGGTCGCACCGGCGACCTGCAGGCGGGCGTTGATCCGGTCGAAGCGGCTGTCCCCCAGCGCCAGCGAGCCGTCCGACTCCGCATGCGCCACGGCAATGTCGGCGCCGAGTCGCGCGCCGAAGACCCGCGCATCGCCCAGCTGGCCGGCGTAAAACTCGCCGCGGCCCGTGGCAAAATCGCCCGCCGCCACGGCCACCGCGCCGCCCGTGCGCACCGGCCGCCAGCCATGCGCGACGGTGCCGGTGGTGGCATTGGTCGCCCCGGCGGCATTGGCCACGCCGGTCAGAATCTCCGGCGCACCGAGCATCGCGGGCGCAATTGGAATCTCCGCGAAGTAATGGCCCGTCTGCGGATCGAACAGGGTCGCGCCCCCCACCCGAAACCCCGTGTTCTCAAAAATCCCACCGCGAATCGAGACATCGGCCTGCGCCTCCGTGAGGTTGCGTGCCTGAATGTCGACCCGCGGTTCATAACGTAGCGCTGACACCGGCATCGCGAAGCTCGGCACCGGCGACTGGTTCGCGACGCGGGGCGAGTAAACGATCATCTCCGGCAGACCGACGACAGCGTTCTGCGCCGAGACCGGGAGGGCAGCGCACGCGAGCGCCGTTGCGAAAAGGACCTTCATGGCGGCAAGCGCTAGCAGTGCGTTTCGGGCGAAACAAGTCTCTTGTTCGCCTTGACGGTGTCTTAAGCTAACAAGTCCGCCCGGGCACGAAAAAGCCCGACCGATGGCCGGGCCTCGGGTTCCTGGGACCGGGGGGCGGCAGGTTAGTCGCCGTCGTTGCCGATGGCCTCGACCGGGCAGCCTTCCAGCGCCTCCATGCACTGGGCAATCTCCTCGTCGGCGGCCGGCTGCTTGCTCACATAGGAGTAGCCGCCCTCGTCGTTTCGCGTGAAGAAGTTCGGAGCGGTTTCCCGGCACAGATCACAGTCGATGCACTGCTGATCGACGTAAAATTTTCCCGAGGCGTTGGGTGCCCATTTGTCTGCTTTGTTGGCCATATTCGAGGGAGGAAGAAAGCTGCGGGCACCTCTGTCAAGCGGGCACACAGGCACCTCGATGTCCCGCCTCGGCCCCGGTGGAGCCGGCTTGTGTTTGGACGCCACCCGCCTATCGTGCCGGCGATGCTTTCCGACCGGCCTTACATGCGGGGCGACTACGCCCGGGAGAAGACCTCCACGCTCACCTGGCTGATTTGCAGCATCATCGCGGGGTTCATGCTTCAATCGGCGGCCGGGGCGGCCTGGGCCGGCGGCGGCGTGGCGTTTGATGAGCTGTTTTCGCTCTCCATCCAGGGCTTGCGCGCCGGCCGGCTCTGGACCGTCGTGACGCACAGCTTCCTGCACGACACCCGCTACATTTTTCACGGGCTGGGCAGCGTGGTGATGCTCTATTTGCTCGGCCGCGAATTGCTGCCGGTGCTGGGCACGCGGCGCTTTCTCGGGCTCTATTTTGGCGCTACCGTCGCCGGTGCGCTGATGTGGACGCTGGTGCACTGGCGGCTGGGCGGGGCCCATGTCGGCGCGATGGCCGCCGCGAACGCGCTGCTCATCGTCTTCGCGTGCTTCTATCCCAACCGGCAGATGAATTTTCTGCTGCTGTTTATCCTGCCGGTCAGCGTGAAACCAAAGCACTTGGCAGTCGCCGCGCTCGGGCTCGCGGTGTTTGGGCTGTTCTTCTTTGAACTTCGGGGCGTGGAGCAGCCGCTGGGCCGCTTCGTGGTTTCCAGCTCAGCCCACTTGGGAGGCATCCTGGCCGGCTGGGTCTATTTTCGTTTTGTCCACGAGGCCCGCTGGCGCCGGCCGGCGCGCACCGCCGATGCCATGAAGCCCGGTCTCCCTGCGCGGGCAGCAGTGAAAAGCCCCGCCGCCGCGGATTCGCGCGAAGCTGTCGAAAGTCCCAAAGACCTCCGCGTCAAGGTGGACCGCGTCCTCGACAAGATTAACAGCCACGGTTTCGGCTCCCTCACCCCCGACGAGAAGCGCCTGCTGGATGAGGCGCGCGATTTGCTGAGCCGCCGCTGATCACCCCGCCTCCGCGGACCGGGGAATAAGCCACCTCGCGCCTTGAAAATCCACAGGTTTGCGTGAACATTCGCCCGTCGTCCCAATCCAAACCGAAATGATCTGCGTTCCCCCACTTCGTCGTCTTGCCGCCCTGGCTCTGATCGGTCTTCTCGCGCTGGCTCCGTCGCTGTTCGCGGCCGACCGCACGTTTGGCACCTCGCCGACCCTCAAGGAGGAGGCTATCACGCTCATCAAGATCCTCGAGCAGGCGCACTACAACCGCGATGCCGTGCGCAGTGCTGACTACTCCCAGGTCGTCCCGGACTACATGGAGGGACTCGACGGGCAGCACTTGTTCTTTCTTGGGAGCGACAAGGCGGCCTTCGCCGAGAAATTCGGCCGCAGCGTCTACTACAACACCGCGTTTCTCGGCAACATCGACGCCGCTTACACGATCTTCAACCGCTACCAGGAGCGCGTGGAGGCCCGCGTGGCCTGGATCTTTCAGGAGCTGGGTAAGGACCTCGACCTCGCCGCGAAGGAGGCCTACCGCCAGGATCGCTCGAAGTCCGAATGGCCCTCCAGCGTCACCGCAGCCGACGACCTCTGGCGCCGCCGCCTGAAGTTCGAGCTCGTCGCCGAGATGCTCAACAAGAAGACCGCCGAGCAGGCCAAGGAGGCGGTGCACAAGCGCTACGAGCGCATGCTGAAGAACCTCGCCGACATCGAAGGCTACGACCTCGCGGAGCTGTTCCTCGGCAGCATCGCCCGGCTCTACGACCCGCATTCGACCTATTTTTCGGCGGAAACGTTTGAGGATTTCGGCATCCAGATGAAACTCCAGCTCGTCGGTATCGGCGCGCTGCTCGGGATCGAGGACGATATCTGCATCGTGAAGGAAATCGTGCTCGGCGGCCCGGCCGACGCCGGCCGGCAGCTCAAGGCCAACGACAAGATCATCTCCGTGGCGCAGAACAGCGCCGAGCCGGTCGAAATCATCGGCATGAAGCTGCGCAAGATCGTCAACCTAATCCGCGGCGAGAAAGGCACGCAGGTGCATCTCATGGTCCAGCCGGCCGACGCCACCGACCCTTCCACGCGCCGCGAAATCATCATCACGCGCGACGTCGTGAAGTTGAATTCCAACCGCGCCCGCGCCGGCGTCTTCCAGGTGCCCAGCGTCGACGGCAAGGATCAGGCCATCGGCGTCATCACGCTGCCCGGCTTCTACAGCTCGGACGAAGGCGACACCGACTCCGAGAAGACGAGCGCCGCGAAGGACGTCGCCCGCCTCATCGTCCAGCTTAAGCAGCAAAACATCCAGGGCCTCGTGCTCGACCTGCGCCACAACGGCGGCGGCTACCTCACGGAGGCCATCGAGCTCGCCGGCCTGTTCATCCACAAGGGGCCCGTGGTCCAGGTCAAAAACTACAACGGCGAAATCCACGTCGACAGCGATGCCAACGACAAGATCGCCTATGCGGGCCCGCTGGCCGTGCTCGTCGATCGGTTCAGCGCGTCCGCTTCCGAAATCGTGGCCGGCGCGCTCCAGAACTACGGCCGCGCCATCGTCATCGGCGACAGTTCCACGCACGGCAAAGGTTCGGTGCAGCAGGTCGTCGAGATGAAGCAGGTCTCGCGCGCCCTCGCCTACGCCTCGGCCAAGACCGGCGCCGCGAAGTTCACGATTCAGAAATATTACCTGCCGAGCGGCGACTCGACCCAGCTCAAGGGCGTCGTGCCCGACATCGTCCTGCCCTCCATCGACGACTACATCTCCGGCATCGGTGAGGGCGACCTCCCGCACGCGCTCGTCTGGGACAAGATTCCGACCAGCTTCTTCGACGGCGCCCCGCTCGATCCAAAAGTGCTCACACCCCTCCGCCAGGCGAGCCTCGAGCGCCAGGCCAAGCTCGAGGAGTTCACCTACCTCAACAAGAACATCGACTGGTTCAAGGCACGGCAGGAGCAAAAACTCATCTCGGTCAACTTGGAGGAGCGAAAGAAACAGAAAGCCGACGACGACGCCTTCCGCAAACTGATGAAGGCCGAGAAGGAAATCATCGCCAAGGGCGACTTCCCGTTCACTGAGCTTCGCCTCGCGCCCAAGCCGCCGCCAAAGCCCAAGCCGCTGAAAAAGGACGCCGGCAAGGCTGCCGCGACCGACGAGGATGAGGTCGACACCGCCGACGAGGACACCGACACCTACTTGAAGGCGGACATCCACCTGCGCGAAACCCTGCGCGTGGTGAGCGACGCCATCGCGCTCGGCCGGAACAAGGAACTCTGGGCGGCCAACCGCCCGCCCCTCACCGCCACCAGCGGCGGCGAGTAGGGGTTGTTGTAGGGCGGGGTCTCCCGACCCCGCCGAACTCGCAACGCGGACTTCGCGGCGCGGTCAGGAGACCCTGCCCTACATCCACGCGAGCACGAAGCGATCGCGGCCCGTCAAGTCCGGGCGCGACTCGGTGCGCACGAAACCCGCGTCGCGTGCGCGCTGGAGCAACTCCGCGTGCTGCGCGATGCCGGTTTCCAGCGCGAGCACGCCGCCCGGTGCAAGGAAGCGCGGTGCGGCCGCGACGATAACGCGCAAATCCGCCAGGCCGCATTCCGTCGACGTGAGCGCGGAGTTCGGCTCGTGGTTGCGGACCTCGGGCGCCGTCTGCGCCGTTTCCTCGGCGGAAAGATACGGCGGGTTCGCTATGATGAGTTCGAACTGCGCATCCGCCGCCAGCCCTTCGAACCAACTGGACCGAACGAAACTCACGCGTTCGCCCAGCCCGGTGGCAGCAGCATTCTCGCGGGCGAGGGCCAGCGCTTCCTCGTTGCATTCGACCGCAGTGATGGCGGCAGCCGGAAAGACCTGCGCCAGCGCGAGCGCAATCGCTCCGCTCCCGGTGCCGAGGTCGAGCGCGCGCGCGGGCGGCGTGGCACACGCGGCCGCGGCGAGTTCGACGAGCAACTCGGTTTCCGGCCGGGGGATGAGCGCGCGCCGGTCGACCTTGAGCTTGAGCCCTTGAAACTGCGTTTCACCCGTGATGTATTGCAGCGGTTCGCGCTGGCCGCGGCGGCGGACGAGCGGGCGGATTTTTTCCAGTTCCGGTTCGCTGAGCAGCCGTTCGAATTGCAGGTAGAGCTGCATCCGCTGGAGCCCGAGCGCATGGCCCACGAGCAACTCGGCGTTGAGCCGTGCCGACTCGATGCCCTTGGCCGCAAAAAAGTCGGTCGTCTTCTTGATGATCTCGAGGACGGTGAGCATCTCAGTCTGCGTCCGCCGCCGCACGCGCCGGCGTGAAAACATGGCCCGTCAGCGCCGCGAGCTTCTCCTCGTAGTCCGCCTTCTGCAGCGCCGTGACGACGGCGCCGATGTCGCCCTCAATCACCTGCGGCAGGTTGTAGAGCGTGAGCCCGATGCGGTGGTCGGTCAGCCGGTTCTGGGGAAAATTGTAGGTGCGGATCCGCTCGCTGCGGTCACCGGAGCCGATCTGGCTCCGGCGGGTGGCCGCGTATTTCGCATGCTCCTCGTCCTCGCGCCGCTGGAGCAGGCGCGACCTCAGCACGGTCATCGCCTTCGCCTTGTTCTTGAGCTGCGAACGCTCGTCGGCGCACGTCACGATCAGCCCGGTGGGCTTGTGGCAAATCTGCACCGCCGAGTCGGTGGTGTTCACGCCTTGGCCGCCGGGACCACTGGCCCGCGTGACGGTGATTTCGAGCTCCTGCGGATCGATTTGCACGTCCACCTCCTCCGCCTCAGCCAGCACGGCCACGGTCACGGTCGACGTGTGGATGCGGCCGTTCGCCTCGGTCACGGGCACGCGCTGCACGCGGTGCACACCGCTTTCAAACTTCAGCTGTTTGTAGACGTCGGTGCCCGTGATGAGAAAGATCACTTCCTTGAACCCGCCGCGCTCCGACATGCTGCTGCTCATCGGCTGGATTTTCCAGCCGCGCCCGTCGGCGTATTTCGAATAGAGCCGGAACAGCTCCGCCGCGAACAGGCTCGCCTCGTCGCCGCCGGTGCCGGCGCGGATTTCCATGACCGTGTTGCGCGAATCGGTCGGCTCCGGGGGAATCATCGCGAGCAGCACCGTCTCGCGCAACGCGGCGCGGCGGCGCTCGAGTTCCTGCCGCTCGGCGGCGGCGAGTTCGCGCATGTCCGGCGCGACCGCGGCATCCGCACCCATCGCCGTGGCTTCGATGAGCTCGCGCTCAAGCCGCTCGTAGGCGTGGTAGTCGGCGACGAGTTGCGAGAGCTTCTGGTGCTCGCGCGTGACGTCGGCGGCGCGGCGGGGGTTCGCGTAGAACGACGGCGCCGCCATCTGCGCGGCGAGCTCGTCGAGGCGCATCTGAAACGGAGTGAGGGCGGGAAGTTCTTCCATGGAGGCGGAGGGGCGCGGGTGGCGATTTGCGAATTGCGCGGGCCGCGGATCGCGGCTTTGGTGGACGGCAAGTTTCGCTTGGCGAATTCGCCTAGCGGTGCTGATCAGCAATGGCCACGACCCTTTTCACGCAAAACACCATCGCCCTCATCTGGGATTTCGACAAGACCTTAATCCCGGATTACATGCAGTCGCCGCTCTTCCGGCGCTACGGCATCGACGAGGCCAACTTCTGGTCCGAGACCAACGCCCTCGTGGAGCAATACCGCAAGCGCGGCTACCGGCTCGTCGGCGAACTTGGCTACCTCAACCATCTCCTCACCTACGTGCAGTCCGGGCAACTCGCGGGGCTGAACAACAAGATTCTCTTCGAGTGCGGCGCCGACATCAAATTCTACCCGGGCCTGCCGGAGTTTTTCGAGCGCGCCAAGGGCTTCGCCCAGGAGAAGCCGAAATACGTCGAGCACGACATCTCGATCGAGCACTACGTGGTGAGCACCGGCATCGCGCCGATGGTGCGCGGCAGCGCCATCGCCAAACACGTCGACGGCGTGTGGGCGTGCGAGTTCATCGAAAACCCGCTCCAGCCCGGCTTCCTGAAGCAGAAGGAGCTGCCCATCGAGGCGACCTCGGAGATCGCGCAGATCGGCATGGTGATCGACAACACGGGCAAGACGCGCGCGATTTTCGAAATCAACAAGGGCTCGAACAAGAACCCCGCCATCGACGTCAACGCCAAGATGGCCGCCGAGGATCGCCGCGTGCCGCTGCAAAACATGATCTACATCGCGGACGGCCCGAGCGATGTGCCGAGTTTTTCCGTGGTGAAGGGCGGCGGCGGCCGTGCCTATGCGGTCTACAATCCGGACAAGCCGGCCGAGTTCGAGCAGAACGACCGCCTGCTCCAGACGGGCCGCATCCACGGCTACGGCCCCGCCGATTACACCAAAGGCAGCAGCACGTGGCAGTGGCTGCGGATGCACATCCACCAGATTTGCGACCGCATCGTCGCCGACCGCGAAGCGGCGGTCGCCACCAAGGCGAGCAAGCCGCCGCGCCATCTGAACGCCACGCCCGAGGAGGAAGCCGCCAAGCGCGCGGCTAAGGCGCCGAAACAGGCTTCGTTTCTCGAGTAGGTTCGTGCCCTGGGTGGGCGCCGGTGTCCCCACCGGCGCTGCACCGCCGCTCGTCGCCGATGGGGACATCGGCGACCACCTTGAGGCCTCTGTTCTCTGGACACAAAACGCGCCGGCGTTTTGGCCGGCGCGATGCCCTGAAAGATTTCGCGGACGTTTCAGCTCGCGCGGCTGACGATGCCGGGATCGATAATCGGCGTCGGCGGCGTGTTCGGCGCCTGCGTCACCACTGGCGTGACAACTGGCGCCGTGGTCGCGGCGGTGTTCGCGTTGGACGCCGCGGTCGTCGCAGCCGTCGCAGCCGTGTTCGCCGTGTTCGTCGACGCTTGGGTTGTCGCGGCCGGAACCGCCGCCGCCTGGGTTTGGAGCGTGGCGACTGTCGTGCCACTCGCCGTCGCGGCCGCGCTGGTCACACCCGAAAGGGCACCGGCCGCCGCCGTTGAAGTCTGCGCCACCGCCGTCACCGCGGCGACCACCGCCGCCGCCTGCGCCGGCTGGGCGGTCGTTACGGCCGTGGCGACCGCCGAGGCCTGTGAGGGAGCAGCACTCGCCACCGCAGCGACCACGGCCGCAGACTGCGTCGGAGCCGCATTGGCTGCCGCCGTGGCCACGGTGCTGACCGTGGCGGCGGAGATGGTTGAACCGCTGGCGCTCGCCGCCGTCGCCACCGCGGACACGACTGCGGCGGCTTGAGCGGGCTGGGACGTCACCACGGCCCTGACGACCGCCTGAGCTTGCGCCGGGACAGCAATCACAACCGCAGTCGTAATGGCTGCGGTCGATGCCGCCGGCACGGCCGCGGAAACGTTGGCCGCCACCAAGGCAGCAGATGCCGGCACGGCCTTCGCCACCGCCGCCGCAATTCCCGCCGCTTGTGCTGCCGGTTGCCCCATCGCGGCCGCGACCGCAATCAACGCCGCCGAGGCGGGATTGTCAGCGGCGAGCTGCGCGATTTTCGTGGTGTCGCCGTTCGCCGCCGTCACTTGGCCCGCGAGTTCGGTGGATAGCGCCGCCTGCTGGGCAAACGCGAAGGTGGACGAGAGGCAAACAAACGCTGCGATCAGGAGTGAACGTGTTTTCATAAGTTATAGGTAATTAACGCCAGGATGGTGTTGATGCAATTTGCCTGCTAAAGCAAGGATGATTCCCGCGCCAGCAGGATTTGCTCACGGCACATTCCAGCCAAATCCGGCCCGCCACGCGCGAAAAAAAGCGCCGGCACGCGCCGGCGCTTTGGAGAAATCTGAACTTCCTTTCCGCTCAACTAGAGCGACTGATGGTGAGCGACGGATCAATAGGTGTGACCGGAGTCACCGGCGTGACTGGCGCAGTGGGCGTGGTCGGCGTGGTCACGGTAGGCGGCGCGACGGTCTGAGTCGGAGCGGCGGTTTGCGCGCCACTCTGCGCACCGGCGCCAACGGTGGCGGTGCTTACGTTTGATGTGCTTGCGCCGGAGTTGACAGCGCCTTGCACGGCGCCCGAGGCGGCGCCATTGGCAATCGCCTGAGCCTGCGTCGGAGCCGCCGTTGTCGCGCCCGAAGCCGCGCCCGAAGCCGCGGCCGTGGCGAGCGTCTGGGAGGCCGTGCCGGTGCTCACACTGCCGCCGGAGGCAGTCACACCCGCGGTCGCGCCAGCGGAAGCGGACTGCGCGATCGAGGTGGCAATCGCGGCCGCATTCGCTCCGGTTCCGGCTTTCGTCGTGGCCGTCTGGGCAGCCGTGGACGCAATTGCGGTAATCTGAGCTGTAACGGTAGTCGTCGGCGCACTGCTGGCGGCTGCGGCGGCGGTTGCGCCGGCTGCTGCGGCGGCTGCGGCGGTGCCTCCCGAAGCCGTAACCGCGGCCGAAGCCGCGGCCGAAGCCGTATTCGCCGCCGCCTGCACGACGCCTTGCGTCGCGCCTTGGGTGGCCTGCTGGGCGATGGCCGTGGCCTGACCGGCCGGAGCGGCGTTGACCGCCGCGGTCACGATGTTGGCCGCCTGCGTCGGAGCCACCGCAGCAGCCGTGGCAACAATCGACGCGGTGGCAGCCGGCACCGATTGCACCGCGGTCGCGACGACTGCGGCTAGCTGAGAGGTCGCTGCTGCGCCTTGGCCGCCGATATTGCTTGCCGCAACTTGCGCAACAGCGGCAACGGCCACTTGGGCCGCTGACGTAATCGCCGCAGCCGCGGCAGGATTGTTTGCTCCAAGAGCGACAGCCACACCGCCGCTGGCGGCGTTCGCGACGACCGCGAAGCCGGGGGCCAGCGTAACTGCGTTTACACCCGAGGTTGATTGGGCCGCTGCAAACACTTGGGCGGGGGTCGTGAAGGTTCCCGTAAGGACCGTGACCGTGCCGCCCATCGTAACGACAGTGTAGGCAGTCCCTGCGACCGTCACATTGTAAACCGTGCCTCTGGCGGCAGCGACGCCCTTCGGCGTGCGGACAGAAAACTTATTGCCCTTGTTGGGCTCGATTTGCGCCACGACGGAACCGCCACCCGTCATGTCGAGCAACGCATCCTGCGGTGCAAGCCCCTCGACTGTGGCCTTTGATTTCTCCTTCAACGTTGCGACGGCGCCAGAGTAAGGCTGGTAGAAAACATCGACGCCCGCCCCGGCATTGATGATATCGCCCACCCGGATGGCCATGCCTTCCGTCGCGGGAATGTCCGTGCCGCCGCGCGTGACGGTGGCCGTGCCCGTGCCGACGAGCTTGACGATTTTGGAGTCCTGCGCCTGGGCGCCGGTAGTCGCGAACGCGCCCGCTGCCGCGGCCAACAAGAGTGTCAGTAGTTTTTTCATGTGTAGGTGTATTATCGTGGAATCCCAAATTTTCCGAGAGACGCGGCCATCGTGGACAAAATATTTTCGGTTTCAAGCCGCGAATCGTGAATTGTTTGGGAGGGTTTCCCGGCTGCCCCCGCCGCCGATTCGGCTCACTTTTCCTTCATCAGGTAGACTCCGTTCCAGTTTTCGGGCGGCGGATCCGCTTTGAAATGCTCGACGATTTCGAGGTAAACACGCGAGGGATTCCCCGTCACACCGGGCGTGCCGGGCTGGTGCGGCTCGAGTTTGGCACTCCGCCGGAAGAGCGCGTGTGCGCCGTCCCAGTCACGGGCGAGGTATTTTTCGAGCCCTTGCGCGAAGACGGAGACACACTCGAGCGTCTGCGCGGTGACGTTCTCCTTGAGCCCGACCAATTCGTAAATGGGGGTGGGCTGGGCGCGGCCCTTGACGACAATCCGGCCGAGCGGCCGGAACACCACGCGGTCGCCGCCGTGCTGGGCGCACGCGAGTTTGGTGGCCTCGCTGCACATCGAGTAGGCGCCCCAGCTCTTCGCGCCCGACTCCATGCGCGCCGCGAGATTCACGTCGTCGCCCATCATCGTGTAGCTGAAACGCGAACGGCTGCCCATGTTGCCGACCACGCAGCGGCCGGTGTTGAGCCCGACACGCGCGCGCATATTGCAGACAACCTCCGGCCATTGGTCGCCCTCGGCGCGCCACTTCGCACGGAGTTCGGCGATGCGCAACTGCACGCGCTCGGCCGCGACGCACGCGCGAAAGGCGTGATCGGGCAGCGCGATGGGCGCGCCAAACATGGCGACCACGGCATCGCCGATATATTTGTCCAGCGTGCCCTGCTCTTCCTGGATGATGTCGGTGCAAGCCGTGAGATACTCGTTCATCAGCGCGACCAGCCGATCCGGCGGCAGCTTCTCGGAAAACGTCGAGAAGCCCTGAATGTCCGAAAAATACGCCGTGATTTCCGCCTCGTGGCCGCCGAGCTGCGGCAACTGCCGCTTCTTCACCATCTGCTCCACGATCACCGGCGACAGATAGCTGCCAAACATGCCTTTGATTTCCTGCTTTTGCCGCTGCTCCTGCACAATCCGATAGCCGATCACGAGAAACTGCAGCGCGCCGAATCCGACCAACGGGGCCGTCAACGGAAACCACCAGCTGAACCAAACCCACGACCAAACGCTGAGCGCTGCGTAGGCGATGAGCCCGAGAATCGCCCCGCCGCACAGCAGGACTACGGATCGGTCAACGAATACGTAAAGCCCAGTAAGACCGAGCACCAGCGCCGTCACCCAGATCATCCAGTCGGGCACGCGATGCGCGAAATCGTCGGTGAGCACGTTGTTGAGGAGATTGGCGTGCACGAGCACGAGTGGCGACAACCCGCTGCGCGGCGTCGCGCCGGCGTCGGCTTTGCCGGTGACAGCCTGCCCCACCAGCACGATGCGGCCCTCGAGCGGCGGCGGCTTCGGCGCGAATCTCTTCTTATCCAAATAGAAGGCTCTTGTCGTCATCAGCACTTGTGAGACCGGGTAGGTGGAGAAATCGTCGCCCAGCTGCTCGTCGCGGTCGTAGCGGTAGTTCAGTAGGAACCGGCCGCCGGCATCGATCGGCAGCCGCCATGTGCGGGCCTTCGCTTCCAAATAAACCGCGTCACCGAGCCGCAAACGCACCTTCTCTTCCGGCACGTCGAGATACGCCATCAGCGTCTGCAACGCGAGCGAGGGATAGACCTCGCGCCCGATGCGAATCGCCACGGGAATTTCCCGCTGCACGCCGTCGCTGCCCTGGGGCGTGTCGGCAAAACCGTAAAGGCTCACCGCCCGCAATAGCGGAAACGGCCGGATCGCGTCTGCATCGCCGAGCAACCGGCTGATGTCGCCCACGACGTTCCTGAGCGGCTGTGTCGGTCCTTCCTTGCCGGGCAACGGCGGCACGCCCGGCTCGCTGCTCCGCACCGCGGCGGTCACCACTTGCACGCCCAACCGCGTCACCCGCTGCACGATGGCCGCCATCTTGGCGTCGCCGTCCCCTTCGCGGCTTGCGTCGACGATCACATCATACGTGATGACCTTCGGTTTTCCAACAGCGAGGAACCTGATCAGCTCACCGTGCACGCTCCGATCCGGCGGCCATTGCAGCTCCGGCGACGCGTCGTTGGTCTCGTCCCCGTAAATTACAATCGCGATCCGCGGATCGGGCGCTTTCTGAAAATGCACCCGGAAGGCCGTGCGCCAGTCGAGCGTGTGCCACTCCAGATCGCGGACAAACGCCGTGTGGCTCGCGGCCCACGCCACGCCGAAGCACACGAGCGGCGCCCACCAAAGCTGCCGGAAGGTCGTGCGGTGCGCGCTGCTCATGCGTGGCTGCCATCATGTCGCGCCGCGCCCGCCTGCGCCAAGCGATTTCTCATCCGCGAGGCGCCACTCCACTCGCCCGCGCCCGCCATCCCTCCCCCCGCGTGGCGGGCCAGCCACTTTGTCACTTATTGCGTGACAAACCGGATTGCACCGGCGAATCCCAACCCAACTGCTTTGTCACGTAATACGTGACAAAGTTGGATGCCGTCCCTTCGTGGGAGGAGAAAAGTTTATCACGTAATACGTGACAACGCGGCGAACCATTCCTCCGCTGCAGGTTCGGTTCGCGGGGGCTCGTGGTCACCGCGCGTCCGCGAATCGCTCGCGCTCGAACGCCGCCGCCAGATTTGCCACGCGCTGCGCGTAGTCGCGCGCCGCGCGCGGCGAGCTGCCGCGCAGCACCGCCTCGAGCCCGCCGTTCCATGCGAGGCCGATCGCGTAGGGCGTCGCGGTTTTGCCCGCGCGCTCTAGACTCACCCGCAGCCACTCGTAGTGCTTCACGGCGACGGCGTCGGACAGGTTGCGATCGAGCGCGTGCTCGAACGGCGCCGCGGTGTGCATGCGCCAGGTCTGCGCGCGGAATTGATAGGCGCCGAGCTCGCCGCACGGTCCCGGCCGGGTCAGGTTGCGCGGGTTCTCCAGTTGATGGATCGCTTCGAGGGTCGCCGCCCGCGTGGAGGCGCGCGCCGTCACGAGGGAAATCACCAGTGCCACGACGACCCAGAGTAGGAGCCGCAGGTATTGCCTGATAGTTTGGTTGTTGGTGTTCACGGTCAAAATCGACCGGCCACACCATCGTCCGTTCGCGCCACAGCCAGAACTATAGTTATTAACAAGACGGAACCCGCGCCGCCGTGCAAAATGCAGCTCCCGCCGCTCGTTTCTGTGCAACCACTTCGGCCATCCACCGGCTCTTCGACACCCTTGACGCCGGCCCGCGCGCCGGCTTCGTTTGCCGCGCTTTCCCCGCGCCGATCCGCGCCCGCGTTGTTTTCCTCATCGCCGAACACATGAAACTTCCCTTCCGCTCATCCCTTCTCGCCGCGTCGTTGCTCGCGTTGCCCGCGGCCATCTTCGCCGCCGAGTCCGCCACCCCGCGTCCGATCCGCGCGCTGCTGATCACCGGCGGCTGCTGCCACGACTACGACCTCCAGGCGAAAGTGCTCACCGAGGCGGCAAACAAGGCCGCGGCGTTCACGTGGACAATCGTGAACGAAGGCGGCAAGGGCACGCGCGCGCAAATCCCGCTCTACGACAATCCCGACTGGGCCAAGCCCTACGACGTCATCGTCCACAACGAGTGTTTTGCCGACACCAACGACCCCGCCTACATCCGCAAAATCGCCGCCGCCCACAAGGCCGGCAAACCCGCAGTCGTGATCCATTGCGCGATGCATACTTACCGCGCCGCGACCAGCGACGACTGGCGCGAATTCCTCGGCGCGACCAGCCGCCGTCACGATCACCAGAGCAAGTATCCCGTGCATCCGGTCGCGAAGGATCACCCCATCATGCGTGGATTCCCGGATACGTGGACCACGCCGTTGGACGAACTCTACGTCATCGAAAAGCTCTGGCCCAACGCGAAGGCCCTCGCCGTTGCCAAGAGCGAGAAGGACGGCAACGATTACCCGGTGATCTGGACGAACAACTTTCACGGCACGCGCGTCTTCGGCACAACCTTCGGCCACGGCAACGTCACCTGGCACGATCCGGTCTTCGTGAATTATGTCGTCAACGGCCTGCTCTGGGCCGCCGGGCGCAAAGATTGATTCAGGCCACCGCGGGCCGCGGCTTCCGGCTACGGTTCCTCAGCTGGCAACGCGGACTTGGCCTTTTCAAGGCGGTAAGACGCCACGCCGATCCCCACGAGGCAGAGCGCCGGCAGACACAGCACGGCCGGCCAGAAGCCGAGACTCTCGTAAAGGGTCGCGGCCGGCCCCCAGACGCTCACCGATTTCTTGGCGCCCGATTCCAGGGCCGAGAGGTCGTGATAAATCCAGTAGCTCATGATGGGGCCGCCCACCACCAGCGTCCAGATGGTGCCCTTCAGCACGCTGGTTTGTTCAGCCGGTGTCATGGCGCCAAAGGCAACGCTCTCCCCGGTTGAAAATCAAGCGCCGGCATCGTCACAGCAGCCGCTGCACCGCGTCCAGGCCGGCCTCGCTCGCCAGCACAAACACGTGCGCGGCGTCCGCCCACGACGCGACGGCCAGATTTCCCCGTTGCGCGAGCTGCGGACCCGTTGAGCCGGCCAGCGCAGGAAAATCCGCGCGCCGGCCGATGTAGCAGTGAAACCACTGCCCGTCGCGCTTGAAGCACACCTCAAGCACATCGTGGCCTCCCACGGTGAGCGTCCGGCAACCCGTGGCGCGCAGCGCCGCGAAATCCACCGGCAGGCCCGCGCCCAGTTTCCGCGACGGCTCGCCCAGCGCCGTCTGCAGCTCGCCCTGCGCCGACCCGTGGCCTCGATGCAAGAGATGCCGCGCGGTGTCGGTGGCCGCAAACGCCACCAAGTTCCCCTCCGCCGCGGCCATGCGCCACGGCAGCCAAACCGCTGCCGCGCCAAAAATCGCCACCCCGGCCGCCGCCGCGGCCAACCACTGCGGCCGCAGCCACCAGGCGCGCCGCGACCCGGTCGCCCCACCGCGGCTCGCCCGCGCGCCGGCGAGAACCGCATCGCGCAGCCCCGCCGGCGGCGCGACCTCGCGCAGTTTCGCCGCGACCGCCGTGCCGTGCGCCTGCTCGCGCGCGAACCACGCCCCGAGCGCCGGGTCGTTCTTCACCTGCGCCAGCGCGCCCGCCATCGCGGGATCGGAGGCGTCGCGGCCGTTCGGCCGGTAGGCGTTGAGGATGAATTTGGCCTCGGTGTTGTTCATGCTTGTCTCCCTCCTTGGGCGCCGGGGAACGAAATGACTTTCGACTTCGCCGCGCCGGCCGTGAGCTGCGCCGAACGGCTCTCTTCGCGCGCGAGCGCAGCCCGGAGCTGGGCTTTCCCGCGCGACAGCCGCGACATCACCGTGCCGATCGGCACCGCGAGCGCCTCGGAAATCTCGAGATAGGACAGGTCCTCCAGATAAAACAGCGTGAGCGGCGCGCGAAAGTTTTCGTCGACCGACTGGAGCGCCGCGACGACCGTCGCCGCATCCAGCTTCGCCACGCGATCGACCTCCTCGGCCGCGATGTCCTGTTCGCCCGGTGGCAAGTCCTCGATCGATGTCGCGCGGGCGTCGCGCCGGCGACCGCGCAGAAACTCGCGGTAGAGCGTCGTGAAGAGCCATGACTTGGCCTTCGACCGTTCGCGCAGCGCGTCGCCCTTCGTCGCCCAGATGTAGAACGTCTGCTGCACGAGGTCGCACGCATCCGCCTCGCGGCGCGCGAGGCTGAGCGCAAAGCGGTAGAGCGGCGCGTAGTGCGCGTCGACCAGCTGCGTGAAGGCTTCGTTGCTCATTGGGCTCTTTTCAGAGTTGCTCCGGGGCGCGCTTATTCCCCGATTTCTCGACTTTCCGCAACCATGCTCCGTTTCCACCTGCCGCCCAATCTCGCCGCCGCCGCCGCGCGCAACGCGATTCCGATCAAGGTGGAACTCAATCTCGGTGCGGGCGCGCCGGCCGCCGAATTGCTGCCCGCGCTGGCGCTCCTGCAACGCTGGTGCGGCGTGCCCTCCGAAGCCTTGGCGAAGGAGGGACCGACGCCGCCGGTGTTCATGCAGCTCACCCGCGCGCAGCTCCGCGAGCTCGCCGGCGCCATCGGCGACCAACCCCTCTTTTCCGAAAACGGCCGCGCCGTCGTGTGGGACCACGAGAGGTTTGTCGCCGAGCCCACACCCGTCGCACCCGCGCCGGTCATCCAGGATATTCCGAAACCGCGATTCGCGCTTCCGCGGGCTGCGGCCGCCCCAATCACGGTCGACGGCTCCGAGCACTTCCTCGCCCTCACCCTGCCCTCGCGCGAGCACCCGCTCTACGCCAGCGCGCTCGCGCTCCTGAAAGAGCACGGTTTCGTCCTCGAAACGTCGAACCGCAAGTGGTGGCTCCGCGACCGCCACAAGACCCTCAATTTCCTCGCGGCGCACCTCGGCCGCCTCCGCGACTCATTCGGCGCCGAGTTCACGCCGAACTTCGAGAAAAACACCGCGAAACTCAGCAC